>Ga0302310_10004777_pt1 | contig 10177 bp, 11 predicted proteins | sample III_Palsa_N1_2_FD_200451 | JGI IMG/M metagenome (GOLD analysis project Ga0302310, IMG submission 200451) | Peat permafrost microbial communities from Stordalen Mire near Abisko, Sweden - III_Palsa_N1_2 | ecosystem: Environmental > Terrestrial > Soil > Palsa > Peat permafrost | place: Sweden... | reverse complement strand
TCGCCTTCGATAGAAGCGTTGACGATGGGGTGCTTCTTGAGGGCCTGGATGGCGGCGCGTGTGATGAAGGGCATGTAGGTGAGCTTGGCGCCGTTGCGCTGCTCGTACTTGTTCTTCTCCTTTTCGCGGAGCCGGACGATGCGGGTCATATCCACCTTGAAGATGGTGTGGACGTGGGCGTTGGTGTGTTTGCTTTCGACCATGCGCTTGGCGATGATGCTGCGCATCTTGGTCATGGGGACGAGCTCGCCGGGTAGCGGAGCGGGAGCAGCCGGTTTCGCGGGGGCGGCAGCCACAGGTGCTGCTGCTGCGGGTTTGGGTGCCGCGGCGGGAGCTTCGAGGTGGCCGAGAATGTCCTGCTTGGTGATGCGGCCGGAGGCTCCGGTGCCAGGGACGGTGGAGAGGTCGACGTTGTTCTCTGACGCGATCTTGCGGACCAGGGGCGAGGAGCGTAGCGGCTCGCCGGTTGATGCGGCGGTGGGAGTTGCTGCTGGAGCAGGTTTGGCAGGTGCGGGAGCAGGAGTAGGCGCGGCTGCTGCCGGAGCTGCCTTGGGTGCAGCGCCCGCGCCGCTGACGACGGCGACGATCGTGTTGATCGTGACCGTAGAGCCCTCGGGAACTTTGATCTCGGTGAGCGTGCCGGCGACGGGCGAAGGAATTTCGGCATCGACCTTGTCGGTGGAGATCTCGAAGAGCGGTTCGTCGCGGGCGACGGTATCGCCGACCTTCTTGAGCCATTTGGTGATGGTGCCTTCGGTGATGGATTCGCCCATCTGCGGCATGGGTATCTCGGTGCCGGGGCCAGCGGGGGCTGTAGCTTCGGCGGCAGCTGCGATGTCTTTCGAGGCGGTCGCTGCTGCGGCGGGGGTCACTGTTTCTTCCTTTGCGGGAGCAGCCGCGGGCGCAGGTTTGGCGGCCGCACCACCTTCTTCCACGGTGCAGACGACCGTGTTGATGCTGACGGTCGCGCCTTCCTGGACCTTGATCTCGCCGAGGGTGCCGGCGATGGGCGAAGGAATCTCGGCGTCGACTTTGTCGGTGGAGATTTCGAAGAGGGGTTCATCGCGGGCGACGGTGTCGCCGGGCTTTTTGAGCCACTTGGTGAGGGTGCCTTCGGTGATGGATTCGCCCATCTGGGGCATGACTACGTCGGTCGGCATTGCGAGGGGTTCTCCGGAGTTCGTTAGCTACTGCGCAACATTGGATTATATGCGGATGGGGTGGAAGTCCGCTCGGGGCGTGCGTTTAGCGGACTGCTGAGGGGTGATTCTGTTAGTTTTAGCGACATGGGTCGTGCGGCGGCAATTGTCGTTGGGCTTTTCGGGATGCTTGCGGCGGCCATCTTCGCTTTTTATGCCGCGACGCCTTGGGCTGACCACGCTTTGCCAGTCACACATTCGCGAATCGGCGACTGCATCCTCTATAGCTCACTGACGATTGCAGCTCTTGCCGCGAGCATCGGAATATTCAGACAGAAAGTGTGGGCATGGTGGACGGCATTGTTTGTCTCACTGTCGCTCCTGGCATTTGGTGGCTGGATGCTATGGGGGATTGGGCATCCTGAGACAGAGGTTCAATCCACGGAGTTTGGAGCTGTCTTCGGCTTCTGTGTCATTTTGATGAGTCCAGCTTTAATAGCGCTTATCCTGCTGATGTTAGGAAGCACACGCGGACAGTTCTTTAGGCAGACTGACTAGTCGACGTCAGCAACTCGTCGAGTGTTTCTACGGCCAACATCTGGCGGTGGAAGACGCGGCCGAAGTTGGCGGCGACGCTGTTGGCGGCCTGCGTGAGGGTCGGCGGCGGGTCTTGCGGCGATTCGAGCTCGAGCGACGTAATGGTGCGGTCGGTGATGCCGCAGGGGACGATCCAGTCGAAGTCGCGGAGGTCGGTGGTGACGTTGAGCGCGAAACCGTGCGAGGTGACGGCCTGCGAGACATGGATGCCGATGGCGGCGATCTTCTTTTCGCGGATGCTGCCGCCAGCGAGCGTCCAGACGCCGGTGAGTTTGCAGATGCGCTGTGCGGGGACGCCGAAGTCCTTGCAGGTGAGGATCAGGGCTTCTTCCATGAGCCTGACAAAATCTACCGGTCCCAGATGCGGGCCGCGCTTGCCGGGCAGGTCGCCGCGGAGATCGAAGATGGGGTAGCCGACGAGCTGGCCGGGGCCGTGGTAGGTGACGTCGCCGCCGCGGTTGATCTCGTGGACTTCTATGGATTTTTGGGCGAGGAGTTCGTCGGAGGCGAGGATGTTGGCGCGAGTGGCGTTGCGGCCGAGGGTGAGGACGGGTGGGTGCTCAAGGAGGATGAGGGTGTCGCCGATGAGGCCGGCTTTTCGGGCGGCGACAACCTCGGATTGCAGGCGGAGACCTTCGGCGTAGGGGATGCGGCCGAGATGGAGGAGGTGGATGTGCATTATGGACGTTTCAGCCGATCCCGCCACATACCTTTGGTCATTCGAAACGGTTGCAAGCTCTTCTGTAACTCTTTTGGAACAGGAGAAATGTCGTAGTGGCCCATAGGCTTCATCCATGAATTCGACTTCGCGTATGTACTACTCGCGGTCAGAAGACCCTCTGCTTCTGCATAGCTCATGGCGTAAATTTCAACGTCTGACGATTTCTTGACGTACCAAATATGAACCATGAGCAAGCCTTGAATCTCCGCGTATTTCTTATAAACTCCCCACCGTGACATCTCCGATACCTTGAGTTGCAAAGGCCGCGCGACTAAGCCTCCCGCGTGTCCATAATATGCAAGCAGATCGACGCCTTGGTCCCAGAGAGGTGCTGCTGCGTGAACACCATCTCCGATCAGTTGGGCGATCAGATGATTGCGGCCTAAGACTTCGACGATGTTTGCGTGGTTAGGATCTTTCACGGCGCTCAAACCTGCCTTCAAAGCAGCTTGCGGAACTCTTCCACCGTGAGCCCCGCGTCCTTCACGACATCGAACATTGTGTATGAGTTGATGGGATTGTTGCGGGGCACGATAACTTCGCGCGGGCCATTCGACATCACGACGTGCCCGCTTTGTCTTACTATTTTGAAACCGGCACGCTCAAGAGCCCTGATTGCGCGGTTGTGAGAGATTCCCGGAAGCTTGCCCAAGCTACGCGACCCCGGTCAGTTGTGCTTTCCGAGAGTTCATTTCTTGGCTAACCTCGACGTAATCCTTGATGGCGTCTTTGATGTTCTCCAGGGCTTCCTCTTCGCCGTCGCCCTGGGAATGGCACCCTGGCAGGTCAGGGCAGCTAACTGAAAATCCTTCCCATGATTCAATCATTTCGACTTTGTATGTGAGTAAGCGGCCATCTATCGAAACCTCAACTGTTGTTGAGCTTTGCAGGGGACTATCTTTTTCATCCATCAACAACGCGATGGCTTGCGCAAGGTTACGAGCGCACGACATCAGCGTACGGCCCTGTCCATTGGCGCCAGGAACCTCAGGACAGAAACCGATGAACCATTTATCGCTGCGTTCGATATTGAAGGTGAACTTCTGTCGCATAGCGCCTCCTTCTTGAGCCTACACGTTGATGGCCATGCCTTCAACGCTGGAGAAGCCGTCAAGCAGGCTCTCGCTCAGCGTGGGGTGGGCGTGGATGGTGAACATCAGCTCTTCGACCGTCGCTTCTAATTCCATAGCCACGACGCATTCGGCGATCAACTCGGTTGCGTTGGGGCCGATGATGTGGACGCCGAGGACTTCGCCGTACTTGGCGTCGGAGACGACCTTCACGAACCCATCGTGGCTATCGAGAATCGTCGCCTTCGAGTTGCCGACGAACGGGAACTTGCCGACCTTGACCTGGAAGCCCTTCTCCTTGGCCTGCGCTTCGGTGAGGCCGACGCTGCCGATCTGGGGGTCGCAGTAGGTGCAGCCGGGGACGCGGTCTTTGCGGACGGCGCGGGCGTACTTGCCGGCGAGCTTGCTGGCGACGACCACGCCGCACATGGCGCCGACGTGGGCCAGTTGCGGCAGGCCGGCGACGATGTCTCCGATGGCGTAGATGCCGGGTTCGGCGGTCTCCATCCAATCATTGACGGGGATGAAGCTGCGGTCTAGCTGAATTTTTGTCTTGTCGATGCCAGCGTCGGCGGTGCGTGGGCCGCGGCCTACGGCTACCAGGACCTTTTCAGCTTCTTTGACCTGCGGCTTGCCGGAGGCGTCGGTGAAGCTGACCTTTGCGCCGGTTTTTGTCTTCTCGATCTTCTCGACTTTGCACCCAACATTCACATCAATGCCGCGCTTCTTGTAGGCGCGGGTGAGTTCCTTGGAGACCTCTTCGTCTTCCACAGGGACGATGCGCGGCAGGGCTTCTAGGATAGTGACCTCCGCGCCGAAGCTCTTGAAGACCGACGCGAACTCAACGCCAACCGCGCCGGAGCCGATGACGACCAGCGACTTGGGGAAGGTGGGCAGGGCGAGGATCTCGATGTTGGTCAGGATGGTGTCGTCGGCCTTGTAGCCGGGCAACATGCGGGCGTCGGAGCCGGTGGCGAGGACGATTTTATTGGCAAGAACTTTGGTCGCTGTCTGGGCTTCAGAATCAGCGCCTTTGCCTTTGTCTTCGGCGGTGACGTCGATAGTGAAGACACCATCTTTGGCGCCGCCGGTGAGACGGCCGTGGCCGCGGACGACGGCGATCTTGTTCTTCTTCATCAGGAAGTCGAGGCCCTTGGTGTGCTTCACGATGATGTCGTTCTTGCGCTTGAGAACGTTGGCCCAGTTGAGCGTGGGCGCGCTGACGCCGTCGATGCCATAGCCTTCGGCGTGCTTAAGATGGTCCCAGACCTCGGCGGAGAAGAGCATGGCTTTGGTGGGGATGCAGCCGACATGCAGGCAGGTGCCGCCGAGCTTGTCGGTCTTCTCGATCAGCGCGACTTTGAGGCCGAGCTGGGCGGCGCGGATCGCGCAGGTATAGCCGGCGGGACCGCCGCCGATAACTGCCAAATCATACGTGGTTTCTGCCAAGGGAGTGGCTCCGTTCTTGTCCGGTGTTGCGGGTGAATTGTAGACGACTTAGTTTACGCCGCCGCTGCAACCCAACGAAATTGGATGTGCGAGTACCGGATTAGGACTCATGGCCGCCCACCCAACAATACGGCGCGGGAGGTGCGCAAAGATGAATCAATTTAAATACAGTGATGCAGGGCTGGCGCTGACAAAGGGCTTCGAGGGCCTGCGCCTGAGCGCGTACCAGGATACAGCGGGAGTTTGGACCGTCGGATACGGGCATACCGGGCCGGCAATTCTCGCAGGAATGACGATCAGTGAGGCCGACGCCGAGGCCTTGTTGCGTGCCGACCTAGCCGACGCCGTAGCCTGCGTCAACCGGGCGGTTTCGGGGGCGATGACGCAGAACCAGTTCGATGCGATGGTGGATTTTTGCTTCAACGCCGGGCGAGGGAACTTTTTGCAGTCGACTCTGCTGCGGAAGGTGAACCTGGGGGACTTTGGGGGCGCAGCCATACAGTTTGGGCTGTGGGTCCGTGCGGGTGGCGAGGTGGTTCCGGGATTGGTGCGGCGGCGCAGAGCTGAAGCTGAACTCTTCGCTATTACCGAAGGGGACTTACGTCGCTGTTGAGCCGTTCCATTTTGACCGTTATTTGGACGAACAGATGCATCGGTGAAGGCAGCGAACTCAGGGGCGTCTTCATGCGAATGGAATACCGCATCAAATGTTTGGCGGACTAACTGGAGGGCGAATGAGAGCAGAAAAACGTACCCCGTTGCAGGACAACATCCGAAAATGTCTCGTAACCGTTTTGTTAGCATGTGTATAGTAAAAGATCACCGCAACGGTCTCGCCCCCAAGTCGGTATTTCTTCCCATGCTTGTGGATGGTATCTGGATGCGATGGGTGACCAGCGGGGTAATAACGATCCTCGATGATATACGTCTCACAGCGCGGGAGTATGCCATCGAAGTCGTGTTCAACATATAGAGCATCAAACTCCGCGTCGGTGGCAGTTCGCTCTTCAACAGGAGGTTTTATCGCCATGGTTTCCGCCAGTCAGTTTCGAGAGATGGTATCTGAGTATCTACGTGGTGTTGTTGACTTGGAAGCATTTTCCAAGCAGTTCGCGGTGTTGTTCGACGACATCGAGGAATCCGGCGACCCAGATGCTATTCAGTTGAGCTACCAGATCGAATCGCACCTTGCCGATGTGTCGGCTGGAATTGCTACTGAGGAATCGCTGAGAGAAACCCTGATCCCGTGCCTTCTGGTGATCGATATTGACCCCGGCTTTCGCGCTCCAGAGGAGTCAGTCAAGAAGCAGGAAACATCCTCAGCGCCGTATAACCTGTCTGAGGTCTCCTTCGCTTAGTTTGGCCTCCTTTGTTGCGGCGGCATCGGCGGGATACGCGTACGCAACGGTACATGAACCACGCTGAACTCTGTGAGGATAGGATCATCCTGCCCCTCGATTTCAAGCGCCCATGTATACACGCCGAAAGCACGAAACTGAAGGTTGGGAAGCGCGATGGGAAGATAGACAGGGCCTGCGCCTTGGTAATGTGTTTCACCTTGCGCCTGCGCAAGCATGTTGCCTGTGGTCAGCTCGCTAAGTTTTACGTTGAACTTGCTGTGACCCGCGCCGTCAGCTTGCAGCACCTGAAAGAATGTCAGCATTGGTAATGGAAACGGAATCTGGGGTGTGCCGATTCCGTGGGTAAGCCCAATGATTGTCCACTTGCCGCCCATCTCAAGACGGGCGTGCTCGCAGATCAGGGTATAGTCGTGCGTCAGCATGTAGTGTCTCCGGGTATACACATAGGCACCTGTGGAAGTGTCCTGTGCATAACTTTCTATTGACATCGGAGCACATAGGTTAGATACTGACTATGGGCAAAAACCACAACCTGTAGTGTTCCCGCCACTCCACCCCACCACGGGTGGCATTGGCGTTTATGTCAATAGTTCATGCTATCGTCACGCGGTGTGGATAACTTGTCCTAAGTCTTTTAATTTCTTAAACTTACGCGTCGAGGGTGATTCGTAACCAGATAGTTAACAGTGTTTTGGTGTCTCAAAATATATGTATGCCTATCGAAGGCCATGCTTAAACGGCCTGATTTGAATACTTTGCGCAATAAAGTACGGGGGAGGGGGTAGGCATGAAACGCAACCTACTTATAGATACAGACACTGCCTCCGACGACGCCGTCGCCCTCATCATGGCTCTGCGCTCGCCTCTGGTAGAGGTCGCCGCGATCACCGTAGTCGCCGGCAACGTGCCGGTCGAGCAAGCCACCCGCAACGCCCTCTTCGCCGTAGAGCTTTGCGGCTCGGACGTGCCCGTATTCACGGGCGCAGCCAAGCCGTTGCACCGCGAGCTCGAACCGGCCACATGGTTCCACGGCATGGACGGCCTCGGCGACTGCGGCTATGCGGCTTCAGCGGAACGGCAGCCTGGAGGGACACATGCTGTCGATGCGATTGTGGCGTGCGCGATGGAGCGTCCCGGCCTGGAGGTGATTACGCTGGGGCCGCTGACGAACCTGGCTCTGGCGCTCGAACGCGAGCCGCGAATCGTGGCGAATATCAGCCGATGCGTGGTGATGGGCGGCGCGCCTTGCTGCGAGGGGAATGTCACTCCGGCGGCGGAGTTCAATATCTGGGTCGATCCCGAGGCGGCGCGTGCGGTGTTTCTTTCCGGGCTGCCGATTGAGCTGGTGGGGTGGCATCTTTCGCGGCATGAGGCGGTGCTCGATGCCGGGGATATTGCGCGCGTGTTGGCGTTGAAGACACCGCTGGCGGAGTTCGCGGTCCGCTGTAACGGCAAGGCTCGCGAGGCCTACCTGGAGCAGACCGGCGAGCATGGCATCTCGCTGCCTGACCCGGTTGCGATGGCGGTCTTGTTGCAGCCGGAGTTGATGACTGAGTGGAGTGAACACTTTGTTGAGATCGAGACGAAGAGCGAGTTGACGCGTGGGATGACGGTGGTGGATCGGCTGGGAGTGAGTGGAGACTCGCGGAACGAGGGGGTTTGGCGGGAGGCTCGACGGAGAGCGCAGATGGCGAAGATTTGCTGGGCAAAGGATGTGGTGGGGTGGAAGAAGGCTTTGATTGAGGCGCTTGCTTAGAACTAGGAGCGGCGTATTCTGGAGACTGACGAGGTGTGCATGGCAACGCCTGTTCTCATCCCGGTTCGCGAATATCTGAGCACCACGTACCGGCCCGACCGCGACTATATCGACGGCGAGCTCAAGGAGAGAAATGTGGGCGAGCAGCCGCATGCGCATGCGCAGGGAATCATCTACGCAATATTTCGTGAGAACCGCAAGGCCTGGGGCGTTCGGCCTCTTCCGGAACAACGTCTCCAGATTTCTTTGTCCCGGTATCGGATTCCCGATGTTTGCGTGATTCGCAATACGGATGGCAAAGATCGAATTATCAGCTTCACGCCGTTGCTTTGCATTGAGGTTTTGTCTTCTGAAGACCGGATGACCGAAGTGCAGCGTCGTGTGGATGACTATGTCTCCATTGGCGTGAAGACGACATGGGTTATCGATCCGTGGAAGCGAGTCGGGTACTACGCATCCGATAAAGGCTTCATCCAGCCGGATGATGGCATTCTACGAATCGAAGGGACGCCGATTCAGGTTTCGCTGGCGGATGTGTTTGCGGAGATGGATGAGAGTTAGTGGGGAGGGCGAATGACGATTCCGCCAGGTTCGGAATGCTCTTGCGAGTCGTCGGGGCACTCCCACTTCTTCAGTCCGCAGTTGTAGCATTCCCGTGATAACCCGATACGTAATACTCCCCACGGTCCCCAGGCATTGAATCGTGCACCGCAACGAGGACAACGAAACCTTCGTTGGATGTTTCCTGCCAGCATCAGCGCCAACAGATATGGGCCAATGGTTAATACGAGCACCACTCCCGGTATTGGTATTAGATGTTCCAGCCATCCAAGGAACGAGCTTAGGCCGATGATGAATGGAACTAGCCCAGCGGTCAAACCCCACGACCAGTAGGTCCAAAAGCGATACTTTGCCCATGCTGCCTCACAATCGGGCAGTGGGTAGCCATCTCGAACATTCCAGTAAGCAGTTTTCACAGCAATGCCGCGGCATCCTTTGCGAAGTAGGTGACGATAAAGTCCGCACCCGCCCGGCGAATGCTTAGCAGGCTCTCCAGCATCGCTCGTTCAGGCTCCAGCCAGCCGCGTTCGAAGGCGGCGTTCAGCATCGCGTACTCGCCGGAGACCTGATACGCCCCCATAGGCAGATCGAACCGGTTGCGGGCTTCGCGGATGACGTCGAGGTAGGGCATGGCGGGCTTCATCAGCAGCATGTCGGCGCCCTCGGCGATGTCCTGGGCGATCTCGCGCATGGCTTCGCGGAGGTTCGCGCCGTCCATCTGATACGTCCGGCGGTCGCCGAACTGCGGAGCGGAGCCGGCGGCCTCGCGGAACGGGCCGTAGAAGGCGGAGGCGAACTTGCTGGCGTAGGAAAGGATGGGTGTGCTGGGCTTGCCGGCTTCATCTAAAGCCTGACGGATGGCGGCGATGCGGCCGTCCATCATGTCGCTGGGTGCGACGATGTCGGCGCCGGCTTCGGCGAGCGATGCGGCGGTCTTCGCCAGCAGCGCTACGCTCGAATCGTTCTCAATCTCATAGTGGTCGCCATCTCGCGCAACAACACCGCAGTGGCCGTGCGAGGTGTACTCGCACAGGCAAACATCGGCGATGACGACGAGCGATTCAGCCGCGCGGATAGCCTTGATCGCGCGCAGCCCGCGCTGGACGATGCCGCCCGCAGCATAAGCGCCGCTGCCAACCTCATCCTTCTCGTCCGGAATGCCAAACAGCAACAACCCTCCCAGCCCCAGCGCGGCGCAGGCCTCGGCTTCCTTTACGGCTTCATCGATAGAGAGATTGAAGACGCCGGGCATGGAGCTGACCTCGCGGCGGACGCCTTCGCCCTCACACAGAAACAGCGGATAGATCAGCGCGCCGGGGGGCAGGTGGGTCTCGCGCACCAGCGAGCGCATGGCGGCGGTGGAGCGCAGGCGGCGCAGGCGCGTGGCGGGGAAGTCCATGCACCCTATGTTACTTGCGGGTTGGAGGATGCGCTATCCTCGTGCCGTTGCATCGGCTATTGCCGCGTACTCGGCACCGCTGGCGTCAGACGCCAGCACCCAAAGCGTGTAGATGCCGAGGGCC
>Ga0302310_10004773_pt1 | contig 10181 bp, 7 predicted proteins | sample III_Palsa_N1_2_FD_200451 | JGI IMG/M metagenome (GOLD analysis project Ga0302310, IMG submission 200451) | Peat permafrost microbial communities from Stordalen Mire near Abisko, Sweden - III_Palsa_N1_2 | ecosystem: Environmental > Terrestrial > Soil > Palsa > Peat permafrost | place: Sweden... | reverse complement strand
TCCGGGACGCAGGCGGGCATGATGACGCGCTTCGACCGGTCGTCCGGCGAGACGCGCGACATTACGGTGTATCCGCTGTTCTTTTCGGGGATGCCAGCTGAGTCGCTGAAAGAACGCTGGCAATGGGTGTTTCCGATCGTGCTATCGCCGCTGAATCCGAAGGTTCTCTACACCAGCTCGCAGCACCTGTGGAAGAGCACGAATGAAGGACAGAGCTGGGAACGGATCAGTCCGGACCTGACGCGGGCGGACCCCAAAACGCTCGGCGATTCCGGCGGTCCGATCACCAAGGATCAGAATGGGCCGGAGATCTTTGGGACCATCTTCACCATCGCGCCATCGCGCAAGGACGAGAAGACGATCTGGACGGGCTCCGATGATGGCCTCGTTCACATCACCCGCGATGGCGGCAAGACGTGGGCCGACGTGACGCCGCCGGAGCTTCCACCGCTGACTCGCGTGAGCCTGATCGACGCTTCCACCAGCAACCCCGGTGGCGCGTACGTAGCGGCAAAACGCTTTGAACTGGACGACCGCAGCCCGCTCGCATTCAAGACGGCGGACTTCGGCAAGACATGGACGACTATCACAAGCGGCATCGGCGCGGATGACTTTGTCCACGTTGTGCGCGAGGATCCCAAGCGCGCAGGACTCCTGTTTGCAGGCACGGAACACGGCGTGTACGTTTCGTTCGACGATGGCGCGAACTGGCGCACTCTGTCGCTCAATCTGCCGGATACGCCGGTGGTGGACCTCGTCGTCGAGGGAGATGACCTCGTGATCGCCACGCACGGCCGGTCATTCTGGGTTCTCGATAACATGAGTTCGCTACGCGAATGGACGAGCGGGATCGCCGCCGCGCAGCTGCATCTCTTCGCACCGCAGGGTGGAATTCGTTCGCTGCGTCCGGCGACCGTCGACTTTTATCTGGCGAAGGAAGCAAAGGCCGGCACTCTGGAAATCCTCGATCAGGACGGAAAGGTAGTGAAGAGCTATCCGTGCGCCACTACGGCAGGTAAGCCCACGGCGAATACGATGACCTGCAAGGCAGGGATGAATCGGGTGGTGTGGGATATGAACTATCCCGGGCCGGCGACATTTCCGGGTCTGATCCTGCGTTATGCAAGTCCGAGTGCGGGTCCCACGGCGCCACCGGGTTCATATGAGGTGCGCCTAACTGTCGGGGCGAGCTCTGAGACGCAACGGCTGGAGATTCGCCGAGATCCGCGCGTGCCCGGAGTGACCGATGCCGACCTGCAACAGCAGTTTCGGCTGGCCATCCAGATTCGCGATCAGGTGAGCGAGGCCAACCAGATGGTCGCGAGGATGCGGCGCATCCGGGATCAAATCATCGACAGACAAAAGGCCGGTGCGCTGCCGGGCGCGGACGACGTCCTGAAGAAGCTTGCGGCTATTGAGGAGTCGCTCTACCAGGTAAAAAACCGCAGCGCCCGCGACACGCTGAACTATCCGATCAAGCTGAACAATCAACTAGCTGTGCTACAGGCTGGAGTTGATACAGGAGATTATCCGCCGACGGACCAGGACAAAGCTGTCTTCGCCGAGCTGTCGGAAGCGTTGGCGAAGCTGCGACAGGAGTTTTCAGCCGTGCTGGGATCGGAGCTCAAGAGCCTGAACGAAGTGCTCGCAGCCCGTAACATGCAGCCCGTGACGGGTCAGTGAACTCGCGGCCTAATCCATAATGGGTGCCCCATGTCTCGCCTTTGAGACATGGGATACGATGATCCCATCCCCGGGCCCCTGTTCCTCACTCCACCAAGGCAGGAGAGTCCCCAACGCGATGCTAGACGTACACGTTCCCCACCCCACCCACACCTGGAAAGACTTCTTCATTCATGTCGGCACGATCGTCGTTGGCCTGCTCAGCTCCAGCGGCTTCCCCCGCCTCACCCTGAAACACGAAGGTTGCGTTCCCGTATCGCCCAACCCGTAATCGGCTGTAAAGGCTGCTGAAAGCCTGCTCTGCTTAAGGGCACGGCTTCAGCCGTGCCCTACGAGCCATACTCTCAACCCGGCTCTAGTCGCTGAGGTACGTTTGCGTTCGGCAACTGCTTCTCAGCACCTTCTGCAGCCTTACCAGGGGATCGAGCCGCCGTCGTCGAAGAACCCGCCCGTGGGCCCGTCGGCCTCCAGCGTAGCCAGGTGCACGATGATCGCCGCGCCCTGCTCCACCGTGCGCGGACCGCTGTGGCGATTGATGTCGGTGGCAACATACCCCGGGCAGGCCGAGTTGACCTTCGCAGGCGTTTCGCGAAGCTCCTGCGCCAGATTAACAGTCAGCATATTGAGCGCCGCCTTCGAGCCCGAGTACCCGATCGACGCGAATGCAGCATAGGGATTCGCCGGGTTGTTCTGTTTTGCGATCGAGCCCAGCGTGCTGGACACATTGACAATCCGCGCGGCCGGCGACTTGCGCAGCAGCGGCAGCATCGCCTGGCTGACGTACAGCGCGCCGAAGAAATTGGTGTCGAAGGTCTTGCGGACCGCGTCCAGGTTCGCTACGCCAGGCAGTCCGTCGCTAAAGTCAACTATGCCGGCGTTGTTGACCAGCACGTCCAGGTGCCCATACTTCTGATCAATCTCTTTGGCAGCGGCAAGGGCGGTTTCAGGCTCATTGAGATCGAGCGCGATGAACGTAGCGCCGGGAATCTTTGCTGCTGCTTCTTCGCCGCGCTGCTGGTCCCGTGCGCCGAGCAGAACGGTGAAGCCCTTGCCAGAAAGCTGGCGGGCGACTTCGAATCCAATGCCTTTATTGGCTCCGGTAACCAGTGCAATTTTGCTGTTCATGAAATCTCCATGGGTCGACAAGCGAATAACTGATGAGATGAATCCTCGAACGCCATCGATGCGAAGAATTCGCCGGGTGCCCCATGTCTCGCCTTTGAGACATGGGATACGATTGGCACAACCCTTAACTGCCGGAGCCGGAATGCTGGACGTTCACCCGCCCCACAGCCCCACCCACACCTGGAAAGACTTCTTCATCCACGTCGCCACCATCTGCGTCGGCCTGCTTATCGCCGTCGGCCTGGAGCAGATCGTCGAACACATCCATCAGCACTACGAATTACGCGAACTGCGCGATTCGCTTGAGCACGAGCGCGACGCGAATAAGAGCGAAATCCAGCAGGACATCCGCGACTGGCGCTGGGAGATGGTCGAGCTGCAAAACGATCTTATGGTGCTGCACTTCATCCGCCAGCATCCCGGCATCGCTCAGGGAGACCTGCCCGGCGACCTCTTCTTCATCCAGAGCCCGGTCCTCGTCGAATCCGGCGTGTGGGATTCCGCGCAGCAAAAGGGCATTCTGAGCCTGATGCCGGTCGAGGAGACCAATCGCAACGCCACCATGTACCTCTTCCTCAAAGGCTTGGCCTTGCAGGGTCAGCAGGCATACAACGCCTTCAACGATGCAGGTCGCTTCGATGTCGACGACGGCAATCCCACGCACCTCAGCGCCGGACAGCTCGACCAGGTCATTCAGCTTGTGCAGGAGGCAATCCAGAAGCAGATCACCGTGGGCTATTCGCTCGCATACCTGCACGGCGCCTTTCCGAAGCTCGGCTCGACCCTGACCTACGACGAAGTCGACCTCGCCCATCACTATCCCTTCCGCGAGTCTCCCGACGAGGTCGCTCGCTCCCATCGCCTGACGGTGGACCGGCTCGCCGCCGCCGGACTCTCTCAGCAGATGATTCAGAATTACCTCACTGCACGCGCAAAAAAGTAGCGCACCCCTTCGACCAAACCGGGTGCCGGGTACCCCATGTCTCGCCCTTGAGACATGGGATCACATCTCACGTGGCCCAAAAACACCCCCACTTGACAAAACTCCCGCCCCAAACGTCATCCGCCCCAAAAGCATAACGTTATACTTCCATACTTAACCCCTTATCTATCCGGACTTTACATACTTCAAGGGGGAGTGGGAGGCAACCGCTTCCGGCACAAGTTAGCCCGAATTTAAGGAAATCTTCACGCCTTCCCGGATAAACTGAATGTACAAATGAAGATCGTATTGGCAGAAAAAGTCTCCCCAGCAACCCTCGCCCTCCTCGCACAAGAACCCGGTTGGAACTGCGTCACCGCAGACAAAATCACCGATCTTAAGGCCGAACTCGCCGACGCCGACGCACTCATCGTGCGCTCCGCCGTGCAGGCTGACGCCGCGCTCATCGAGGCTGCACCCAAGCTCCGCATCATTGGCCGCGCCGGCGTTGGCGTCGACAACATCGACACTGCCGCCGCAACGCACGCAGGCATCGTCGTGATGAACACGCCTGGCGCGAACGCCATCGCCGTCGCGGAACTCACGCTCGGCCTCATGATCTCGATGTGCCGCTCGATTCCCCGAGCCAACGAAACCATGCACGCCGGCAAGTGGGACAAAAAGTCCCTTCAAGGTTTGGAACTGCGCGGCAAAACGCTCGGCATCGTCGGCCTCGGACGCATCGGCCTCGAAGTCGCCCGCCGCGCCGCCGCATTCGGTATGGAACTGCTCGCTTACGACCCATTCATCTCGCCCATGATCGCCCGCGAGAACGGAGTGACACTCACCTCGCTCGACGACATCTTCAAGAACTCCGACTACCTGACGCTGCACGTCGGCCTCACCACGCAGACAGAAGGCCTGATCAACGCCACGTCGATCGCCATCATGAAGCCCGGCGTGCGCATCGTAAACTGCGCCCGCGGCGAGCTAATCGTCGATGCCGCGCTGGCCGACGCGCTCAAATCCGGCAAGGTCGCCGGCGCCGCGCTCGACGTCTTCCACCAGGAGCCGCTCAAGGACTCCGTCTACTTCGGCCTGCCCAACGTGCTGCTGTCCCCGCACATCGCCGGCGCGACCGACGAGGCGCAGGAAGCCATCGGTATCCAGCTCGCTACGCAGGTTCGGGACTACCTCAAGCTCGGCGTCGTGCAGAACGCCGTCAATCTCCCCTCGCTCTCGCACGAGGAGTATCTCGAGATCGCGCCTTACATCGAGATGGCATCGCGCCTCGGCCAGTTCCTCTCGCACTCGACCGCCGGCCAGTTGGAGAACATCCAGATCACGTATTCGGGCCGCATCGCCCAGGGCAAGACCGACCTCATCCGCAACGCCGCCATCGCCGGCATCTTCGCCGACACCGAAGGCGAGAACGGCGTCAACCGCATCAACGCGGCGGCAATAGCCCAGGAACGCGGCATCCGCATCCAGGAAGACAAGAAGGAGTTCACCACCGGCGGCTCCGGCTCGGTCCTGAAGCTGACGCTGCACACGTCCGCGGGCGACACCAGCGCCTCCGCGACCGTACTGCACGGCAACTCGCCCCGCCTGCTGACCTACGACGGCATCGACATCGAGGCGCCGCTGACCGGCACGCTCGTCGCCATCCGCAACCACGATGTACCCGGCGTCGTCGGTCGCATCGGAACGATTCTCGGCGAGCACCAGATCAACATCGCCAACTTCGCGCTGGGTCGCAGCACTCGATCGCAGAAGATTCCTCAGGGCCAGGCTCTCGCAGTCGTCCAGATCGACGTGCCCAGTGCACACGACGCGACACCCGCTCTGGCCGCGCTAAAGGCAGTTGAGGCAATCGCAAGTGTTCGTTTGATTGAACTTGGCAGCGTCTCGTTGTAACGCAATAGAGTCCCAAACCATGGCCGGAAAGTTGACGCGGGTCCACAACCTTTTCCGTAGACCCGTGTCCAGGTTTCAGATAGCTTGAAAAAAGTCCGGCTCCGGATTCCAAACTCGTGTCACCTGCGGCTTAGAAATGTGCGTCATATCTGTATTGACCGCTATTTCGAACCCGAGCTATGCACGTGTTTGGAGTCCATGCGATCCCCCTGGAGGTAATGAGTTGCCGCCAACCAATTTGACCGTCGAGTCACACTCGGCAGCGAACATCTCGGCGACCGCCTCCAGTTCCTCCGCGTTGGACCTCGCAATCGTCCTCCCGACCTTCAACGAGCGGGATAACATCCCCTTGCTCATTGCACGACTCAGCGACGCCCTCCGCGGGTTGAAATGGGAGGCGATCTTCGTCGACGACGACTCGCCCGACGGCACCTCGGACGTCGTTTCGTCCTATGCGCGCTCGGACCCACGGATTCGCCTGATCCACCGCATCGGGCGTCGCGGACTCTCATCCGCCAGCATCGAAGGCATGCTGTCGACCTCAGCGCCGGTCGTCGGCGTGATGGATGCCGACCTGCAGCATGACGAATCCATTCTCCCCCGCATGCTGGACCTTCTGCGATCAAGCTCGCTGGACGTCGTCGTCGGCACGCGAAACGCGGACGGCGGCAGCATGGGCGAATTCGGTCGGCGGCGCGTGCTTTTGAGCCGCCTGGGCGAGAAGATCAGCCAATCCGTCTGCCGCGTCAAGCTCACGGATCCGATGAGCGGGTTCTTCCTGCTGCGGCGCAGCTTTCTGCTCGACGTCGTCCACGATCTGCAGGGCGGAGGCTTCAAGATCCTCGTCGATCTGCTCGCGTCGAGCCCAGTTCCGGTTCGCGTCGGAGAGGTTGGCTACAAATTCGGCACCCGCCAGCACGGCGAAAGCAAGCTCAACGTAGTCGTTGGCATCGAGTATTTGTTTTTGGTGGTGAACAAGCGCCTTGGCGGCCTCATCCCATTGCACCTGGCGCTCTATATGCTGGTCGGCGTCATCGGCCTCGCGACGCACCTGGTCGTCTTCCTCATCCTGAGCCACGCGTTCGCGAAGAGCTTTGTCGCGGCACAAGCTATTGCTACGTTCGTCGCCATGGTCGAGAACTTCCTGCTGAATAACATGATCACCTTCCGCAGCCGGCAGCTCCATGGGTTCCAGATGCTGACGGGCGCCGCGCGGTTTATTGCTGCGTGCTCGTTCGGCGCGTGGGCCAACATCGTCTTCTCGCGGGCGCTGTGGCAGGGCGGCCTGGAGTGGTACATCGCCGGGTTCGCCGGAATTGTGCTGGGTTCGGTCTGGAATCTCTCGGTCAGCAGCTTTATCACGTGGGGCATGCTGCGGCACACTCCCCGCCGCGAAACGGTTGACGATGCGATGGTCAGCCGAGTCGAGATATCGCATTGACGTCCGAGACTCCCCTACTTCCCGCTGACCTCGCTCGCGGCCTCCGCGCAAGCAAGGTTCTGATTGGCTTCTGGATCGTGGTGATTGTCGCGGTCGCCTGCTGTGTCCCGTTTGCAGGTCCGGGCTGGGACATCAAGGTGTACGCATCGGCGGTCAAATCCCTCCGCGCCGGCCACGATCCTTACGCCGACGCGATGGCAATCCAGCGGATATACCACAGCCAAGCTGTACTACATCCCGTCGGCGACCCGCCATACAGCTACGTCTACTCACCGATTACGCTGCCACTCGTCAGGCTCATCGGCAAGCTCCCATTCTGGCTGAGCGGCGGCACCTACTGGCTCATCTACGCAATCGGCGTCTTCGGTCAGATGATTTTTGCCTTGCGATTTACGCAGGGGGACGAACGGCGCGCCTTTCTATATCTCGCTCCAGTTTCCGCCATGTTTCCTGGATTGCTGGAGAGCGGAGTGGTGCTGGGCGGCAACATCGCCTACATTCTCTATCCTGCGGTGCTGCTGTGCGCTGCGGTCGGCTGGCGTCGCGGCAACTGGCGCTGGTTCTACGCCGTAGTCCTCGTCGCGTCGTGCGTCAAAGCTCCGCTGCTGAGCCTGGTCGCGATCCCCATTCTGTCGGCCCGTCGGCAGTGGCTTCCTGCCGGCCTTACCGCCGCCGCCGGAGTCGCCCTGTTTGCCTCGCAGCCGCTGATCTGGCCTTCGCTCTTCAGGAATTATCTACAGGCTGTCGACCTGCAATTCCTCTACAACCGAGACTTCGGCTGTAGTCCCGCAGGGCTGTTGAGCGATGTGCTTTACGCTCACGGAATCCCGTATTCGCCCATCGGATTGATCTTTTACCTCTGCTACGCGGTTCCGCTGATGGCGCTGCTGTGGCATCTCTCCCGCAAATTCCTGGACGGAGACTTTTTGCTCTCCGAGTGGATCCCGGTGCTTTTAGTCGGCGTCATCCTGCTCAATCCTCGCGTCATGGAGTACGACGTTGCACCGCTGACTCTGCTGATGGCGCTGATCGCCTGGCGCTTCTTTGCACGATTCACCACTACCGCAAGGACCATCGTGTGCATGGCCGTCCTCGTTGCCGCGACGAATGCAATCGCGGCGTTTGGATGGTATGTCCGCAAGCTGGTCAATGGCCCGCTGCTGGTGCTGCTCTTCGCGGCAGGTTGCTGGATGCTGCTGAACCCCGTGACGCAGTCGGAAGAATACTCCGAATATGAGATGGCGGTTGCTGAGTTAAACTAAGGACAGGAACTCACACATGCCGCTTTACGAATACGAATGCACTGCCTGCCACAAGCACACCGAGAAGATTCAGAAGTTTTCCGATCCTGAGATCACGACTTGTCCGCACTGCGGCGGTGAGTTGAAGCGCGTCATCTCGGCGCCCGCCTTCGCGATGAAGGGCGGCGGCTGGTACGCGGATGGCTACGGCTCGGTGAAGCCGGCGGCGGCAGCATCGAGCGAATCCGGTTCCACTCCGCCGGCAACTCCGGCAGCCGCACCTACAGCACCGGCTGCTCCAGCGAGCGCACCTGCTGCAGCATCGTCTTCCGACAAGAAATAGTACAAGTGCGTTAACGCGGATAAGACGGATAAAGACCGGATAACAGCGGATGATTTTTGGTCTGTCCTTATCCCGTCTTTATCCGTCTTATCCGCGTTAACTTCTTTGCTTGTTCTTGTTCTAGACTGCGTCAAGCTTCTTGATGACGAGTTCGTTTAGAACCGCAGGGTTTGCCTGTCCCTTGCTGGCTTTCATCACCTGGCCGACGAAGAAGGCGGCTACGGTGCGCTTGCCGCCCTTGAACTGCTCGACCTGCTTCGGATTCGCTGCGATCACTTCGTCGATCAAGCCCTCGATGACGCTTGAGTCCGAGATCTGCTGCGGCTTCTCCCGCTCGTAGACGGTCTTGAAGTCCTCGCTGTTGGCGAAGGCAGTGTCGAGCATTGCCTTCAGCATCTTGCTCGATATTTCGCCGGATTCGGCGAGGTCCGCGGCGAGCACCAGGCCGTCCTCCGTGATGGGCGACTCGTGCATCTCCATCTCGGCGGCGCGCAGGCGCATGGTGATCTCGCTCGTCAACAGGGACGCGACGCGGCGCGGCGACTTGGCTCGTTTGGCAGCCGATTCAAACTGGTTAGCGAAGGCCTGCGCGGCGGTGAAGGTCGCGGCATCCTGCGCGGAGATGCCGTACTCGGCGATCATGCGGGCGCGGCGAGCTTCGGGAAGCTCCGGCAGATTCTTCAGAATTTCGGCCTGCCACTCGGCACCGACGATGAGCGGCGGAAGGTCGGGCTCGGGGAAGTAGCGATAATCGTGCGCCTCTTCCTTCGAGCGCATGGAGTACGTGCGGCCCTCGGCGTTGTTCCACAGGCGCGACTCCTGCTTGACGCGTCCGCCATCCTCGATGACGCCGATCTGGCGCTCGATCTCGTACTCGACCGCGGCGCGGATGTAACGGAACGAGTTGACGTTCTTAACCTCGGCCTTCGTTCCATATTCCGGCGCGCCCTTGAGCATTACGCTGACGTTGGCGTCGCAGCGGAGGGAGCCTTCTTCCATGTTGCAGTCGCTGACGCCGGTGTAGAGGAGGATTTCCTTCAGCCGCGTGAGGTACTCGAAGACCTCGTCGGCGGAGCGGAGGTCGGGTTCGGAGACGATCTCGACGAGCGGCGTGCCGCAGCGGTTGAGGTCGATGTAGGTGCGCGTGACGGAGTCGGCGTAGCCGTCGTGGATGCTCTTGCCGGCGTCCTCTTCCATGTGCAGGCGCGTGATGCCGATGCGCTTCATCACGCCGGTGCTGCCGTCACCTTCGGGGACGTCGAGCCAGCCGTTTTCGGCGATGGGCTTGTCGAACTGCGAAATCTGGTAGCCCTTCGGATTGTCGGGGTAGAAGTAGTTCTTGCGGGCGAAGATGCTGCGCTCGCGAATCTCGCAGTGAATCGCTTTCGCAGCCAGCACGGCGAATTCAACCGCCTTGCGATTGAGCACAGGCAGCGCGCCGGGCAGGCCGAGGCACGTGGGGCAGACGTGCGTGTTCGGCTCGCCGCCGTACTTGTTGACGCAGCCGCA
>Ga0302310_10004767_pt1 | contig 10184 bp, 8 predicted proteins | sample III_Palsa_N1_2_FD_200451 | JGI IMG/M metagenome (GOLD analysis project Ga0302310, IMG submission 200451) | Peat permafrost microbial communities from Stordalen Mire near Abisko, Sweden - III_Palsa_N1_2 | ecosystem: Environmental > Terrestrial > Soil > Palsa > Peat permafrost | place: Sweden... | reverse complement strand
GGCACTGCCGTGGCCATGCATTCATGAGTTTCTCGCCATCGTCACGCATCAGCGCATCTATTCGCCCCCCTCGCCACTTGCTGCGGGCCTTGAGCAGATAGCGGCGTGGCTCGACTCGCCAACGCTCGTGTTGCTCTCGGAGAGTGAAGGCTATTGGGCCGTACTGGCACGCGTGCTGGAACATTCCAAGGTCACTGGAGCGCGAGTGCACGATGCGCGTATTGCCGCTTTGTGCGTGCATCATGGCGTGCGTGAGCTCTGGAGCGCTGATAGGGATTTCAGTCGATTTGCAAATGTTCGATTAAGGAATCCTCTCGCGACGCCCTAGTCTGATACCAATAAGAATGGAGACAAGAATGCCACGGACGACAGCGCTACTTTGCTTATTGCTTTTGGCATGCACGGCTCAAGCAGCCGCCCTCCCTGATTACCCATTTGTCTTTGTCACCGGAGAATCAGAAGCCCACGTTGCGCCCGATATTGTGGCCTGTTCAGTCACCGTGCGGGCATTCGATGCGGACCCCTCCAAGGCCCAAAAACTTGTCGACCGGAGAGTGCAGGACCTGCTGATGTTCCTTTCTGAACACAAAGTCCCGAATGACGATATCGAAGCGTATGACATTCAGAAGGAGATCATCGCTAACGACAGCAGTGAGCCAGGACGCGTCACGATTCGCGGCTACAACATTTCCCGCGCCGTTAACTTCAAGCTGCGCGACGTCTCGCTCTGGCCAGAAGTGTCGGCCATGCTACTGAGCACCGAGAACATGGATGACCTGCGCGTCAATTTCGACAGAACGGACCGAGCCTCCATTGCCGCAGATCTGATTGCCAAAGCGGCTGCCGATGCTAAGAGCAAAGCAAGCCAGCTGGCGCAGTCCTTTGGCCGACCCCTTGGCGCGCCCGTGGCAATCTCACAGGACTCATTCAGCTACATAGACTCCCGTTTCGGCTTCGGGGGTGGCGGAGGCATAAGCGCATCGTCAGCAAACATGAGCTTCGCGAACGCATCGCCGAAGATCGCAATGATGCTGCCAACAACAATTCCGGTTTACGCGCGGGTAAATGCCATATTCAAGCTCGAATAGCGGCTGAATTGCCTTCACCAAGCCGACGACGCGAATAGCGGCTCAGCAGCATTCCGCTCGCGGGTTTTAGGCGCCGCTCAGTGGCGGGGCACCTAGCTGGCGGAGAGGGTGAGATTCGAACTCACGAACGGATTGCTCCGTCTCCGGTTTTACAATGTTGCCGGCCGCGCCTGGCCGGTCAATTGAGCTCGATTGCCGATCGCGCAACTGTGTATTATCATGTGGATATCTCTCCACATTGCACTACACAGCCATGAAGACCATTCAAATGACTATCGACGCGCAACTGCTCAGTGCCGTGGACAAACTGACGCGAGCACGGAAAACGACGCGCTCGGCCCTGATACGTGACGCGCTTGAGGCGGAACTCAGACGCGCGCGGATAGTGTCCCTTGAAGAGCAACACACGGCCGGATACCGGCGTCAGCCGGTAACGTCTGGTGAATTCGATGTTTGGCTGGATCAACAGGAATGGGGCGCGGCGTGAAGCGCGGCGATGTTTGCTGGTACACATTTGACCATCCGAACAAGCGCCGCCCGGTGCTGATCCTGACGCGGGATTCAGCGATAACGGTACTCAATGGGATCACCATAGCGCCCATAACCACAACGATTCGCAGCATTCCCACTGAGGTGGTGCTGAGCACCGATGATGGGTTACCAGAAATCTGTGCGGCCAACTTTGATAATTTGCAGACGGTCCCAAAAGCAAATATCGGCGCTCCGATCGCGCACCTGTCACATTCAAAGATGAAGGCGGCGGCCGCGGCGATCGGCTTTGCGCTAGGATTCAGCGAGGCATAAGCACCGTCACAATTACTCAATGTTGGCGGAGAGGGTGAGATTCGAACTCACGGTTCCCGTAAGGGAACGCCGGTTTTCAAGACCGGTGCATTCAACCGCTCTGCCACCTCTCCGCGATGGTCGTGCCAATGATGAAGTGACTATTTTGCCCTAATCCTCAGCCGCGCGCAGCGCAGCCGATGCGGGGACTTCACTGCGCTAGGGGCGAATGAGGTCCAGCCCGCTCATATAGGGACGCAGGACTTGCGGCACCGTGACTGAGCCGTCCTCATTCTGATTATTCTCGAGGATCGCCAGCAGCGCGCGTCCCACCGCGACGCCTGAACCGTTGAGCGTGTGCAGCGGCTCAGGCTTGCCGGTTTCAGGATTGCGCCAGCGCGCCTGCATGCGTCGGGCCTGAAAGGCTTCGCAGTTGCTGCACGAAGAGATCTCCCGATACTTGCCTTGGGCTGGGAGCCATACTTCCAGATCGTAGGTCTTGGCCGCGCCGAAACCCACATCGCCCGCGCACAGCGCCATGACCCGGTGCGGTAGCTCCAGGCGCTTGAGCACTTCCTCTGCATGTCCGACCAGCGTCTCGTGCGCGGCGTAGGAATCCTGCGGTCGTGTGATCTGCACCAGCTCGACCTTCTCGAACTGATGCTGGCGGATCATGCCGCGTGTGTCCTTGCCCGCGGCGCCGGCCTCCGCACGAAAGCACGGCGTGTGCGCGGTGAATTTCAGCGGCAGCTTCTCAGGCGCAATGATCTGATCGCGCACCAGGTTCGTCAGCGGGACTTCAGAGGTCGGGATCAGGTAGTAGCCTGGCTCCCCGCGCACCGCAAACAGATCTTCCTCGAACTTGGGCAGCTGACCGGTGCCCTGGAGCGCAGCGCCCGCAACCATATAGGGCACATACATCTCGGTATAACCATGCTCGCTCGTGTGCAGATCGAGCATGAACTGCGCCAGCGCGCGCTGCAGGCGCGCGATGGCACCGCGCAGCACGACGAAGCGTGACCCCGAGATGCGCCCGGCCGCCTCGAAATCCACACCGCCGAGTCGCTCGCCCACCTCAACATGATCCTTCGGCGTAAAGCTGAACGCGCGCGGCGTGCCCCAGCGGCGCTGCTCGACATTCGCGCTCTCATCGCGTCCCTCCGGCACTGATTCGTGCAACAGGTTCGGCAGCCCGAGCTGCAACTCATCGAGCTGGTTCTGGACCTGGCTGAGTTCCGCTTCGATCTTGGCGACTTCCAGATTGAGTGCCTCACCGTGCGCCATCAGCGGCGCGATGTCCTCGCCCTTGCCCTTGGCCATGCCCACCTGCTTGGCATGGGCATTGCGCTCGGCTCGCAGCCGATCGGATGCAATCTGCCAATGACGACGGCGCTCCTCGAGCGCCGCCAGCGCGGCTAGGTCCAGCGTGAAGCCACGCCGCGCGAGATTGCGCGCTACGCCTTCAGGGTCAGAGCGCAGGAGCTTGGGATCGATCATGGCCTCACTTACATCCTCTAGTCATGCTTCTCGCCCTTCTCGGCGCGGGCCCGATTCAGGGCCCGGTGTCGCTCGAGTGCCTCGCCGATACGGATCTCGAGCCCCCGCGGCACCGGGCGGTAGTAAGTCCGCGCCGGCATCCCCTCGGGCAGGTAGCGCTCGCCGGCCGCAAATGCGCCCGGCTCGTCGTGGGCGTAACGATAACCGCTGCCATAGCCCAAATCCTTCATCAGCTTGGTCGGCGCATTACGCAGCTGGATCGGGACCTCCAGCGTACCAAACTGCTCGACATCGGCGCGCGCTTCCCCAAAGCCGGCGTAGACCGCGTTGCTCTTGGCCGCCACAGCCATGAATACAATGGCCTCGGCCAGCGCGAGCTCTCCTTCCGGGCTGCCGAGCCGGTCGTAGGCCTGCCAGGCATCGAGCGCCACGCTGAGCGCCCGTGGATCGGCCAAGCCAATGTCCTCGCTCGCCATGCGCAGCACGCGGCGCGCAATGTAATTGGGGTCGCACCCGCCATCGAGCATCCGGGCATACCAGTACAGGGCCGCATCCGGATCCGAGCCGCGCACGCACTTATGCAGCGCCGAGATCTGATCGTAGAACTGCTCCCCGCCCTTATCGAACCGCCGCCGGCCGCCGCTCGCGATCTCCACCGCCTGGGCCGCGCTGATGCGGTTATCACCCGCCGCGGCGGCCAGGCCCGCAGCCAGTTCAAGCATGTTCAGTGCGCGCCGTGCATCCCCATCGCCAGCCCGCGCCAGGATCGTTAGGGCTTCGGGTTCGAGCGTAATGCCTGAAGCGCCCAGGCCATGCTCTTTATCCTCGAGCGCGCGCGTCAGCAGCCCCTCCAGATCCTCGGCGGTCAGCGAGCGCAGCACATACACGCGGGCGCGCGAGAGCAGCGCGCCCACGATCTCGAACGAGGGATTCTCGGTCGTGGCGCCGATGAAGGTCAGCGTCCCATCCTCGACGTGCGGCAGGAAGCTGTCCTGCTGCGTCTTGTTGAAGCGGTGCACCTCATCCAGGAACAGCACGGTCGGATTACCCGCGGCCGCGACCTGGCGCGCATGGGCCACGGCCTCGCGAATGTCTTTGATGCCGGCCTGTACCGCCGAGAGCGGAATAAACTCCGCGCCGGAGGCGGCGGCGATCAGGCGCGCGAGCGTCGTCTTGCCGGTGCCCGGCGGGCCCCACAGGATCATCGAGTGCAGCTGGTGATGAGCGATCGCCTCGTAGAGCGGTTTGCCCGGCGCCAGCAGGTGCGATTGGCCGATGAACTGTCCAAGCTCGCGCGGGCGCATGCGATCGGCCAGCGGCCGCCAGCGATGACCCGCCGCTGCGCCGCTCGCTCCCCGATCCGGCGCGGCCGCGCTCATCAGTGCAGCGCGGTACCGATCACATCGGTGCCCTTAGGAGCGGTGAAGGCAAAGTCGGCAGCGCCCAGCGGGGCATTGCGCACGCCATCGCTGAAGATCACGGTGACCACCTGCCCCAGATCATCGGCAATCTGCATGCGCGCGAGCGTGGTGCCCTGAAACCCAAGCTCCGCGTGCGCGAACTCGGCCGTCTTGGAGCGCGGCGTCACGCGCACCCACTCCAGACTGTCGCGCGGGCTCACATTCTCCATCACAAAAGCGGCCTGCAGCTCGGCCGGCGTACCCGAGAGCAGCACCACCGGGGTGGCCGAAAGCGCCGCGCTCTGCGGCTTGACGGTCGCCTGGGAAAGCTCCGGATCGTAGAACCACAGGTTCTTGCCATCCGCCACCAGCACCTGGGTGCCCCCGCCAGCGCCCTGCGGCGCGTATTCCCAGCGGAAGCGATCCGGACGCAGCACCAGCAGCTTGCCGGCCCCGCTCTCGACCGTGACACCTTTGGCATCCACGACGTTCTGCGTGAAATTCACGCGCAGCGTGGTCAGGCCGGCCAGAAAGCGCTCCAGCGTGCTGGGTACTGCCGCTGCCGCGCTGGCCGGTGCCGCAGCCGTCGGCGCGCTCGCCTCCTGGGCAGGCGCCGGCAGCGCGAGCGCCAGTGTGGATGCAAGCAGCAATGAAGTCAGGGCGGTGCGCATCGTGATTATTTTCCGGCTGGTGGAGGCGCCAGCACTTCGCGGGCGCCATTGGACTGCAGTGGGCCGACCAGGCCTGCCGACTCCATGGTCTCGATCATGCGGGCGGCACGGTTGTAGCCGATCTTCAGGCGCCGCTGCACGTAGGAGATCGAGGGCTTGCGCTCAGTGATGACGATTTTCACCGCTTCATCATAGAGCGGATCCTGCTCGGCATCGGCCGCCACGCCGGTCTCATCCTCCTCACCGCTGATCCCCGGGATCGGCTGCGAGGGACCCTCGAGCACATCGGCAATGTAGTTGGGCGCGCCGGAGCGGCGCAGGGCCTCCACGACGCGGTGCACTTCCTGATCCGAGACAAACGCGCCGTGCACACGGGTCGGGATCGCGGTGCCGGGGGGCAGATACAGCATGTCGCCGTGTCCAAGGAGCGATTCGGCGCCCATCTGGTCAAGGATCGTGCGCGAATCCACGCGTGCCGAGACCTGGAAGGCAATGCGGGTCGGAATATTGGCCTTGATCAGGCCGGTGATGACATCAACCGAAGGCCGCTGCGTAGCCAGGATCAGGTGGATGCCCGAGGCACGCGCCTTCTGCGCCAGGCGCGCGATCAGTTCCTCGACTTTCTTGCCCACCATCATCATCAGGTCGGCCAGTTCATCGATGAAGATCACGACGAACGGCAGCGGGGCCAGATCCGGGATCGCTTTCTGATCGATCGAGGGATCATTGGCCGCGCGCATCATCAGCAGCGGATCCTTGATCGGCTTGCCATCGCTCACCGCATCCTTGACGCGCCGGTTGTAGCCCGCGATGTTGCGCACGCCCAAGGCCGACATCAGCTGGTAGCGCCGCTCCATCTCCGCCACCGCCCAGCGCAGCGCATTGGCCGCCTGCTTCATGTCGGTGACCACCGGGGCCAGCAGATGCGGAATGCCCTCGTAGACCGAGAGCTCGAGCATCTTGGGATCGATCATGATCAGGCGCACATGCTCGGCGGTGCTCTTGTAGAGCAGCGAGAGCACCATCGCATTGATACCGACCGATTTGCCCGAGCCGGTGGTACCCGCAATCAGCAGGTGCGGCATGCGCGCCAGATCGGCCACGATCGGTGTGCCCCCGATGTCCTTGCCGAGCGCCAGCGCCAGCGGGGAGGCCACCTCCTCGTAGGCTGCGCTCTTGATGATCTCCCCGAGCGTCACGAGCTCGCGCTTCTCGTTCGGGATCTCAAGGCCCATCACGGATTTGCCCGGGATGACTTCGACCACTCGTACGCTGATGGTCGAGAGCGCGCGCGCCAGATCCTTGGACAGCGCCGTGATCTGGCTCGCCTTTACGCCCGGTGCCGGGCGCATTTCAAAGCGCGTAATGACCGGTCCCGGGTGGACCGCGGTCACCTCGACCTCGACGCCAAAGTCCTTGAGCTTCAGTTCCACCAGGCGCGACATGGCCTCGAGCGCCTCGGTCGAGTAGGAAGGTACACGCACGCCCGGATCATCCAGGAGCTTGAGCGGTGGCAGTTCGTTCGAGGCCGGCGGATCAAAGAGCGGCACCTGGCGCTCCTTCTCGACCCGTTCGCTCTTGGGTGGCGGCGGTGCCGGTGGTTCGATACGTGGTGCCGGCCGATCCTTCTGCCGCTCCTTATCAAGATCCGTGACTTCCTTGCGTGCCAGGCGTCGCTCGCGCCCCTCATTGATCGTGCGCGCGGCGAGGAAGTGCTCGCGAATGAAGGCCGCCAGGCGCCAGACGGCGGCGCCGAGCTCATCGATGACGGTGAACCAGGACAGTCCGAAGGCGATCGCGACCGCCGCGGCCCATAGGGCGAGCAGCAGCAGCGTTGCGCCCAGGAGCTCAAGGCCATTGCTTGCGGCCTGCCCGACCGCCTTGCCGATCACACCACCAGCGCCCTCGGGCAGTGCACCGGCGCCCCAGTGCAGTGCCGCCAGCGCGCAGCTCGAGACCATCAGCACCGCAAAGCCCATCAGCTTGACGATGAGATTCAAGCGCGAGGCCGGCTCGCTGACCGCGCGGTTGCGCATCGTGAGCCAGGCGCCGACACCCAAGGCAATCGGCAGCAGGAATGCTGGCCGCCCGAACAGGAAGAACAGCAGATCGGCGCTCCAGGCCCCGATCACGCCGACGCGGTTGTGCAGCGGATCCCCGGTGCCGGTAAATGAGAAGCCCGGGTCGTGCGCATCAAAGCTGGCCAGTGCCACCAGCAGGACGAGAGCCAGCATCCCTAATGCGATAGCGCCCGCCTCGCGCAGTGCCCGCGCCATCTTGCCGGTAACGCGTGGCGTGCCCTTGGCGCCCTTGGCGGAGGCCACCGAATCGCTCAATGACGGCTCCTGCGCACGCAGGCAGGCCGCCGCTTCGGGAGCGCGGCACGGCAGGGCCAGGCCAGATCAGCTGCGGCGTACACCTTGAAAATCCTTTGGGGGGAATCCATTTAAATTCAAGACTTGGCCCCGCGGGCCAGCTTTCATACCATGCCTGACCCGCCGCACGCGGCGGGCCTCCAACCTGAGCAGGAAATTGTACATGAGCGACGCCCGCCACCACCCTTTGATCATCCTGGGCTCCGGCCCGGCTGGCTACAGTGCCGCGGTGTACGCGGCGCGTGCCAACCGCAAGCCGCTGTTGATCAGCGGGCTCGAGCAGGGCGGCCAGCTGATGACCACCACCGATGTGGATAACTGGCCCGGCGACGTGCACGGCCTGCAGGGCCCGCAGCTGATGGAGCGCATGCGCGCCCATGCCGAGCGCTTTGATACCGAGATCATCAACGATCACATCCACACGGTGAATCTCAGCGCCCGGCCGATGCACCTCAAGGGCGATTCGCACGAGTACACCTGCGATGCACTGATCATCGCCACCGGCGCCTCGGCGCGCTATCTCGGACTGCCGAGCGAAGAGCACTACCGCGGCAAGGGTGTTTCGGCGTGCGCCACCTGTGATGGTTTTTTCTTCCGCGGCCAGCGCGTCGCGGTGATCGGCGGTGGCAACACGGCGGTCGAGGAAGCACTCTACCTCTCCAACATCGCCTCGCACGTGACCCTCGTGCACCGGCGCGACAAGCTGCGCTCCGAGCGCATACTGCAGGATCGGCTGCACTCGCTCGTGCACGCCGGCAAGGTCTCGCTGCTGTGGAACCACAAGGTCAGCGAGGTGCTGGGCGATGCCAGTGGCGTCAACGGTGTGCGCGTGCTCCCGGTCAGCGGCGGGGCGCACCAGGATCTGGCCGTGAGCGGAGTCTTCATTGCGATCGGCCACACGCCCAATACGGCGATCTTCCACGGCCAGCTCGACATGCACGGCGGCTATGTGAAAGTGCATGGCGGCGCCAATGGCGATGCGACCGCAACCAGCGTGCCCGGCGTGTTCGCGGCCGGCGATGTCGCCGATCACATCTATCGCCAGGCCATCACCTCGGCCGGCTCCGGCTGCATGGCAGCGCTCGATGCCGACCGCTACCTCGAAGGCCTCGCGGACGGTGCGAGTTGACGGGCCGGGCCCTGCACCCGCAATGGCTCACGAGCATCGATCAGATCGAGCCGGCACGCTGGAATGCGCTGGCCGGTGATTACCCCTTCACATGTCACGAATTCCTGGCGGCACTCGAACACTCGGGCGCCGCCACCACCGCTACCGGCTGGAGCCCGCGGCACCTGCTGATCCGCGAGGGCGAGCGCCTCGTGGCCGCAGCTCCGCTCTATCTGAAGAGCCACTCGTGGGGCGAATTCGTCTTTGATTTTGCCTGGGCGCGCGCCTGGGAGGCCCGCGGCCTCGATTACTACCCCAAGCTGCTGCTGGCGATTCCGTTCACGCCCGCCACCGGGCCGCGGCTGCTGTGCGCGGCGGCTGATGAAGGCCCGGCGCTGCGGCTTGCGGCCTTAAGCGCGATCAGCGCGCTCGCGCGTGCGCACGGCTGGTCCTCGGCGCATGCCCTGTTCATCGATGAGGGCTTGCGTCATGAGGCCGAGCGCGCCGGGTGGCTCTTGCGGCGCGACTGTCATTTCCAGTGGTACAACCACGACTACAGCGACTTCGAGGCCTTTCTGGCCACCTTCGCCTCGGCCAAGCGCAAGAAGGTGCATCGTGAGCGACGCCGCATCGCCGAGCAGGGGATCGCGTTCCAGACGCTGCATGGCGGCGAGCTCGATGAGGCACAGCTGCTCACGATCCACGCCTTTCATGCCGCGACCTTCGAGCGCCATGGCCACCTGCCCTATGTGAACCTGAGCTTCTTTCGCACCATCGCGCGCACGATGGGCGAGCGCTTCATCGTCAAGCTCGCACTGCAGCATGGCAAGCCGGTCGCCTGCGCGCTGTTCTTCCGTTCCCACGACACGCTCTACGGACGCTACTGGGGTGCGGGGGCGGAGTTTCACAGCCTGCATTTTGAAACCTGCTACTACCAGGGCATCGACTATTGCATTGCCCAGGGGCTCAGGCGCTTCGAGCCGGGCACGCAGGGCGAGCACAAACTGGCGCGCGGTTTTGAACCGACGCTCACCTGGTCGGCGCACTGGATCGGCGATACCGCACTCCGTCAGGCGGTGGCCAGCTATCTGGCCCGCGAAGCCCTCGCGATCGACAGCTACGCGGCCGAAGCGGCGCGTCACACCCCTTTCCGCGCCTCCGGCGCCGGCCCCTGAAAGCCGCACCCCCAAGAGCCTGACCGATGATCACATGGCTCGCACCCGGAGATCCGCCCGATCGCTTTCCACCGGTCGAGCAGGCGA
>Ga0302310_10004764_pt1 | contig 10187 bp, 11 predicted proteins | sample III_Palsa_N1_2_FD_200451 | JGI IMG/M metagenome (GOLD analysis project Ga0302310, IMG submission 200451) | Peat permafrost microbial communities from Stordalen Mire near Abisko, Sweden - III_Palsa_N1_2 | ecosystem: Environmental > Terrestrial > Soil > Palsa > Peat permafrost | place: Sweden... | reverse complement strand
CTGAATATCCTTAGCTCCGAGGCGAAAGCCTTTGACGGACACGTCAGCATTGGCAGTTGCGCAAGCAAGCACTGCGGCGGAGACGCCGATCAAAAAGTTGGTTCTCTTCATGGATCTGTTCTCCCCTATACGCTTAGGTTCCGTTGTAGGTACACACGGGGCCATCTCTCACAGGCGAGCCGCTAAAGCGTGGACGCCCCGATGAAATGCGCGGCAGCCATTGCTGCACTGCCCCCTTGGACGATCAAGAGGCGTAACGACATCGCCCTCTTGCGGTGCTTCCGCGTTTTTTTGTACTCATGTCAGGAGGCGACGGTCAGACCGGGAATTTCCTCATTCTTTTTTTTTTCTCTCGCTTCCCTTTTTGCCTACCCAACGTGAGGCCGGAAAACGTGGCCACCTACACTTGCCCCCTAGTGAGGGAAGTTCTGCCTCGCTCGTCGCAGTTGTCTTAGGTTCGGCTTCTTGGGGCTACGGGCCGGGGGGACTTTCGATGCGTAAGATGTTGTGCCGCGCCCTGGTACTGGCGTGTAGTGCGGGGGCCGCTATGCCCGCCTTGGCGACCTGTGGTGCGAGCCAGTCCTCCCGCACACCCACTTTGCGCTACGTAATTAGCGGCGCAACGGCGTATGACACGAAAACCCATCTGACTTGGCAAAGGTGCAGCCAAGGCCAGACATGGAGTGTTTCCGGCTGCACGGGCGCCGTCCGGCAGATGAGCTGGGACGAAACCCACTCTTGGTCAGAAAACTGGCGCCTACCGACTAAGGATGAATTGCTGACCCTTGTGGCCTCGGAGTGCAAGAACCCAGCCATCAACGAGGTTGTCTTCCCCGGCATGGACCTAAAGCAACCTTGGTACTGGACAAGTACCGACTCCAATGCCTCCTGGGCCTGGGCCGTCGATCTTGGCGACGGCGGCACGAGCGCCTACGCAGGTCACCTCCACGCCTACACGCTCTCCGTCCGCCTGGTGCGCGACGATCGGTAGCAATCTTGGCCTTCCGGCCGTAACTTTTCGCAAACCATCGCCCGCGCTAAATCGGCGCCACTGCTCCTGTCGCTGGAGACCCTTGTATGCCGGGATCGATCCCGCCTATGTGCGCCAAGGACTTTGAGGAACTCCCAAGGAGAAGCACGGTGACCAACGGCGCTTTGCGAGCAGCCATTGTCGGGGCAGGAATTGGCGGCCTGTGCGCAGCCATTGCGCTACGTAGCCGCGGCATAGAAGTCACGGTCTTCGAAAAGGCCTCCCAGTTAGGAGAGGTCGGAGCCGGGATCATGCTCTACCCCAACAGCCTGCGGCAGTTGGAGCGCTTGGGGCTTGGTGAGCAACTTGAAAGATCAGGCGCCAGGATTGGCGTCGGATCCGAATACTATCGCTCCGACGGCACCCCGGTGGGTGCCATCGTTACCACGGACTCCTCAGGCTGGAACGGCATGTACGGGATGCATCGAGCTGATCTGCTGCGCATTTTGGCCGACGCCCTGCCAGAAGGCCTCATTCGCACCAATCATCATTGTGTGGCGGTAAGCCAGACCCCCAATGCGGCGGAACTGTTCTTCGAAAACGGCCGCACTTTCGACGCGGACATCGTCGTCGCCGCCGATGGCATCCACTCGCAGATTCAGGATTTTGTGATCGAACCCACCCAACCTGAGTATTCGGGGGTCCGAGCCTATCGCGGAGTCATTCCAAGCAAACTGCTGCCCCATTGGCGTCCGCGCGCCCACCAGGTATGGATGGGTGAGGGAAAGCACTTCATGGTTTTTCCCTTGAGGTTAGGCACATTGCTTAACTATGTTGGCTTCGTTCCAACCTCAGATCAGACGGTGGAGTCCTGGTCCGCCATCGGGAACCGGGATGAACTCGCTGCCGCCTTCGCTGGTTGGGATCCGCGGATTACGCAGCTCTTGAAACAGGTCGAGAGTTGCTTCTGGTGGGGTCTTTATGACCGAAAACCCCTTGCTACCTGGGTAAACAAGCGCGTGGTTTTACTGGGTGATGCGGCCCACCCGATGCTGCCACATCTGGGTCAAGGTGCGAACCAGGCGGTGGAGGATGGCGTTGCGCTCGCCGTTCTTTTGGAGGGGGTGCACTCATCTGGCGTTGAGAGTGCTTTGGCCTGCTATACCCGGTTTCGACGCAAGCGCACGGACCTCATCCAGGCGGAGGCTCGCAGGAACGGACTGCGGTATGACTCGAAACACGCCGACCTCAAGCTGCGCGACCAGGAGGTCGTGGATCTTGCAGCCTTTCGGCGCTCGCTCTATGACTACGATGTCGAGCAGGCCGCGCTTTCGATCAAGAAATCCTCCTGACTATGAAAATGCAAGATCCTGCCATCAGACCTAAGAACGAGGACCGTGGCATAACCCCTTGGAGCGTCGCTTTCGGTTCTGCCGTTGCCATGATCGTGTGCAATGGGCCGATTACGCTCTTTACCTTTGGCGTCCTGGTCGGCTCGATAACGTCGCAATTTGGCTGGCGCCGCGCAACTCTCGCCTCAGCCGTCCTCGCGGCGCACATCGGTGGCGCGGTGATGATGCCCTTCATGGGAGCTCTGCTTGATCGCTTCGGCACGCGCCGTTTGGTGCTCACGTCAATTTGTGGCTTTGCGCTCCTATTCGCCTGCGTCGCCTTACTCCCTGCGAACCCTGCAGCCTTCATCGCCGTCTACGCACTGATCGGGGTTGTTGGAGCGGGTCACTCCACACTGCCTTATTCGCGGGTGGTTTCCACATGGTTTCGCGAAAGACGCGGACTCGCCCTAGGGATCTCTTTGGCAGGCGTAGGGATCGGTTCGGCGCTCATCCCGCAGGTTGCCCGCGTACTGATTGCCCATTACGGATGGCGGGGGGCCTATTCGGGGCTCGCTGTCCTTGTGCTCATAGTCGCGCTGCCAGCAGTAGGGCCTCCTCGTGCATGACCCCAGTACCAAGGGCACCTACGGTCTTCCCCCGCGAGTTACGACGACTGACTCAGGCCTAAGTCTCAGGCAATCCTTAAGTACTCCTCAATTCTGGATGCTCGCCATCATTCTATTCTTGGTCGCGGCCGCCGTTAATGGCACCACCGCCCACCTCGTCCCGATGCTCGCCGACCGGGGAATCTCTACCGCCGTGGCAACGACGGCCCTGTCCGCCTCAGGCCTTGCGCTGATCGGTGGGCGCGTGATCTCAGGCTTCTGCCTCGATCGCTTTTATGCACCCCTCGTAGCGGCTGCCTTCTTCCTCGTGCCGTTGGTGGGGCTGTGCCTGCTTTGGGCCAATGGCGGTATCGGCATGAGCCTCATTGCCGCCGTCTTGCTCGGCACGGGTATTGGCGCGGAGGTCGATATCATGTCGTTCCTCCTCGTGAAGTACTTCGGCCTTAAACACTACGGCTCCATTTACGGCGCCTTGTTGGCCCTCTTCACGCTCGGATCCGGGCTTGGGCCGTGGCTCGTGTCCCTGCCCTACGCTCACCTGGGCTCATATACTTTGGCGCTGCTCGGTTGCGGGCTCTCTTTGAGCCTCGCGAGCGGGCTCGTTGTGGCTTTGGGCCCGTATAAATTCGATTAGGCCCGCACGTCGTCTGGCACTTCTTGCAAGCTAGGATGCCGGCACGAGACTAATGGCACTCGGGGAATTGAGCCTGGCGGTGGCGCTGGTGGGCGCAAGCTTACCGGTAGTTGCATCGATCGCAAACACCACGATGGTGTCACTACCTTCATTGGATGAGAACAGAAAATGATTGGTCGGATCGATTAGGAGGTTCGAAGGCACGCCGTCCACAGGGGTAAATCCGATCAGCGTGAGCAAACCTGTGGTTTGGTCCACCCGGTAGGCTGCGATCGAGGACTTCATGCCGCGGTTCCCCACGTACAGGAAACGTCCCGTCTGATCGATCAGCACTTCTGAGCTGCTTTTGATCCCCGTCCAATCCGGCGGCAAAGTGGAGAAGGACTGGATCTCACTGGGCCTACCCTCATCGATTCGGAACACCTTGAGGCCCACCGCCTGTTCAAGGTTCACATAAAGGAATATGCCATTCGGATGCATCTGGAAATGGCGTGGTCCTGCGCCAGTCGCCAGCGCAATGAACGGCGTACTGAAGGGCTGAATTGAGGGCTTTTCCGGATCCACCCGATAGACGTAGATGCGATCAAGACCCAGGTCCGAGACATACAGGAGCTTGCTGTCTGGGCTGAAGATCGCCCCGTGTATCATCGAACCGACCACCGGATGCCCTACCCCGTGCGACACGGCGCCGTCATTCAGATGACGCTCGGAAAAGAAGGCCTGGCCGAGGGAGCCGTCCTTTTCCACCGGGAAGGCCACCACCGTCCCTACGGCATTACAGGCGATGGCAATCCGGCCTGACGGGTCCAGGACCACTTGGTTCGTGCCGCCCCTTAGGTGATCATCACGAGTCGGAAGACCCTTGGAGTCCACCATATTGAGCAGGCGCAGCGCACCACTGTGGCCCTCTCTGCCGAAGGAGCTGATGGTGTCGCTATAACTGGCATCTGCATCGAATTGCCAATTGCCACCGTAGAGCGTTTTGCCGTCAGGGGATGCCTGAATATCAAAGAAATTGTTGCCTCGTGCCTGAAGGCCGAGCGCGGTGAGTGTCATCGTTGAGGGATCGAACCGCCATGCATAGATGCCCCTGGATGTACTTGGCGGATCGGTCAAGGTCCCCGCATACAGGAAGTATTCTCCGGAAGGATTCTGTGCTCCCGCCGCAGGAGCGGCCGCAGGGTCCATCTGCCCCAAACCTACGATCTCACCGCTCGCCAGGACATGGCTCTTCATTGCTCCTTCCAGCACCTCGTAGCTGGCACTTGCCTCGGCAGGGACCCTTGTATCCAGAGCGAAGATCTGGAAGTGGTAGTTGTCCTTGGGGCCCGGCGGGGTCTTTGGTCCCATATAGGGCTGCGAGGCGCCTCGAATGTTGGGCCCATAGCCCGCACCGGCCGGGGGAGACTCCATGGCCGCCGCCAACTGCGTGACGCTCGCCGGGATGTTGATCATCGTCCAGTGCAGGACCGGCGCGCCCCTAAAAAGGATCGAGTTGTCCTGCATAATCAGGACATAGCTCAACGTGCCCTTCGGGCCGACCGTCCAGGAAAGACCGGGAAAAACGTTGCCACGGTACTGGGTATTTTCAAAGGGAATGTCGCCGCCGTCTTTAAAGGCGGGGGAACTCACTTCGAGCCGCACCGGGGACGGCATGAGATCCATTGCAGGATTTCCCTCTTTGGGACCGGCTGATTTCCTGAGTTGGGGACCACCATGATGGGGTCACCGACGGAGCCGCTGGCGACGATTGTTAGCTATCCTTCTTCCTGCTGGCAAGTTTGCGTGCTTTGACGCCGCGGTAGCTCTCCCCGGTGATGTGGATTGCGAGGGCGGAGTGCTGGAGCCGGTCGCGGATGGCATCGGCGATGACCGTATCGCCGATGACCTCGGTCCAGTGATCCAGTGGCAGCTGGGTGGTGAACAACGTTGATCGACTGATCGAGCGTTCTTCCAACAGCTCGCACAGATCCTGCGCCTCCGTGGCCGAGAGCTTGCGCATGCCGAAGTCATCCAGGATGACCAGGTCCGGCTTGGCCAGTTTGTCGCGGTAGCGCAGGTACGTGCCGCTCGAGCGCGCCAGCGCAAGGTTTTCCAGCCAGGTAGTCAGTGTCATGTACAGCACGGACTTTCTGGCAGCGCAGGCGTGCAGTCCGGTAGCCTGGGCGATGAAGGTCTTTCCGACGCCGGTCGGACCGATCAGCAGGACGGGTCTGGCGTCCTGTAGCCACTGCAGCGCGTAAAGCTCCTTGATCTGTGTTTTGGTGATTGAGCGGCTGGCGGTAAAGTCGATGTCCTCGAACGCGGGGCGCAAGGTGAACTTTGCGGCTTTGATGCGGTAGCCGGTCTTGCGTTCCTGGCGGTAGTCGCACTCCGCCTGCAGCAGGGCGTCAATGAACTCGCTGAAGGCGGATTGGTCGCGAGTGGCTTCGCTCAAGACGGTATCGAAGGCGGCGAGCATGCCGAGCAGTTTCATCTCGGCCATCAGGTTTTTGGCGATTGCGGTACTCATAGATCCAAGATCTCCTGGGTTGACGGGGTGAGTTGGGGAACGGCCTCGTTGTCGCCGGCATTAACGGCGTAACGGAGCATGGGGTTGCCGGGCCGGCGCACGATCTCGCGCCCCGGCTCGGGTTGGAGGGCCTGCTTTTTCGCCTGAGCGAGCAGCGCCTGGAAGTACGTCACGCGATACTTCTGGTAGCGATGCATGGTGGTGATGGCAGTCGCGATGCGCGCTTCGGCGAGTTCGCGACCGCTGTGGTGGATCTCCTTGGTGCTGACGCGCACGAGCCCCTGGCAACGACGCAGGTTGCCGTAGACGTCGGCGTTAAAGAGCTGTACGAACAGCTGATGCAGGTCCGGGTGGATGAACCGGGATTGCGAGAGGAGTTTTTGCGGCGTGGCCTCGTAGTAGGCCTGGGAGGCCGGCGGGAAGTGCGCGTCGATGAAGATCCGCTTGCCATTGCGGTGGCGACTGCGCGGGTGGATCGCCAGTCGTTCCAGGCCGAGGAAGATCTCTACCTGGTTCTCGGTGATCTTGATCCGCAGCTTCTTGTGACGATGGATATGCGGGGCGCTGTAGTAGTCGCCATCGACGCAGACGTAGCAGTCGGCGTGCAGCTTGAGTTCCTTCCACTCCCCGCAGTCCACCTCGTGCAGTGGCAGGGGCTTCAGCGCCGAGCGCTCCAGGGTCTCGAAGCGCTCGCGCCGGGAGACACCGAAGCGGGTGTGGCGACGTGCATTGATGCGCTCGACGCACTCGCTCAGCGCGCGGTTGATTTCGGTGAGGGAGGTGAAGCGATGGCGGCGGTAGCGGAAGCGCACGTAGCGCATCAGTATTTTTACCAGCCCTTCCACGATCGCTTTGTCCTGCGGCCTTTTTGCGCGCGCCGGAACCACTGCTGTGGCAAATTGCGCCGCCAGATCCGCGTATCCAGGGTTTAGATCAGGATCGTAGAGGTGGCACTTGAGGACGCCTTGCTTGAGACAGTCCGGCACCGTCACGTGCGGCACGCCGCCGAAGAAGGCGAACATGCGCCGGTGGCTACCGAGCCAGTTGCGGCTCTTCATGTCCTCGGCCGCCCAGGCGAACAGCAACTGGCTGAAGCCAAGGCCGGCGACAAATACCCAGGCCTTGTGGAGCTCACCGGTCTTGATGTCGATCCACTCGATCGGATCGCCGGCGTAGTCGACCTCGACGCGCTCGCCGGGTGCGAAGTCACGTGCGGTGACGCTCGCTTCCCGGTACTGCGGGAACTTGCGGTAGAACTGCTTCCAAAAGTTCGAGTACGTCGTGAGCTGCTGGGCCTTCTCCTCCCACAGGAACTTCAGTGGATGACCAAGTCCGAGGTCATGAACGATGGCGGGCCAATCGACTTGGCTCATCCACAGCGGATCGGCGCTTGGCTTTGCCGCGTCCGGCGAGTTGCGCTCCCCGTCGCGCACCTCACGCACCGTGCGCCGCGAGCACCCCAGCGCGCGGGCGATCTCGCGCAGGCTCCGGCCCTCCGTGAGCCGCCGCCGGATCTCCTCGTACCGCTGCACCGTCATGCTCCGAAGCGCCATGCTGCCGTCTCCTTCGTGGTTACCCACGAAGGCTGCGGCACACGGCGCGCCGGTTCCGGCGATGAGGACTCAGATGCGAGACGCCGTGGCCGCGACGGCCACGGCGCACAAATCGACTGCACAGAACGGCCCCAGCGCCACGATCGCTGGGTACCCCTTGCCCTGGATACCCCAGGAAAACCTACCCACCAGACATAACTCGGCATCGGCAGACCCCTCCCCATGGCTGGGCACGGCGCCCAGAAATGGCTCCGTAGGTGGTCCCCAACTGAGGAAATCGAGTGGTACCGAACTCAGGAAATCAGGTGGTACCCATCGCAGGAAATCGGGCGGGTCCGATCAGAGGAAATCCTGCACACTTGCCTCCGGCGTTGGTGAATTCGTCCTGGATATGTGGTCCTTAAATGACTCTGCACAGGAATTGTTCAAGCCATGCGGTCTGGCAACCTATAGGTTCTTGCTCCGCAAGCAATTGCCCTGAAGCAATAGCTAGTCGGCTGCGGCACCACCCGGCGAGCGGTGAGGGCCTCCGTCTCTTAATGGACGAGACAGTGGTCATTGCCGCTACCGCTCGTGATCGAAATTGGCAATTGACTTCTGCAATTGCACGCAGGCCAGGGTTACACCCGGCCTAAATACAACGTCACAATGCTCCTCGCCCGAGTAGCCACAGGCACGATAGAAGGCCTCGGCATTCAGTGACGCAGTGCAAGTAAGGGTGTCGGTGACTTTGGACGCAAGCTCCTCTAGTTCAGCCAGGAGCCATCTGCCGACTTGGCCTACGCTATTTGGCCTAACGTAAACCGCGCGCAGCTCTTGCTTTGAAGGAATGGCCTCGGCAAAGCCAATGACCTCGTCATCGGCCTCTGCTACCAAGACGATGAACTCGGAGTCAGAGATTTCAGATGTGATTCTGCCGACCCGAGCCGGCGTCGCGCCCGGCGACCACGCTTCCATTGTTGCAGTTGAATAATGGCTGGATGCTCTGGCGAAAACGGCATCCCGGTGCACTACTAGCATGTCGTGAGCATCTTCAGGGCGAGCACGACGAATCGTTATGGATGAGTGTGTGGCCTGCACGTTGTCTAGCCAACCGGTGTAGGACGGGAGCACTATTGCACCGCTGGGAGCGATTTATAGTACCTGCTAACTCCGTGAAGACCCAGCCGGCTAAATACACGAGCTGGCCGCCCGGCGGAGCTGCCGCAAAGCAGTCACGGGCGACTGACAGAAACGGGGTCAGGAGCCGTCAGCCGCTTTGCAATGCGGCAATGTCGGTAATGCACGCTGACCAACGTCTCCCACCGGCCCAAGACCCGCCATCTGGTGGTCGTGAGTTTCAACGTCCGGAGACATTGGTTTACGATTTCGAGATATCAAGACATTATTTTCGATGTGTCCGGAGTTGTGCGCATTCCCCATTTACGCCCTTGGGGTATCGGGTGGAGTATTTTCGACTTCCCTGAAATCACGCCCTGAAATTTACGATGAATTCTCGCAAACTCAATGCCGGCCGGGGAGGGCGTAACGCCATTCAGGGAGTGCATGCCGCCAAGGTCGTCTTGGGGCCGAAGGAAGGGTAGAGCCATTAATGGCGGATTCGTGCGGGAATGCCTGTGCGTTGGATCACTTCGAACGATCTTTTCGACTCCCGGCGCGGTTTGCTGCAATCTCGTAGTTCGGTACGTTTGCGGCGCCTTTCTGAGGCCACCGATCGTAGCGTTCACCGAGGATGATTAACTCTCGACCGACCCGAGCCAGCGCGCCGGCCAAAATGAGTTCCTTGCGATGCATGCGGACGAGATACCGCCCGCGAGTTGCTGAGCCTGGGTAGACGCCCGGCGGCCAGCTGTTAACTGACCAACTGTGCGGCAGAGTTATTTGGGGTCTTGGCATGGCGCATCGCCTCGTCGATCTGGCGGCCATCTCGCTGCATTGATTGGATACGGGCCGCGGCGCTCGAAGGTGCACAGACCAAGCTTGAGGACGGTCTATGGTTGTCTAGGCTAGTCCACGGGCACCGCACGACAAACTGCAGCGGAACTGCAACGGGCGCGATGGTTCTTGTCTTAATAGACGCGTGAGGTTTCGCGCTAACTTGCTGATTTCACTGGCTCCCCGGGTTGGAATCGAACCAACGACCAACGGATTAACAGTCCGAAAAAAGTGTCCATGCACATCTATCAGTGCCATGAACCTAGGAGCGGCATCCCTTAACTGATTGATTATGTTAGTTTCGCGTCTACCAAAGACCATCGCCGTCCATGTGCAGGTTAATGCGATACAGGCACCATACAGGCACCAATTTCTGGTCTAATTCGTCCCACTGACAAACAGACTGGATGTCACACCCTCCGTATCGCCTGTTGAGCATGACGCGAATCACAACCATGGCCCTCCGATCGCGAGGCTCCGTAGCCCGATGGCTTACCGACGGAGGTTCACGTGGCAGCGGCCGGCTCGCGGCACGGATAACACCCAGTGGAGTGCACCTGTACTTTCAGTATGGCAGTGCAAAGCGGCGACTGCCGCTCGGTCCCTATGACGAGGCCGGTGAG
>Ga0302310_10004760_pt1 | contig 10189 bp, 8 predicted proteins | sample III_Palsa_N1_2_FD_200451 | JGI IMG/M metagenome (GOLD analysis project Ga0302310, IMG submission 200451) | Peat permafrost microbial communities from Stordalen Mire near Abisko, Sweden - III_Palsa_N1_2 | ecosystem: Environmental > Terrestrial > Soil > Palsa > Peat permafrost | place: Sweden... | reverse complement strand
TGCTCGATGCGGTGGCGTCTGCGCTGGTCGGCTATGCAGTGTGGGGCGCCAAGCGGCCCAACGTGTTTGGCACGGTCGTCGGCGCGGTATTCGTCGGCGTTTTGCTTAACGGCTTGACAATGCTAAATGCGCCGTACTACATGCAGGATTTCATCAAGGGCGTGTTGCTGGTGGGTGCGTTGGCGTTCACGTTTAGCGTGGGGCGCGGCACGGAGTCTCACGCATAGCGGCCACGCCGTTGCGCGAAGCTGACGGCCAGCACGGCGAAGATCAGTGCGCCGGTCGCAACCTGCTGCCAGTAGAAATTCCAGCCAATCAGCAACAAACCGTTTGCGACCAGGCTCAGCAGCAGGACGCCCAGCAGTGTGCCGACGACGCCAGGACGGCGAGTCGGCGAAAGTGTCGTGCCAATGAAGGTCGCGCCGATCGCATTGAGCAGATAACCATTTCCAGCCTGCGGTACGTAGGCTTTGACGGTTGAAGACAAGATCAAACCGACGACGCCATAAATCAACGCGCTGGCAATAAACGTCACGAGCGTGATGGCCGCAACCGGCAGACCGGAATAGCGCGCCACACCGGGTTGTGCCCCGAGCGCGGTGAGTTGCCTGCCTAACGTGGCATGCGCGAGCGTGACGTGCACGCCGAGCGCCAGCACTGCCACGATCCAAAGCGGCACAGGCAGACCTGCAAATGTGCCGTGTGCCAGCGCGCTAAAGAGCGGCGGCAACGCGACGTTGAGCAGGTACACCGGCTGACCGCCGTCGGTGGCGAGCTGCTGGACGGTCTGGCCGATAAAGAGTGTGCCAAGCGTGGCGAGAAACGGTGCAATGCCGAGCCAGCCGATCAGCACACCGTTAAACGCGCCGACGACGAGTGCTGCGGCAAGACCGCCGAGCGCCGCGGGCACGAAGCCAACCTGGTGGGCACTTAGCAGGACAAACGCGAGGCTGGCTACATCAATGGATGTGCCTAGCGACAGGTCGATCGCACCCAGCGACAACACGAGCGTCATCCCAAGCGAAGCAATCGCCAGCAGTGCGAAATTGTTCAACAACACGTTAGCAAGATTGTCCACGCGCGCAAAACCGGGCGCGAACATCGCGAAGAACGCGATCACCGCAATCAGTGCCGCGACTAGCGCGAAGCGCTGCAAGCGGCCAATCTGTTCAATCATGAGCGTGATTCCCTGCGTGGCGGCGCACCAGCGCCGTGGTGGCGACGACGAACAGGATCAACGCGCCTTCGACACCGTTGACCCAATAGCTCGACACGTTGTCGAGCTGAAAGCCGTTGCTGATGACGCCGATAAAGAGAACGGCGAGTAGTGTGCCGGGGATAGTCGGCACGAGCCGCCGCGAAAATACGACACCGAGCAACGCTGCGGCTACGGTGGCGAGCAGATTCTCTCCGGCGCCGGGCGAACTGCCGCTGAGCAGTGCAGTAGACGCCAACGCAGCGAGCGCCGCGGCAATCCCACTCAGTATGTAGCTCGAGGCAATGTAACGGTTCGTCAGTATGCCTGCAGCCTGCGCCGCATCGCGATGGGCGCCGGTGGCGCGCAGCCGCAGCCCGAACGGCGTGTAATGAACCACGACCGTGAACAACGCGGCAACGACGAGCAGCGCGTACGCAAGATGCGGCACGCCGAATGCACCATTGTCGAGTAGAAAGCTTAGCAGTGTGCCGCTGGCAGGCACCGACGTGTTCTGCGTCAGCACCAGTTCGAATCCGGCGCAGAGATTCATCGTAGTCAGCGTGGCAAGCAGCGGAAAGATGCGCAGTACGATGACGGCGAACGCGTTGAGCGCGCCGACACCGGCACCTGCTGCAAGCGTCAGTAGCAGGGCGTTGTCAGGTGCTATGCCTTCGCGTTGCGCTACGGCATAAACGGCTGCACACAGTCCGAGATTGGCTGCAACCGAAAGATCGAGACCGCCTCTCAGCGGATCTGCACCGCCGCCGATCAGCACAACCGTCAAACCGAACCCGAGAATCCCGACGATAATGGATTGCTGCAACACGTTCGCGAGATTCCCGACCGTGAAGAACAAAGGCGAGCTCACCGCGAAACCGATAAATACCACGGCGAACGCGAGCGCCGCGCCGCTTCTTAGCCACCATTGCGCGCCGAAGAGCCGCTCGGGCAATTCGAATTTGCTGGTACGCGGCGCGGCATTGAGTACCTTGCTCATGCTGCGATCTCCTGTTGCCCTGTCGAGCCGTTCGTACCGCGTGCTCCGGTGGCCCATGCGAGCACGTCCTGGCTATCCGCTTCGCTCGAGACAAGTTCGCGCACGATGCGGCCGCGCGCCATCACGAGCACGCGGTCGGTGACGCCGAGCAGTTCGATCAGGTCGCTGGAGAACAAAAGGACGCCGGCGCCATCGCGGGCGAGCCGGTCGAGTAGCCGGTAGATTTCGGCCTTCGCACCGATGTCGACGCCAACCGTCGGTTCGTCCAGCAGATAGAGCGACGAGGTGCGGCTCAGCCATTTGGCGAGCGCGACCTTTTGCTGGTTACCGCCGGAGAGATGTCGCACAGGTGTTTCCGTACTGGACGTACGTACCGCCAGTTCTTCGATCAGGCGTTGCACGGTATTGGTTTCCCGGCGTTGCGCCAGCAATCCGAAACGGCTGAAACGGGCGAGGCTTGCGAGTGTCGTGTTCTCGCGCACCGAGAGCGCAGGCGCTACACCATGCGCTCGCCGGTCCTCTGGGACGAAAGCGATATGCTCGCGTACGGCATCTTGCGGGCGGCGCAGGCGCACCGCCTTGCGATCCACTTCGATCTCGCCCTGCACCCCGCGTTCGAGGCCGAACAGGCTGCGCACCACGGGCTTGCCACCGGAGCCGAGCAAACCAGTGATGCCGACGATCTCGCCGCGTCGCACATCGAACGACACGTCTTCGAAGCGTCGCGTAGCGCTCAGATTGCGCACGTTCAGGACGACTTCGCCCAGCATACGTGCGGAAGCCTCAGTTCGCGCTTCCGCCTGTGTGCCGATCATTGCGGTGACGAGGGCTTCGGTAGGCGTCGTGCGCGCGTCGACATGAGCGACATCCACGCCGTCGCGCAACACGGTGACCTGATCGCAGATGGCGGCGATCTCGTTGAGGTAGTGCGATACGTACAGGATCGTCAGGCCGCGTTCCCGCAAACGGTCGATGGTCTGCAGCAGACGGTCCACTTCGCGGCTGACCAGCGCGGCCGTCGGTTCGTCGAAGACGAGAATGTGGGGTTCACGGACCAGTTCGCGCGTGATCTGCACGATCTGCTGCTCAGCAACGCTCAGGTCTCCAATGAGCCGGTTCGGCGGAATATCGACCCCAAAGTGGCTGTGCAACGCGTCGCGTGCGTCGCGGTTCATGCGTCGCACGTCGAGCAGCCGGAAGCCGTTTGCCGCCTTTGGACCTATGGCGCGTTCGTCGCCGAGCCAGAGGGCTTCGGCCACCGTGAAGGTGGCCGGCAGCAGGCGCTCCTGGTGAATGAAACCAATCCCCGCGGCGCTTGAGCGGTCCGACGCAGCGAGCGCTTGCGAGACTCCGTCGACGGCAATCGTGCCCGAATCGGCGTCGTGAATGCCAGCGAGGATCTTGATGAGCGTGGACTTGCCTGCACCGTTCTGGCCGATCAGACCGTGAACGGTGCCGCGTTCCACCTTCAGCGAGGCGCCGCGCAACGCGGGCACGCCATCGAAATGCTTGACGATGTCACGTAGCTCGAGCGCCGCAGGGATTTCGGCGCTCATTTTGCGGCGAGCTGACCAAGAGTTTGCTGGATCGTGCCGGCATTGTCCTTGGTGACGAGGATGGACGGCACATAGGTGTACGGCGCCAATCCGTGATCGCCGGCGAGGTAGCGCGCGACGTTATCGACCGCGGTTTTGCCGATCAACGCGGGTTGTTGTGCGACCACAGCGGCAGCGCTGGATTTCGGATCCTTTACGAGCGTGACGACGTCGGGGCTGCCATCGACCGCATACGTCTTGATCTCGTCGCGATGCGCGGCATCCACGGCTTGAGTGGCGCCGACCTGCGGTACGTCCCAGGCGGACCAGATCGCAGCAACCTGCCCCTTCGGATACTTCTGCAGCAACTGGCTCACTTGCGCATACGCGCTTTGCACTGTGTTAGGGATCACATCGCGCAGTTCGGGCTGGATGATGTGCACTTTCGGGTAGTACTTGAGCACAGCCTTCAACTGGTCGTAGCGGATCGCGCACACCGGCACACCGTAGAAACCGTTGAAGACGAGGATGTTGCCTTCGCCGTGGATGTCGTTGACGAGCTTTAGCGCGAGCTGCTCGCCGATGAAGAAATTGTCCGAAGTGGTGTCGTTGATGCTTGATGGCGAAGCGGTATCGATCGTAAACAGCGGGATGTTAGCCTGGCGGATTTTCTGCAACCACGGCTCAAGCACCGTTGCAGTACCCAATTGCTCCACGATTGCATCGGGCTTCTGCGCGATCAAGGTCTGAATCTGCGAGATCTGGCGATTGTCGTTGCGTCCCGCGTCGAGTGCGATCGGGGTGCCGCCGAGGCGCTTCACTTCGTCGACGGCGCCCTGGTAAGCCTTGAGGTCCCAGTAGTGATCGGTGCCCGCAGCGGTGATGCCGATGCGCTTGCCTTTGAGCGAAGGCACGGAAGCCGCGTTGTCGGTTGCGTCTGCCGCAGGTGTTGCGCCTTGGGCGTGAGCGTGAATGGCAATACCGCCGACCATACTAAAGACTGTCGCGGCCAGCAACGAAGAGAGAGTGTTGTGCAAGCGTTTCATATTGTCCAGATCAAAGAGGCAGAAGGTGTCCAGCTTGCGACGACTTTAATCAACAACCCGCTGCGCATGAAACCATCAAATGCAACTATGCTTATCACGCTTTAGCCGAAGTGCTTATGCGCGATTCCGTGTCAGTTGGTTTGCCATCCGAAGGAATATCTATTTCTCAAACGTTCAGTTTGCGAGTGTCGTACCCGCTGATAGATTGTGCGAACAGTCACTCAAGCGGAGATTTGTATGGCCGAGTTTTACGAAGCGACCTCATCGCATACAAGCGGCGCAGATCAACACGCGGTGCGTGTCATTCAGGACGACGCCCAGGCCATCGCCGTGGCACACGAACTGGCGGTTCGTCTCGCGCAAGGCGCGCCGGAGCGCGACCGCGAGCGCCGTTTGCCGCACGAAGAGATCGAATGGTTTTCGCAATCGGGGTTGTGGGCGATTACCGTACCGAAGACTTATGGTGGCGCGGGTGTTTCCTTCGTTACGCTTACTGAAGTGATCAAGATCATCGCGGCGGCCGATCCGTCGTTGGGACAATTGCCGCAAAATCACTTCGGCCTTGTCGATGTGATTTCGCTGACCGGCACGGAAGAGCAGAAGCGCTACTTCTTCACCCAGATACTGGAAGGCAAGCGCTTCGGCAACGGCTTCTCCGAGAAGGGCACGAAGCACGTGCTCGATCTGAAGACGCGCGTGCGGCGTGATGGCGACGACTATGTCGTCGATGGCACCAAGTTCTATTCGACTGGCGCACTGTTTGCGCATTTCGTGCCGGTGCTGGGGCTCGACGACGAACGCAAGGGCTGGCTCGCGTATATCCCGAAGGGCACTCCGGGCCTGAATGTGATCGACGATTGGTCGGGCTTCGGGCAACGCACTACCGCGAGCGGCACAGTGGTGCTCGAAGCAGTGCGCGTGCCGGCGTCGCACGTCTTTCCAGCGCATCGCGTCTCCGATTTCCCCACGCTGAATGGCCCGATCTCGCAGATCATCCAGGCTGCAATCGACGCCGGCATCGCTCAGGCGGCGATAGCGGATACCCTGAAGTTCGTGCGCACGCGTTCGCGGCCGTGGATCGACAGTAACGTCGAGCGCGCCAGCGACGATCCACTGACCGTGCGTGAAGTCGGTCACCTGCATATCCAGTTGCACGCGGCCGAAGCGCTGCTCGAGCGCGCCGCACGGACACTCGATGTGATCGCCGCCAAGGGCGAAACCACCGAGGACGATGTCGCATTGGCCTCCGTGGCAGTGGGCGAAGCGAAGGTGTTGACCACTGAGATCGCGCTGCTGGCGAGCGAAAAGCTCTTCGAGTTGGCCGGTACGCAATCCACGCTGGGCGAACACAACCTGGACCGGCACTGGCGCAATGCACGCACACATACGCTGCATGATCCGGTTCGCTGGAAATATCACCTGGTCGGCAACTACTATCTGAACGGCGTCAAACCGGCCCGTCATCCGTGGAATTGACGCTATGAATGCTTTTGCAGAAACCGTGCTGTCTCACGCACCTCATGCGCCGCAGGCAGCGCGCATCGCGAACGATCAGCAGGCGCTCGAGGTTGCGCATGCCGTAGCGGGCACGCTTGCGGAAGGCGCTGCGCAGCGCGACCGCGAGCGCCGCTTACCGTATGCCGAGATTGGAATCTATTCGGCGAGCGGTCTGTGGGGCATTGCTGTGTCGCGCGAGTTTGGCGGCGCGGAAGTTTCGTACGCCACGCTTGCCGAGGTGACAGCAATCATTTCCGAGGCGGATCCGGCGCTCGGGCAGATTCCGCAGAACCACTTTTATATGCTCGACGTGCTGCGCGTAAACGGTACGCGCGAGCAGCAAGCGTTCTATTTCGAACGTGCGCTGGCGGGAGAGCGGTTCGGCAATGCGCTCTCCGAGCGCGGCACAAAGACAGTCGCTGACTATCGAACCACGCTCACGCCAGATGGTGATGGCTTTCGCATCAACGGCACGAAGTTCTACTCGACGGGGGCGCTGTTTGCGCAGTGGATTCCGATTGTCGCGAAAGCGGCGGACGATACCTTGTATGTCGCTTTCGCTGGCGCACAGACACCGGGGCTATCCGTAGTGGACGACTGGTCCGGGTTCGGCCAACGCACCACCGGCAGCGGCACGACCACGCTCGACAACGTCTATGTCGAGGCATCTGCTGTCGTGCCATACAGCACCGCGTTCGATGCGCGTCCTACGACGGTTGGGCCGATCGGACAACTGATTCACGCTGCAGTCGATCTCGGCATTGCACGAGCCGCCGTTGCCGATGCGCGGCGCTTCGTGCGCGAACGCTCGCGACCGTGGATCGACAGCGGAGTTGAACGAGCCAGTGATGACCCGCTGACGCTCGAACTGTTCGGCAAGCTCGCGCTGCAATTGCACGCGGCCGAGGCGCTTCTCGAACGTGCAGGGCGGCGAGTGGACGCTGCGGTTAAAGAGTCGACCGCACAGACCGTTGCAACAGCCTCCATTGCCGTGGCGGAAGCGCGTGCAGCGACCACAGAGATCGCGCTGCAGGCGTCCACACGTCTGATCGAATTGGCGGGTACACAGGCCACGCTTGCCGAGCACAACCTCGATCGTCACTGGCGCAATGCGCGGACTCATACCTTGCACGATCCGGTGCGCTGGAAATACATCGCGGTTGGCAACTACTACCTTAACGACGTACTGCCCCCGCGTCACGGCGCGATTTGACGTTCAATTCGCGCCTGCGTGGGCTTTGTGCGCATCACCTAACTGGATCCGATTATGGCCAGACAGATCCGTCTAAACGCATTCGACATGAACTGCGTCGGACACCAATCGCCCGGCTTGTGGGCGCATCCGCGCGACACATCCTGGCGCTACAAGCACCTCGATTACTGGACTGACCTCGCGAAGCTGCTCGAGCGCGGCAAATTCGACGGGCTGTTCATTGCCGATGTGCTCGGCATCTATGACGTCTTCAAGGGCAACGGCGAATCCGCGATCCGTCAGGCTGCGCAGGTGCCGGTGAACGATCCGGTGTTGCTGGTGTCGGCAATGGCGCACGTGACCGAGCACCTCGGTTTTGGTGTCACGTGCTCGCTGTCTTACGAGCATCCTTATCCGTTCGCGCGACGCATGTCCACGCTCGATCACCTGACCAACGGCCGGGTCGGCTGGAACATCGTCACGTCATATCTGGACAGCGCGGCACGTAATGTCGGATTGCCGAGCCAGGCCAATCATGACGAACGCTACGCGTTGGCCGAAGAGTATCTGGATGTCTGCTACAAGCTGTGGGAATCGTCGTGGGAAGACGATGCCGTTGTACGCGACGCGGCGCGGCAGGTCTTTACGGAACCCTCCAAGGTCCATCCGATCGATCACCATGGACAGTATTTCGACGTACCAGGCATCCATCTCTGCGAACCTTCGCCGCAACGTACGCCGGTGTTGTATCAGGCGGGTGCATCGAAGCGCGGTAAGGATTTCGCGGCGCAGCACGCCGAGTGCATTTTTATAGCAGCGCCGTCGCGAACAATTCTGAAGCAGTTTGTGGCCGACATTCGCGCTCGAGTGAAGTCGTTCGGTCGCGATCCGCATGACGTGTTGATCTTTAATCTGCATACGGTGATTACCGGCAAGACCTCGGCCGAAGCGCACGCCAAACATGCGGACTACCGGCGCTACACAAGCGATGAGGGCGCGCTTACGTTGATGTCGGGTTGGACAGGTATCGACCTGTCGAAGTACGACCTCGACGAACCGCTGCGTCACGTGGAGAGCAATGCGGTGCAGTCCGCGGTGGAAGCGCTCTCGAGCGCCGATCCGACGCGCGTGTGGACCGTGCGAGAGATCGCGAAGTGGGGCGGCATAGGCGGCCTTGGGCCGCTCTCGGTTGGCGATCCGCAGGAGATTGCCAACGAGCTGCAGTCGTGGGTCGAAGAGACCGATGTCGATGGTTTCAACCTCGCCTACGCATTGACGCACGAGACGTTTAGCGATTTCGTGGATCTGGTTGTGCCTGAACTACAACGACGCGGCGTGTACAAGACCGAGTATGAGAGCGGCACGTTGCGGGAAAAGCTGCACGGCGGCAGTGCGCGTCTGGCTGAGCCGCATCCGGGCGCACGTTATCGCGCTCATCACACGGCGCATGCGGGTTAGCGCTTCGCCTTTGTATTTAAAACTTTACGAACTATTGGACAACGCGCTGAGGAGCATTCATGAAATCACTGTTTCGTCGTAAATCTGGTGCGCGTCGCGTGGTCGGCGCGTTGGCGCTCCTGTCTGCAACCGCGGTGCTGGGTCAGACAATCCAGGCCGAGCCGCTCAAGGGCGCACCAGCACCGTTCAACAAAGGTGGCGTCAAGATCGCGCTGGTCAATTATCTGTCGACCGGGGACTTCTTCCAGGCGTATGAGGCCGGCGCACAGAAACAGGCGAAGGCGCTTGGCATCGATCTGCGCATTTACGAAGGACGACAGGACGCTGCCGAGCAGCGCGAGCAGATCCAGCAGGCGATCAGCCTGGGGGTCTCAGCGATTATCGTGAATCACGGCTTGCCGGAATCGCTGAAAGATGTGGTGCAGCGCGCGCTCGACAAGGGCATCAAGGTGGTGGCGTTCGACGTCGACCTGAACAATCCCAAAGTGCCGCAGATCGAGCAGAGCGATCATGATCTGGCCACGCTGTTGCTGAATCAGGCGGTGAAAGACAATGGCGATTCGTTCGCGGCAGGGTATGTGTACGTAGCGGGCTTCGCACCGCTCGATCGTCGTGATGCGGTATGGCGCGACTTCAAGAGCGCGCATCCGCAGGTGCAGGAGAAAGCGCGGTGGGGCACGGTGGACAATCCGATCGCGCAATCGGTCGCGAACCAGGCTGCGGCTGCTTACCGTGCGCATCCGGAGATTCGTGTGGTGTTTGCCCCGTATGACGAATTTGCGCGGGGCGCGACGCTCGCGGCGAATGAGGCGAACCTCGGCTCGAAGCTGCACATTTATAGCGCGGACATTTCGACCGCGGACATCGAAGCGATCCGCGCGCCGAATAGCCCGTGGGTCGCCACCGCTGCGACCAATCCGGCCGTGGTGGGCGCAGTATCGGTGCGGGCGGCGGCGCTGGAAGTGGCAGGAGATGATCCCGGGCATCACATCGTGGTGAAGCCGACCCTGATCACACGCGATGACCTCGTGAAGAACGACATCAAGACGGTTGCCGAACTGGGCGCGAAATTTCCGGCTTTTCGCGCGAGCGACGCGGCTAGTGCGGCGTGGATCCCGGCTGCGGAGTGAATTCACGGCCGGCTTGAAGCCCTGCAATCCAGTATTGGCAGGACGGGTGTCTTGAGCGACAATCGCGGCGATCTGTCGACACCCGTCGCGAGGAGCTTGCCATGTCGGTACTGGTACTGGGGTTGGTGATTTTTCT
>Ga0302310_10004751_pt1 | contig 10200 bp, 8 predicted proteins | sample III_Palsa_N1_2_FD_200451 | JGI IMG/M metagenome (GOLD analysis project Ga0302310, IMG submission 200451) | Peat permafrost microbial communities from Stordalen Mire near Abisko, Sweden - III_Palsa_N1_2 | ecosystem: Environmental > Terrestrial > Soil > Palsa > Peat permafrost | place: Sweden... | reverse complement strand
AGCTGAAGAAGGACGCGGCCTGGCCCTATGGCGCCGATGGCCAGCCCCTCAAGGAGGGCGCGCATACCTATCCCGAGATCACGCCGGACGGCCTGTGGACCACGCCCACGGACCTGGCCCGGCTCGCCCTGGAGGTCCAGCACTCGCTCAAGGGCGGATCGAACGCCGTGTTGGCGCCGTCGACGACGCACGAGATGCTGCAGCCCGGCGGCCTTGCGGATTGGGGCATGGGCTGGGGGCTCGGCGGGACCGCTGAACATCGCTATTTCTGGCACAGCGGCTCCAACGCGGGATTCAAGTCGATGCTGTTCGCCTATGGCGACGGCGAGGGCGCTGTGGTGATGACCAACTCCGACGCCGGCGAAAAGCTCGCCGCCGAGGTCGTGCGGACCATCGCCTATGAATACGGCTGGCCAGACTATCGGCCGTTCGAAATCTCGCCGGTCCCGGTGTCCGCCGAGCAGCTCGATCGTCTTGTCGGACAGTATAAGATTGGCCGCTACGCCACGCTGACGGTCACGCGCCAGGGCGATCGTCTTTTCGCCCAAACCCCGGACCGCCCGAGCTTCAGACTCTATCCAAGGAGCAACACGGCGTGGTTCGCCATCGACCCGGACGGCTTCTCGCCCAATCCGAACATCCAACTCTCGTTCAATGCGAACGCGCGGGGGGCGATCACCGAGGTCGCCGTTCGCGATGGTTGGGTCGACAAGGTCGCCCCCCGGCTGGACAAGGCGCAGGCGGATCGTTTCGCGGCCACGGTTGCGGCCCGCGTGAGCGCCAAGACAGCCTCGGACGGCGCCGAGCGGGCGTTGCGCGGCTATATCGAAGGCCTGGAGGCCGGCCGACCGGACTATGAAACCCTGGGTCCGGGCGCCGCCTACATCACCCGGCTGATGCTGCTGAACTTCGCCAGCGAAATCACCGGGCTCGGGCAAATACAGTCGCTGGAGTTCAAGGGCGTGGCCCCCAACGGCGCCGACCTGTTCGCCGTCAAGTTTGCAAACGGCGCGGCGGTGGCGCAGATTCTCATCGGCGAAGACGGCAGGATCGAACTGGTGTACGTCTCGTCGCCGCTCTTCATGTAGGCCCGCTCGCGCGCCGTCAGTCGATGGCGCGCGTTACGGCCGGGTCTCAGAATTCGGCGAACGCCTTGCCGATCCGGTCGCGGTCCGCGCTGTCGGCCAGCAGCAAGGCGAGCAGCACCCTGGCCTTCAACGGGTCCAGATAGCCCGCGCCGATGCAGCCCCGGCTTAGCAGGTCGCTCTCCGATCCCGGATAGCCGTAGGTGCCGCTGAACACCTCGCCGGCGCCGATGCGCGAAGCGAGCACCACCGGAACCTTCGACGCCAGCGCGCCGATAAGGTCGACGGTCCGCGACGGCGTATGGCCGACGCCGAACCCGGCGATGACGATCCCGGCGGGCGGGTTGTCCAGCCACGGCCGGATGTCGGCGTCACTGGCGGAAAATCCCATTGTGACCAAGGGGACTTCAGGCGGCTCGCCCCGCCAGGGGATCGTGAGCAAAGGCTCGGCCGGTCGCAGAACAATGCGCACGCGGTCTTCGGCGATCCACCCCAGCGGGCCGGCGCACGGCGAGGCGAACGCCGACGGCTTGTGGGTGTGCATCTTGCGAACAAAGCGGGCTGCATGAACCTCATCATTCATCGCGACCAGAACGCCGAGGCCCGCGGCGGACGCCGAGGCGGCCACCCTGATCGCGGCCAGCAGGTTCGCCGCCCCGTCGGCGCCGGGTAGCGTGGGATTGCGGAGCGCGCCGGTCAGCACGACGGGTTGTGAGGCATCCAACATGAGGTCGAGCTGAAAGGCCGTCTCCTCGAGGGTGTCGGTGCCCTGGGTGATGACGACGCCGCATGCGCCCTGGCCGATCATCTCGCCGACCCGCTCGGCGACCTTGGCGATGGAGGTAAAGTCCAGGTCGCCGCTGGGCCGCTGCAACAGGCGCTCGGCTCTCAGGGCCGGCAGTCCGGACGCGCCGCCGATCGACGCCAGGAGGTCGTCCGCCGAAAGCGCCGGCTCGACCAGGTCGCCGCCGTGGCTGGGCGTGGAGGCGATGGTGCCGCCGAGCGTCAGGACTGCGACGAAGGGATCAGGATTTCGGGGCAATCAGGCTCACCTGGGCTGAAGGTGGTGTCTCGTGGGCCGTCCGGGTCGTCCGACCGAAGGACGCGTGCAAACAGTGTCATGCAAATGCGCTCCGCCAAAACGTCCGCCAGTCTCGGCGCGTCCTGACGCAGGCTAGGCCGTCGCCGCCAGAGGCTGGATGGCTCCTTCCTCCGTCGAGGAGATCACCTCCTTGGGGATCAGCAGCAGCACGGGCAGGATCAGGGCGTAGACCAAGGTGGTGGCGATGACGCAGTACAGGAAGCCGTTGCGCGGATTGGCGTCATAGACGGCCGAGCCGAACGCGTCGCTGGCCCGCAGCGACAACAGTCCGAGGCCCTCGACCAGCATCATCAGGCTGCCCTGCAGTCCGTTGGGGCAGGATCTGATCGTCAGGTCGGCATAGGCGCACACCGCCAGCCCCCCCATCAGGCCCATCGGAACCGCCAGCATCAGCGCCTCATTGCCGGACCGGATGAAGGCCAGCGGGACAAGCTGAGGCACCGTGATGATCGAGCCGACCCACAGCAGAGTCTTCAGCCGGAACCGCTTGCAGAGAAGGCCGTAGAGCAGAAAACCCGGGATGAAGGAGGCGGACACCAGGCCGTTGAACTCGCCATAGACGGCGTCCGGCGCGTGCAGGGTGTTGCTCAGGTAAAATTGCATCGGGGTGTTCAGGCCCGGCGTGAACTGGAACAGGAAGATGATCAGGATCGGCGGGTAGATGGCGCGATGCCTGGCCAGGCGCTTCACATCGCCGATGAAGTCGAGGCCGCGCGCCTGGGGCTTGTCGTAGGCGTTGGCGAAGACGGCCTGGGGCTTCCACAGGCCGATCAGGCCGATCGGCGCGGTGATCGCCGCCAGCAGCAGGAAGATCTGGCTGTAGGTCAGGTGCCCGGCGACATAGCCGCCGCCGACGCCGGCGACGAAGGTGGCGAGCATCGAGATGATCTGCCACAGCGCGCTCAACCGCCCGGTCATGAACTGTTCCTGCGCCGTCAGGGCCATGAGGCCCTGGTAGGCGGCGGCGATGAAGCGGAAGGCGATCATCGCAACGATAATCCCGGCGAACAGGCTCACATAGGACAGGCGCAGCACCGAAAGCGTGACGTAGGCGAGCAGGGCCGCGGCCGCGAAGAGGATAAAGAACCCCCGGTCACGCAGGCCCAGGGGGTTCCAGAGGTCTCTTGAGAAGCCGAAAATGAAGGAAACGTAGATCGGGCCGGCGGTCAGGACCCGAAACAGCGAGATCTGCGACGCCGTCGCATGGAGCTGATTTTTCAGCATGTAGGATGACGCGATATCCAGCAGATAGGCGTGCGGCGAGGCGATGTAGATGAGAAACGTCAACAGGCCGAAGTAGACAAACACGCTTCGCCTTGTCTTGGCCAAATCCGCGGACCCACTGCTGGCCGTCATTCTCGGGGCTCCCCTTCAACAGATGACGACAAGGCCGATCCTAGCGTACGGCGGACCTGACGACCCCTACCCCAAGAGTCTGGCCCCGGCGACCGGCGCCCGCTGGCCAGACTCAACCGCGATCGGAGGGGATCGCGGTCAGGGGCAATCTGGACATCTTGTTGATGTTCGACTAAGTGTCAACTTAATCTGCGGCGGGACGGGAGGAACAGCCCTGAGACAGGATTGCGAGCCGCCGCCGGTGACCTATGACGACATCCTCGCGGCGGCGGTCCGGATCGAGGGCGTTGCGCATCGCACGCCGGTGATGACATCGACCACCGTGGACCGCGCGCTGGACGCCAGCGTGTTCTTCAAGTGCGAGAATTTTCAGCGGGCCGGCGCGTTCAAATTTCGCGGCGCCTACAACGCGATCGCGGCGCTTTCGGACGCGGAACGCCGGCGCGGCGTCGTGGCCTACTCGTCCGGCAACCACGCCCAGGCGCTGGCGCTCGCCGGCAATCTGCAGCGGACCGAAACGACCATCATCATGCCCAAGGACGCCCCTCGCGTTAAGGTCGAGGCGACCCAGCGCTATGGCGGCAAGGTCCAGTTCTACGACCGCTACACCGAAAGTCGCGAGCAGATCGGCCAGCGCCTCGCCGCGGACCTGGGCCTGTCGCTGATCCCGCCCTACGACCACCCGCAGGTCATCGCCGGGCAGGGGACGGCGACCAAGGAATTGCTCGACGAGGTCGGACCGCTCGACCGATTGTTTGTCTGCCTCGGCGGCGGCGGGCTGCTGGCCGGGGCGGCGCTGGCGGCCAGGGCGCTTTCGCCGGACTGCAAGGTGATCGGGGTCGAGCCCGAGGCCGGCGATGACGGCAGGCAGTCGCTGCGCGCCGGCCGGATAATCCACATTGACGCCCCGCGCTCCATCGCCGATGGCGCCGTCGTGACCCATGTGGGCTACACCAACTTTCCCATTATCCGGGACCTCGTCGAGGATATCGTGACGGTCTCCGACGCCAGTCTTGTCGAGACCATGCGCTTCTTCGCCGAGCGCATGAAGATTGTCGTGGAGCCGACCGGGTGCCTCGGCGCGGCGGCCTTGATGTCGAAGGTCCATCACGTCCCCGGCGAACGAATAGGAGTCCTGGTAAGCGGTGGAAATGTTGACCTGGAGCGGTTTGCGAACCTGGTCGGGAGTGTGGGGTAACAATGGTTTGGCGAATGGCGAACGATCCGAATGGCCTTGCGCGGGCGGCGTCGCCAAAGGCCGGATGACGATGATTGTGATTACCGAGGGACAGGTCGCACAGCTCGCCGACTACAATTCCCTGATCGCGGCCATGGACGAGGTGTTCCTCGCCTGCCGCCGTGGGCAGGTTGAGAACTATCCTTTCGTGCGTTCCGAGCTGCGGGGCGCGGAGGGTCTGTTCGGCGTGAAGTCGGGATGCAACTATGCGACAGGCGTCCTGGGCCTGAAGTGCGGCGGCTATTGGAGCAACAATGCCGGTAAGGGTCTGGACCGGCACCAGTCCACCGTCCTGCTGATCGATATCGAGACCGGACAACCGACGGCCCTGGTTGCGGGCAACAATCTCACCGCGCTGCGGACCGCCGCCGCCGCCGCCGCGGCGGCGCGACTGCTCGCGCGCGAGGACTCCCGACATGTCGGGTTGCTGGGAACGGGGCGGCAGGCGCTGTTCCAGCTCAAGGCCTTGAGCCAGGTCCGGCCGATCCGCAGCGTCGCCGCCTGGAGCCGCTCGGGGGCCCACATCGCCGACTTCGGACGGCAGGTCGAAGACCTTGGACTTCAGTTCACCGCCGCCGATACGCCGCGCGCCGCTGTCCGGGGCGCCGACATCATCGTCACCGTGACGCCCGCGCGGGACGCCATCCTGCACCTCGCCGATGTCCCGCCCGGGGCGCACATCAACGCCATGGGATCGGACACCCAGGGCAAGCGCGAACTCTCGAGCGACCTGATGCAGGCGGCGCGGGTCTGGACCGACGATCTTCAGCAGGCCAGCGCCATCGGCGAGTGCCAGCATCTGCCGAGCCTGGCGTCCGTCGCCGAGATCGGAAGCCTGTTGATGGATGGCGCACACCCGGTTCGTGGGCTTAAGGACATTACGGTATTCGACGGCACGGGCCTGGCGCTGCAGGATCTGGCCGCCGCGAACCTGATCATTTCGGCCGCCACCAAACGTGGGTGCGCCCAGACCATCGCCTTCTAGACGAGACCCGATCCCATGAGCGACGCCCTCGAAGCCATTTCCCTGGAGAACATCCGCCGCTGCCGCGCCGATCTCGGCGAGGCGATTGTCCGCACGCCGGTGCTGAACTGGCGCGGGGATTCCTGCCGCGACCTGACCATCGCGGGGACGGACATCTGGCTCAAGTTGGAGCTGTTCCAGCACACGGGAACGTTCAAGGCGCGCGGGGCGCTGAACAGCATCCGCAACCTTTCAGCCGACGCCATGCGTGGCGGCATCACCGCCGTCAGCGCCGGAAACCACGCGGTGGCCGCCGCCTTCGCCGCGCGTGAAATGGGCGTGAGCGCCAAGGTGGTGATGATCAAGACCGCTAACGCCGCGCGGGTGGACCGGGCGCGAAGCTACGGCGCCGAGATTGTCTTCGCCGACGACGGCCCCAGCGCCTTCAGGATGGTCGATGAGATCTGCAACGCTGAGGGCCGCGCCATGATCCATCCGTTCGAGGGACCCTTTGTGGCGCAGGGAACCGGCACCCTGGGTCTGGAGTTCGCCGAACAGGTCGAGGGCCTCGACGCCGTCATCATCGCCATCGGCGGCGGCGGACTGTGTGGCGGGGCGGCCGCGGCGATCAAGCAGATGACGCCCAACTGCCAGGTGTTCGGCGTCGAGCCCGAGGGCGCCGATTCGATGAGCCGCAGTTTCGCGGCCGGGGAACCGGTGACGCTTGCGGGCACCAACACCATCGCCGACAGCCTGGCGCCGCCGATGGCGCTGCCCTATGGCTTCGCGGCCTGCCGCCGGTATGTCGATGACATCGTGCTGGTGAGCGACGCCCAGATCCGCCAGGGCATGCTCGCGCTGTTCCGGGACCTCAAGCTCGCGGTTGAGCCTGCCGGCGCGGCCGCGACAGCCGCCTTGTTCGGTCCGCTGCGTCAGCGCCTCAGCGGCAAGAAGGTCGGAATTGTCGTCTGCGGCTCGAACATCGACGCCGACACCTTCGCCAATCACATCCGTCTCGCCAGCGCCTAGCCGGCAGGGCGCGATCGGAACTCACCTATCGTCGACCGGTCCAGCAGCTTTAGTCAGACAACCAACATGACCTTCCCCCGCGTCGCACACCTGCCGAGCGTGAGCCATCTGCTCGGCGCATTAGCGGTGGCCTCGCTCGCCATACTGCCGTGCGGCTTGGCCCGTGCGCAGACCGCCGCAGACGCAGCGATCCCCCGCTACGACCACATCGTCGTCATCATCGAGGAAAACAAGGACTACGCCGAGATTGTCGAGGGGACGAACGCGCCGAACCTGGCAGCCCTGGCCAGGCGCTTCGGCAACGCCACCCATTTTTATAGCGAGGTGCATCCCAGCGAAGCCAACTACGTCGCCCTGCTTGGCGGGGACACGTTCGGCATCCACGACGACGACGCCTTCTACTGCAAGCCCGGCGACACGCGGCCGTTCTGCTATGGCGCGGCCAAGCCGGGATACGTCGACCACACGGTTCATGCGCCTCACCTGGGCGACCAGCTCCAGGCGATCGGGCTGCATTGGAAGGGCTATTTCGAGGACCTGCCGGCGCCCGGCTCCGACGCCATTTTTGCAGGCGCGGACGGCCAATTGGTCACCAATCCGCTGGCCGGGCTCTACGCTTCCAAACATTCCGGGTTCATGAACTTCGCCTCGGTGCAGTCTGACCCGGACCGCGCCGCCCATATCGTCGGCTTCGACCAGCTGGACGCTGACCTGGCCTCTGGCGACCTGCCCAACTTCGCGCTGGTCATCCCCAACCAGTGCAACGAGATGCACGGCCTGTTCTTCCCAGGCATGCCGGACGACTGCAACACCCTGCATTCGGCGCAGCTGATCCGGCGCGGCGACGCCGAGATCGGCCGGCTGGTCGCCAGGCTGCAGGCGTCCTCCGCCTGGAAATCGGCGGGCAACATGGCCATCATCATCACCTTCGATGAGGATTCCAAAGGCAGGCGGGACGGCTGCTGTGGCGTGACGCCGGGCGCGGTTTCCAACTACGGCGGCGGCCGAATTCCCACCATCGTCATCACCAACCACGGACCGCGCGGAGCCAGGGACGACACCCCCTACAGCCACTATTCCCTGTTGCGGACGATGGAGGACGCCTTCGGGATCAGCCAGCATCTCGGGCACGCCGCCGAGACAGACCAGGGCGTGGTCCCGATGAACAGGCTGTTCGAGCGGCCGGGGCCGTTTGAAGGGCTGATCCGCAAGATCAAGGCGGTCTTGACCGGACGGTGACCCGAACGGCGGCGGCAAATCGCCGTTCAGCGTGAAATATATTTCATGAATATTGGAATTCGCCATTACCTGGTTTTGGCTCGGATTAAATGGTCATTGCCGTCGTTTATTGGAAAATCTGCGCTTAAAATTTTATTCACTGGCCTTAGCGATCGATCCGGATAGCATTTTACTCGAGCCTTACCATTAGAGGGCCGGGTGGAGAGCAAAGATGTCGATAACAATTGGCGCAAACAAGGACTCCACGTGTAATCGCGAGGTCTCTCGCCATGCAATGGCGCCAATGCGCGCCTTGGCGCGACTGAGGTTCGCGACCGGCGCCGCCGCCGCAATCTCGATGATTGGCGCCGCGGGATGCGCCTCGGCTCAGCCTTATAACCCTAGCGAATTGCCGACCGGTCAGCTTGGCCAGGTCGCCGACATCTGTCAGTCGACCATGGGTCTCAGCCCCTCCGAACCGCCGCGTCCGGTTTGGGGCGCCGCCGCCAACCCTGATCTCACTGGCGGCGAGACCTATTATCAGGGGTGCGTCGCCAGCCTTTCCTACTATCGGCAGGCGGTCAATCAAGGCCGCGAAGCCATGGATGCTGAACGTACATGCCGCGCGCAGGGCGATGGCGCCGATGCATCCAGGCTTGCCGAGTGCGTCCTGCGAACCGAACGGACGTCGCCGCCCCGCTACGCGGCCGCGGAGCCCACGTCATTCAGCAATCCTGTCCGGCCCGGCTCCTACTATGACGCCAGCCACGCGGACCAAAGCCGACGCATCGAAATGGCCTGCGCGCGGATGGGCCTGAATCCAGCCTACCCAGCCTTCACGGACTGCATGAAGAACATGAAGGACACTTTCTACTCGATCGACAATCCGCGGGGCTGATCCTGGTCCATGCAGCGGCTCTTGGAGGATGACCGCATCCTCCAGGAGTGGGTTGCGGCCAAACGTAAATGTGGCAAGACACTTCCAACCCGGTGATCTGTTGACGGGCCGGATGAAGGCGCGCCGACGCGCGATGGCGGCGAAGACACTCTACAGGACAACCCGGTGGCCAGGGTCTTAGTGATCGAGGACGACGTCGACACGGCCGCCGAGATCGCCGACTGCCTGACGGCGAGCGGCTTCGAGGCCGAACAGTGTTTCGACGGAGAGGCGGGCCTGCAGCGCGCTTCCGGCGAGGCGTTCGACGCCATCACCCTCGATCGCATGTTGCCGGGCCTGGACGGGCTGGATCTGGTGCGGGCCTTGCGCGAGCAGGGCTCGGAAATCCCGGTGCTGATGGTCAGCGCCCTCAGCGACGTCGACGACCGGGTCACCGGCCTGCGCGCCGGCGGCGATGACTATCTGGTCAAGCCGTTCGCGCCGGCGGAACTGGTGGCGCGGCTGGAGGTCCTGCTCCGCCGTCGTCGCACGCCGGCCAAGCCAGAACTTATGCTGCAGGTGGCTGATCTGAAGCTCGACCTGGTGACCCGGGAGGCCATGCGGGAAGGGCGGTGCATCGAGCTTTTGCCGATGGAATTCAAACTGCTCGAATTCATGATGCGCAACGCCGGACAGACCTTGAGCCGGCGGATGATCTTCGAGCAGGTCTGGGAGTATTACTTCGACCCCGGCACCAATCTGATCGATGTCCATGTGGGCAAGCTGCGCCGCAAGATCGACTTTCCCGGAACCCGGCCGCTGTTCCGGACCGAACGCGGCGTAGGCTATGTCCTCGATGCGGCTTAGCGAGCTCTGGCGCACCACCACTTTCCGCCTGACATTGGTCTATGGCCTGGTGTTCGCGGTGGGCGTGGTCGCCCTTCTGGGCATGGTCTATCTACAATCGGTGGTCTACCTGACCCGTCGTGTGGACGGCATCCTGTACACTGAGGCCGCCGCCCTGGCCGCCTCGCCGCCGGCCCAGCTCCGTGACCGGATCGACACCGACCTGTTGCTGAATGGCCCAAACACCAACGTCTTCGCCCTGTTCTCGGCCAACGGCGGATGGATCGCCGGCAACCTGCGCAACCAGCCGCCCGGGCTCGCGGTCGACGGCAAGCCGATCGAGATCCCGCCCACCGCCACCTTCCCCACCCATGCCCGACTGATCGCGCGACGTCTGCCCTCCGGCGAGGAGCTGGTGGTCGGGCGCGACATCAACCAGCTGCGCGAGATGCGCGCCATCGTCGCCAACGCGCTGGTGTGGAGCGG
>Ga0302310_10004749_pt1 | contig 10201 bp, 10 predicted proteins | sample III_Palsa_N1_2_FD_200451 | JGI IMG/M metagenome (GOLD analysis project Ga0302310, IMG submission 200451) | Peat permafrost microbial communities from Stordalen Mire near Abisko, Sweden - III_Palsa_N1_2 | ecosystem: Environmental > Terrestrial > Soil > Palsa > Peat permafrost | place: Sweden... | reverse complement strand
AACGCCGGGACGGGCGCCGGGGCTGACCTGGTCGTATTCGACGAGGACCTGCGCGGGGCGGCTTGCGGAACGGGGGTTGCTGGCGCCGGCGTTGCGTTCTGTAGCTGCTTCAACGCGTCGGGATTGAGCGTCACCTGAGCCCGGGCCCCGCCACCGCCCACGAGGGCGGCAGCAAAGCTCAACCATAGGAAAGAATAGGATCGCATGACTGGAGTCTATAACAGGGTCGGGGAGAAGGCCAGGGCGGCGGCCGGCGGGTTCAGCTATCCTTGCCGCTCAGCGAGGCCAGGCTGATCGCCGACGCGCCCAACGCGCGCGCCATTTCCGTCGGGACCAGCACCGTGGTGCCGCGATCCTTGTTCATTTCATACAGTAAATTCATCTGGCGAAGCTGCAACGCTACCGGGTTGGCGGCGTAGATCTCGGCCGCCAGCACGACTTGGCGGGCGATCTCCGCTTCGGCCGAGGCGAGGGTTACGCGGGCCATCTTTTCACGCTCCGCCTGGGCCTGGCGGCTCATCGCGTCCTGTAGCTCGGGCGGGATCGACACGTCCTTGATTTCGACCGAGATCACGGCCACGCCCCAGTTCTCGGTTTTGCTGCCGATGGTTTGGCGCAATTGTTCGTCGGCGGTGCGGCGGTCCGATAGCAGGCGGGAGAGCTCAGTCGCGCCGATCATCTCGCGCAGGCTGGTTTGGGCGACGCGCTCGATCGCCTGGGCGTAATTCTGGATGCGGATCGCGGCCAGTTTCGGGTCGGCGACTTGCCAGAACACGATCGCGTCCACGCCCACGGCCACGGTGTCTTTGGTCAGCGCCTGCTCGGCGGTGATCGAGGTGGTCTGGATGCGCAGGTCGATCACCATCGGAACGGTGTCGATGACCGGGATGATGATGTAGATCCCCGGGCCCTTGATGGCGTGGAAGCGCCCCAGCCGGAGAACCACGGCGCGGGTCCATTCACTGGCGATGCGCACGGTGCGAAGTGCAACCAGCACAAGAAAAACTGCAATAACGATTTCGATTGTAAAAACGGGCATGGAGCCCTCCCGGGTTGTAATTGGCGCGGATTATATCCCGGCCGCGCGGTCGCTTGGGAACAATTCGACGGCGAGAAAAGCAATCCTCCCCCGTTCTGCGCTCTTGACGCCGGCTTTTGGCGGCTTTATATAACCATTCGGCTATATAACTATCAGGCTATACAGATGTCCACCGATCGTCTCAGTTCCACGCTTTCGGCCCTCGCCGATCCTACGCGACGTGCCATTCTGGCGCGCCTGGCCGCGGGCGAAGCGTCGGTCACGCAATTGATCGAGCCGTTCCGTTTGAGCCAGCCTGCGATTTCGAAGCATCTGAAGGTGCTGGAGCGGGCGGGTCTGATCAGTCGCAGTCATCAGGCGCAGTGGCGTCCGTGCCGGCTCGAGGGGGCGTCGCTTAAGGAAGTTGCTGATTGGCTCACGCCTTATCGCCGTTTCTGGGAGGAGAGCCTGGACCGGCTCGACGAGCATTTGCGCAAAATTCAGTCCGAAACAACAAAGGCTAGACCCACACAGGAGAATTCAGATGAGTAGCGTTAGCACCGCCGATCGTGAACTTGTCATCACGCGCACTTTCGAGGCACCGTGCGAGCTGGTCTGGCTGGCGATGACCGACCCGCGGCACGTCGTGGAGTGGTGGGGGCCGCGCGGCTTCACTACCACGATCCAGGAGATGAATTTAGTTCCTGGAGGCGTATGGGATCACGTAATGCATGGACCGGACGGGACGGATTATCCCAATCACAGTATATTCAGGGAGATCGCGCCGCCGCACCGCCTGGTATTCGATAACGCCGGCGGCGCGGAGGGCGGTCCCCATGTGGATTTCGAGTCGACCTGGACCTTCGAACCGCTTGGTGCCGGCCGCAAGACTAAGGTCATCATCCGGATGCTGTTCCCCACCAAGGCTAAACGCGACACGGTAGTTGAGTTTTATGGGGCTTTGGAGGGCGGCGAGCAGACATTGGAGCGCTTGAGCGAGCATTTGCCGAAGATGGCGGAGAGTTATCGCGAGGTCACGATTGTTCGCACCATTGATGCGCCTCGCGCGCTGGTGTTTCAGGCGTGGCTCGATCCAGAGCAATTGGCCCGTTGGTGGGGGCCGCGGGGTTTCACCAATCCGGTATGCGAGACGGAGGCACGGGAGGGTGGTGCATGGCGCATTGTCATGCGTGCGCCGGACGGTGCGGAATATCCTTGCCACGGGGTCTATCGCGAAATCGTAGCGCCCGAGCTTCTGGTCTTCACCAACATCGCGACGGACAAGGAGGGAAATTCGATTCTCGATGGTCTCACCAGTGTCACTTTCGCTGACGTCGATGGTCAGACCAGGCTTACTTTGGAAACTCGTGCTACCGCTATTGTTCCTGGCGCGGTCGTTTATCTTAGTGGGATGGATGCCGGCTGGGGTCAAAGTCTCGATCGTCTCGAACAGCTTGTGTTGTCTTGAGTGTCTGTAAGTGAAGGGAAGCAGGGAGCATCTTTTTTGGGGAAAAAGAAGCAAAAAACTTTTATTCGATAAGGCCGGAGCGCACAAACTGTAGACATGCGCATCCCAATTCCTAATTGACCAAAGTTTTTTGCTTCTTTTTTTTCAAAAAAGAACACTTCCTTCCGGCGGATTGGTGGAGAGCCACCAATCCTCGCCGGCGAACCAGCAAGTGCTATCCGCGGGATTGTCGGTTCGGAAGGATTTCACTTCATCCCACGCGCGGCGGGCGAAGGCCGCGTCCAGGCGACGCGCGGCGTCCGGATCTTGGGGGCCGGAGCAGGCGACGAACCCTGCTCGCGAGACGAACCTCGCCGGCCACGCTGTTCCGCGCTTGGGCCGGGTAATTAGTAGCATGCCCCCGAACGAGGCCTCACCCTGGAGCGGAAACAGCAACCTTCCATGCGGACGTAGCGCATTCAGCCAGGGCCGACATGGTTGGGTAATGCCGGCGTTGACGTAGACGGCGTCGACCATCGGCAGATCGTCGGCGATGCCCGAGCGCGTGTGCAGATGTACCTGAGGCAGATCGCGCAAATTCTCCCGCGCGCGCTGTGCCAGCGTGGGATCGATCTCAAAGGCGTGGACACAGCCGGTGGGGCCTACAAGATAGGCCATTATCGCGGTGTAGTAACCCGATCCGGCGCCTACCTGTAACACGGTCTCGCCTTCTTGCAGCGCGAGCGCGTCGAGCCAACAGGCGTGCGCACTCGGTTCACCGATGTTGAGGCCGCGTTCAGGGTTTAACGCGATCAGAGTGTCCTCGTACAGATGATGCGGATCGGAATCCGGGGTGCGGCGATAGCCCCCGCCCCCGGTGCTGAGCGACCACGGGCCCGGACCGGCGAATTTCTCCCGCTCCACGGTTGCGAAGGCCTGCTCGATGCGCGGATTACGCGCGCCACCCCGCGCGGCGACCAGGCGCGCATATCGGCTCCGAAGCTTTGTGGTGTCAGTCATAAGGTGAAGGTAGAAGCATCTTTTTTTGAAAAAAAGAAGCAAAAAACTTTTATTCTGTGGAGCGCGCCGGCGAAGGGCGAGGCTCCCCTGATTGACAAAGTTTTTTTGCTTCTTTTTGTTCACAAAAAGAAGACTTCACTTACTGATTTCCCTTACTGTATGGCTCGAGCCAGGGGATCAGCACCTTGCTAAGTAATCCTGCGCCATCGTCGGTGAGGTGAATGCCGTCCTGCTCGCGCAGTAGGGCGATCCTGGTATGACCGTGGTAGCCGTCGACCTGTCCCAAGTCTCTGAATTGGCCGTCTTTATTGCCGATATACGGAGCCGGGTTCCACCATGCCGCGGTGGGATAGCCTCCGACGACCGTGTAGGTGATGCGGTTTATCTCGGCCATGTGAGCATCATATAGCGACGCTCGCATCGGTGGCAGGCCGACCCAGATGACTTGGCGAGCGGAGCGTTCCAGCATGTCCATGAATGCTGAAACGCGCGCGCGGTAGGCGGCAATCCAAGGGTCGGTGCCGAACGTCACCACTTTGCCCTTGGCGTCGATGTACCCCTGCGCGTCGTTGGCTCCGATCGCGACAATGACCAGATCGGGATGGGCGCCGCCGATCATGGCCGGGTACTCGGTGGTCCAGTCGAATACGTCGGGTCGCGACAGGCCGGTCCCGGAGCGAAACGCCTTGATCACCTGGAGTTGGCGATCGCCGGAGGTTTCTCGCAGGAGCACGTCGCTTAGGCCCACGGCCATCATGGAATCGCCGACCAGGGCCACTACACGCGGGCGGCTGGGCGGGACGGTCAGTAAGGGTGGCAGAGTGGTTAGGTTGGGGACTGCGGCGACGATCTGGGGCGGCGGGAGTGGTGGCGGTTTCGGTAGCGGCGCCGGCGCTGATTTCGCGATTGTGGGGGGTTTGGCGGGCTTGGGCGGAACGATTATGGCCGGGCGCGGCGGCTGCACCACGGCTACCGCGGCAGGGTTGTCCGACCAGCCGAGGTGGCCCAGTTCGGCGAGCAGCTTCAGGCGCATCCGGTCGATCCCGAGCGGACGCAGCCGACGGTCGATGGTCTCGGTCACCGGAACCGCAACCGAGCGCAGCGGGCCGAGCTCCAGCCGATCCGCCCACTGCGCTAGGCCGCCGGAATCGACTACTGTAATGGCGATGACAAAACCGGCGATCCCGATGGCGAGATCCCTGGTTGACGCAAGAAAGCCGGTGATGCGTGCGCGTGCCGCCATGGCTCAGAACTGGAAGTAGATGAAGGGCGCGACGCCGGTGGGCCCCAGTATCTGGATTACGAATATCGCGCACGCCAGTGCTGCCCCACGCAATAGCGCAGGCGCGCGCCCCAATACGATCTCGAGCCCAAATCCCCAGCGGCGGGGCAGATATTGAGCGCCCAGACCTGCGATCAGAACCAGCACAACCGGCACGGTCGCAAGCGTAAGCGGGCCCCGGTGAGCGAGATTGCTCAGGACCTGGAATGCGACATCGAACGATGGCGCGCGGAAGAAAACCCAACCCAGACAGACCGCATGGAATAACAACAGGCGAGACAACCAGCGCCAGGCAACGGTTCCACGCAGCGTCCGCAATGGGCGCCAATCGATGCCCGACCACAGGCGATGAGCCACCAGTAGCGTGCCGTGCAGCGCACCCCAGACCACGAAGGTCCAGTTGGCGCCGTGCCATAGGCCGCCGAGAACCATGGTGATCATGATGTTGGCGAGCGTCCGCAGGTTGCCGGCGCGCGAACCGCCAAGCGGAATATACAGGTAGTCGCGGAGCCAGGTGGATAACGAGATGTGCCAGCGGTGCCAGAAATCCTGCGGGTCGGTCGCCGTGTATGGCGCATTGAAATTTCGCGGAAAGCGGTAGCCCAGCAACATCGCGCAGCCGGTGGCGATATCGGTGTACCCCGAAAAATCGCAATAGATCTGAGCCGCGTAGCCGTAGATCGAGAGCAGCGTGTCGCCGCCGGCATAGGACGCCGGGTCGGCGAATACGGGCTCGACCAGGCGGGTGGCGAGGATATTCGCGATGATGACCTTCTTGAACAAACCAGCGACGATCAGCAGGCAGGCGGTGTTGGCGCGAATCATGCGCGGATTTCGCGGCCGCGCAAGCTGCGGGAGGAAGCTTGACGCGCGTAATATCGGCCCGGCGATGAGCTGTGGAAAAAACGCGATGTAGAGCAACGCATCCCGCAGGTTGATCCGTTGGCGCAGCTTGTTGCGATACGCATCGGCCATCAGCGAAATCGCATGGAATACGAAGAACGAAATCCCGAGCGGCAGAAGCGGGGACTGAATGTCGATGTCCGGCGGGTTCCCGAAATAGGTCCAGAGGTTCAACACCGCCAGCAACGCAAAACCGGTGTATTTGTAATACGCCAGCGTGGCGAGGCAGATCACGACACCTGAAGCGAGCCAGCGCTTGCGGCTGCCGGGAGTGGCGGCGGCCTGAACGCGCTGCGCGATCAACGCACTTGTCAGCGAAATGCCGATCAGTAGCGGCAGATAAAGCCAGTTCCAGAAACCGTAGAAACAATAGCTCGCCAGGAGCAGGAAATTCTTGTGCAACCCCACCCGGCCGGCGAGCCCCCAAGCCAGCACCAGCACGACAAGAAAAAACAGCCCGTATTCGGCGGTGGGGAATAACATCGCGTCGCTTGTAATGTCTTGGAAACTAGAACCCCTGACTAGCCGAGACTCGACCCCGAAGGAAGAGGGGGACGCACAATCGAACAATTAAATTTGGCTGCTAAGAACCGCACACAGGCGCTTGGTTTTCTTGGGGTTTAACCCGGACACGGTACCGTGGAACGGACTGGTGGAGACAAGCGAAGTTAAGGATAGGCAAGTCTTCTTTTTTTGGGAAAAAAAGAAGCAAAAAAACTTGGACGTTTCGTGTCATGGACTAAAAACGGCCGACTGCTCCGCTACTGAGTGGTGCAAAGCAGGGTGATCGTTCCGGTGGGCGCGTCACTCTGCTTTAGGTTGGTGAAACCCCAAACACAGGAACCGGTTGTGCGATTCGTGCCTACGGCGTTGCTGATCAACCTTGGGTCACCGTTTAGATCATCCAATGCACACGATACCGCAGCCACCTTCTTGGGCGCGGGACAAGAACCCTTGACCTCCCACCAAACCCCGGGAGCACAAGCACCGGCGGAAAGGTTCTCCGTCGCACAATAATCCGTGATCTGCGCCTGAGCCTGCGTCACGGTTATGGAAGCGCTCCCCTGAGCATGCGCCGGTGCCGCAAACGCTCCGGCCGCCGCCAACCCCGCGACGATGACGGACCAATTCAATGTCTTCCTGTACCCTGGCTTCTGCACGCGTTCCCCCGGTCCGATCGTCAAGCGCCGGAGCCTACAAGCACGCCAATCGCGTAACAAGCCTGCGGGCGCCCTCGCCGGTCATTGCCGGATGCATTCGTTGTTGCCTTTCATCTTAGGTTCGGTATATTCTGACTAGTCAAACCGACCAATCAGACTGATGGTATTCCCTCATGCGTGAAATTCAGGCTTCCGATGCGAAGGCGCATCTTCCTCAGTTGCTTGACGATGTCGAGCGCGGCGAAACGCTCGTGATTACACGCCACGGCCGAGCGATTGCGCGCATTGTGCCGGAGGCGCATCGCCGCCTGGAGGAAATCGACCGGGCAATCGAGAGCATCAAGGCGGTGCGCAAGCGGACCGGGAAGATCACCGTCGACGAGTTGCTGTCGGCTCGGCACGAGGGACATAAGTACTGATGCCGTTTGTGCTCGATGCTTCCATCGCCGCGTGCTGGGCTTTCGAGGACGAAGACCATCCTGTCGCCGGCCTGGCGCTGGAGCGTATCCGTGGCGACGAAGCGCGGGTGCCGAGCCTGTGGTGGTTCGAGGTGAGGAATACGCTGATCGTAAACGAGCAGCGCGGGCGAGTGACCGAGACCGATACCGCTGCCTTCCTGCGCGGGCTTTCCCGGCTCGGGGTGACGGTAGACCGGTCGCCGGAGGAAGGTGCGATTCTGATTTTGGCGAGAAAACACCGGCTAAGTGTTTATGACGCGTGTTATCTGGAGCTGGCGCAGCGGGAGGCGTTACCGCTTGCGAGCTTGGATGGTCAATTGCTACGGGCAGCACGGGAGGAGGGTGTCGCGCTGGTTGGAGGTGGGTGAGATGATCGCCCCCGGCAGCGCGTTGTCTTTCCGGCCGCGGCGCATAATAGGTGAAATCAACAGGAAGAAGAGTCTTCTTTTTGTGAACAAAAAGAAGCAAGAAAACTTTGTCAATTTAGAAATTGCGTGCAACGGCCTGGCGACCGTGGGGTCCGAACCATTCGAACAAAAGTTTTTTGCTTCTTTTTTTCAAAAAAGATGCTTCTCTCCTTGGCTCGCTATCCGGCGTCTGTCGCTGCGGGCTGCCAGAACCGGTAGCCTTTTCCGCCGTCCTTCTTCGCGGCGTACATGGCGGCGTCCGCTCTCTGGATCAAATTATCTTCGTCGCTGCCACAGCCAGGATATGTGACAATGCCTATGCTGGTCGATATCTGCACCGCATTTCCGTGCAGATCGACGGGGACCTCCAATGACCGGATGATTTTCTCCGCGATATCCGCTAAATAGTCGGGCTCGCAGTTTTCCATCACTATGGTGAACTCGTCACCGCCCAGGCGGCTTACCAGATCGCCGGCGCGCATGCACGACAACAACCTCTGCGCTACAGTCCGCAACAGATCGTCACCGGCCCGATGACCGAGCGAGTCGTTAACTGCCTTGAAGCCATCAAGGTCGAGAAACAACAATGCCAGCTGGTGCTTGCCGCGCGCTGCCCTAGCCAATGCCTTGGCGAAGTAATCATGGAACATCAGCCGATTGGCCAACCCGGTTAGCTTATCATACTGGGCGGTATACGCCAATTCCTGCTCGGATAACTTGCGATCGGAGATATCCTTAAAAAGGATCCCCACTCGGTTGCTGCCGTCGCCTCCTATGCGGAAAGCGAACACATCGTAATACTTCTTCATTGCAACGGCGGGATTTTCGAACCTGATATCCTCGCCCGTCTGCGCCACGCGTCCGTAGATCTCGAACCAGTGTGCATCATGGTCCGGAACCATTTCGCATATCGTCTTGCCTAACGCCTGGTGCAGTCCGGTCTGCTCCTCGAACGCCGGATTGACTTCCAGAAAGCGGTAATCAACCGGTTTGCCATTCGGATCGTACAGCATCTCGACCACGCAGAAGCCCTCATCCATCGATTTGACCAGAACGCGAAACACCTCCACCCGCGCCAGCGCGCGACGCATGACTTGAGATACCGTGGAGATCATGCCGCAGGTCAGGACGAAGACGAACATCCCTCCCCAATCGCCAACATTCGTCATGAAAGGCCGGCCAACCAGCATCGGCCCGAGGAAGGTGACCGACAGGCACGCGAGACCCGTCGCGAGCAAACCGGCCGGAAGCCCACCACAGATCGCAGCCAAGGTTACCGCAGGGTAAAACGTGAGCCAGGGGAGTTTCGCCAGAAGCGGCTGGAATGGCCACAGCCGCAGGGCCGAAGCGAGTGCCACCAGGGCGGCTGCGAACGCATAGCGGATCCAGGTAGACTGAATTATCTGTTTCGCCTTCACATCCCGCCCTTTGGGTCGATAACATCAAGTCCCTATTGATAGCACGCCATTGTTGGCAAGGAAGATTACGTTACTTTTCAGAAAGTCCGCGGCGGGATTCCGGTTCCACTTCGCCGCGATCGCCACGGGATCAATCCCCGCCCTCCCCTTGCATCCAGGCCGGTATATCGCGCTTGGCGTGAAGCACACGCCAAACGTCGCTGTGGTCAGGACGGATCATATAAAAAACCAAGTGTGGATGGCGCGTAAGCGGCCAGTATGTGAGGCCGGGGATATTCAATTCGCGGGAATAGCGAGGAGATCCGGTCCTGATCCTTGCGGATCAATTCCCGGACATACTCGCTACTGGCGCCCTAGCCGCGCCGCGAGACCTGTTCATCCACGAAGGTCTTTAGTGTGCCAGGGAGGGAGATGTTCATCGTGCTCATGCGAAAAGAATAGGAGGTTTGGCAAATTTTGGCGAACTGCAACCGCCTCGGCTCGACGCTTGCAAAATCACCGCGGCGGCCAAGGTTATTCCAATCTCAATGGAGCAGCAGGACCATGCCCCCGAAGCCCTACCGTCTAGTGCCGATCTTCCTCGCCGCCCTGTTGCTGATGGCGGCCGACCAGCCGGGCGACACCCACTTCATCAGTTCCAATCCGCTGCCTCCCGCCGGTCCCACTACAGCGAACACCACCACAATCGTGCAACGCCCTGGTCAGCTTCCTCGCGTTCCCGGCGGCATGCACGTGCAAATCTGGGCCAAGGGTTTCAGCACTCCGCGCGTGATCCGAGTCGCACCCGATGGCACCATTTTCCTCGCCGAAAGCGGCGCCGGCCGCATCCACGCCTTTCGCATGGCGGCGGACGGCTCCGCCGCTGCGGACCAGATCTTCGCGTCCGGGCTCGGTTCGCCCTACGGCATCGCGTTCTGGCCGGTTGGCAATCCAACATACGTGTACGTCGCCGAGGAAGACCGGGTGATGCGTTATCCCTGGCATCCCGGCAGCCTTGGTCCGGCCGGCCCCGCGGAGGTGATCACGCGTCTTCCCAGCGGCGGCGAGCACTGGACGCGTGATCTGGTTTTCAGCGCCGACGGTTCGGT
>Ga0302310_10004747_pt1 | contig 10203 bp, 7 predicted proteins | sample III_Palsa_N1_2_FD_200451 | JGI IMG/M metagenome (GOLD analysis project Ga0302310, IMG submission 200451) | Peat permafrost microbial communities from Stordalen Mire near Abisko, Sweden - III_Palsa_N1_2 | ecosystem: Environmental > Terrestrial > Soil > Palsa > Peat permafrost | place: Sweden... | reverse complement strand
CGCCAAGCAGAAGTCTGGAAAACCTATCGGTTCGTAATTCGACAGGCTCGTGCTACTTCAACGCGCCTGATCCGCACTGCGCCGCGACTACGTACACGGACTTTCGCGATCCGTAGACCGGCGCGGCAGCGACCAAGGCTGCTCGCTGGCAGTCTACGGCCATACGACTTTGCCGATGATGTGATCTCGCGGAAGAATACCCCAGTACCGGCTATCTTCGCTGTTATCGCGATTGTCTCCAAACACGAGATAACCGTTCTCGGGCACCAGCACCCGATCAGCAGAGCAAGAGCCCGCCTTTCTCGCTCTGGCCCGCTCGACGTAGGGCTCATGAAGCACCTGCCCATCTACAATTACCACACAGTTCTTGATCTGCAGTGTTTGGCCGCCAATGGCGACTATTCTCTTGGCGTAGATCACGGACGGATCGGGCGGGTACTTGAAAATAACGATGTCGCCGACCTGCGGCGCCCTACTAATATATGGCCACGCAGAGGCCAGAAAGTAGCCTCCCTGTGGGATGCTGGGGAGCATAGATTGCGAGGTCTGACGATAGAGATGAATCCCCGAAAAGCGTGTTAGCAGGTCTGCACTTGCGGTATGGAAAGGATTAATGAAATACGTTGCGACCTCCGCTAGGCCAAGCGTTATGCCGATGACTATCCAATAGCGTGGTTTCATAAATGCATTTGGCATTTCGACGGCGCGGCGCGCCGTCGGCATATCTGAAATCGCACCTTATTCACGATGGCGTCCGCTCCACCGACTGTTAGGCGCTACGTCATCCATGATTTTGGCCGAAGAATTGATAGGCAATCCACAAGGCTACGCAAAGGCAAAAACACAAAGGGGCAAACCCGAGCAAAATAGAGACCCAAAAATAGCAGGATCATCGCTTCGGGTTATCTCAATGCCACTTCGATTTGTAAATTTGCCTAGTTTCACCGCGATAACAGCGAGCCATGCGCTGACATCAGCGATAGCACACAAGAATAGCGCCAAGTGCGCTGCGCCTGATACCTCCAGGGTGTTAGCCATCTAGCCGCTAACCTGTATTAGATACACGGGCTTAAGGAGCGAATCCATGGATTAACCAAACTGTGTAGGCGTAGACAGGTGGAAATCCCACTTTCCGAAATACGAGCGATACCGTAACAGACAAGGCGCGCCACACAGTTACGCGCTCGAAGAAGATCAACGTACCAATTGTGGCCAAGGCGCCCAGCAGCTAGACAATGACAACAATGAGCAGAGGCACAAGCTCGAGTCGTCCAGTCACGGCCGCAATGGCTGTGAGGGCCGGCGCGATTGGAAATAGCGCTTGGAACTTAGCCGCAGAGTGATTCATCAGTATGGAACCTGTATTAGATTGTGGTCACTTCTTTATAATTAGATGACGGCGGCCTGATGAGAATTCGCGATGCGCCTGGACGCGTCCCCCACGATTCCTCAGGTAATTAGCTTCGCAACTGAGGATACGCGGTCCCTGCATGGTTGCCCCGTCCCTGGGTTGAAGCAGCAAACGACGCCTCCGGCGGCCTTTAAGGGGCTACCAGCAGGCGGTTGCTCGGTGCCATGATAGCCCCGCAAGTGGTTGCTGGGCATGCGCTCCCAGTTGCGCTAGCTGTTGTGTGGCGCGTTGTTGTCCTCTCTGATGGCACTGCGTATGCCGATGGGAATGCGGCTGGCATTGCCGAGCCTCTACCCGTGGCGACACTTGGCGGACGGATGACCGGAGGCATTGCAGCGTGCGATTCGCGATTACAGCTACTGACCGCTATCTGGGCGTCTTCCAGTCCTTCATCGAGCGCGGCTGGCAGCCACTCAAACTGTTCACAACGCCGGTGGATCAGCGCATGCATCATCATCGCGCCGTCATCGACTACGCGGCACGACTCAAGATCGACGTGCAGCTTACGCGACTGGATGAACAGAACCTGCGCGAGCTTTCTGAGGCCGGCTGTGAAGCGCTGATCGTTGCAAGCTACCCGTGGCGGATCGCTGACTGGCGCCCGCACCTCAGGTACGCCGTGAATTTTCACCCCTCACCGCTCCCGCTGGGGCGCGGCCCGTATCCACTGCCGGGCGCAATCCTTGAGAATCTTCCGGCCTGGGGCGTCTCCTGCCACAAGCTCGAGCCGGAATTCGACACCGGCGATGTGCTGCGCTCGGTGCTATTTCCGCTGGCTGCGGATGAAGACCACGATAGCCTCGATATAAAGGTGCAGCTCGCTTTACGCCGCGTGGCCGGTGAGGTGGCAACGCATTTTGAATCGGACTGGAACGCGGCCCGAGCGCAAAGCAGCGGCAGCTACCACTCGCTGTGGACCCAGGAAGAGCGGCAGCTAGATTTCACGCAAACGGTGGCGCAGATCCTGCGGCGTGTGCGCGCCTTCGGACCGATTGAGACGCTGGTGCCTGTGAACGGCGCGCTCTTGTTCGTGCGCCGAGCGGTCGGCTGGTGTGAGGCGCACAGCCTGAAACCCGGCCAGGTGGTGAACGTCAATGGCCAGGCGCTGCTCTTTGCGGTGGCCGATGGCTACATCGGTCTGACCGAGTGGAGCCTGATCGATCCGGACGCCCGTACCGGCACCGCGCCGGGCTAGTGCCGCTCGGCATCGGCCGCTCCCTGCTCGCGCGGGGACACGGCCGAAGTGCCGAAGGTGGCTCAGGCGGTCGCGTTGACCAGCAGGCCCACGTTCTGCGCGGTGCCGCTCTGATTCTGCAGGTTCTGCAGCAGTGTCTGCAGGAAGGTCTGCAGCGTCGGCGTGCCGCTGGCGCTGGTGCCCGTAGCTGAAGCAGGAGTGATCCCGGACATCGTTTGCATCAGATTCTGGAACGAGGTCTGCAGGTTGGTCGCAGTCGGCGCCGTGACACCGATGGTCGGCGTGTTGACTGCCGAAGTGGCGGTTGTCGCGCCGCTGATCGCGGTCGTGGCGCTGCTCCCACCGGTCGTGCTGGTGGATTCGTCATCCACTTCCTGCAGCAGCGAGGCGAGCTGGTTCGTGATGCCACCGCCGTGGCCGTGACCATGGTGGCCGTGGTAACCGCGCGTGACAGGGCTGGTTCCGGTCGCACTCGCGCCCGTTGTGGACGCACCGGTCGTGGACGTGCTCGAACCGGTGGCAGCAACGGCGGTGTTGCTGGCCGCGCTGGCAGCCGTAGCGGCACTCGCGGTACCGGCCTGGTGCAGCGCCTGGATCAGCGAGGACATGAAGCTCTCCAGATCCTGGGTCTGGTTCGTGGCCGTGGCCGTGGAACTGCCGCTGGTGAGGCCGGTGGCCATAGGGGCCGCGGTCCCATTGGGCACCATGCTCTGCAGTGTCGAGGTGATGTCCTGCAGCAGGCTGCCACCGGTAGCAGCTGTGGTGCTGCCGGAGAGCGTACTGGCAAAATTGCTGGGGCTGGCGACCCCATTCGAGCTTGAGGACAGGCTGGATAGAGAGTTCTGGCTCGCGATCTGCTGCAGCCAGCTGCTATCGTTTGAAATGCTTGGGGTATGCACGGTCGTAGACTCCTAAATCGTTATGACTGGGATGAACGTCGCGGCCCGGACAGCGGCAAAACCGCGGTCTTTGGCCAGAACCTGCCGTTTAGCAGGCTAGTGCCGGCAAATCCTTGCCGGGCCAGGCGCACCAACCAGGGCAATCGCGGGCGTTGCACGGGGATCGGATGCCTCAACATCTGCATTCACTCCATTGATTCCATTAATCTTTCCAACATCTAGCACCACTGTTTCCAAGTGAAACGCGCTGCGGTGCCGGCTAGGGAAGGTGCAAACGCGGTGCCACGCGGTGCAACCTGCGTCACAGTATTGCGAGCGAACCCTCAAGTTTCCGGGACACCAGCAACTGCGCGGCAACAACGTAGCGGAGCGAGGAGGTTTGCGGTGATGGGCACCGTGGCGTTCGATGCGCTCCGCTCACGGCTTGCGCTGCCGTGAGCGGAGCGCTACGTGCAGCAAGGACATTGGAGTCGATCAAGAGGCGCCGGCCAGCGGCCGGCGCCCATCAGCGCGTCACGGTGTTTAGCCGATCAGGCGCCGGATGCGTTGCGTGCGACTGCCCTCGAACTTCTCCGATGCCCGCTCGAGCAGCAATCGAACTTCGTTCGGCGGCAACGGGCGCCCGAGCAGGAAGCCCTGCGCCTGGCCACACTGGTTCTCCTGCAAGAACCACAGTTGTGCGAAGGACTCGACGCCTTCGGCTACCACTTCGACGTTCAGCGCCTTGGCCATCGAAATGATGGCGGTGGCGATCGCCCGATCATCACTCTCCGAATCCAGGTTGCGCACGAAGGAGCGATCCATCTTGAGCCGATCGATCGCCAGATCGTGCAGGCGCTGGAAGTTCGAATAGCCGGTGCCGAAGTCATCGATCGCGACCGAGACCCCAACCTTGTGCAGCTCCTCGAGCACGCGCTTGGCGCGCGCCTCATCCTTCATCACCATCGATTCGGTGATTTCCAGTTCCAGCATCTCGGGCTTCAGGCCCGTCTCCTGCAGGATCGTGGAGATCAGCGCGGCGAAGTTGTGCATGCCAAACTGCTGCCCGGCGATATTCACCGCGATGCGCCTGATGTCCAGGCCCTCCTCGTGCCACTTCCTCGCCTGCACGCACGCGGTGCGCAGCACCCACTCGCCGATCGGATTGATCAGTCCGGCATCCTCGGCCACCGGAATGAAATCATTCGGTGGCACGACGCCCAGTTCATCATTGGTCCAGCGCAGCAGTGCCTCGACGCAGTTGATACCGCCGGTGGTCATGTCCACCTGCGGCTGGTAGTGCAGCGAGAGTTCGCCGCGCTCGAGCGCACCGCGCAGCTTGCCCTCGATCGTGTAGCGCTGCAAAGCGCCCTCGTTCATCGAGGCCACGAAGAAGGCATAGGAGCCCGGGTAGCGCCGCTTGGCGTAGTACATCGCCAGGTCCCCGTGGCGCAGCAGCGTCTCGGCATCCGTGCCATCGGTCGGGAACATCGCGATGCCGATGCTGGGCGTGATCACGACCGAGTGCTTGGACAGCTGCATCGGCTGCTGCAGGATGTTGATCAGGCGATCGGCAACGATTGCGGCATCCTCCGAGCTTCTGATATCAGGCAGCACGATCATGAATTCATCGCCCCCCAGGCGCCCGAGATCCCCAGGCCGCTCCTGCGGGCCGCCATCGACCGACTGGGTGCTGCCATTACGCAGCGACTTGCGCAGCCGCTCGGCCGCGACCACCAGCACTTCATCGCCGACCGAGTGCCCGAGGGTGTCATTGATGCGCTTGAAATTATCCAGATCCAGGTACATCAGCCCGAGCGGTCGCCCGCTCTGGCGTGCGGCCTCGAGGGCCGAGCGCAGCCGGCTGTGCGCCTGCTCGCGGTTGGGCAGCCCGGTCAGCGAATCAAAGTAGGCCAGGCGCGTGATGTTGCGCTCGGCGCGCCACTTGCTGGCCAGCGCGATCGCCATCTGCCGCACTTCGTGCGGATGAAAGGGTTTTTGCAGATACGAGAGCTTGTCCTCGGGCGGCACGCGGCCGCCAATGTCGGCCGGATCGACATCCGAATAGGCCGTGCACACCACCAGCTCCATGGCCGGGTCGAGCTCGCGGATGCGGGAGGCGGCCCAGACGCCATCGGGTCCTGCGCCCATGCGCATGTCGACAAAAGCCACCGCGAAGGGGCGGCCTGCGAGCAGCGCTTCCTGCACCGCCGCCACGCCGAGCTCGGCGCCGGTGCGGTACTCGACATCAAACTTGAGCGCCCCGGCGGCGAGTCGCGCACCCGGACGGGCTTCCTCGCGGCCAAAGAGCTTGGCCCCGAGATTGCGGCGCGCGCTCGGATCCTCGCTCGGCGCCGCGAAGATCTGCTGGTAGGCATCGAGCACCGGGCCCTCATCATCAATGACGAGTACGCGGATGGGTGGGCGGGCTTTGTCGTTCATGACAACCTCAGGCGGCTTGGGCATCAGATGCGGCCGCCGCATCAGGGGCAGAGGCGGATCGGGGGACGGGCAGTAACAGGTGCAGGGTCGCGCCCTGCTCGGGACCGGCGCTGCTGGCCCACATCCGGCCGCCCAGGGCGTTAACCGCCGTAGCGCACCAGTGCAGGCCGATACCGAGATTGCCGGTACCGCGCTTGGTCGAAAAACCGCGCTCGAAGACCCGCTCGAGGTTCTCGGGCGCAATGCCGACCCCGTTATCGTGGCATTCGAGTTCCAGATTCTGGCGATTATTGGCTTCGTGCAGCGCCGCGGTCAGGCGCACGCTGCCGTGCTCGCGTCCGGCCGCACGGATCGCTTCGGCGGCGTTGATGATCAGATTCTGCAGCACCAGGCGCAGCACGGTGCGCGGAATCCGGATCGCGCCGACCGACTGGACCGAGTGATCGAGCTCGATATCGATCAGCTCGCGCGCGGCATCGGGCACGATCTCAAGGCTCTGAGCGATCAGGGCTGGCAGGTCGGTCGATTCGACCACGGTCGAAGTGCGCGTCGAGCGCAGCTGCTCGGACAGGGCGGTCTGCACGATGCCGGCCTGGCGCTCGATGACCGCCACATCCTCATCGGCCTGCGCCACGATCTCGGCGAGCTCCGCGGCACTCAGGCGCAGGAATTCATCCAGATCCGACTGGCGGGCGGCATCGTTGCTCTCCAGCGTTCGCTCGCTCAAGGCCCGCTCGATATCCGCGCGCGGTGCGGACTGCAGCCGGGATTTGAGCCGCGCCAAACGCACACCGAGCGGCGTCATCGCATTGCCGATGTTGTGCAGCACGCCGCGCGAGAGCTCGGACATGCCCGCCTCGAAGCTGTGATCGATCAGCTGCCGGCGCGATTCGGCCACCTGCTCGACCATGCGGTCGAACTCGGCTGCGAGCGCGCCGATCTCATCGCGCCGATCGAGGTTCAGCCGATTGGTCAGATCATCGCCAGCACCGATGGCCACCGCGTGACGCGTGACCAGATCAAGCGGCCCCAGTACCGTGCGCTCCATGCCGTAGTAGGCCAGTACCAGGATGATGATCGCGGCCAGCGCGGTCAGGGCCATGACCCACATCAGCGTCGTATGGGCGCGCGCCAGCACCACGCGCGGCACCTCGACGCGCAGCGTAATCACCGGCGCGCCCTGGATGTCCGGGACCTGGCGGCTGATCTGCGTGGTTTCAAAGTCGGTAATCTGCACGCCCGGGCCGGCATCGCTGGCCAGCAGCTCCGGCAGCTGTTTGCCCGGATAGCGAATCGCAGTCAGCGCCACGCGCGTGCGGGCGCGCTCGCCGAGCGCGATCACTTCGTTTTGCGTCAGCAGTCGCCCCAGCAGCAGCGCGCCGTGCGCCGGGCCGTGACCGAAGCCATCCAGGATCGGCGTAATCGCGGCCAGCATAACGCCGCGGTTGGTTGCAATCAGGCCCTCGCTTGAGACGCCGGTCAGCAAATTCGCGCGCCAGGGAAAATGTTCAGGAAGTGCGGCAGCTCTGAACAGATCCAGATCGGTCGGGAGCCCGGCGCCTGGCGTGATGGCGCCGGTCCAGATGAATTCGCCCTGCTGATTGATGAAGGCGAGCGCCGTGGCGTTGAGCTGCTTGAGCGCGCTTGGGTTCAGGCTCTTCTGGATGAATCCGTCGTGCGGATCCTCCATGAACTTGTAGGCATCCGACCAGTTGCCCCAGTCGGCCGCCGACACATGCAGTTCAGCGAGCTCGGCCCGCAGCCCCGAGTCGATGCGCATCATGGCGGTGTTCGCATTGTCCAGTTCGATGCGCTCGAACTGTGGCATGAGCAAATACTGGCCGACGCTCCATTGCAGGAGAATCAGGGCCAGGAAGGCCGCGGAGAGCACCGCGATCACTTTGGCGCGTAGCTGCATGAATCAGCACAACTTTTGACCGATGTGGCGCGATAGTGCGCTGGCGATCGCAGTCACACTGTGACGCAACCGAAATCACACCTGCCGGACTTAATCTGGCCGCCCAAGCAGTGACGCGGATCACATATTTGCCGGGGCTGCTGCGGCCGTTGCCCAGCGGCCTTCAGCTCAAGGACGGGTAGTCCGTGTAGCCGTGGGCCCCGGAGCCGTACATGGTCTGCGTGTCGAGTGCATTCAGCGGTGCCCCGCTAGCGAGCCGGCGCGGCAGATCCGGGTTACAGATGAACAGCTTGGCAAAAGCCACCGCATCGGCGCTACCGGCGGCAATGGCCTGCTCGGCGGCTTCTGGCGTGTAGGCCTCGTTGGCGATGTAGGCCCCGCCGAACTGGCTCTTGATCTGCGGGCCCAGGCTGTCTTCCCCGGCGCGGTTGCGCGCGCAGATGAAGGCAATACGACGCCGGCCCAGTTCGCGGGCCACGTAGCCAAAGGTCGCGGCGGGGTTCGAGTCCCCCATCGAGTGCGCATCGCTGCGCGGCGCCAGATGCACGCCGACGCGGCCCGCACCCCAGACCGAAATCGCTGCATCGGTCGCTTCGAGCAGCAGCCGGGCACGATTCTCGATCGCCCCGCCATATTCATCGGTGCGCTTGTTGGTTGAATCCTGCAAGAACTGATCGAGCAGATACCCGTTGGCACCGTGCAACTCGACCCCATCGAAACCGGCGCGCTGGGCGTTCTGCGCGCCGCGGCGGAACGCCTCAACAATAGCGGGGATTTCGCTGCTCGTGAGCGCCCGCGGCACGACGAACGGCGTCGGGGGCTTGAGTAGGCTGACATTGCCGATCGCAGCGATGGCACTCGGGGCCACCGGCAGTGCACCCTCCAGAAAGCTCGGGTCCGAGATCCGCCCGACATGCCACAGCTGCAGCACGATGCGGCCGCCGGCGGCGTGCACGGCGCCGGTCACCTGGCGCCAGCCCTCGACCTGCGCCTCCGACCAGATGCCGGGCGTGTTCACGTAACCCACACCCTGGGGCGTCACGACCGTCGCCTCGGTCACGATCAGGCCGGCCGACGCACGCTGCGAGTAGTAGGTCGCCATCAGCGCGTTCGGAATACGCTCGGGGCCTGAGCGGGCGCGGGTCATCGGCGCCATGATGATGCGATTGGGCAGCGAGAGCTCACCCATGAGGATGGGCTCAAACAGTCGGCTGAAAGCCATTGCACTTAACCTTTAGTTGGGTTTGCGAACTATCAGTCTGCCATGGGCCAGCCCTGCTTTGCACCTCGGCAAACCCCGGTCAGCGACGCCTACCCCTGCTGGAACCCGCGGGGTGCCCGTGTACACTTGGCCCTCATGAGAATCCTGTTTGTGTGCCTGGGAAACATCTGCCGCTCACCGACCGCCGAAGCCGTGCTGCGCCAGCTCGCCAGCGCCGAGCCGCTTGCGGGTCTGGAAATCGACTCGGCCGGGACCGGCAACTATCACGCCGGCCACGCACCGGACCCGCGCACCATTGCCGCAGCCCGCCACCGTAACCTCGACATGCGCGCCTTGCGTGCGCGGCAGATCGAGCGCGCCGATTTCCAGCGCTTTGATCTGATCCTCGCCATGGATCGCCAGAACCTGCTCGACTGTGAGCGCATCGCGCCCACGCCGCGGCGCGCGCACCTGCAACTGTTCCTCGAGTTCGCGCCGCATTGTGGTTACGAGGAGGTGCCGGATCCGTACAACGGCGAGAGCGCTGATTTCGAGCGTGTGCTCGACCTGGCCGAAGCCGGTTGCCGCGGGCTGCTCGACTATTGCCGCAGCCAGAGCGCTCAAAGTACTGGCGCTGTGCTCACTCCCGTGGCCGCTGGCTCATGATCCTGAGAGCTGCCGAGCCGGCGGATCTGCCCGGGATCCTCGCGATCTACAATGAGGTGATCGGCTCCTCAACGGCGATCTATTCCTATGTGCCCGTGACGCTCGAGGATCGTGCGCAGTGGCTGAGTGCCCGCCAGAAGCAGGGCTATCCGGTCCTGGTGGCGGTCGATGGCAGCGAGGTGCTGGGCTTCGCGACCTTTGGCGACTGGCGTTCGTGGCCAGGCTATCGCTACACGGTCGAGCACTCAGTACATATCCAGGCGGCACGGCGCGGGGAAGGGATCGGACGCACGCTGATGCAGGCGCTGTTCCCGCTGGCGCTGGCGCTCAATAAGCACGTGATGATTGGCGGCATCGATGCGGCGAATGAGGCCTCGATCCGCTTCCACGAACGGCTCGGGTTCGAGAAGACCGGACAGATCCGCGAGGTCGGCCACAAATTTGGCCGCTGGCTCGATCTGGTCTTCATGCAGCGCTTTCTGGATGCACCCG
>Ga0302310_10004745_pt1 | contig 10205 bp, 6 predicted proteins | sample III_Palsa_N1_2_FD_200451 | JGI IMG/M metagenome (GOLD analysis project Ga0302310, IMG submission 200451) | Peat permafrost microbial communities from Stordalen Mire near Abisko, Sweden - III_Palsa_N1_2 | ecosystem: Environmental > Terrestrial > Soil > Palsa > Peat permafrost | place: Sweden... | reverse complement strand
AGATCGAGGTCAGCGCCCGCGGCGATGCGGTGGATTTCCGCTTCCGGCCCGAACAACACCGGCACGATCAATCGGGCCCGCGCCGCTTCAATCACGCCCGTAAGCGCCGCAACGCTGCACGGATACACCACGCCGGTGAGCATGGGTGCCAGTCCGTGACATTGCTGCACTAGACCGTCGAGGCTGTGTTCTGGCGCCACTGCTCCATCAGAATTTGGCATCTAGGCCACCACGTGGTAGCCGGCATCGACGTAGGCGATGGTGCCGGTGATCGATTTGGCGGCGTCACTCACCAGGAACGCAGCGTAGGCGCCGACGTCGTCCAGCGTCACCAGCCGGTGCTCGGGGGCATCGCGGGCGGCGCGCGCCAGCAGTTCGTCGAAGTCGGCGATCCCCGACGCCGCGCGAGTTTTGACCGGCCCGGGCGAGAGCGCGTTGACCCGGATGCCGGCCGCCCCGAGCTCGAGCGCGATATAGCGCACCGAGGCCTCGAGCGCCGCTTTCACCGGCCCCATCACATTGTAGTGCGCGATCGCTTTTTCGGCGCCGTAGTAGCTCATCGCGAGCAGACACCCGCTGGCGGTCATGAGCGGTTCGCTCAATCGCGCCATGCGCAAAAAGGAGTGCACCGAGACCTGCATCGCGAGGCTGAAGCCCTCGGCCGAACAATCCGTGATCCGGCCGTGCAGATCTTCCTTGGGGGCAAAGGCGATGGCGTGCAGCACGAAATCGAGCTGGACCCAATCTTTCGCGATCCGGGCAAAGACCGCCTCGAGCTGCCCCGGCACGGTGACGTCGCACGGCATCACGATCTCGCACCCTAACCCCGCCGCGAGTGGCGTTACGTAAGGCTCGGCCTTGGCATTGAGATAGGTGATCGCGAGCTCGCCGCCGACGGCGTGGATCTGCCGGGCGCAGCCATAGGCGAGGCTGTGTTCGTTGGCGATGCCGACGATCAGGCCGCGCTTGCCGTTCAGCGTGAAGATGCCGGTCATGCCGGCACCTTCACGCGCACCGGTCGTTCCGCCGTGACCGTGAGCACCGCAGACAGGCGCGCCAAACGTTCGCGTTCGGCCGCGGAAGACGGGCCGGCCGCTGCCAAAATCTCGCGCAGTTGGCGCAGCAGTTCGCGCCGTTCTTCGGCCTCTGGCACCATTAAGGCCAGCGCATCGACGGCGCGCTCGCGTTCGAGCTGCAACACGAAAAACTGGTCGCGCACCCGCAATTTCACGTCGGCGAGCGAATATCGCATCAACTGCTGGCGGCGGGCGTTCAAAGCCAGCGCGCAACGCTGATCGAGCGCCCGGTCGGCGGCGAAGACATAGAGCAGCGCTCGCGTCAGCGCTTCATCGAAGCCGCCGGTGGAGAGCTTCGCCGCGTAATGTTCCGCCTGCGTCTGGCGCGCCGCCAGGGTTTCGGGCGAGGTGCCGGGTGCCGGCCTCACCTCAGTATTGGTGGTGATCCCGAGCATGGCCTGCACCATCGGCGAGCCGTAGAAACCGAAGAAGGTCTGCTCGACCTGCTTGTCCCTCGCGGCGCGATAGGCGTCGAGCGCCGCGATGATCTGGTCGGAGACTCTAGCCTGCACTGCGAGGAACGGGTTGTCGGGAGCCACCGGCCTACGCGCCGCCGCCACGCCGGCGGCAAACTCTCGCACACCCTTCATCCAAGGGTTACTGTCGGCGAACATGGTGTAGCTGAGCCGGAGCGGGTCCAGTTTCCGGTTCAAATCCGCCATCGGCTGACTGGCCAGGGCGCGCACCAGCGGCTGCATGAAGGTGCGGTAGATCGAGAGGTTGATCTCCGACTGCCGGGCCACCGCAGCGAAGGCACGGTCGTCCTCGGGACTGTTGCGCCCCAGTGCACGGATATCGTCAATCGAACCGGCCTCGAAGCGCGCGATCCAATTGCCAGTGACGAAGCCGCCGATCGGCACGCTGTCCGGTCGCGGCGAAAGCACCATCTCGTAAAGGCCTGGCGGCAGGCAATCGATCACATCCATCAACTGCACGAACTCTTCGTCCTGCTCCGCGCCGACCTTGCTCGAGACGAAGATCGCGAGATGTCCAACCTTATGGCTCAGGCAATAAACGATGGTGCGGCCGGCGGCGCGAATAGCGTCCACATCCCGGTACAGATCGGCGATCCAGCCCAGCGTCTGCGGCGGCGGGCTGATATTATCTTCGGTCGAGGTGAACACGATGATCGGCGAGGTGACGTTGCGGACATCGAAGATCGCGCCGTCGCTCGAACGCAACTGATTGCGCGTAAGCTTGTCGCCGATGAACAAATTATCCACCAGGAACTGCAATTCGTCGCCGTTCAGCTCGATGAAATCGCCCCACCATTTTTCGAACTCGAGGTAGCGTTCGCCCCCGGTGTCGATCGTGCGGTAGATCTGGTATTGCTTGCCCCAAAGCCAATTGGCCGGGCCCAACTCGTCGAAGTTCAAGACCAGATTGGTTCCGTCAAATTTTCCGTGGCCGACGTCACTGGTCATCGCGGTGAGCCAGCTGCCCCCACACATGCCGCCGGAATAGCGCATCGGGTCCTTGCCGTGCACGCCTTGCCAATACGACATCGGCGAGCCCGCCATCAAAATCGGGCCGAACAGATCGGGCCGCAGCATCGCCACCATCAGCGTCTGATAGCCGGCCTGGCAATTGCCGATCACGAACGGGCGCGGTGAATTCGGGTGCAGTTCGGCGATGCGTTCGAAAAACTTGACCTGGCCCTCGACCACATCGAGAAATTGCTGGCCGGGCGCCGGCTCGGCGCCGAAGCCGATGAAATAGACCGGATGACCGGCATTAAGCGCATCACCGATCTCGCTCGAAGCCTTGAAGCCGCCAATTCCCGGACCCTGGCCGGCCCGCGGGTCGATCACCACGACCGGACGCCGGCGCGGATTGGTCGGCATCCCCGGCGGCGGGACGATGCGTGATAGGGCGTAATTCATCTGCCGTGGCAGCGAGGTGCCGCGGAGCAGCACTTCGTGATCGAAATGCAGTACCGTCGCCATTGGTTTCGAGCTAATCTCGATCTGTTGGTTGCCGCGTTGCCGCAGTAAATCGAGCAGGAGCACGCTGCGCTGGAACGCATCGACCGAATATTGCTGCCAGGCGGCGATGCATTGCCCCGAAAGCAACGCGGGCGGAAAGTTCGGCAATCCCGAGACCGGCGCACGCACGGAGGTTGATTGATCTGTCGATGTCACAGGAGAGGTTCCAGAAATTGATCGGTCGGGGTGAATTCTCGACTTGCGTCGGAGTTAGATGTGATCGCTTCGCCGCTGGCGTGTTTTGATCTCGATCAACTTATTAAGTAAAATTCATCGCTGCTAACAGCATGTTTAGAACGATGAAGAATTAATCGATAGGTCGAAGAAAAATAAGCAAGCATCTTTTTTGAAAAAAAGAAGCAAAAAACTTTTTGTAAAATAGATCGGAACGCACATTCGCTAGACCGCTGCATTCCTATTCTAAATTGACAAAGTTTCTTTGCTTCTTTTTGTTCACAAAAAGAAGATTCTTCTTCTCCTGTGCCTTATGCGTTGGCCGGAGCTGCCCGCAAAGGAATCTCGCTAGTTGCTGGCAACAGGGCGGCGCCATTTGCGTGCGTCGTAGCTGCTTTATCGAGTATGCTGAGGAACGGCTTGATGATATCGATCGGCATCGGAAACACGATGGTTGAATTCTGCTCGGCGCCGATTTCGGTCAGGGTTTGCAGATAGCGCAACTGCATCGCGGCCGGTATGCTCGAGAGGATCTTCGCCGCATTCACCAAGGTTTGCGAGGCCTGGAATTCGGCTTCGGCGTGGATGATCTTGGCGCGCCGGTCGCGTTCTGCCTCCGCCTGCTTGGCGATCGCGCGGACCATGTTTTCCGTAAGCTCGACGGTTCGGATCTCGACGTTGCTGACCTTGATCCCCCAGGTTTCGGTTTGGCTGTCCAAGATCTCCTGGACATCGCTGCTAAGCTTCTTACGTTCCGAAAGCATCTCGTCGAGTTCATGCTGCCCCAGCACGGCCCGGAGCGTGGTTTGAGCGAGCATATTCGTGGCAGGGAGATAGTCCTGAACCTGGATGATCGCGCGCTCGGGGTCGGAGACCCTGAAATAGAGTACGGCATCGACCTTCATCGAGACGTTATCGCGGGAGATCACGTCCTGGGTCGGAATCTCGATCACCTGGATGCGCATGTCGACCCGTACCATTTCCTGGATGAAGGGGATCAGCAACACCAACCCCGGCCCTTTGACCTTCTGAAATCGCCCGAGGGTGAACACCACCGCGCGCTCATATTGGCGCAGGATCTTCACGGTCGCGGTGATCAAAATCAAAACCACAACAATCGCGACCGGGATGATGATTGTATAGGGATTGAACGCAAACATCGCTTGCTCCTTTAGAGCTTGTGCAGCTGTGCCGAGGCGGGGTGAAGCCGACTAGCGACCTGTTACGCGGCGCTGCGATAGGCTCGGATTCTACCTACGCGGCGGATTTGACCGAGTTCTGGCCGCGAAATCAGTATGTTAGAGAAGGAGAAAAGTCTTCTTTGGGTGAACAAAAAGAAGCAAAAAAAGGCTCGATCAATTTAGTCAAGTGTGAAGCTTCCCAGGACAGACAGGGAACCAAGTGAATAAAAGTTTTTTGCTGCTTTTTTTCAAAAAAGAGGACTCTTCGACTTCACTTATCGGATCAGTGCTCAAAAAGCTTGATCACGCCGGTCATGTTTACCCCACCAAGGCCCTGGGAGATCGCCCGCTGAAATACGCCGCGCGCCGCGGCGATGGTGGGTGCGGCACTCTCACCCCCGGCCGCCTCCAGCACGTAGGCGAAGTCCTTCTCAATCAGCTCGATGGGAAATTGCGGCGCGAAATTCGCGGTCAGCATCGCGCTCGCCATGCGATCATCCGCTGGACTCCAAACCGCGGTTTCCGACACCGCTTTCAGCGCCCGCTCGGCATCGGCGCCCGCGTGTTTCAGGACCCCGATCAACTCCGCCAGCGTCACCAGCTGGATCCCGAGCAGCGCATTGGTGGCGAGCTTGGTGAGCGCGCCGCTGCCGAGCGGGCCGATGAAATGAATCGCCGATCCCAGCACGGCCAGCAGCGGTTGCGCCTGCGCCAATACGGTCTCCTCGCCGCCGACCAGGAAGATCAACTTGCCGGCCTCGGCCTGCGGGCGGGAACCGGAAACCGGCGCTTCCATCAGCGGCACATTCCGGCGGGCCATCTCCTGCCCGAGCTCCCGGACCCACTCCGGGGTCAAAGTGGAGCTTTCGATCGCGATGCCGCCGGGTGACATCCCCGCGAGCGCGCCCTGCTCTGGGTCCAGCCAGACCTGCTTCGAGGCTTGATTGTCCCGCACCATGGCGAGTACGAAGGCAGCGCCCGCTGCCGCTTCCCTCGGGCTGGACGCCTGCCTGGCACCCGCGGCAACCAGAGGCTCCGCGGCGGCGGCCGTGCGGTTCCACACCGTCAGACGATGCCCAGCCTTGATTAGGTTGAACCCCATCCGGGAGCCCATCGCTCCCAAACCCAGAACTGCCACTTCAGCCATGCTTGACTCCATCGCTGGGGTTGTGAGCCGGGAGAGGTGAAAATAGCGCGGCTCGACAGGGGAGAGGAAGGATGTTCTTTTTGGTCGTTTTAGGCCGGAGCCGGTATAGGTACAGCGGAAGGAGCAAAGTTGGAACTGCCGCGGGCAAATTACGATCCGAACTTTCGCATCACTCGGATGAGCCACGTTGTACTCTCGTCCAGAGATCTTCCGAGTCGTCGATTTCCCGCACCATCGCGGCGGCTCGGCGCGGCGGCTCGGCGCGGCGGCTCGGCGCGGCGGATCGATCACGCGCAGATCATCATTCCCGATGTCTCGACAACGAAGTTCACAATCTTCTCAACGCCTGCGACGTCGCCGGCGCGCTCGGCTACGGTCTCACGCTCGAACGCGGAGCCCGGCGATCCCAAGATATCGAACGCCTGGGGTTTTCCGGCGCAGCGCAAATGGTTCGAGGAGGCGACGAATTTCGCGGGCAGGGTGGTAAAGCGACCGGCTGCCCAACGCAAGGCGACGGCGCTTGAGGATTTCCTGGAAAATCAGCGCTCAGCGCGGCTGTCGCCGGGGAAATAGCGGCGCCGCCGGATTACCTGCTGCTGCGGCGCGGCGTACCAATCCGATCCTGCTTCGCGGAGTCGAAGATTATCTTGTCCCGCGGCTGCGAGATCGCCCACAGCCTGAAGGAGGACGGGTTCATGCCCGCCGCGGCTCCCCGCGCTTCCGAGATCGCCTCATCGTCGTTCGACGCTATGATCGGTACGCTGTTGAGGCGGACGCCATACGCGTCGAGAAAAAAGCAGTCCATCGAGTAATGTGCCACAAGAACCTCCTCGCCCGCATTTATAACCGGCAAGCTGGCGGTCGAGGTAATCACGAGGTTATCACGCCGCCCGCGTTTCCGCAAAGCCGGGCCGCGACGGGCGGGCCATCCGGTGCTGTCGGCGCGGGGAACGATAGGAAGCAAAATCAATATGTTAGACGAAGAGGAGGGTCTTCTTTTGGTGAACAAAAAGAAGCAGAAAAACTTTATCAATTTAATCGGTTGCGAGGCTTCCCGTGACAGGCGGGAACTTAATTTAATAAAGTTTTTTGCTTCTTTTTTTCAAAAAAGAAGGCTTTTTGCTTGTCCTATCGCGCCCAGAATCTCATCGCCAGCGTCGCGCCGAACGTCCGCGGGCCGTGTCTGATGCGCCCCCGATAAATTACCATCCCATTGAAATAATATCCGCGCCGCGCTAGCCTGGGAAATCTTGTTTCAGCTTGCGGCGCGTCGCCGCTGCCGTGCGGGGAGACGATCGCAATGAACACGGAATATGACGTGCTGGTCATGGGCGCCGGCCACAACGGCCTGGTCGCCGCCGCCTATCTCGCCAAGGCGGGCAAGAAGGTGCTGGTGCTGGAACGCAATCCCTACCCCGGCGGCGGCGTGCTGACGCGGGAAATCACCGTGCCCGGCTTCAAGCACGACGTCCATTCCTCGTCGCACATCATGCTGGTCGGCAACCCGATGATGACCAACGACGAGTTGGGCCTGTACCAGAAATTCGGCCTGAAATACCGCGTGCTGGATCGGCCGCACGCCACGGTTTTCCCCGACGGCAGCTACCTTCTGACCAGCCGCAACCCAGAGGAAACCTGCGCTTCGATCGCAAAAATCTCGCCGGTCGACGCTGACGCCTATCGCCGCTTCGCCAAGATCGGCGAAGGGATGCTGCCGATGATGCTGCAAGGCATCTACTCGCCGCCGACGCCGATGGGCCCGACCATGGCGATGCTGCTCGACAGCACCGAGGGGCAGGAAATCTTCCAGACCATGGTGAGAAGCCCGCTCGATTTCGTGAATGAGTGGTTCCAGGACGACCGGGTCAAGATCCACATCCTGCGGCCGGCGATGGAGCTGCTGCAGTATCCCGACGAGCAGGGCACCTCGATGGCGGTGTTCCTGTTCCCGGTGCTGCAGAATCGCTTCGGCAACCCCAAGGCGATCGGTGGCAGCGGCAGGCTCACCGAGGTACTGGTGGCGGCGATCGAGCATTTCGGCGGCAAAGTCGTCGTCAATACCGAAGTGACCAAGGTTCTGACCCAGAAAGGTCGCGCGGTCGGTCTGCAAACCGTCGGCGAAACCTACATGGCGCGCGACGCGGTGATCGCGGCGATCCACCCGAAGCGGCTCGATCGGTTTGTCGATGGACTCGATCCGGGCATGCTCGAACGCGCCAAGCGCGGCAAACCGTCGTCGATGGCGCTGACCCAGGTGCACCTGGCATTCAACGAACAGATCCGTTTTCGCGCCGGGCCGGAACTTGAGCAGATCCAGATGGTGCATTACTCCGCGGTCACCACCGTGCGAGACTTGCTGAAGCAGCTCGATCCGATCCGCTACGGCGAGATCCCGACCAGTATCATCCTCTCGGGTCAGGACCAGAGCCGCGTCGATCCCAGCCGCGCACCTCCGGGCAACGGGGTGATGGCCTTGCAGGCGTTCGTGCCTTACGCCATTGCCGACGGCGGCGCGGCACGCTGGGACGACATCAAGGACGAATTCGGCGAGCGCATGATCGAGCAGGCCCAGCCGTTCCTTGCCAACCTCACGCCGGACAACATCATCGCCAAGAACGTGCAGACCCCGCTCGATCACGAGCGCCATTCGCCCAACAGCTTTGTCGACGGCGATATCCACGGTCTGGGCGGCTACTTTTTCCAGAATGGCGGCCTGCGCCCGACCCCCGAACTGGCGCAATATCGCGTGCCGGGCGTGGACCGGTTCTATCTGGTCGGCCCCTTTATGCACCCGGGCGGGAGCGTGTTTGGTGCGGGGCGGAATACCGTGATCAACGTGTTTGATGATCTCGGGCTCGATTTTGAAAAGGTGGCGGGGAAACCGGTTTGAGTTGAGTAGATAAAAGGCTAAATCAATAAGTTGAAGCAGAAAAGAAAGTCTTCTTTTTGAAAAAAGAAGCAAAAACTTTTATTCAAAGTTTTTTTGCTTCTTTTTGTTCACAAAAAGAAGATTCTTCCTTACTCTTCACCGCGCCGCGTTCGGCGTCGTGATCAACCACAAGGATTTGATCCGCTACATGAAAATCTCGTCGACGTGATGGCGCTGGTTGCGTCCGTGCTGGAGGGTCCGTCTTCCGCGCGCCACAGCGCGGTCGAACTCCGCGTGCGTGGCCGGGTGCAGGGGGTGGGATTCCGGCCGGCGGTGTGGCGCATGGCGCGCCGGTGCGGGCTCGATGGCGATGTCCGCAACGACGCCGACGGGGTGCTGATCCGCCTCGCCGGGCCGCCCGCCAGCCTCGATCAGTTCCGCGCGCTGCTGGAGCGTGAGCCGCCGCCGCTGGCGCAGATCCGTTCCGTCGAAGTGGCGAACTTTGCCGGCAGCCTGCCCCAGGGATTTTCGATTGCGCAAAGCGCGGCGGGGACCGCGCACACCGAGATTTCGCCCGACGCCCGGATTTGCGACGATTGTGCTACGGAGATCGCGGATCCCGGCGACCGCCGTTACGGCTACCCGCTTACCAACTGCACCCATTGCGGGCCGCGGCTCAGCATCATCCGCGGCCAGCCGTACGACCGCGATCGCACCACGATGGCGCCGTTTCCGATGTGCGACGCGTGTCTGGCCGAATACCGCGATCCTGCCAACCGGCGGTTCCACGCTGAGCCCACCGCCTGCCCGGACTGCGGGCCGGTGGTGCGGTGTTTGACGTTGCCGGGTCTGGTCGACGCCGGCGCCGATCCGATTGGATTCGCCGCCGCGGGCCTGAAATCGGGAGACATTATTGCGCTCAAGGGGGTCGGCGGCTATCAGCTCGCCTGCGACGCCGCCAATGCGGCTGCGGTGACCAAGCTGCGGGCGGGTAAGCGGCGCGACGGCAAGCCGTTCGCGCTGATGGCGCGCGATCTCGCTGTAATTCGGCGTTATGCCGCACTATCGGCGGAGGAAGCGCATCTGCTCGCCTCCCCGCAAGCGCCGATCGTGCTACTGGATGCGTTGCCGTCGGTTGGTTTGCCGGAGGCGATCGCGCCTGGCCTCGCCACGCTCGGCTTCATGCTGCCGACGTCGCCGCTGCATGCGCTGCTGCTGCGGGATTGCGATCGGCCGGTGGTGATGACCAGCGGCAATTTCTCCGACCAACCGCAGATCACCGATGACAGCGCGGCCTGTGAGCAGCTCGGCGCGATCGCATCCCACATTCTGCTGCATGACCGCACGATCGCGGGCAGGGTCGATGATTCGGTGGTGCGTTTTATGGCCGGCAGCCCGCGTCTGCTGCGTCGCGCCCGCGGCTACGCGCCGGCGCCGATCGCGCTGCCTCCGGGTTTCGAAGCCGCGCCCGATATCCTCGCGCTGGGCGGCGAGCTCAAGGCGACCTTTTGCCTGATCAAGGACTTTGCTGCGATCCTGTCGCAGCACCAGGGCGATTTGGAACATCCGGCGGCGTTCGATGACTACCGCAAGAATCTGGCGCTCTACCGCGGGTTGTTCGACCACGCACCGCTGGCAATCGCGGCCGATCTGCATCCGGAATATCTGTCGTCGAAGCTGGCAACGACCATGCCGGAACCGCTAATTCAGGTACAGCACCACCACGCCCACGCCGCCGCTTGCCTGTGCGACAACGAATATCCGCTCGATGCG
>Ga0302310_10004739_pt1 | contig 10210 bp, 10 predicted proteins | sample III_Palsa_N1_2_FD_200451 | JGI IMG/M metagenome (GOLD analysis project Ga0302310, IMG submission 200451) | Peat permafrost microbial communities from Stordalen Mire near Abisko, Sweden - III_Palsa_N1_2 | ecosystem: Environmental > Terrestrial > Soil > Palsa > Peat permafrost | place: Sweden... | reverse complement strand
TTGAGCAGATTGAAGACCTCGGAAATCTGGCTGGTGGGGGTGGCCGCCCTGATTTCGATGCGGCCATCGGGAAGCTTGTTCAGGGTGATCTTTTCACCGGGGTGGACACCCAAGTGTTTCAGGACATCTTTACCTAAGGTAACCTGACCTTAGTAGTGACTGTGAGCGTGCTCATGTGAGACCTCAGCTTAAGCTGGAATGGTAATGCATCCATAGCCTTACCGGGCCTTACAAGTAACGCCCACGCGCCGCGCGCCCGCGCCGGGAACTAATTTCCGGCCGAAATCTCTATTCACCCTGTTCCCCAAGGCAAACGACTTTCGATGGAAGACCGCAGCGCCCTCGTCACCGAAGCAGCCCCCGACACCGCGCTCACCGCGTTCAACAGTCTCCGCGGCTATCTCAACTCACAGATCCTCGGCCAGGAAAACCTGGTGGAACGCTTGCTGGTGGCCCTGCTGGCGGACGGCCATCTGCTGGTGGAGGGGCCGCCGGGCCTGGCCAAGACCCGCGCCATCAAGGCCCTGGCGCATGGCCTAGAAGGCAACTTCCAGCGCGTGCAGTTCACCCCCGACATGCTGCCGTCCGATCTCACCGGATCGGACATCTATCGCCCGGAGGAAGGCGGCTTCCAGTTCCAGCGCGGCCCGCTGTTCCACAACCTGATCCTGGCCGACGAGATCAACCGCGCCCCGGCCAAGGTGCAATCGGCCCTTCTCGAAGCGATGGGTGAGCGACAGATCAGCGTCGGCAGCGCCACCTATGCGCTGCCGCGGCTGTTCCTGGTGATGGCCACGCAAAACCCGATCGAGCACGAGGGCACCTATCCGCTGCCGGAGGCACAGCTCGATCGTTTCATGCTGCACACCCTGGTGGACTATCCGGATCGCGCCACCACGCTGCGCATCATGGAGCTGACGCGGCGCGAGGCGGTGGCGGCCGAGGAATTGCCGCCGCCGGCGCGCCTGCTGTCGGAGCACAGCGTCTTCGCGGCGCGCGACGAAGTGCTGCGCCTGACCCTGGCGGACTCGGTGGCGGAATACATCGCCGCCCTGGTTGACGCCACCCGCCGTCCCGCGCCCTACAGCGCCAAGCTGGCCGAATGGCTGCGCTGGGGCGCCAGCCCGCGCGCGGCCATCGCCATCGAGCGCGGCGCGCGCGCCTACGCCTGGCTGCACGGGCGCGACTATGTCAGCCCCGAGGACGTGCAGGCCATCGCCCCGGACGCCCTGCGTCACCGCCTGCTGCTCGACTACACCGCGCAGGCGCGCGGCGTCACCGCCCAGGCCTGCGTGGAAGAACTGCTGGGCCAAGTGCCGGCTCCATGATCCTGCCGGACCTGCCCGAACTGGTCGCTCTGCGCGGGGCCGCCCAGGGCCTCAACCTGCGCGCGCACCGCCCGGCGCTGGCGCGCCTGCAGGGCGGCCATCGCAGCGCGCAGCGCGGGCGCGGCCTGGAGTTCGAGGAGGTGCGGCTGTACGCCCCCGGCGACGATGCGCGCAGCATCGACTGGCGCGTCACCGCGCGCCGCGGCAAGCCGCACACCAAGATGTTCCGCGAGGACCGCGAGCGCCCGGTGTGGCTGCTGGCGGATCTGCATCCGGGCCTGTTCTTCGGCAGCAAGCGCCAGCTGAAGTCGGCCCTGCTGCTGCGCGCCGCCGCCCTGCTCGGCTGGGCCGCCTCACTCGGCGGCGACCGCCTCGGCGCGGTCCTGGCCAGCGGCGGCAAGCCGCGCATCATCCCGCCGCGCGCGCGCCAGGCCGGCGTGCTGCCGGTATTGCAGGCCCTGGTGGAGGCGCAGCCGCGCGCGCCCGGGCAGCCCGATCCCGCGGGCCTGGGCGGCGCCCTGGTCACGCTGCGGCGCCTGGTCAAGCCGGGCAGCCTGGTGCTGATCCTCAGCGACTTCAGCGGCCTCGACGAGCCGGCCGAGCTGATGCTGGGCGGGCTGGCGGCGCATTGCGACTGCCGCCTGCTGTGGATCGCCGATCCGCTGGAGTCCGCCGGCCTGCCGCCGGGCGACTACCGGGTGGGCCTGCCGGGCCGCCTGTGGTGGTTGAGCGGCGAGGGCAGCCGCGCGCCCTGGCGCGCCGCCTGGGCCGAGCGCGAGCGGCGCCTGCGCGATCTGGCGCGGCGCTTCGACCTGCCGCTGACGCGCCTCAACACCGCCGACGACATCGGCGCGGTATTGCCGCCGCTGTTGCGGGAGCCGGTATGGGCGGCATGACCCCGGATCTGCTGGCGCAGCTGGCGCCGGCGCATGCGCCGGCAGCGCCGGGCCTGTGGCCGCCGGCGCCGGGCTGGTGGGGGCTGGCCGTGCTGCTGCTGGCTGCGATGGTGGCACTGGTGTTTTGGCTGCGCCATCCCGTGCGCCGCTTGCGGCTGGCCGCGCTGCGCGAGCTGGGGCAACTCGAACAGGGCGGCGCCGACGATGCGGCGCTGGCGCGTGGACTGGAGCATCTGCTGCGCCGCTACGCCGTGGCGCGCTTCGGGCGCGAGCCGGTGGCGCGCCTGAGCGGCGAGCCCTGGATCGACTTCGTCGCCGCGCACGGCGGTGCGGCCTTGTCGGGCGAGCCGGGCCGCGATCTGCTGCGCGCCGCTTACGGCGGCCAGAGCCGTGCGTCCAGCCGCGCGGTGTGGCTGAGCGGCGCGCGCGGCTTCCTCAGGGGGCGCCGATGATCCACCTGGCCTGGCCCTGGATGCTGCTGCTCCTGCCGCTGCCCTGGCTGCTGGCGCGAATGCTGCCGCCAGTGCGGCCGCAGGGCGCGGCGCTGTTCCTGCCGTTCGCCGCCGGCGTCGGCACGGAAGCCCTGCCCGGCCTGCGCTTCGGTCCGCGCGGCCGGCGCCTGCTGTTCGCGCTGATCTGGCTGCTGCTGCTGGCGGCGGCGGTGCGGCCGCAGTGGCTGGGCGATGCACAGCCGGTGCCGACCACCGGGCGCCGCCTGCTGCTGGCAGTGGACGTGTCCGGCTCGATGGCGACGCAGGACATGGCCGGCGGCTATTCGCGCCTGCAGGTGGTGCAGAAGGTGGCCGGTGATTTCATCCAGCGCCGCCACGGCGACCAAGTGGGTCTGATCCTGTTCGGCACGCGGCCGTATATGCAGGCGCCGCTGACCGCCGACCTGAGCACGGTGCACCAGTTCCTGCAGGAAGCGATGATCGGCGTTGCCGGCACCGAGACCGCCATCGGCGACGCCATCGGGCTGGCGATCAAGCGCCTGCGCGACGATCCCACGCATGCCCCCGCCGATGCCGATGGCAAGCCCGGCGCCAAGGGCGATACGGTGCTGGTGCTGCTCACCGACGGCAGCAGCAACACCGGCGCCATGCCGCCGCTGGAAGCGGCGAAGCTGGCGGCCGACGCCGGCCTGCGCATCTACACCATCGGCGTCGGCGCGGCGGCGCAGCAGGGCTTCTTCGGCCTGGGCGGCGGCAACGACGATCTCGACGAGGACACGCTCAAGGGCATTGCCCAGGCCACCGGCGGCGCATATTTCCGCGCCACCGATGCCGGGGCGCTGCAACAGGTGTACACGCGTATCGACCAGCTGGAGCCGAGCGCCGGGCATGAGCAATGGTATCGCCCGAGTACCGAATGGTATCCCTGGCCGCTGGGCCTGGCCCTGCTGCTGAGCCTGCCGGCCATCCTGCTGCGGGAGCGCGCATGGAGCTGAGCGCCGCCCTGCATGCGTTTCATTTCCTGCGCCCCGCCTGGCTGCTGGCGCTGCCGCCGCTGTGGGGCCTGGTGCTGTGGCTGGCGCGGCGCCGCGCCGGCGAGGGCAGCTGGTCGCGGCTGATCGATCCCGAGCTGTTCACCGCGCTGCGCCTGGAGGGCGGCAGCGGCGTTGCCCGCGCCTCGCCCTGGCCCTGGCTGGCCCTGGCCTGGACCTTGGCGCTGCTGGCCCTGGCCGGGCCGAGCTGGCAGCAGGACGTGGCGACCGGATACCGCGCGCCGGCAGCCTGGGTGCTGGTGCTCGACCTGTCGCCCTCGATGGCCGCGGCGGACCTGACGCCGGACCGCGTCACCCGCGCCCGCTATGCGCTCGACGATCTGCTCGGCGCGGCGCGCGATGCGCGCGTCGGCCTGGTGGTGTTCAGCGACGAGCCCTATACCGTGTCGCCCCTGACCGAGGACGTGGCCACGGTGCGCGCCCTGCTGCCGCCGCTGGCGCCGGAGATCATGCCCAGTGCCGGCGACAACCTGGCCCCGGCGTTGCGGCAGGCCGGGCAGTTGCTGCAACAGGCCGGCGCCCGCGACGAGCGGGTGATCCTGCTCAGCGATGGCTTCGCCGATCCTGCCGCCGCGTTCAGCGCCGCGGAGCAGCTCAAGTCCCATGGGGTGCGGCTCAGCGTGGTGGGTGTCGGTACCCGAGGCGGCGCGCCGCTGCGCGCTGCCGGCGGCGGTTTCGCCCAGGATGCGCAGGGCCAGACGGCGATGACCCATCTGGATGTGGATCGCCTGCAGCAGCTCGCCGCTGCCGGCGGCGGCGACTACGTCGATCTCGCCGATCTGCCGCGCCTGATTGGCCGGCTGCAAATCCGCGGCGAGCGTGCCGATGGCGCCGCCGCCACGCAGGACATCCATATCGAGCATTGGCGCGACTCGGGCGTGTGGTTGTTGCCGCTGCTGTTGCTGCTGGCGGCCGCGCTGTCGCGGCGGGGCTGGCTATGAAGCGCGGCCTGCTGCTCTGCGGTTTGCTGTTGGCGGCCAACGCTCAGGCGGCGGATGGCTCGACGGGGGGCTGGTCCAACACCTGGTCGAGTTTGTGGCGCACGCCGGACCAGCGCGGCGAGCAGCTGCTGCGTAAGGGCGATGCCGCCGCGGCCGCACAGACGTATGCCGATCCGCGCCGCAAGGCTTACGCTGAACTGCAGGCGGGCGATTACGCCGCCGCCGCGCGCGATTTCGGCGGGCTCGACGACAGCGACGCGCACTATGATCGCGGCAATGCCCTGGCGCGTTCCGGCGATCTGCAACAGGCGCTCAAGGCTTACGACGCGGCGCTCGCCAGCAATCCGGACAACCGCGATGCGCGGCACAACCGCGACCTGGTGGCTCAGGCGCTGAAGCAGCAGCAGTCCTCGCAGCAGAAAGACCAGAAGGATCAGGGTCAGAAAGATCAGAAGGACCAGCAACAGCAATCGCAACAGCAGCAGGGCCAGCAGCAGCAATCGTCCGGCGGCGGCCAGTCGCAATCCGGCAAGGATGCGCAGCAACAGGATGCCGCTTCAAAGCCGCAGCCAGGAAAGCCGGATGACGCCAAGGATCAGCAGCAGGCGGATGCGCGCAATGGCAAGGCGGGACAACAGGACGATCGGAACCAGTCCGCCAAGCCATCGCCGCAGAACCCGGCGCAAGCGCAACAGGACGCGCAGCAGGACGCCGCGAAAAAAGCCGACGAGGCGGCACAGGCGCAGCGCGATGCCGCGAACGGCCTCAACAAGCCGGCGGCGCAGAACCAGGCCAACCAGATCGCCGGCCAGGCTGACGCGGCCGGGCAGCCCGCGCCGGATGACAGCCGCGTGCTGCCGAGCACCGAGAAGCAGCTGGCGCAGGAGCAGTGGCTGCGGCGCATTCCGGATGACCCGGGCGGCCTGCTGCGGCGCAAGTTCATGATCGAACACATGATGCGAGAGAAGAACCAGCAGGACGAGCAGCCATGAAAAAATTCCTGATTGTGCTCGCCGTGCTGTCCTGCGGCCTGAGCCTGCCCGCCCTGGCGGCGGTGACCGCCTCGCTCGACCGCGACGAGGTGGCCAGCGGCGAGTCGGTGCAGCTGGTGTTGCAGCGCGACGGCCGCGGCGGCGGCGAACCCGACCTGGCGCCGCTGAAGAAGGATTTCGATGTGCTGGACAGCAGCAGCAACACCAGCATCCAGTTCGTCAACGGGCATCTGTCGGCGCAGCGCGAGCTGCGGCTGACGCTGGCGCCGAAACATGCCGGTACCCTGCAAGTGCCGCCGCTGACCTGGGACGGCGAGCAGTCCAATCCTCTCGACCTGACGGTGAGCGATGGCGCCGGCAATGCCCAGAGCGGTGGACAGGGCACGAGTCAGAACGGAAGCGCGGCCGCCGCGCATGCGGCGCATGTGTTCCTGACCAGCTCGATCGACCAGGCGCAGCCCTATGTGCAGGCCGGGGTGGTGCTGACCGTGCAGCTGCATACCGATCAGCGGCTCTACCAGGCCAGCCTGGATCTGCCCGGCAACAGCGACGTGCTGGTGCAGCAGGTGGGCAAGGACCAGCCGGGCGGCGAGACGCGCAACGGCCGCCACTACGATGTGATCGAGCGCAAGTACCTGCTGCAGCCGCAGCGCAGCGGCGCGCTCAGCCTGGACGGCCCCGTGCTCAACGCCCAGATCGCGGACACCGACAGCCAGAGTCCCTTCGGCGGTTCGCCCTTCGCCGGGATGATGGGCACGGTGCGGCCGCTGCGCCTGCACGGCGATGCCATCGCGCTGAACGTGCGCCCACGCCCGGCCGCCGCCAGCGGCCGCGACTGGCTCCCGGCCCGGCAGATGACGCTGGAGGAAGCCTGGCGCCCTGACAGCGCCAGCGTGCACGTGGGCGAGCCCCTGACCCTGCATCTGTTGCTCAAGGCGGAAGGGCTGACCGGGGCACAGCTGCCGGACCTGAGCGCGGAGCTGTCCCTGCCGGATGGCCTCAAGGCCTATCCCGACCAGGCCAAGACTGACATGGCCTTGCAGGCCGGTGGCATCGTCGGCAGCCGCGAGCAGGACATCGCTCTCATCGCCAGCCGTCCGGGGCACTACCAGCTTCCGGCACTGCACCTGGCGTGGTGGGATATCAAGCAGGACGTGCAGCGCGAAGTAGTGCTGCCGGAGCGCACGCTGGAGATACTGCCTGCGGCCGGCGCTCCGGCGGACGCATCCCCGGCGCCGCTGGCGGTTCTGCCGGCTGCGCCGGGCGATGCTGTTCAGGCCGCACCGCTTGCCGCTGTGGCGGCCTCGCCGACGCGCCCGCCGTGGCCGTGGATCGCCCTCAGCGTGGCGCTGGGCCTGCTCTGGCTCGGCACGGCGGCGGCATGGTGGCGCCAGCGTCGCCGCGCCGCCGGGGCAGCGGCGCCGCTTGAAGCGGCGCCGGACGCCGTGGCCGCGCCCGAAGCCGGCGCGGCCCGCAAGGCTTTCCAGCAGGCCTGCCGCGACAACGACCCGCAGGCGGCGCGCCGCAATCTGCTGGCCTGGGCGCGCGGCCACTGGACGCAGAACCCGCCGACCGGCCTCAACGCCCTGGCGGACCATCTGGATGATCCGCGCCTGGCGGCGCTGCTGCGGCAGCTCGATCGCGCCTGTTATTCCGGTGGCGCCTGGCAAGGCGAGCCGCTGGCGCAGGCCCTGGGCAGTTTGCCGGTGGTGCCGAAGCGGAGCCGGCAGGCGCCGCGGCTGGGGGACTTGTATCCCTGATGCCTGTTCCGCTTCAAAACCAACTCGATATCGTCATACCGGCGAAAGCCGGTATCCAGAGGCCGGTAGCGCCCACTTCAATCCCTGGATACCGGCTTTCGCCGGTATGACGTTGTTGATGTATCCGAAGTGAAAGTGAATTGAGGATTCGTTCCGTCCGCGCAACAAAAAGCCCCGCATCGCGGGGCTTTTTAACTGCCGAAAACCTTCTTACTTCTTGCCGCCGACTGGCGCATCGATATCCGGCACATAGTCCTTCGCCGGCTGCTGCGAGAACCAGGCGGCGAGCTGCTTGATGTCCGCATCGCTGAGGCCGGTGACCTGGCCGCTCATGATCGGATTCTTGCGTTCGCCGCTCTTGTAGGCGTGCAGGGCATGCTCGATGTAGGTGTCCTGCTGGCCGGCCAGGTTGGGATACATCGGCTGGGTGGCGATGCCGTTCTCGCCGTGGCAGGCGGCGCAGACGATCACCTTGTCGGGCTTGGCCGGTGCATCGGCGTGGGCGGTGGCGACGGCGGCGAGGCCGAGGGCGGCCAGGACAATCTTCTTCATGCTCATCCTCAGTCCTTCTTTTCCGGGGCCGTCGACAGGTAGGCGGCGATGTCCTCCATGTCCTGGTCGGACAGGGAGCTGGCCTGGGCGTGCATGGTCAGGTGGCCGCGCTGGCCGTCCTTGTATTCCTTCAGGGCGCTGACGATGTAAGCGGCATTCTGGCCGCCGAGCTTCGGCACGCGATATTCCGGATACACGTTGTTGTAGTTCGGGATGCCGTGGCAGCCGACGCAGGTGTAGAACTTCTGCCGACCTGCTGCCGGGTCGCCATCCGCCTGCGCGACCGTAGCGCACATCAAGGTGGCGGTGAGGGCCGTAAAGCCCCATCGCACTGCTTTCATCGTGGAATCTCCATGGCAAAGCTGCGCGGCCCGGCCGCGAAGTCGGAATATGCTCGTAGAAACGGGGCGTCCAGTCAATCAGCCGCACTGCACAACGCAGCAACGGCGGCACTTTGCCGGCGCCGGCCGGTGGTCGCGGAGTTGTCACCGGCGCAACCGCAGGCTTCGGTTATAGTGCGCGCGAACCCGACCGCCATGCTTGTCATGCCCTCATTGTTCTGCCATGAACCGGTAGCCCCAGGCCGCTCCGTCAACACGCCGGAGGCTGCTTGAGAAACGGCATCATGCCGCGCCTGCGGCGTCCCGCCGGGGTGGCCGCCGGACGCGAATCCGGCGGCGAGGTGGCGGCGGTCGATCTCGGCTCCAACAGCTTCCACATGATGGTGGCGCGCGAGAGCGGCGGCCAGCTGCAGGTGATCGACCGCCTGCGCGACGCGGTGCGCCTCGGCGCCGGCCTCGATGCGAAGAACCGCCTCACGCCGGAAGCGCAGGCGCGCGCGCTCGACTGCCTGTCGCGCTTCGGTCAGCGCCTGCACGGCATCCCGCCGCAGCGGGTGCGCGTGGTCGGCACCAATACCCTGCGCCGCATGCAGGACGGCGCGGCCTTCATCGCCGCCGCCGAGCGTGCGCTCGGCCACGAGATCGAGATCATCGCCGGCGTGGAGGAAGCGCGCCTGGTCTACAACGGCGTCACCCACGGCATGGGCGCGGCGCAGCCGCGGCGCCTGGTGGTGGACATCGGCGGCGGCAGCACCGAGCTGATCGTCGGCCGCCTGGGCGAGCCCAAGCTGATGGAGAGCACCGCCCTGGGCTGCGTCACCCACACCCAGCGCTTCTTCGCCGATGGCGAGGTGACGCGGGCGCGCATGCGCGAGGCGCGGCTGGCGGCGCGGGTTGAGCTGGAATTCGTCGAGCGCCGCTACCGCGCCGCCGGCTGGGACGTGGCGGTGGGCGCCAGCGGCACCGTGCGCGGCGCCTGGCGCGTGATGATGGGGCAGGGCTGGACCGACGAGCTGATCACCCGCGAGGCGCTGGACAAGACCCTGGACCTCGCGGTGCGCGCCGGACGGGTCGACCGCTTCGACTTTCCCGGCCTGCGCGAGGACCGGCGGCCGGTGTTCGCCGGCGGCCTGGCGGTGCTGGCCGGGGTGTTCGACAGCCTGGCGCTGAAGAAGATGGAAACCTCCGAGTGCGCCCTGCGCGAGGGCGTGATCTACGACCTGCTCGGCCGCCTCTCCGACCGCGACGTACGCAGCCGTTCGGTAGAAGCGATGGCGGAACGCTACGGCGTCGACCGCGGCCATGCCCGCGAGATCGAGCGTTCGGCGCTGAAGCTGCTGGAGCAGGTGGCGCCGTCGTGGAACCTGCAGGGCGGCGATGCGCCGCGCCTGCTGGCCTGGGCGGCACTGCTGCACGAGATCGGCCTGGTCGTCGCCCATGACGGCTCGCATCGCCACGGCGAGTACATCCTGCGCCATGCCGAGCTGTTCGGCTTCTCCCTCACCGACCAGAAGCTGCTGGCGGCGCTGGTGCGGCTGCAGCGCGGCAAGTTCACGCAGAGCGCCCTGGAGGACCTGCCGGAAGCCTGGAAGGTGCGGGTGCAGAAGCTGGCCATCCTGTTCCGCCTGGCGGTGCTGCTGCACCGCTCGCGCGCGCCCGGCCTGCGCATCCCCCTGCAGATCGAGGCCGCGGCCAAGACCGTACGCCTGGAGTTCCGCCCCGGCTGGCTCGACCGGCACCCGCTGACGCGGGAGGACCTGGAGCTGGAGGCGGGGTATCTGGAGACGGCGGATTACCGGCTGCGGTTTGCGTGAGGTAGCTGGCGTAGGTTGGGGTGAGCGCAGCGAACCCCAACGTCTTCGGCCCAGGTAACGCAATGTTGGGGTTCGCTGCGCT
>Ga0302310_10004737_pt1 | contig 10211 bp, 4 predicted proteins | sample III_Palsa_N1_2_FD_200451 | JGI IMG/M metagenome (GOLD analysis project Ga0302310, IMG submission 200451) | Peat permafrost microbial communities from Stordalen Mire near Abisko, Sweden - III_Palsa_N1_2 | ecosystem: Environmental > Terrestrial > Soil > Palsa > Peat permafrost | place: Sweden... | reverse complement strand
CGTCAACGGCGGCCAGACCTGGTCCAGTTGGTACAACCAACCCACGGCGCAGTTTTACCACGTCTCTACCGACAATCAGTACCCATATTGGATCTACGGGGGCCAACAGGAATCCGGCTCAGTCGGGATCAAGAGCCGCGGCGACAACGGCGCGATTACCTTTCGCGACTGGCGCACAGTCGGAGTCGAAGAGTACGGTTACGTCGCGCCCGATCCGCTCCATCCGAATCTCATCTACGGCGGCAAGGCGACGGTGTTCGACGCCAACACCGGCGGCGTGCAACAGGTCGGTCCCAATGTCGGTCGCGGCCGCAGTGGCGACGGCCTGCGCTCCGTGCGCACGATGCCGCTGCTCTTTTCGACGGTGGACAACAAGACCCTCTTCCTCGGCTCACAGTTCGTCATGAAGACCACCGACGGAGGACACTCCTGGCAGACCATCAGCCCCGATCTCTCGCGCCCCAGTTATGAAATTCCTGCCAACTTCGGCACATTCGCTGCGCGCGATCCTGAGCACGGCCGTCACAAAGGCGTGGTCTACGCCATCGCGCCGTCCAAACTCAACATGAATACCATCTGGGCTGGCACCGATGATGGCCTCATTCACCTGACGCACGATGCGGGTGCGAATTGGACCAACGTTACGCCGGCCGCGCTCAATGCCTGGGCCAAGGTCTCTCAGCTTGACGCCTCGAAGTTCGACGACCACACCAGCTACGCCGCCATCAACAAGCTGCGCCTCGATGACCTGCAGCCCGTGGCTTTCCGCACACATGATGACGGCAAGACCTGGAAGTCCATTGTGGATGGCCTGCCTGTCGGGGCGGTGGTCAATGCCATCCGCGAGGATCCAAAGACGCCGCATCTGCTATACGCAGGCACCGAGCTCGGTGTCTTCGTCAGCTTCAACGACGGCGATCACTGGCAGCCGCTGCAGCTGAACCTGCCTGTCACCAGCGTGCGCGATCTCGTCGTGCACGAAGACGACCTGGTCATCGCAACCCATGGCCGAAGCTTCTGGGTGCTCGACGATGTAACACCGTTGCGCCAGCAGTCCGCGCTTGGAAATGGTCGCAATGCCTACCTCTTCGCGCCGGCCAGCGCCGTTCGCGTGCGGCGCGATGCTAACACCGACACGCCGCTGCCGCCAGAAGAGCCTGCCGGGCAGAATCCGCCCGACGGCGCCATGATCGACTACTTCCTGCCAGCCGCACCGAAAGAGCCACTGAAGATCGAGGTTCTGGATACGAACGGCAAGCTCGTCCGCACGTATCTCTCGACCGACCGCCAGGAGCCCGACGAACCGCTCAACGTCCCGACCTACTGGGTACGCGCGCCCAAGATTCTCGCGACGACCCCCGGCATGCACCGCTGGGTCTGGGATCTTCGCTCGGCCCCACCGTCCTCGCTCACGCACGACTATCCCATCGGCGCCATCTATCAAGACACGCCCCGCGAGCCGCTCGGCGTATTCGTCCTGCCCGGCACCTACACCGTCCGGCTCACCGCCGACGCCAAATCCTTTACCCAATCCATCACAATCACAATGGATCCACGCAACTCCGCTGGCGGCGCCGCGCTCGCCGAAGCCCATGACCTGGCCACGAAACTTCACGACGGCATGGACGAGACCATCGCCCTCATCGGTCAGATTCGTGCACTCCACACCGACCTCGACGCGCTTGCTGCCAAAACCAAGGACCCCGCCATCCTCGGCGCCATCCAGGCCCTGCAGCAGCAGGCTTCGAACCTCGAGGGCGAGCGTGTCCGCGGTGTTCGCGGAGCTGCCCAGGCCCCGCAGCCCGCGGCCGCGTTCCAGCCGCTCTCGCGCCTCAACACCTCGCTAGCCGGCGTTTACAACGTCATCAACAACGCCGACGCAGCCCCGACGACGCAAGGCGAAGCCGTTGCAACAGAGGCGCTTCAGGCACTGACAACCACGGTCGCCGCCTTCAACACCCTTAAGAACGAGCAGCTGCCCTCTCTCAATCAGCAACTGGAAGCCGCTAAACTGCCTCCCCTTAACCTCCGTGCGGAGATCATCAAAAGTGTCCTCAATCCCTACGATGAAGGAGAAGAACCATAACAGCCTCCGGCCCCGATCCTGGCAGGTCGGGGCGAGAGGATTGTACTCTTCTACCATCTGATCCTGAACCAGGGTTCCTTTCAGCCCTTTGACGATCTTCTTGGATTTCGCCTTCTCGCAGTGGATCGTATGCGGCGCAGAGGACTTCAGACTTCAGAGGACAAGCGAATGGCCCTGCTTTCGGTGCGAAAACGTCCCACTGCTAACTGCAGATCAACGTGGAGAACAGTCGGCAGGCAAAAGCCCCGAAAGGCCGCGGAATGCGACGTTCCTGCCGGCGGCATCGGCCCCAGAATAGAAACAGAAGCGGGAAGGACGGTGGACGCAGTCTAGCGCGAACCGTTCTCACGATGCATTTCCCTGAAGACAGGGAAAGAAACACGGAAATCACAAAATTCCCGCCACTTATTGGCGCAGTGGGTCTAAGGGAAGCGAAACAAAACAGGGAATATCCCGGACGTATCAGGGAATTGAATCTCCCTGTATTTGGGTCTGACCACCGAATCGTCTGGAAATTTCTTAAGTTGCCTTGTCGCGAAATCTACGGCGAACGGCCATTACTACATACAAGTCAATTCAACGTGGCCTTCGGGTAGTGGTCGAGCGATGAGCAGGGTGACGGCGGAGCATTTCTAAGGCGTCACGAAGACTAACCTGGGTTGAGCGGTACGAAAGCTTACAGGTAAGGTCGCCTTGGCAGGTGTCCATCTATCGAAGGGTGAGTTTTCAGGCAGTTTGGCTCATCGAGCTGACGCGACGCGATTTCACCCTGAGCGCTTCGGCGCTCATCCATGCCTCCACAAGAGCGCAGGCCAGAGGCCCGGTTGCACAGATGCGCAATTCGACGAACGCCGCACTGCAGGACCGACGTTAGGACGCCAGGCAGGCAAAGAGCTCCCGATAGAACTCGGGGTGCGATTGCCAGGTCTGGCCGGTGACGATGCGGCCATCACGAACGGCCTGCTGGTCTACAAATGTTCCTCCAGCCACCTCCGCGTCGAAGCGGACGTGTTGATAGCAGGTAATGCGTTTGCCTTTCGCGAGGCCGGCGGCGGCGAGTATCTGAACGCCGTGGCAAATGGCAAAGATCCATTTTTGATGCACGTCGAATTCGCGGACAATATCGAGCAAGCGCCGATCATTGCGGAGGTACTCAGGAGCGCGGCCGCCAAGAATGAGGATGGCATCATAGTCAGCCACATTTACCTGGTCGAACGATAGGTCGGCCTCCAGACCGTATCCTGGGCGCTCGACATAGGTATCCCAGCCTGGCTCAAAGTCATGCATGACGAGATGGAGGCGACGAACGGAAGGGGCGGCAACGGCGGTGCGCCAGCTTGCCTCCTGAAACCGATGAACCGCGTAGAGCGCTTCGTAGGATTCGCCCGCATCTCCCGTAACGATCAGTATCTGTGGCATAAGTGCTGGCCAGTCTATCATCCCGCGGCTACCGTTCGTTGGAATCGAACTTCCAAGCCGAGGCTACATTGAGACCCCGTTATAGGGGCGCCGGAGAGAGGCAGCCGCATCGTTTCCAAACGAGCCAGCGGCGGCCGAGCTGGCTTGACCGGAAAGACCACGGGAACCGCCGCACAGAGCGGTCAGGACGAGAGCAGCGAGTTTCATGCGTACATTGTGCTTCCGCCGAAGCCGTTGCCGTTCGACAGCGGAGGTGCGGTCCGATTTCCGCCGGGCGATTGACAACGCATTTCGTCTAACGATATTGTTTCGCAGCCCGAAATAAATATGAGTCGATGGCATCGAACATCTCGGAGGGGGAGCTCTGCACTATGAGACGGTACGGAGAACCTTGTCCGAAATCGCACTCTCGGGCGCCGGACTTGCATTGAGCAGGCAGTCATAGCGTTCAGCAATAGAGCACTGTTCGACTGCGTTTACTGGACTTGATGCGTGCGCAGCGTATGCACGATAGGAGGGAGGTGGGGCCCAGCTTCGTCTCGGCAGGCATCGCTCTTCACTCGATCACAGTTTTACGGCGGAATGCGGGTTCGGCGCGGGTGGAACTGCAGGGCGTGTCTAGTGGTGGCATCGGAAGATCGATGTTGCCGATGTCACTCATCGAAGCAACGGCAGACGATCCAGGAAAGTGAATCCGAACTATGAGCATGAAGACAACCGTTACCTCCATCGACCAGCACCAGGGGTATAAGAAGGGCCGCCTCTTTTTCGTGAGTGCGCTGGCGCTGACGACGGCTGGTGTGAACGCCTCGTTGCGAGCCAACACGGCTGCGGACCTTCAGCGAATCTTCCTGGATCCGATCGATCATCTTCATTCGGCCACGATGATCGCCAACATTCTGGGGGTTCCATTTCTTGGTTTTGCGTTGACCATCGCGATCGGCAGCCCGTTGCTGGACTACATCGGCATGAAGCTTCTGCTACCGCTGTCAGGAATTGCGTTCTCGACTGGCATGTTGCTGATCCTGTTCGCGGATCGCCTGGCTTCCGGCGTGAGGATCTACGACCTGATCTATCTGGGCGCGATCATTGCCGGGATCGGTTGGGGGTTGGTCGAGACGGTGGTGAATCCGTTGATTGCCACGCTCTACCCGGAAGATAAGACGGCAAAACTAAATGCAGTGCATGCGTGGTGGCCGGGTGGGTTGATGATTGGCGGCCTACTGGGTGTCGCCATGTCCAGGCTCGGACTGGGCTGGGAGGCGAAGCTTGGGCTTGCGATCGTTCCGGCCGTCGCTCTGATGATTGCATGCCTGGGACTTAGGTTTCCGCCGACGGAACGCGCAGCCTCGGGAGTCTCCATGGGCCAGATGTTCCGCGAACTCAGGAGTCCGCTGTTTTTCGTGCTCTTTGCTTCGATGTTTCTGACTGCGGCTTCAGAGCTTGCGCCGGGGCAATGGGTCGACATTGCACTGAGCCGCACGGTACATATGCCGGGAATTCTGCTGCTGGTTTACGTCAGCGGTCTGATGTTCCTGATGCGGCACTTCGCGGGTGCACTGGGGAAGAAGCTTTCTCCTATCGGAGTGTTGTGGCTTTCCTGCTTAATGGCTGCATTCGGGCTGGTCGCGTTGAGTTTTGCAAATTCGCCGGTGACCGGTCTGCTGGCGGCAACGGTATGGGGAACTGGCGTTTGTTTTATGTGGCCGACAATGCTGGCGAGCGCTTCGGAACGATTCCCTCGGGGTGGCGCGCTGCTGATGGGGCTGATGGGTACGGCCGGTACGTTGTCGATCCAATTCGTGCTGCCGTTTATGGGCGAGGTATTCGACAAAAAGAAGGTCGAAGCAGCTGGTGGGTTACAGGCCTTTCAGAGCTTGACGCCGGGTCCTGAACTCGACCGCGTCCTGGGACTCGCTTCACAGGCTTCATTTCGCATTGTTGCCATCTGTCCGGCCGTCCTGCTGTTTGTCTTTGGAGCGATCTGGCTCTACGACAGATCAAAGGGAGGGTATAAGCAGCAGCATATCGGGCATAAACCCGTGGAGGAATTCTCGCAGATGTAGTGGCAGCCACATGTCGCTTGACACCGGCCACCTGCCTGTTTGGCGAAATCGCCGACTGGCACCTTTCCGTTGCTGCCCCTGCAGCTAAGCAGGCGGCAAATGCAGTAGACGCAATAGCATAGAGGTTCTTCCGGGCATCTGCGAAGGATGCTTGCAGGCTGTCGCATCCCGGCACCCCGGGCACCCTGGTCACAATTTGATTGACAGATCTTGTTTCCATCCATATATATTTGTGTCCGCGTAATAAACCATGATTGAGACGTTTCAAAAAACAGCATTCCGGAAAGGCCAACCACTGAGTTCTTTCCTGGCCGGAATCACCATTTGCACCACAGGGGGTCGTATGAAGCGCGCACTAATCGCTCTATTCTTAGTCTTTTCATCCATAGGTGTGGCTCTGAGCCAGTCCGTGGACAGCCAACAGATTACCGGTAACGTCACAGATGCGACCGGCGCAGCTGTCGCCCAGGCCGAAGTAATCGTAACCAATGATGCGACCCGTGTGAGTCATACGGTCCGCTCCAACGAAGAGGGCAACTATACCGTTTTGAACCTGCCGGTTGGTGTGTATACCGTCTCCGCAGCAATTCAGGGCTTCAAGAAATCCATCGTCAGCGGCGTAATCGTTGACGTGGGCGGCAAGCCCGCCGTGCCGCTCGTGCTTGAGGTTGGCCAAGTGAGCGAGTCGGTCACTGTGAAAACCAGTGGGGTACTGATTCAGACAACATCAGCTGAGATTGGCGGAGTGGTCACCAGCACGGAGGCCACGCAGATCCAGCTAAACGGCCGCAACTACGTTCAACTCCTGACGCTGCAACCTGGCGTCTCGCAAACGGTGGCCAGCGGATTCGCGCTGTTCGGCACCTATGGCGTGAGCGGTAGTTCCCAGTCGGTGAATGGTATTCGAACGGACTCGGCGAACTACTTTATCGACGGCGTCGACAATAAAGATAATGGCGGCGGCGGCAACAACTTCGTCAACATCTCGCCGGATTCCCTGCAGGAGTTTCGCAACGCTGCATCCGGCTACGACGCAAGCTACGGTGGCACGTCGGGCACGACCGTCTCGGTCGCAATCAAGAGCGGCGGACACGACTTCCATGGCAACCTGTACGAGTACATCCGGAACGACGCCGTTCAGGCCTACCCTTTCCGTGCTCTCAGTTCTTTGAGCCAGGCCCCGATCAAGGCGCCCCTGCGCTATAACGACTTCGGCTATACCATCGGTGGTCCCATTTGGATCCCGGGTCACTTCAACCAGAACCGTAACAAGCTCTTTTTCTTTGGCGCCCAGGAGTACAAGCGACTGCGTACCTCCACAGTGACCAATGCATCGGTCCCCACGCCGACAGCCATCGCTGCCGCCATCGCCACTGGACCCACGACCGCAACCGGCAAGGAGCTGGCCGCAACGCTGCTGACTGACCCTAGCGGCAATTTCCGCTACTTGAGTCTAGGGAACAACAACCAGTCGGAGTACCTGGTCAAGATTGATTACAACGTGAACGAGAAGAACCAGATCAGTGGACACTTCGTTCACGACAATGTCCTCAACATCGGCAATCCCACCAACTACATTGTCTATAACCGGACCATTCCTGGCCTGACCTCCTCCCTCCAATGGACGCACACCTTCAACTCGAAGACCGTTAACAACGCGACGGGTTCCTACTCTGGAAACATCATCAACGAGGGTGGGGACATTCGGGCAAACCCCCAGTTCGGAAACATCAAGATCAACCGTTCCGACTTCGGCATGACTTACGCGACCCTATACAACGCTTCCCTCTTCATCCCGCAAATCACGATTACGGGCTACGGCAATCCCGGCACAACTCCGCGAGCTTTCGATAACTCTCAGCGCATTTATGCGCTGAAAGATGATTTCTCACGTGTATTGGGAAACCACTCTGTGAAGGTTGGCGCATACTTCTGGCGCGCTCGTAAGAACCAGACCGCCCCACCGCAGTTGAACGGCGCCTTCACCTTTACGAGCTTAGCCAACCTCGTAGACGGCAACTTCGCCAGCTACACGGAAGGCAGCAACATCCCGCAGATTCAAGCTCGCTTCCCTCAGTTCGAAACCTACGTTCAGGACGACTGGACCGTAAGCCGTCGGCTGACCCTGAACCTGGGTCTGCGCTGGCAGTACATGCCGCCAATCTCCAGCTGGCCAAACAACACAGCCTTTTTCGAACCGAAGTATTTTGATCCGACGAAGGCTGCGACCGTCAACGCCACAAGCGGCCTCATCACGGCTAATCCCTCTCCCTTCAATGGCCTCGTTCTTCCGGGTTCCGGCTTTTCTACGAAGGCACAGCAGGTAGTCGCGCCGGCCGTTTACAACAATCCACAGGTGCAGGCGCTGTTCCACAACCTGCCGGGTGGAATCATCAACACGGTCTACAACACCTTCGCCCCGCGCGTTGGAGCTGCCTACGACCTCACCGGAAAACAGACAACCGTGCTCCACATTGGCTACGGCATGTCGTATGAGCGCCTCGAGGGGAATTACATTTACGGTGCGGCTTCACAGCTGCCGTTCGTCGCAGTTGCTTCGCTGGCGAGCGCTGGCAACGTGGATAACCTGGGCAGCGTCGGCGTAAACAACTCCGCGCCGACCAATATTGGCAATTCGGCCGATCTGAGCCTCGTGCCGCCGCGGATTCACAACTATAGCGTCGGCGTGCAGCAGAAACTGTTCAATAACACCTCGGCCGAGGTGGACTATGTCGGTTCACGTTCCACCAACCTAACCTGGGTCAAGGATATGAATCAAGGAGCGGCCGGCGTGGAGCAGGCGAATCCTGGTGTAGCAAGAAATGCCTTGCGCCCCTACACGGGTTATGGCGAAATCTACCAGTACATTAACGGAGCACACTCCAACTACAACTCATTACAGGCACGCATGCAGACCCGCTTCAGCAAGGGCGGTCTGGTCACGTTGTCCTATACCTGGTCGCAGTCGTTGACGGATGGTTCCGCCTACAATTACTCGCCGCAGGACAGCACGAACATCCTGGGGGACTACGGTCCGGCCAACTACAGCCAGCCGAAGATTTTCGTGGCGAGTTATGTGTATCCCCTGCCGTTCTGGCAGCACGAGCATGCGTGGTACAAGGAGGCGCTGGGCGGTTGGCAGCTCTCGGGTATTACCCGCGTCGCGAATGGCCTGCCGATCAACGTGATTCAACCCTCTGGCCAGTCGGTCGCTGGCAACCTGGTCACAACTGCCAACGTCGCACAGCGCCCCAACCTGATCGGCAATCCGTACGTCCATAACGGCAACGGCAAGCAGTATCTGAACTATGCGTCCTTCCAGGCCCCGGCGGCGGGAACATACGGCAACCTGCGCTACGATGCCATCAAGGGACCCCTCTTTGACAACTGGGACGCAGCGCTGCAGAAAAATATCCCGATCCACGAACAGATCGCGGTGGAGTTTCGGGCTGAGATGTTCAACGCTCCCAATCACTTGTCGCCATTCGCTATCGGTGGCACCCTCGGTGCTCCACAATCCAACGGTAGCTACCAGCCGAACTACAGCTCGACCGGAGCGTTCCAGAATAGCTTCGGTCAGGTGACAAGTACAACCGATCCTCGGACCATGGAGTTCGTGCTTCGGGTGAAGTTCTAACTCTGTTCCGCTTATTGGGAAGGCCCCTTCCTCAGACCGGGCCTTCCTTCTTCTTCTGCCATCAACTTTTTCTTGACGACTTCCGTCATCTTCATCACATACTCCGCTCTGTATAACGTAAAGGTCGAGGAATTCAACAATATGACGTTCTCCTGGAAGATGAAAGTGGTGGCAGCCTGTGTCCCCGCTCTTGTATTTCTTGTGCCGCGAATTGAAGCACAGGTTCCTCGGCCTGCTGGGCAGGGTGCTCGTGCACCTTCGACGGTCGGTTCACAGGGGCCATTGCCGGAGCATGCCAAATTCTCAGCGGCGCAGATTGAAGGCGGCAAGGGACTCTTCCTTCAGAACTGTGCGTTCTGCCATGGAAAAGAGGCCGGTGGTGGCGAGAGCGGCCCGGACCTGACTCGCTCCAAGCTGGTCACCGGGGATAAAGCGGGCGAGGCGATCGCCGATCTCATTCACAATGGTCGCCCCGAAAAGGGCATGCCGAAATTTAATTTGGCGGAGCCGGATGTGCTCAGCCTGGTCGCATTCATCCATGCTCAGCAGGATGCAGCGCTTTCTCAGACGGGAACCCGCAAGGGCGTGGACGAGTCAGACCTGCAGACCGGAAATGTTGCGGCCGGCAAGCGCTATTTTGAGGGCGAGGGTGGTTGCACGAAGTGCCACTCGGCGACGACGCTGAGTGGGGTAGCTACGCGTGTCACCGGTTTGCGACTCGAAGAGCAGATGCTCTACCCGCGTGACGTGAAAGCCAAGGTAACCGTGAAAACCGCTACAGGACAGACGCTGAGCGGAACGTTGGAATATCAGGATGAGTTCAGGATCGGACTGAAGGATGCAGCCGGCCAATTTCACTCGTGGCCCACTCGTGCGATTACTTTTCAGATCGACAATCCGGTTGAAGCGCACGTGACAGCATTGAGCAAGTACACCGATGAGGCGATTCACGACGTATTTGCCTACATCCAAACTTTGAAATGAAGGCGCACGGCACTTGGGA
>Ga0302310_10004735_pt1 | contig 10212 bp, 9 predicted proteins | sample III_Palsa_N1_2_FD_200451 | JGI IMG/M metagenome (GOLD analysis project Ga0302310, IMG submission 200451) | Peat permafrost microbial communities from Stordalen Mire near Abisko, Sweden - III_Palsa_N1_2 | ecosystem: Environmental > Terrestrial > Soil > Palsa > Peat permafrost | place: Sweden... | reverse complement strand
CCAAGGTAGTAGTGGCGCAACGGCTTGAGATGCTCGTCGAACTCGTACACCAGCGGCACGCCATTGGGAATGTTCAGTTCGACGATGGCTTCGTCGGACATGCCGTCGAGGTATTTCACCAGCGCGCGCAGCGAGTTGCCGTGCGCGGTGACCAGCACGCGCTGGCCGGTGCGGATCGCCGGCGCCAGCACCTCGTGCCAGTACGGCAGCACGCGGGCCACGGTGTCCTTCAAGCATTCGGTGTCAGGGATGTCGTGCGGATCGAGGCCGGCGTAACGCGGGTCGTGTACCGCCTCGTTAGCGCTACGCTCCAGCGGCGGCGGCGGGATGTCGTAGCTGCGGCGCCAGATCTTGACCTGATCCTCGCCGTACTTCGCCGCGGTCTCGGCCTTGTTGAGGCCGGTCAGCGCACCGTAGTGGCGTTCGTTGAGGCGCCATTCGGTGATGACCGGCAGCCACATCAGGTCCATCGCATCCTGCACGCCCCACAGCGTGCGCACGGCGCGCTTGAGCACCGAGGTATGCGCCACGTCGAACGTGTAACCCTCCGCCTGCAGCAATCGACCCGCCTCCTGCGCCTCGGCCATGCCCTGTGCGGTGAGATCGACGTCAGCCCAGCCGCTGAAGCGGTTGTCGAGGTTCCACTGCGATTGGCCGTGGCGGATCAGTACGAGCTTGTGCATGGGTGCGCCCATCAGGATGCGGTAAACCGGGAATGGTGAAGGCGGGGGCCGGCATCGTCAAATGCCAACCCTGCCACAGGTCATGCTAAACCGATGGCGGCGCCGAGGCATCCTAGTTACACCACTCATTTACGGAGACTTGCCATGCGTCGTCTTTCGACGGTACTCATCACCGCTGCGCTTGCGCTGGGCCTGCCATTGCTGGCGACCGCGCAGGACAGCGATATCGACAAGGTCAACGGCTCGGTACGGGTCGAGGCTGGCCAGCATGCCGGGGCGGTCAGCACCGTCAACGGGGCCGTGCACATCGCCGACGGCGCCGTCGTGCGCAAGGCCAGCACCGTCAACGGGTCGATCGATTTGGGCGACAAGGCGCAGGCCGGCGAAATCAGCACCGTCAACGGGGGGATTTCCCTGGGCGACGGCAGCCGCATCAGCGGTGAAGTGAGCGCCACCAATGGCGGGATTCATCTGGCGCGGGGTGCCGAGGTCGGCGGCAAGCTGGACAACGTCAACGGCTCGATCACGCTGGATGGCGCGCATGTCGCCGGTGGCATCAGCACGGTGAGCGGCGACATCACGGTCGGCGCCAACTCGCACGTGGAAGGCGGCATCCTGGTCGACAAGCCGGGCGGCTGGTTCAACTGGAACAGCCACAATCCGCTGGTGGTGATCGGCCCGCATGCCGTGGTGCAGGGCACGCTGGAATTTCGCCGTGAGGTGGTGCTGAAGGTCAGCGACAGCGCGCAGATCGGCCCGGTGAAGGGCGCCACGGTGGTGAAGTTCAGCGGCGAGATGCCGACCAACTGAGTTTGGTGACAGCGGTCCCGCTGCCATGGCGGGGCCGTGCTTTTACAGCCAGTCGCGTGGTTTCAGATAATCGGCCAGTCGTGCCTCGGCCGTGCCGGATTCGGGTGTATAGGCGTATTCGAAGCGCACGCGCGGCGGCAGGCTCATCAGGATCGATTCGGTGCGGCCGCCCGACTGCAGGCCGAACAGCGTGCCGCGGTCGTAGACCAGGTTGAATTCCACGTAGCGGCCGCGCCGGTACAGCTGGAATTCGCGCTCGCGCTCGCCATAGGGAGAGCCGCGACGACGTTCGACAATCGGCAGGTAGGCATCGAGGAAACCGTCGCCCACCGCGCGGGTAAATGCGAAGCAGCGCTCGAAGCCACCCTCGTTCAGATCGTCATAGAACAACCCACCAACGCCGCGCGTTTCGTCGCGGTGCTTCAGGTAGAAGTATTCATCGCACCATTGCTTGTAGCGCGGATAGACATCCGCTCCATACGGCGCGCACAGGTCGCGCGCGACGGTGTGCCAGTGCACCACGTCCTCGTCCACCGGATAGAACGGGGTGAGGTCGAAGCCACCGCCGAACCACCACACCGGTTCCACCCCTTCCTTGCTGGCTTCGAAGTAACGAACATTGGCGTGCGTGGTCGGGATGTGCGGATTGCGCGGATGCAGCACCAGCGACACGCCGGTGGCGATGAAGCTGCCGCCGCCCAGTTCTGGCCGATGCGCGGTAGCACTGGGTGGCAGATGGTTGCCACTGACCCGCGAAAAGTTGACCCCGGCCTGCTCGAACACCGCGCCGTCGCGCAGCACACGGGTACGGCCACCGCCGCCGGCTGCACGCTGCCACGCATCCTCTTCGAAGCGCGCGCCGCCATCGACCTGTTCTATCGCAGTGCAGATGCGATCCTGCAGGCCGCGCAGAAAAGTTTCGGCAAGGTTGGCTTGCTCGCTCATCACATTCCCGGATTCGCTGATAGTGGTGAGCTTAGCAAGGCGACGCGCATGGCGGCTGCGGCGAGACGTCGCGCGCTCAAACGATGACGGCCCCGATGCGGGGCCGTCAGGGTCGGCATGCCGGCCGGCCTCAACCGACGGGGGCAGCAACCGGAGTCGAACCCGCACCCGCGGAAATCAGCTGCAGATTGCGGCCTATGTCGTCGCTCAGGTAGCGCATCCAGCCCATGTAGTTGGTGTGGATCATGCGCTGGCCGTTCTTCTTCACTTCGTATTTGAGGTTGGTGCTGCCGACATAGCTGATCTTGATCTGCCGGGTGTCGAAAGCGACATGGATCCTCGCGGTGTAGTCGTTCCCGGTCAGGGTCGAATCAATGCCATCGGCCTGTTCGGCCGTCACGGTCCAGCCGCGACCGATCAGCCCACCCTTGACTGCCTTGCCCACCCAGCACCGCAGTGAGGCCGGCGGGCACGTCGATCGGCGGCGGGTCAGCCAGCGGCACCTGACGGAATGCCATGGTGAGCAACAGCAAAGGCAGCAGCAACAGCAATGACATCCTTGAACGTGACATCGTCTTCCCCCTGAATGGCCGGCAAATTGCACGGCTCGCGCAGTCTGCCGAGGCATCGCGATGCATACAAGCCTGCACGAGTCATGGCTCGCATCAGGCTGCGAATCAACTGATGCGATCGCGCATACGACGGTTGCCGATCAGCTGCGCCCAGCGCAGGCCCAGGTCGGTCCACATCAGAAAGCCTGCTTCAAGCAGCAGTAGTCGCAAGTAGCGCCCATGCCATGGCATGACCGGTTCGGCCGCGATCGGCAGGGCATCGAAACCCAGCCGCCGCGCCAGCAACAGGCAGCGAGCCAGGTGATAGCGACTGGTGACCAGGGCTACCGGCGGCAACCCGGTGCGATCGGGTTGCGCCTGCAGCAGCCGGCGCGCCTGACGCAGGTTCTCCAGCGAATCGACCGAATCCTGCTCCAGCTCCACCCGCACATTGGCAGACAGGCCACGCTGCTGCAGCCATGCGTGGCCAGCCGCGGCCTCGCTGCACTGACTGCCGCTGCAACCACCGAGCAGCAGGATATGGTCGACCTGCCCCTGCCCGGTCAGGGTCAGCACGCGCTGCAGGCGCAGCTGGTAGTCGTGCTCCGGCGCATCATTCTCGAGCCGACGGCCGAATACCAACGCGATCATCCGCCGCGGCGGTGCCAGCGGACTACGCGTGGCCACCCGATAGACATGGATCAGATAGCCCAGCCAGACCAGGCCGCCACTCAGCAACACCGCCAACACGGTCACCACACCCGCATGCTGGATGTCGTGGTCACGCAGATAGCGCCAGGGGCTTCGTGCTGCAGGCATGGGGACGAACTGTACTCGTGCAGGCGAATACCTCAGCTTAGCGGGCGGACCCAGTGTTCGCGGCACCTTCATGTGCCCGCGGTCACGCTGAACGCCCGCCTGTACGGTAACCGGGTCGCAGGCTAGGCAAGCCTAGGGGTGACCGCTAGGCTTTCGTGATGCCTGTTTTGATGACTCCCCTCGCGATTACCGCCTATACCACCACCTCGGCCATGGGCCATGGTCTCGCCGCCCAGCTCGACGCGCTCCAGCACACCCGCAGCGGCCTGCGTCCCAACGATTTCAGCAGCGCGCCGCTGGCGTGCTGGATCGGTCGCGTCGCTGGCGTGGAGGACACGGCGCTGCCCGTCGCCCAGGCCGGCTGGGACTGCCGCAACAACCGGCTGGCGTGGCTGGGCCTGAACCAGGACGGTTTTCTTACCCGCGTGCTGGCCGCGCGCGAACGTTACGGCGCGCAGCGCATCGCGCTGCTGCTAGGCACCTCCACCGCCAGCATCGGCGCCACCGAGGAAGCCTATCGCCGGCTCGACGCGGACGGCGGTTTCGCCGACGACATGCTGCGGCCGGCAATCCACGCACCGCATTCGCTGAGCGCCTTCGTCACCGCCGCACTGGGCCTGGAAGGCCCGTGCATGACCATCTCTACCGCCTGCTCCTCCAGCGCCAAGGTCTTCGCAAGCGCGGAACGCCTGATCCGACTCGGCCTCGTCGATGCCGCCGTCGTTGGCGGCGTGGACACCCTGTGCGACAGCGTGCTGTTCGGCTTCAATTCGCTGGAGCTGGTGTCGACTGCACCATGCCGACCCTTCGATGCGGCACGCGATGGCATCTCGATCGGCGAGGCGGCCGGCTTCGCGCTGCTGGAACGGATCGATGTCGCGCCCGATGCGGCGCAGTTGCTCGGCTACGGCGAAGCGAGCGACGCGCACCACATGTCAACCCCGCATCCCGATGGACTCGGCGCCGAGCTGGCGCTGCGCGATGCGCTGATGCGCGCCGGACTCGACGCAGGCCAGGTCGACTACATCAACCTGCATGGCACGGCCAGCCAGAAGAACGATGAAGTGGAAGCAGCGCTGGTCAATCGCGCCTTCCCGGCCCGCACACGGGCCAGCTCCACCAAGGGCTTCACCGGCCACACCCTGGGTGCAGCCGGTATCGTCGAGGCGACGATCGCGCTGCAGGCGATCGAACACGGCCTGATTCCCGGCAATCTCGGTGGCAACACGCCCGACCCGATCTGCGGCGCGCAGTTCTCCTGGCGCAATGAGCACCAGCGCGTCGACGTGGCGCTCAGCAACTCGTTCGGCTTCGGCGGCAACAATGCCTGCCTCGCGTTCGCGCGTGCGGGATTTGCCGCATGAGCGCACTGCGTGTCTACATCGAAGGCGTCGGCCTGTGGTCGCATCAGCTGGCCGACTTCGCCGCGCTCCGCTCACTGCTGGCCGGCAACACACCCGAGCCGCCGTCGGCCAGGCCGGCCGCGGCCACGCTGCCGCCAAACGAACGCCGCCGCGCACCGGAGAGCGTATTGCTGGCGATCGAAGTCGCTGGCCAGGCGGTAGCGATGAGCGGACATAGCGCGAGCGAACTGGCCTGCGTATTCGCCTCCGCGCACGGCGACCAGCCGATCACCGATTACATGTGCGCGACGCTCGCACAGACGCCGGCCGAGCTGTCGCCGATCCGTTTCCACAACTCGGTGCACAACGCGGCGGTTGGCTACTGGACGATCGCCACCGGGTGCCATGCGCCATCCACCGCGCTGGCGGCACAGCGCGCCAGTTTCGGCGCCAGCCTGTTGGAGGCAGCCAGCCAGGTGCTGGCGGAGCAACGCCCGGTGCTGCTGGTATGCAGCGATACCGCCAGCAGCGGACCACTGCTGGAAGTCACCGGCTGCACCCAGTCGTTCGGTTGTGCGCTGGTGCTGGCACCAGAGTCCAGCGCGACGACGATGGCATCGCTGCGGCTGTCGCTGACCACGAGCCGGGTCATCTCGTCGCTGGCCGAACCACTGGCGCACTGGCGCGAGTCGAATGCCTCGGCCGGCGCGTTGCCATTGCTGGCACTATTGGCCGAAGGGCACGGCCGCTGCCAACTGGACGCCGCCGCCACACTGGGGCTGCAGATCGACATGGATCACATCTAAATGGAGCTGGTCGCTTGAACACCGCTGTTGCGCGTTGGTGCGTGCTGATTCCCTGCCTCAACGAGGAGGCCGCGATCCAGTCGGTCGTCGAATCCGTACTCGCGCTCGGTGCGCCGGTGATCGTGATCGACGACGGCTCCGACGACCGCACTCCGGAGATCGTCGCCGCCCTGCCGGTCACCTTGCTGCGGCACAGCGAGCGACATGGCAAGGGTGAGGCCTTGCGCCACGGTTTTCGTGAAGCACTGCGGCAAGGCTATGACGCGGTATTGACGATGGATGGCGATGGCCAGCATCAGGCCAGCGATATTCCACACATCGTGGCGGCCGCGGTGAAATATCCGCAACACATCGTGATCGGCGCGCGCCTGCTCGATCGCGCGCAACAGCCAAGGGGGCGCCGCCGCGCCAACGCCGTCGCCGATTGGGGCATTTCGTGGGCCTGCGCGCAGCCGATCGCCGACACCCAGAGCGGCCAGCGCTGGTATCCGCGCGCAGCCTTGGACCTGGTCGACCTGCCGGCCGAGAACTTCGTGTTCGAGGCCGCCATCCTTATCGCCGCCTCACGCGAGAAGAAACTTGGCGTGGTCTCGGTACCCATCGCCTCTCGCTACAACGGCGAATTCCGGCTCAGCCACTTCAATCCGGTGGGCGACGTCACCCGCATCACCTTCTACACCATCGGCCGGATTTTTCACTACGGCGACATCATGGCCAGTCGCCGCCGTTCGCATGCCACACCGATCATCGTCGGCGATCGCTCTGGCGGCTGACGCCTCCGCTTCCGCGAAGCGCAGTCAGCCCATACCGCCGTTGACGCCGATCACCTGGCCATTGATGTATCCCGCTGCATCGCTGCACAGGAAAGCCACCAGCGCGGCGACTTCTTCCGGCTTGCCGGCGCGTTGCGCGGGCACGATCTCGCGAATGCGTTCGGGCGGGAAATCCGCACCGATCATGCGCCCCTCGATCACGCCCGGCGCGACCACGTTCACGGTGATGCCGCGCGAAGCCATCTCACGCGCCAGCGATTTGCTGGCACCGTGCAATGCGGCTTTTGCGGCCGCATAGTTGGTCTGCCCACGATTACCGAGCTGGGCCGCCACCGAACTCACCGAGACGATGCGACCGAAGCGCGCACGTGCCATCGGCAGCAGTAGCGGCTGGGTCACGTTGAAGAAACCATGCAACGAGACATCGATCACCCGATGCCATTGTTCGGCGCTCATCCCCGCCATTGGTGCGTCGTCATGCACGCCGGCATTGTTGATCACCGCGTGGATTGGGCCTTCGGACAACAGCACGTCCAGTGCCGCACGTGTCACTTCGGCATCGGTGACATCGAAGGCTGTCGCCTGCGCGCTGCCGCCGGCGGCGTGAATCGCAGCCACGACGGCTTCCGCGCGCGACAGGCTCTGATTGGCGTGCACGATGACGTGATAGCCGCCAGCCGCCAGCGCCTCGCAGATCGCACCGCCGAGTTCGCCACTGCCGCCAGTGACCAGCGCGCGACGCACCGCAGATGTTGCTGACATGGCATGACCTCGCGACTCAGGATTCAGGGTGGATGACCGCGGCGCGCCCGCTGGCCAGCAGGCGACCGCGATGTTCGACGCGGAACGCGTATTGCGCACCACCATCATCGGCATAAAGGCATTCGGCATGGATGTCGAGCTGACTGTCCAGCCGATCGACATATTCTTCAAACAACTGCACATCGCGCAGGCTGACCAGCCGGCCCGGTCGTGCCGTCTGCGCACCCTTCGCGCGCGCCAGCAAGCCGCCATGCACGGCCATCGCCTGTGCACCGTATTCGGCCAGATGCACCGCATGCAAACCCTGCGGGCCACGCAACGGGTTATCTGCACGCGCGTGGCCAGCGCTGATCGCGTGAATCGTGTGCTCGTCCCACGCCAGCACTGCATCCAGCAGGCACATGCTGCAAGCGTGCGGGATCAGCGCTGCCCAGTCAGTCTTCGGAAGCATGCGTATGTGGCGCCATCAGGATCGACAGGCAGAAGTGGAAGGCGACGCCAAGGCTCACCGTGAGGCCGATCGCGCGCAGCACCGGAATCGTTGCCCACGCCAGCATGCCGAACACCAGCAACGCGGACAAGACGCACACGATCGTGGCATGCAGGGTGCGCCGCTGCTCCGCTGGATCGCCGGTATCGCGTTCGAAGAACAGCGCGTAATGCAGGCCGAGCCCACCGGCAAGGATCAGCGCGACCAGATGGAACAGCGAAATCTCGATGCCCATCATGCGCTCCACCGCCAGCACCAGAAAGGTCGCCAGCGTCATCGGCGCCAGCACATGCCAGGCACGCCGCAGGCTGCGCAGCGCGAACGTAATGGTCAGCACCAGCAACACACTGGCCACCAGCAGCGCTTGCAGGATGCGCGTGCGATACGCCGCCACCAGCGATTCCGAGGCGACCTTCAGGTCGAGCAGGCGCACGTTGCCGCCGCTGTCTGCACCCAGCGCCTGCAGTGCCGCAACGTTGTGCACACCACTGACTGTGCCCAGGCCGAGCCAATGCCCATCGCGCTGCATCAACATCGCCGCGAGGCGCTGACCCAGCGGTGTCTGCACGTAAAGCTCGGGTGTCAACGGCGGCAATTGCCGTGCCGTTTCAACGTCATCGAGGAAGGGCTGGAACAGATCGGGCCGAAACGGCAAGCCCTGCAAGGCCTGGTTCAACTCACTCTGCAAGCTGGCGCGATCCGGCAGCTTCTGCTGCCGCGCCTGTTGCAATGCGACCGTCGGCAGATAACGCGACGGCAGTTCCAGCGCATCGACAGCGTGCTGCGCCACCAGCGCATCCACCTTCGGCTGCAACTGCTCAGACAGCGCCAGCACGCCCTGCTCGGTGGATGCCTGCAATACCAGCAGGTAACGCACGTCGGGGGCACCCAGCGCTTCGCGCAGACGTGCGTCGCGCAGCAACATGTCCTGCGGCAGCGGGGTCAGCGCGGCGAGATTGTTCTGCCAGAACGGGCCTGGTGCGACGGCCAGCATCAGGATAATCGCCAATGCCACCACCACAGGAATCCAGCGCGGCCGTGGCAGCCGATCGACGAGATCGCGCGCCTTCGCCAGCCAGCGCATGTCGGCCACATCGCGCACACGCACCGGCAGCAACCGCGACAGCAGGTAGCGCGTACTGAAACCGGCCACCAGCAAGCCGACGATGGTGAACACGGCCAGTTGCTTCAGTCCATTCACGCCGGACGCATAGAACGCCAGGTAGGCGATGCACGCCGAAGCGATCGCGGTGAGCAGCAGCGGCCACAACGCCCGCACGCTCTGCACCGCATCCTCGCCGGCACGGCGATGGCTGAGTACGCGGATCGGATACTCCTGCGCCACCCCGAGCAGGGTGAAGCCAAATGCCAAAGTGATGCCGTGCACTTCGGAAAACACCACGGTCAGCGCCGCGATACCGGCCAGCGCCGCGCTGGCGATCGGCAGCGCGGATAGCAGCAAGGAACTCAGGCTGCGATATGCCAGCAGCAGCAGCACGATGAAACCCACGCTGGAAATCCGTCCGATCCAGTCGGCCTGATGCCGCGTCTGTGCACCGACCACCACGCTGAAATAGCCAGGGCCGCTGAACTCGAGCTTTGCGCCGGCATGGCCTGGCAACGCATTGAACGCGTGCTGGATGCCGTCGATCGCCTGTTGCTGCGCGTCCGGATCAAAGCCTGCGGCGGCGGTCTGCACCAGCAGCAAGGCTTCGTTCTGCGGCGAGAACCACACGCCTTCGCGCAGCTCGGGCGATTTCGCCGGCGTCCAGCGTTCGGCCAGCTTCAGCACTTCCAGGGTGGGATCGCGTGGCAGCAAGCCTTTCAGCAAACTCGCCGCCGGCGAGGATAGATCATCGAGCCGCTGCTGCAGCTGATCGGCCAGATACGGCTCGTCCAGCCGCTGCGTATCCAGCGTTGGCGACAGCAGGTAGCGATACGGCAGCAGGCCGGAAGGCAGCGCACCCAGATCGAAGCTGCCGTTGAGTACCTGGCTGTAGCGCTTGTCACCGTGCAGCGCGCCGACCAGACCCTGGCTCAGCGCGGCCAGCTGCGCATCCGACTGGCCGGCGCCAGCCATGGATGGCTCAGTGCCGCGGGCGCAGGATGCGCGCTGCGCAGGATGCGCGAGTCCCGCGGGCGCAGGGAGCGCAGGAGCGGGGCAGGAGCGGCTGATCGCCAGCAACAGCAGCCGCGAACCCGGTCCATCGCCCACCTGCTCCATCAGCAG
>Ga0302310_10004732_pt1 | contig 10218 bp, 3 predicted proteins | sample III_Palsa_N1_2_FD_200451 | JGI IMG/M metagenome (GOLD analysis project Ga0302310, IMG submission 200451) | Peat permafrost microbial communities from Stordalen Mire near Abisko, Sweden - III_Palsa_N1_2 | ecosystem: Environmental > Terrestrial > Soil > Palsa > Peat permafrost | place: Sweden... | reverse complement strand
CCCAGTGGTGATCCTGGGATTCGCGGCGGTTTCCGTGCTGGCGCCCTTCGGCTTGTCGAGCCTATCGAACCACGGGCCGCATGGGCTATCGCAGATCCTGTACGCGTACACGTCGGCCGCGGGCAACAACGGCTCGGCGTTTGCGGGGCTCAACGCGAATACGCACTGGTATAACTCGACGCTGGGAATCACCATGCTGGCGGGGCGATTTTTGATGATCGTGCCGATGCTGGCCGTGGCTGGAAACCTGGCGACGAAGAAGATCGCGCCGCCCAGCCTGGGCACGTTCCCGGTGACGTCGCCGCTGTTTGCGGTGCTGCTGGTGGGCGTGATCGTCATCGTGGGAGCGCTGACGTTCTTCCCGGCGCTCAGTCTGGGGCCAATCCTGGAGCACTTGTTGTTGCGGGTGGGAACGTCCTTTCAGTAATCAGTCTTCAGTTCTCAGTTGTCAGTGAGAGGCAGGATTTCGATGAGTGCAGTACATACAGGAACGTCGAAGAAGCGGGCGCTGTTTGAACCGTCCATCGTGAAGCGCGCGACAGTGGATTCGCTGAAGAAGCTGAATCCCATGCTGATGGCGAAGAACCCGGTGATGTTTGTGGTCGAAGTGGGCAGCGTGGTGACGACGGTGCTGCTGTTCCAGCACCAGGGCCACTTCGGGTTCAACCTGCAGATCACGCTGTGGCTATGGTTCACCGTGCTGTTCGCGAACTTCGCCGAGGCGATGGCGGAGGGCCGCGGCAAGGCGCAGGCCGACGCGCTGCGCAAGGCCAAGAGCGAAACGACGGCGTACAAGCTGAAGGCGAACGGCAATGTGGAAGAGGTTCCCAGCTCGCATTTGCGCGTGGGCGACAAGGTTCGCGTCATAGCGGGGCACATGATTCCTGGCGATGGCGAGGTGATTGAAGGCGTCGCGTCGGTGGACGAGTCGGCCATCACCGGCGAATCGGCGCCCGTGATTCGCGAGGCCGGCGGCGACCGCTCGGCCGTGACCGGCGGCACGCGCGTGCTGTCGGACGTGATCGTGGTGGCCATCACCGCGAACCCCGGCGAGACGTTTCTCGACCGCATGATCGCGCTGGTCGAAGGTGCGGAGCGGCAGAAGACTCCGAACGAGATTGCGCTGAATATATTGCTGGCCGGACTGACGATTATCTTCCTGCTCGCGGTGGTCACGCTGGAGCCGTTCGCCGTGTACTCGAACGCGCCGCAGACCGCGTTTGTGCTGATCTCGCTGCTGGTGTGCCTGATTCCGACGACCATCGGCGGGTTGCTTTCGGCCATCGGCATTGCGGGCATGGATCGGCTGGTGCAGCACAATGTGCTGGCCGTCTCGGGCCGCGCGGTGGAGGCGGCGGGCGACGTGAACACGCTGCTGCTGGATAAGACGGGCACTATTACGCTGGGCAACCGCCAGGCGTCGGAGTTCATCACCGCGGCGGGCGTCAGCAGCGAAGAGCTGGCCGACGCGGCGCAGCTCTCGAGCCTGCCCGATGAGACGCCGGAGGGCCGGTCGATTGTGGTGCTGGCAAAAGACCAGTACGGTTTGCGCGGCCGCGAGCTGGCGAACCTGAACGTGGAGTACATCCCGTTCAGCGCGCTCACCCGCATGAGCGGCATCGATCTGGAGGGCCGCAGCATTCGCAAGGGCGCGGCCGACGCGATCGCGAAGTACCTCGAAGAGAACGGGTCGATATTGCCCGATGAAGTCAGGGAGACTGTGAACGCGGTGGCGCGCCAGGGCGGCACGCCGCTGGTGGTCGCCGAGAATGGCCGCGCCCTGGGCGTGATTCACCTGAAGGACATCGTCAAGGGCGGGATGCGCGAACGCTTCGACCAACTGCGGGCAATGGGCATCAAGACCATCATGATTACCGGCGACAATCCGCTGACGGCGGCGGCCATTGCGCGCGAGGCGGGGGTCGACGACTTCCTCGCCGAAGCCAAGCCCAAGGACAAGATGGACCTGATCAAGCGCGAGCAGGCGCAGGGCAAGCTGGTGGCGATGACCGGCGACGGCACCAACGACGCGCCGGCGCTGGCCCAGGCCGACGTAGGCGTAGCCATGAACTCGGGCACGCAGGCGGCGAAGGAGGCTGGCAACATGGTCGACCTCGACTCCAACCCGACCAAGCTGATCGAGATTGTGGGCATCGGTAAGCAGTTGCTGATGACGCGCGGCGCGCTGACCACGTTCTCCATCGCGAACGACGTGGCGAAGTACTTCGCGATTATTCCTGCGATGTTTGCCGGCGTCTTTCCGGTGCTGACGGCGGTGAACATCATGCGGCTGCGTACGCCCGAGTCGGCGATCCTGTCGGCCGTCATCTTCAACGCGCTGATTATTGTGGCGCTGATTCCGCTGGCTCTGCGCGGCGTCAGCTACAAGCCGATGTCGGCGGCCGCGCTGCTGCGCAGAAATTTGTGGATCTATGGATTAGGTGGAATCGTTGCGCCATTTATTGGTATCAAGCTGATCGACATGATTATCGCGTCGATTCATCTGGTCTAGGTTTCGAGGTACTGGGTTCGAGATTCGAGGGTAGAGCAAATGATGAAGCATATTGTTACGGCGGTGCTGTACACGGTGATTACGGCGGTGGTGCTGGGGATCGGGTATCCGCTGGCGGTGACGGGGCTGGCGCATGTGATGTTCCCCAGGCAGGCGGAGGGCTCGCTGATCTACCGCGCCGACGGCACGCTGGTGGGTTCGCACCTGATTGGGCAGCCGTTCGACGGGCCTGGCTACTTCTGGTCGCGCGTGTCGGCGGCGGGCACTGGGTACGATGCGTCGAACTCCTCGGGCTCGAACTATGCGCCGACCAATGCGGCTCTGGTGTCCCGCGTGGCGGCGACGGTGCAGACGCTGAACCCCAAGGGCACAGGCGCGCCGGTGCCGATCGACCTGGCCACGGCTTCGGGCTCGGGCCTCGATCCGGACATTTCGCCCGCAGCGGCAAGCTACCAGATCGGGCGCGTGGCGGCGGAGCGGCATATGAGCCAGGACGCCTTGACGGCGCTGGTAGTCGCGCACATCACACCGCGCCAGTTCGGCCTGCTGGGCGAGCCGAGGGTGAATGTGCTGGAACTGAACCTGGCGCTGGATCAGGTGGCTGTGGCAGCGAAGTAGTTTTCTTCAGTTGTCAGTTGTCAGTTGTCAGCTGTGAGGGCGCGGTGGGCGCCCGCGTAACCATGCAAGCAAGGCCATCGCGGTTTGCGGGTGGGATTTTAATCGCTCGCAATTTTCGCGCGGATCGGGTATTTTCAGAAAACCAGCACCAAATCCTCATGTTTACGCGTCGCCCAGTGAATACCTTCGCTGGGATTGCCTATTCCTTTCTTGCACTTCGGGCTGCTGATTTGGCAAATCTTTAGCGATTCCTTATGTCGGCCCTGTAAGAATCAGAAACACAACATCCAGCGCGACCGAACCGAAGCCAACAGGCTCCTGAACGTAAACCCGTTCCGGGCCGCATACTTTTCCCCTCAGGAGAGACAGCATATGTCCAGGCACTCGTGTATCTACCGCTTCTTGGCAGTGGTCGCCTTCGCCCTTCTGATTCCTACCCGCGGCATCGCGCAGCAGACCACTGGAGGCGTTACCGGCGTGGTCACGGACGCGCAGGGCGGCCTGCTGGCTGGCGCGGTGGTGGACGCGATCGGCCAGGAGACCGGCCTGAAGCGCACGCAGAAGTCGGGGGACAACGGCTACTACGCGTTCGTGAATCTACCCATCGGCCACTACACCATCACGGTGACGCACGACGGATTCCAGACCGAGGTGCTGCCGGATATTGCGGTGCAGGCGGACCGTACGGCGACGATCAACGCGACCTTGACCGTCGGCGCGGTTTCCACCTCGGTGACGGTGACGGCGACACCCTTGATGAACGCGGTGGACACGACCAACGGCTATGTTCTGGACAAGAGCCAGGTGGAATCGATTCCGCTGCCGACGGGCAGCTTTACCGGCGTGGCCATTCTGTCGCCGGGCGTGAATTCTGAGCTGCCCGGCGGCTCGGGAGCACTGAGCGGCCTGGGCAATGCGCCCATCTGGGCGAACGGCCAGCGCGACACCTCCAACAGCTTCTCGCTGAATGGCGTGGACGGCAGCTCGCTGTTCAATGGCAAGAGCACCAGCCAGGTCGGTTCGGCGCGCGTCATCAACTCCACCGGCGCGTCTACCAGCACGGGCGGCGCAGGCGTGATTCAGACGACTTCGTCGATTTATCTCTCCATCGGCAACGCCATCCCGACACCGGCCCCGGAGACGATCGAAGAGGTGCGCGTGAACGCCTCGATGTACGACGCGCAGCAGGGGTCGACCTCGGGTGCGCACATCGATCTCAGCACCAGCACCGGAAGCAATGGTTTCCATGGCACTCTTTACGGGCACCGCGGTACCAACTGGATCAATGCGGCGCCGTTCTTCTTCAAGCAGGATGCGGATGTGCCCGGGCCGCTGAAGAATCCGGAGCTGCATCGGTATATTGCCGGCGGCACGCTGGGTGGCCCCATCATCAAGAACAAGCTGTTTGGATACGTGGCGTATCAGCACCTGCATGTGTCGGACCAGGAGATTGGCGACAGCTTCCTGGATGTTCCAGTGGGGCTGTCGGACACCGACCGGACTCCCTCGGGGCTGGCGACCGGGCCGCTGGCAACTTCGTTTGGCGGGGCAGGTGTGACCGCGTCGGAGATCGACAAGACGGTGCTGCAGTTGTTCAATTCGCCAGCGGTTCCGGGCGAGCCGGGCAAGTGGCTGATCCCGAATGATTGCAACGGCGGTAAGTGCGGATCCACAACGCTGGGCGGATCGCAACAGTTTGACGCGTTCCTGCCGGGCACGGGCCGCTTCAAGGCGGATATGGCCGTGGCCGACGTCGACTACAACGCGACGTCAAAGGACACGCTGGCGCTGAAGTACTACTACCAGCACGATCCCACGCTGGCGCCGTACGCGTTTTCGAGCGTGCCCGGATTCACCCAGCATCTGGACTCCGGCGCGCAGGTGTTTTCCATCATCAACACCTTCCTGGTGAAGTCGAACCTCAGCACCACGCAGACGCTGGGCTTCATCCGCGAGAAGACGTGGGGCGACAACGAGCAGCCGTTCGGTCCCAGCGCCATTCCAGGCGGGGCGTACGGAACCGGTTCGATCAACGAGTTCGGGTCGAAGTACTTCCCCGGCGTCTCGATCTACAACGTGCTTGGAGACACGGCGTATGACGCTGGCGTGGGGACAGGCATCCTGAACATCGGCCCCAACGCGGAAGGTCAGAGCTCAAACACGGGCGCGTTCCAGAATCGCTGGCAGCCCTCCGGGGATGCGGTGTGGACGCTGGGCCGTCACACGGTTACCTTCGGCGTGAATTACAGCTTCACGCAGTTGAATACCATCGACAAGCGCACCGGCACGGGCACGGTGGCGACGGACGACTTCAGCGCGTTCGCGCAGGGCCTGGTGACGCCGGGAAGCTCAGCGACCGGCTTCTATGTCAGCTCGTTCCTGCAGGGCAATGCCAGCCGTTACTATCGCTCCAATCAGCTTGGCAGCTACGTGCAGGATAAGTTCCAGATCACGCCGACGCTCTCGCTGACCGCGGGCGTGCGCTACGACTGGGACGGCGGACTGACGGAGAAGTACGGCCGCATCTTCAACTTTGACGGCACCGCCTGCGGCACCTCGGCGACCTCCTATTGCTACAGCGCCGCCAGTGACACGATTACCAATCCCGGCCTGATCATCGCCGGCAACAACACTAATGGCACCAAGGGCGTCAGTCCCACGACGCTGACCGGGCGGCAGTGGGGCATCGCGCCGCGGCTGGGCGCGGCCTGGCAACCGGAGATGTTCCACTCGAAGGTAGTGGTCCGCACCGGCGTGGGCATGTACTACGACCGCGGCGAGCTGTTCAGCTACTTCTCGCCCGGGTACGCGATCGGCACGGTCACCGGCGGACCCTTCGGTGTCAACCAGCAACTGCCGTTCGTCAATGCCACCAGTTGCCCGTCGGCCACGCTGTCCTTTTACGACGGCTACATCCCCACTTGCGGCGGGACCAACGCGGAAGGCAACCTCGAAAATCCCTACGGGACTGTACCGCTGCCGGCGCCGACCAACCCCAAGTCGTCTGACCTGAGTAACTATCTCCCCAACGCCTGCAGCATCGTGAACCAGGGCTTTTCGGGTGTCCCGAACACTTGCCCGGTCACCGCGGCAACGCCGAATGGGACCATCATCAACAATGGCCAGCCGGTCTCGCTAGGCGTCTACGACCGGGCCAACAAACTTCCCTACACCTATAACTACACGCTGGACGTCCAGTGGCAGCCGCGCAACGACCTCGCCATCGAGATCGGCTACGTGGGCAACCTCGGCCGTCACCAGCTGATTCCGGTGCCATTCAACCAGCCCAGTTTTGCAACCGCCAGCAAGCCCGCGCTGGCGGCCACGCCGTACCAGCAGATATACAGCTACGGATATCAAGTGGACTATCCGAACTATGGCGGTCCCATCAACCTGCCCAACGGGCAGCCGTATCTCGCCAACTACGAGGGCGGCAACGTCGACCTGCGCGTTCCGTACATCGGATATGCGGCTGAGTCGATCGACTACAAGGCGGCCGGTGTGGACGCGTACAACGCCTTGAACGTGCATATCGACAAGCGCATGAGCCATGGCGTGCAGGTGGGCATGTCCTACACCTACTCGCACGCGCTGGACGAGCAGAGCGGCCTGGGCCTCTTCTACAACGGCAACAATCCGCTGAACCTGCGCGACGGATATGCGTCCGCCGACTTCGACCGCACCCACGTGCTGAACTTCAGCTACGTCTTCCGCGTGCCGGACTTTGCGGGCAAGAACACGCTGGAGGGAGACTTCGTCAACGGCTGGTCGCTGGTGGGCCTGACCGTGCTGCAGAGCGGACAGCCCTACAGCATCATCGACTTCTCGGGCGCGATCGGCAGCGTGTATTACAGCACCGCCAATGGCATTACCAATCCCATTGTGCCGCTGGCGCAGGGCTGCACCGCGAAGAGCGCGCTCACCGGCCACTCGGGCGCGTTCACCGGCGTAAATCCCAACTTCACCGCGCTGAAGCCGAACTGCTTCACCCTGCCGATCATTGCGCCGGGCACGAATGGCGTTCCCGCCAACGATCCGTACGAAAGCGGGTTCACCACCGGCCAGAGAAATATCTTCCGCCAGGCGTTCCAGAAGCGCGCCGACGCTTCGTTGATCAAGCTCACCAACTTCACCGAGCGGTACGCGCTGAAGTACACGTTCGATGTCTACAACCTGACCAACACCACCAGCTTCGACGTACCCGGCAACGAGGTATCGCAGAACGAGGATTACAACGCATTTCCGGTGACGGGCACGCCGGTGTTGCCGGGCACGTGCAGCGCGTCCGGCCAGGGGACCGTCGCCGGGAGCTTCTATAACTGCCCATTCGATCTCGGCGTCGTAACCCACACCATCGGCAGCGCACGCCAGGTGCAGATGTCCCTCTCGCTGACGTTCTAAAGAAGACAGTGACCAGTTGGCAGTGATCAGTTGTCAGAGAAAAGCGAGTGCAGCCTGACGGCGAAAGAAAGAATCCGTGCAGGCGCTTGGCAATAAGCCGGCGCCTGCACGGATTTTGTTTTTCCAACTAGCAACTGACAACTCGCTCTTACCGCTTCGGCGAGAATCCGAAGATGATGGAGAAGGTGACGCTGCGGCTGGACAGCACGGTGACGTTGTCGCCGCCGTTGATCGGTGTTGCCCCGTTGGTGTTGAACGGGTCGGTGTAGGTGGTGCCGTTGGCCGAGAGGGTCAGCGGCGTCGCGGTGCCGGCGATGGTGTCGCCGGTGATCGCGCTCGAGTTGAACAGGTTGTTGAAGCTCAGCCGCAGCTTGGTCTGGTCGAATCGGCCGCCGCTGCGAATGGTGTAGTTGAAGAACATGTTGGCGAGGTCGAACGGAGCGATGGTGGCCTGGTTGTGATACGCGCCATTATCGATGTAGAAGGTGCCGATGCGCTTGTTGAAGAAGCCCAGGTCGAACGCCTTGTGCTGATAGGTGACGCCCTCGGTCTCCACATCGGACGGTGTCTGCTGCACCCACAGGTTCGAAGGCGCGTTGACGATGAGCGGGCCAGCCGCGGCGCAGGCTGCGGTCGAACCCGTGCAGGCCGCCGCCAGCGTGCCCTTGTAGAACGCCTTGTCGTAGCTGGCGTTCAAGTAGACACCCAGGCCGTGCGAGAGATTGATGTTGCTCTCGCCCTCCAGGCCCTCGGTGATGGAGCTGGGCTGGATGTAGCAGGAGTTGTCGTCGCCGCTCGATGTAGTCGTAATGCACGAGTAGCTGTTGTCGAAGTGGATGTGATAGTAGTCCGCGTCGAAGGTGACATTCTTCAGCTTCAAAACCGTGCCACCCTCATACGTCGTGTTCTTCTGCTGCTTGGGCAACTGGACCTGCGGAGCAATGGTGCCGCTGCTGCTCTGGTTGAAGTCGAAGACGCTCGACGGCGGCACCACGCTGCCCTGCGCCGCCTGGCCGAAGATCGACCAGTTGTTGCGCAGGCGGTAGTTCGCCACCAGCGAAGGTAGCGTCGCATAGTAGCTGCCCGCATTGGCCACGAAGAGGTTGGGGTTGATGTTGGTGTTGGTCGCGTAATTACAGCCCACCGCCAGGCAGCCGATGGTCTTGCCGTCGTCGGCCATCTGCTTGGTGCCGATGGTGTAGTACGCCAGCTTTACGCCCGGTGTTACCTGCAGCCTGGGCAGCGCGTTCCAGGCAAACTCGACAAACGGCTGGTAGCTGTTGGTGACGAAAGTCTCGGCAAAGTTCGGCAGCGTCTGGTCCGCCCAGTGGTTCAGCGGGTCCGACGGGTACTGGTGGCGATCGGTGTTGGCCCACTCGTACCACAAGCCGGTGCGCAGGATGCCGAGCTTGGAGACAAAGCTGAGCTGCGAAGTCTCGCCATACTTGCGGTAGCTGTTGTACTTGTCCACGCCGCAAGGCTCGGCGGTGACGCCCTTCTTGGTGGCCTGCTGATCGCACAGCGTGGTAACAGTCACGTTGCCAATCGGCGCGTAGACAGTGCCCATTTGCGAAGTGGTGTCCGTGATTGGCACCGCGTTCGAATACTTCTCCGAGTTGTCGTAGTTATAGGTGTAGGGCTTGATGTCGAACGTCCAGCCCTTGCCCCACTCGCTGTGCACGCCAACGTACTCGAAGTCCGTGGGCACATGGTAGTAGTTGTACTGGTAGTCGAAGTAGTTCTCCGGATCGGCATTATTGATCATCAGGAAGTTCAGCCCCGACCCCGCATATGGAGCCAGCGCACCCGTGCAGGTGTAGCCGGTCTGCGCGCCATACATCTGGCAGCGCGTCGCGTTGATGTTCGGCGTGTTCGCGTCCACCCAGATCACGCCGGAGAAGCCGGTGACAGTGGTGTGGTCGGTCGCCTTCCACTGCATCTCGATGTCGCCGCCGTTGTAGGTCTGGTAGTTGAACGTCTGGTAGCCGTCCGACTGCAGGTGGTGCACGTCGACCATCAGGTTAAACTTCTTGCCCGGGCCGAAGCCGCCCGAATCATACTGCCCGTCGTACAGCAGCGTGTTGAAGGCGCCGTAGGAGAACTCGCCGCGAATGTCCTGCAGCGGATCGAACGCCTTCGACAGCAGGTGGATGGATCCGCCGAACGGCGTGGGTCCGATGGTGGAAGCCGTTCCCGGCGAGCGGTCGAAGTCGATGCCGCCCAGCCACATGGCCGGGAAGAACGCCCACGAGTGATGTGTCGGCGAGTTGGTGTCGTAGAACGGGATGCCGTCGAAGTCGATGTCGTAATCGCCGTCCGGAAAGCCGCGGAAGTAGGTCTTCGACTGGCCTAGACCGACGCCGTCGCTCGACAGCGTAAACGTGCTGGGCGCCATCTCCACCGCCTCGCCGTAGTCGGCCACCGGCGACATGAAGTTGTTGATCATGGCCTGCGTGATCTCGGTGTGCGCCGAGGTTTCAGCCAGCAGCGCGTCCATCGGAGCCAGTTCGCCGGCAACCGAGTTGGCCTCGCTCGCCTCCACGGTAATCTGCTCGGAGACATTGCCCATGGCTAGCTGTACGGCGACCTCGGCAGGCTGGCCGGCCGCAACCACCACGCCGGTCTTCTGGCTGGTCGCAAAGCCGGGAGCGTCCACCTGGACCGTGTACTTGCCCGCGGCCAGGCCG
>Ga0302310_10004729_pt1 | contig 10220 bp, 18 predicted proteins | sample III_Palsa_N1_2_FD_200451 | JGI IMG/M metagenome (GOLD analysis project Ga0302310, IMG submission 200451) | Peat permafrost microbial communities from Stordalen Mire near Abisko, Sweden - III_Palsa_N1_2 | ecosystem: Environmental > Terrestrial > Soil > Palsa > Peat permafrost | place: Sweden... | reverse complement strand
AACCGGGTAACGCAGACGAACAAAATCAGGGCGCACCGCATCGTTGGGGCGCGAGAAGAGAGAAGAAGATGGCGAAGATTCAGGTAGTCAATCTCACGGGAGCCAAAGTCGGCGAGTTCGAACTCGACGACCTGTTTGCCGGAGAAGTAAACGAGACGTTGCTCTGGGAGGCCGTGAAGCACTATCGTGCTGCGCTGCGCCAGGGTACGCACGCGACAAAAAATCGCAAAGCGGTCAGCGGCGCTGGTAAGAAGCTGTGGAAGCAGAAGGGCACGGGCCGCGCTCGCGTTGGTTCTATCCGCACTCCTCTCTGGCGTGGCGGCGGTACGGTCCATGGACCTCAGCCGCGCAGCTATGAGTATGCGTTTCCGCGCAAGAAGCTGTTGGGCGCGCTGCGCTCGGCGATCGCTTCGAAGATCAATGACGGCAAGTTGACCGTGGTCGAGAACTTCGACGTGGCGGAAGGCAAGACCAAGTTGTATCGCACGGCGCTGAACACGCTGGATGCGAAGAAGACGGCGCTGCTGGTCGAGAGCTCGCAGCAGTTGAGCGAGAAGTTGTACCTCGGTTCGCGCAATCTTCAGGGCGTAGAGCTGGTGCTGTCGTCGGAAGTCCATCCGTATGACCTGCTCAAGTATGAGCACGCAATTTTTTCGAAGTCCGCGTTCGAAGCGCTGCAGGACACGCTGAAGAAGGCTGTTAGCAAGCGCAAGCATGTTGAGAAGGAGGCTGCATAATGCCTACCGTTTATAGTGTTATCCGCCGTCCGCTGATTACTGAGAAGGCCATGACCACCCGCGAAGTCGAAGGCTCGCTGGTGTTCGAAGTGGCCGTGAATGCGACCAAGACCGAGGTCAAGCAGGCTGTCGAGCACCTCTTCAACGTGAAGGTTGCGAGCATTCGCACTGCCAGCGTTGTTGGCAAGGAACGCAAGCGAGGCAAGTTTTCGGGTTATCTCCCTGACTGGAAGAAGGCGTATGTGCGCCTGAAGGCCGGCGAGAAGGTCCCTGATTTTGCAGCAGAGATTTAGTGAGTCGTACTACCAAAGCATCATGTATCGCGCTGGATTATGAAGTAAGAACGAGCGCGGCAAAGGAATCAAGCAATGCCGATTAAATCATTTCGACCGATAACGCCGACCCTCCGCTTCCAGACGAAGCTGGTGACCGACGACATCACGACCGACACGCCGCACAAGCCGCTGCTGAGCGTAAAGCCGCGCACCGGCGGCCGTAACAACATGGGCAAGCTGGTGATCCGTCACCAGGGCGGCGGCCACAAGCAGAAGCTGCGCATGATCGACTTCAAGCGCGACAAGTACGGGATTCCCGCCACTGTCGCGACTATTGAATACGATCCGAACCGCAGCTCGCGGATCGCGCTGGTGCACTATGCGGACGGCGAGAAGCGCTACATCATTCAGCCGATCGGGCTGAAGGTGGGGCAGAAGATCATGAGCGGCCCCGATGCCGACATCCTGGTCGGCAACGCGCTGCCGCTGAAGTTCATCCCCACCGGAACGATTGTGCATAACATCGAACTGCGCCCGGGTAAGGGCGCGCAGATGGCACGTTCTGCCGGCGCGCAGGTCAACCTGATCGCGAAGGAAGGCGATTATGCCCTCTTGAAACTGCCCTCGGGCGAGACCCGCAAGGTGCTTGTGGAGTGCATGGCGACGATTGGTCAGGTTGGCAACACCGACCACGAGAACGTCACCATCGGTAAGGCCGGCGCGAACCGCTGGCGTGGAATCCGTCCCGCCAACCGCGGTGTTTCGATGAACCCTGTCGATCACCCGCACGGCGGTGGTGAAGGTAAGACCTCTGGCGGACGTCATCCGGTGACGCCGTGGGGCCAGCCGACACGCGGCTATAAGACTCGCAATAACAAACGCACGGATACGTTTATAGTGCAGCGCCGGAACAAGGGGCAGTAACTCAGCAACTCACAGCCCGGAGGAGCCTTACACAGGTTTGCAGGGCAACACCAAGTCTCAGCAACTCCTCACGAGATTCGTAGCATCGAGTACATAGGAGCAACACATGTCACGCTCAACCAAGAAGGGCCCGTTCATCGACGCGCACCTGATGATCAAGATCGACACGATGAACGCCGCCAACGACAAGAAGGTGATTCGCACCTGGTCGCGCCGCTCGACGATCCATCCCGACATGGTCGGGCACACGATCGCCGTGCACAACGGCCGCAAGTTCATCCCGGTCTATTGCACGGAGAATATGGTCGGGCACAAGCTCGGCGAGTTCTCGGCAACACGTACCTTCAAGGGTCACTCCGCGAAGGCTGCCGACACGGCGAAGGCCAAGTAAAAGATTTCGACGAAGGCATGGCCTTTGTCCTGAAGGAAGATCGCAATGCAGAAAGCAAAAGCACCAAGCACTCCCGAATTTCGCGCCGAGGCCAAGTTCCAGCGCGGCAGCCCGCAGAAGGCCAAGCTCGTGCTCGACCTGATCAAGGGTATGCGCGTCGAATCGGCCATCAACCTGATCGCCGTGACCAACAAGCGCTGGTCGCCGATCGTCGAGAAGGTGCTGCGTTCGGCCGTTCAGAACGCGGTATACCTCTCCGATGAGAAGGGCCTCAACATCGACGTCGACAACCTTATTGTGAAGACGGCGATTGCGAACGAAGGTCCGCGCATGAAGCGCATCCGCCCTGCTCCAATGGGCCGCGCGTTCCGCTATCAGCGGAGGATTGCGCACATCATTATTACGGTGTCGGAAAAGAAGTCCGCTGCTGCTGTTGCGGAAGCTTCTGCGGAACCGGTGAAGAAGACTGCCGGCAAGCCTGCGGCGAAGAAGGTTGTTGCGAAGAAGTCACCGGCGAAGAAGACTGCCAAGAAGGTTGCGGCAGCCAAGTAGTACAACGATTTTGTAGCTGAAGTAGTTAAATAAAATTTGCAAGATTAATATGGCCGCGCCGGCTCAACCGGCTATGGCTCGGAGTAAAGGGAAGCTATGGGACAGAAAGTCCATCCGTATGGATTCCGGCTCGGGATCAACAAACCGTGGAAGTCGCGGTGGTTTACCGAGCGCGGATTTGACAAGCTGCTGGTCGAGGACGTGAAGCTGAAGGCCGAACTTCGCGAGAAGTTGAAGGCTGCCGGCGTTTCGTCGGTAGAGGTTGAGCGCCCCGGCAACAAGCTGCGTCTCATCATCCGCACTGCGCGTCCGGGCATCATCATCGGCCGCAAGGGCGCGGAGATCGACAAGCTGAAGGCCGACATCCAGAAGCGCACCAATCGCGAGGTGTTTATCGACATCCTCGAGGTGAACAAACCGGAGCTCGACGCCCAGCTGGTGAGCGAGAGCATCGCGCTACAACTGGAGAAGCGCGTCAGCTTCCGCCGCGCGATGCGCAAGAGCGTAGATTCGGCGCTGCGCTTTGGCTGTAAGGGCATCAAGGTCCGCGTGTCGGGCCGCCTGAATGGCAATGAAATCGCGCGTTCGGAGTGGTATCTCCAGGGCCGTCTGCCGCTGCACACGCTGCGCGCCGACATCGACTACGGTTTCTCTGAGGCGCACACCACCTTCGGGATCATCGGCGTCAAGACCTGGGTGTATCGCGGCGATATCTATGAGCAGAAGAAGCGTCGCGAGCCGGCGGTTATCACTACCGGCGCGTTCTAAATCTTTCGCAGGACCCGCGGCTTGGAAAAGCCGCGGATTTCCTGTAAACTTAACTGGTTTGGCCCCGAGTCTGCACGGTTTGTGGAAGGTGCAGAGACCCCGGCTGAATTATCCGACACCTACGCGGGCGTCGCACTAACATCCTCTCGCGAAGTTGAAGTTTTAGAAGGAAATTCTCATGCTTTTGCCCAAGAAGGTTAAGTACCGTAAGCAGCAGCGCGGCCGTATGTGCGGCAAGGCGTGGCGCGGCTCTGATATTTCGTTTGGCGACTACGGCCTGAAGGTGCTGGAGTGCGGCTATATCACCGACCGCCAGATCGAAGCGTCGCGTATCGCCATGACCCGCTTCATCAAGCGTGGCGGCAAGGTGTGGCTGCGGTTGTTTCCGGACAAGCCCATCACCAAGAAGCCTGCCGAAACCCGTATGGGTAAGGGCAAGGGCGCGCCGGACCACTGGGTCGCGGTGGTTCGTCCGGGCAAGATTTTGTTCGAGATGGAAGGCGTTCCGATTGAGCTGGCCAAAGAGGCGATGCGTCTCGCGGCGCATAAGCTGCCGCTCAAGACGACGTTCGTCGTTCGTCCCGGCATGAAGGTTGAAGTAGCGGTCAAATAGATCTGTAAATTTGCAATGCCGTTCAGGCGGTAAGAAAGAAGTCATCATGGAACTCGACAAGATCAGGAATTTGAGCGACGAGGAGTTGAAGGGCGAAGAGGCCAGGGCCGCTGAGCAGCTCTTCCGCATCCGCTTCGCCAAGAGCTTGGGCAAGCTGGACGGTTTGAAGAACCTCCGCACACTGAAGCTGGACATCGCACGCATCAAGACGATTGCCAAAGAGCGCCAGCTCGTGGCAGCTAAGGGAGCAAAATAATGGCCGAGACTACTGGTATCGCAACACCGGCTGAGCAGAATGCTCCCCGTCGCAATGAGAAGGTCGGCAACGTGGTTTCGACCAAGATGCAGAAGACGATCGTGGTCGAGATCGAGATGCGCAAGGCGCACCCCAAGTACAAGCGCGTGATGAAGTCGAACAAGAAGTTCTACGCGCATGACGAGCAGAACTCGGCGCGCGTGGGCGATGTGGTCCGCATTCGCGAGTCGCGTCCGCTGTCGAAGCTGAAGCGCTGGTCGCTCGAAGAGATTATCCGCCGGTCGTCGTTGTCGGCACTGCCTGACGAGAAGCCGTCGCGTGCAGAGAACGCAATTCAAAGGGCGTAGTTTTCGCGATTGTTCTACGAGGAGATTCACATGGCAGTTCAAATGCGCACCATGCTTGCCGTTGCCGATAATTCGGGCGCCCGCAAGCTCCAGGTCATCCTGCCGCTGGGCGGCGGCCTGGGCAAGAAGGCCGGTCTCGGCGACGTTGTTACGGCGGCCGTTAAGGAAGCTTCGCCCGACGGTACGGTCAAGAAGGGCAAGGTCGTGAAGGCGGTCATCGTCCGCACGCACAAGGAGTATCGCCGCCGCGATGGCACGTACATCCGCTTCGACGAAAATGCCGCTGTCGTGATCAACGATGCGAACGAGCCGGTCGGCACGCGCGTCTTCGGGCCGGTTGCCCGCGAGCTGCGCGATAAGAAGTTTTTGAAGATTGTTTCGTTGGCGCCTGAAGTTATCTAGCAGTTAAAACGGATTCCGGCTCCGTATCGCCGAGCCCGCGGTGCGGGAGATAGAGAGAGTTATGCCAAGCAAGTTCAAGCCGGCAACGGCTGGTATCAAAGCGAAGATCAAGATCAAGCGCAACGACCGGGTGATCGTCATTGCAGGTAAGAGCAAGGGCAAGACGGGCCGCGTGTTGCGCGTGATCGTCGCCAAGCAGCGCGTGCTGGTTGAAGGCGTGAGCATGATCAAGAAGCATGTGAAGCCGAATCCGCAGAAGAACATTGCGGGCGGCATCGCCGAGCAGGAAGCGCCGATCCACATCTCGAACGTGATGCTGGTGGATAGCGAAGGCAACAAGACCCGTATCGGTTTCCAGGTTGAAGGCAAGAAGAAGGTCCGCGTCGCGCGCAGTAACGGCGTGACGATCGCAGAGAAGAAGAGCAAGTAGTCGGCACGAACTGATGGAGCACCCCACGAAACGGTAGACGGCGCAAGCTACTCCGGGAACCGTGGAGAAAGCGAAGAAGAGACATGGCAGCACGTTTGAAAGAGAAGTACCACAGCGAGATCAAGCAAGGCCTGTTGAAGGACCTCGGCCTTAGCAATGCGATGGCCGTGCCACGGCTGGAGAAGATCGTCATCAACATGGGTCTGGGTGAAGCGACGCAGAACGTTAAGATCATGGATCCGCTGCTTGCCGACCTGGGTTCGATCGCCGGCCAGAAGCCGGTCATCACCAAGGCCAAGAAGTCGATTGCGGCGTTCAAGCTGCGTGAAGGCATGCCCATCGGCGCGATGGTCACGCTGCGCGGCGATGCGATGTATGAGTTTCTCGACCGCCTGATCTCGATTGCGCTGCCGCGTGTGCGCGACTTCCGCGGTGTTTCGTCGAAGAGCTTCGACGGGCGTGGCAACTACACTCTCGGCCTGCGCGACCAGTTGATCTTCGCCGAGATCGACTACGCGAAGGTCGACAAGATCAAGGGTATGAACGTGACCATCGTGACGACAGCCAAGGACGACAACGGCGCACGCGAGTTGCTCAAGGGCTTCGGCATGCCATTCCGCGTTGGGGCATAAGACAGGTTTAGGTTTCACGGATTAGCGAAGAAGTATAAGCAGGAAACGAGAAAATTATGGCTACTACCGCAAAACGCGTTAAAGATGCACGAGTTCCGAAGTTCAAGTCCCGCCAGCACAACCGCTGCCAGCTATGCGGACGTCCGCGCGCGTTTCTGCGCAAGTTCGGCGTCTGCCGTCTGTGCTTCCGCGGTCTTGCGCTGAAGGGCGAGATTCCGGGTGTTGTTAAGTCCAGCTGGTAAGTTTGCGGGCCGGGGCTAAAGCCCGGTTCGTGGCTCGGGCGAGACAGTGGGCTGAACCCACTTCTAATCCGGCACAAGGCAAGTCCGGCTAAACAAGAACGGCGCGACACGCCTTCAGAGATGAAGGCGAACCGCCACAACCATTCCCGCAGGTTCTCTTGAGTTTCAGGAGCGAACGGGGGATGAAAGGAAAATGATGAACCTCACCGATCCAGTTGCAGATTTTCTGACCCGTATCCGCAACGCACACCGTGCCAAGCATCAGAAGCTCGACGCCCCCGCCTCCAAGCTGAAGACCGAGATCGCCCGCATCCTCAAGGAGGAGGGCTACATCGCGAACTACAAGCCGGCGGAAGAAGACGGCATGAAGGTGCTGCGCGTGTATCTGAAGTACGGCCCGAACAACGAGCCGGTCATTCGCGACCTCAAGCGCATCTCGCGTCCGGGCTGCCGCGTGTATCTCGGCAAGGATGAGATCAAGCGTGTGCAGGGCGGCCTCGGGATCTCGATCATGACCACGCCCAAAGGTGTGATGACCGGTCGCCAGGCACGCCGCGAAGGCGTTGGCGGAGAGATTCTCGCTGAAGTTTGGTAAGAGTGGGTTTAGGTTTTGAGTTTTTAGGAAGAGCGGGCAACCGCCGGCTGCAGTGGAACTCGTGAAGAACGAGGGACTCGCAAGCCAAGAAGGATTGAAACAATGTCACGTATCGGCAAGAAACCCATCACGATTCCCAAGGGCGTGAAGTACACAGTGGAGACCAACCTGATTGTGGTCGAAGGTCCGAAGGGCAAGGTTTCCGCGCTCATTCCGGCTGGCATTACCGTGTCGGAGAAGGACGGTGTGCTCACCGTCGAGCGGCCCGACGACGCGCACTCCGCAGTTCATGGGCTGGCGCGCGCCCTGGTGTTCAATGCGGTCGAGGGCGTGACCAACGGCTGGAAGAAGGAGCTCGACGTAGTCGGCATCGGCTATCGCGTGGAGTTGAAGGGCAAGGACATGGTTGTGTTCACGCTCGGCTACTCGCACCCGATCGAGTTTCCGCTGCCCAGCGGCATTGAAGTGACCGTGGACGCCAAGCAGACGCATGTAACGGTCTCGGGCATTGACCGCCAGAAGGTCGGGCAGATTGCCGCGGACATGCGTTCGCTGCGCAAGCCCGATCCGTACAAGAACAAGGGTGTCCGCTACTCCGACGAGAAGCTCAAGAAGAAGGTCGGCAAGACGGGCGCGAAGTAAGAGTAGGGATTAGGGGTTAGGGATCAGCAAAAGCGCGCTTCCGGCCCTTAGTCCCTCGCAATTCACCGAACGTGCTCAGCATTCTGGGCACGCCTTTAGGAAGGAAGAATTATTATGATCAACAGTCCTCTACGCAACAACATTCGGCAGCGCGTGCATTCGCGCATCCGCGCCAAGATGAGCGGTTCCGCGGAGCGTCCGCGGCTCAATGTTTACCGCTCGCTGAACCACATCTATACGCAGATCATCGACGATGCGAACGGCGTTACGATCGCTTCGGCTTCCACGATGAGCCCGAAGGGCACGGAGCGCAAGGCCGGCGGTAACGTTGAGGCGGCCAAGATGGTAGGCAAGCTGATCGCAGAGCGCGCGCAGGAGAAGGGCATCAAGAAGGTGGTCTTCGACCGCGGAGGTTATCTGTATCACGGCCGCATCAAGGCATTAGCCGATGCCGCCCGTGAAGCCGGACTTGAATTCTAAGAACGCGTTAGACGTTCCAATAAAACGCAGCTAAGACTGCAACCTCCGGACCGGTGTGCCGGGGAGAAAATAAAGAGGAAACACGATGGCAATGAAGAAGAGACTCGACGGAAACCGGATGAACCTGAAGGATGAGGTTGTGTCCATCAATCGCGTGACCAAGGTCGTCAAGGGCGGCAAAAACATGTCGTTCGCGGCACTGGTAATCGTTGGCGACGCTGCTGAAGGCGTGGTCGGCTACGGCTCGGGCAAGGCGAAGGAAGTTCCGCAGGCTATCCGCAAGGGCATTGAAGCGGCGAAGAAGAACCTGATCAAGGTGAACCTGACGCACTACTCGATCCCGCATGTGGTGCTTGGACACTATGGCTCCGGTGAAGTGCTGCTGAAGCCGGCGCCTGAAGGTACCGGCATTATCGCGGGCAAGACGGTTCGCGCTGTAATGACCGCGGCCGGCGTCCAGAACGTGCTGACCAAGAGCCTCGGTTCGGCGAACCCGCACAACGTGATCAAGGCAACGTTCGACGCGCTGACGCAGTTGCGCGATAAGGCTGAAGTTGCCGCACTGCGCGGCAAGTCGGTAGACGAACTTTAGGAATACGGAGAAGAACAATGGCATCCGAAAGCAAAATTAAGTTGCAGTACTTCCGCTCGCAAATCTGCACGCCGGTCAAGCACAAGCTCGTGGTCAAGGGCCTGGGCTTCACGCGGCTGAACCAGATCGTCGAACGCGAAGACACGCCGTCGATTCGCGGCATGGTGAATAAAGTCCCTCACCTTGTCCGGATCGTCAGCTAAGACCTAACAACGAAGAACTTACATGCGAGTCGGCCTTCAAGGCCGGCGTTAGCGAGGAAATCATGGCACTGAATCTCAGCAATCTGAAGGCGCCGAAGAAGGCGAATGAAAACAAGAAACGCGTGGGCCGCGGTATGGGCTCGGGTATGGGTAAGACCTCGACGCGTGGTCATAAGGGTCAGGGTTCGCGTTCGGGCTCCAGCCTGATGCGCGGTTTTGAAGGTGGCCAGATGCCGCTGCATCGCCGCCTGCCCAAGCGCGGGTTTACCAACATCTTCCGCGTGGAGTACGCAGTCCTCGGGCTGGACACAATCGCCGAGCTGAACGAGAGCGAGCTCACACTGGAGAAGCTGACTGAGCACGGCATCCTGAAGAAGCGCGACGGCCTGGTCAAAGTGTTGGCAAATGGCGAGATCAAGACAGCTGTCACGGTCCATGCGCACAAGTTTTCGAAGGCCGCGCAGAAGGCCATCGAAGCTGCTGGCGGCAAGGCTATTATCATCGGCGAAACTACGACCCCGTATACGCGTTCGTAAATTGTGGCTTGCGCGTAAAATCAAATTAACGAAATCTGCTGAAGGCCATAGATAACGATGCTCGAGAAATTCCTTAACATCTTCCGCATCCCCGATCTGCGCAAGCGGATATTCTTCACGCTTGGGCTGCTGGCGGTCTATCGCCTGGGCGCGCACATTCCCACCCCGGGCATCAATGGCGCCAAGCTGGCTGAGTTCTTCAATCAGAACTCGGGCTCGGCCCTGGGTCTGCTCGACCTGTTCAACGGTGGCAACCTGCGCAAGTTCACCGTGTTTGCGCTGGGCATCATGCCTTATATCACGGCGTCGATCATCTTCCAGTTGCTCACGGTGATCTATGAACCGCTGGCGAAGCTACAGAAGGAAGGCGAGCTCGGCCGCCGCAAGATCACTCAGTGGACACGCTACACTACGGTACTGCTCGCGATCGTGCAGAGTTTTTTCATCGGTCTCACCCTTACCAGCACGCAGACCGGAGAGTCGATGATCACGATGACGAAGTGGACCTTCCTTCCGCTGTGTGTGATCACGCTTACCTGCGGGACGGCCTTCATCATGTGGCTGGGTGAGCAGATCACCGAGCGCGGCATCGGCAACGGTATG
>Ga0302310_10004725_pt1 | contig 10224 bp, 8 predicted proteins | sample III_Palsa_N1_2_FD_200451 | JGI IMG/M metagenome (GOLD analysis project Ga0302310, IMG submission 200451) | Peat permafrost microbial communities from Stordalen Mire near Abisko, Sweden - III_Palsa_N1_2 | ecosystem: Environmental > Terrestrial > Soil > Palsa > Peat permafrost | place: Sweden... | reverse complement strand
GGGGCAAAGAGGAAACGATGGACCCCAGCTCCGAGAGCAACTGGCCGAAGATTTTTCTGATTTATGCGATTGGAGTGCTGGCGGCGATGTCGGTGAGTCAGGCGGTTCCCGTGGTGGGAATGATCGCGCGCGAGTTCCATCCAACCGATCCGTCGCAGCTGGGGCTGATAATTTCCCTGCCTTCCCTGGTGGTTGCGATCGGCGCGCTGGCGGTGGGCTGGCTTACCGACAAATTCGGCGCCCGGCCCGTGCTACTGGTGGGTGCCGCGATTTTGCTCGCCGGTGACATCGCGACCACGCTTGCGCCCAGCTTTGACCTGCTGCTCGCTAGCCGCATAGTTGCCGGTGTAGGCTATACCGGAGTCGCGGTGGCGGCGGTGGCGATGCTCACGCGCACCACCGCCGGCAATCGCCGCACCGCCGCTTTGTCGCTGTGGTCGAGCTTCGTGCCGATGAGCTTCATCATACCGTTCCTCACCGCGGCTCCGGTGATGATGTCGGGGCAATGGCGCTGGGCCTTCGATGGCCACGCCATCGTTCTGGCGGCGCTGGCGCTGCTGGCGCTGCTATTCCTACCCGAAGGCCGCATGGTGAGCAGCAGCGGTGCCCGTACCGCAGGCCTGTCGCAAGTGCTGCGCTCACCTTGGCCTTATGCGCTCGGCATTTCGTTCGGCGCCGCGGCGTTTCTGCAATCGGGGATTGTCGCCTCGCTGGCGGTTTTCCTAGCGCGCCGCTATCACGTTTCCGAACTCTCGGTGCAGCCCTACAATGTCGGCGCCATGGTCGCCAATATCGCCGGCTGCCTTGCCGTCGGCCGTCTGTTGCATGCCAAAATCCCCGCTGTGTGGGTCGGTTTCGCAGGTCTTGTTCTTGCCGGCTTGGGCGGTGTGCTGGTGTTTGCCACCACGATCGGCTTCGGCAACGCGATTGCGGCCAGTTGGCTTTTCACCTTCGGCTGCGGCCTGCTGGTTGGTATGTGGACGCTGCTGCCGCTAGTATCGCCGTCCCCCCCCTGCGTTGGTGCCACCAGCGGCTTGGTGACTCAGCTCACGTTGCTCGGCGTCTTGCTTGGCTCGCCCTTCGCTTTCGCGGCGGAAGCATCGCTGTCCGCAATCCCGATGCTGATTTTCATTGGTGGTTCGCTGGTGGTTTGCCTGGCCGGGTTGCCGATCTGGTTGCGGTGGGGGCCGCCGGTGCGTGGGCCAGCCTAAATACAATGGCTTTTTGGAGCATGATGAAATCATTCGGAATCAAGAAGGGTAGGAAGTCTCACCCATCCCCTCATTTTGACGCCCCAATCGCCATTGGAAAAAGCCCCGTGGCAGTCACGGCCTCTGCGAATTTCTCCATCAACGGCTTGAGTCGATGTTCCGGCATGTTCGGGATCAACTCGTAGAGCATGCAGCCCTGCCGAAATAGTGAGTGGGTGCGCGTGTTGCTGGTGTTGGATTTCAACAGCCGGTCCATCCCCAGGCTTTCGCCAGCGGCGCCCAGCAGCGTCAGCAAGGCGGTGGCGAAGGCGCTGATCAGCAACAGACGATCGCGGCGCGTGGGTTCGCCGATGCACGTGGACGACAGACCCATGCCGAAGCGCAGGTCCTTGGTGTCGCGGAACTGAGGCTCGATCGTCCATCTTTTCGAATAATGGCCGATCAGCGTCGCCGCCGTCGCGTTCCGCTCGCTGGTGGCGAGGCACCACGGCCCCTTCATGTCTTTGGCATGCACGCACACGACCGCGCCCACTTGCTGGCGGCTCCGGTCTCACCGTTGTCGGCGACGATGCGCAATCGATTTATGCCTTTCGGGGCGCCACGGTGCGCAACATTTTGGATTACCCGGCGCAATTCAACCCGCAAGCGCACATCGTCACCCTGGAGCAGAACTATCGCTCCACCCAGCCGGTTCTTGCCGCGGCCAACGGCGTCATCGGCTTGTCCGCCGAGCGATTTACCAAAGACCTGTGGTCCGAGCGTGCGTCCGCTGATAGGCCGTTGCTGGTCAATGTCCGCGATGATGCCGATCAGGCTGGCTACATCGTGGAGCGCGTGCTCGAAAATCGTGAGGCCGGGACGATGCTGAAGCAGCAAGCGGTGCTATTCAGAACCTCCAGCCACAGCGGCGCGCTTGAGGTCGAATTGACGCGGCGAAATATCCCCTTCGTCAAATTCGGCGGCCTGAAATTTCTCGACTCTGCGCACGTCAAGCACATGCTCGCGCTTTTGCGCTTTGTCGAAAACCCGCGTGACCAGATCGCAGGCTTCCGGGTGATGCAGCTGATGCCCGGCGTCGGCCCGACCTCGGCAGCGCGTGTCATCGCCCATATACTGGAGGCAGCCGATCCGATTGCAGCGTTAGCCAAATCCCCTTCCCCGCCCCGCGCGGACGAAGATTGGACGGATTTTGTCGAAACAATTCAGACCATCAAATCAGGTCGAGCCGGTTGGCCTGCCGAACTGGGACTGGCGCGGCTCTGGTATGAGCCGCATCTCGATCGAAACTATGAGGATGCTGTCACTCGTAGGACGGATCTGCTCCAGCTTGAGCAGATCGCCGGCGGTTACCCCTCAAGGGAACGTTTCCTGACCGAGCTGACGCTCGATCCTCCGGACGCGACCAGCGACCAATCCGGGGTGCCCTTGCTCGATGAGGATTATCTGAACTTGTCGACTATCCATTCCGCCAAGGGCCAGGAATGGAAGTCGGTGTTCGTCCTGAATGTCGTGGATGGCTGCATTCCGTCCGACCTCGGCACCGGTCAGGCGCACGAGATCGAAGAGGAGCGCCGACTGCTTTACGTTGCCATGACGCGTGCCAAAGACGATCTGCACCTCATTGTTCCGCAGCGGTTCTTCACCTACGGTCAAAACGCGATGGGAGATCGGCACGTCTATGCTGGTCGAACGCGCTTTATTCCCCAGGAAATCCTGGCATTGTTCGAATCTGTCATATGGCCGATCGCCGACTCTTCCGCGGCGATTCGCGCCATTGGCCAAGGCCCGCAGGTAGACGTTGCCGCGCGTATGCGCAGCATGTGGCGGTAAGGCGATCGAACCGTGTGCACACTTTATAGCGTTACCAAAAGCCAGCAGGCTATTCGTGAACTCACCGGGGCAATGATCGATACGACCGGAAACTTGCCGCCGCTGCCTGGGATCTTCCCCGATATGCTGGCGCCGGTCGTGCGCAACGGGGATCAGGAACGTGAATTGACGATGATGCGCTGGGGCATGCCGTGTCCCCCGCAATTTGGCGCGGTGCCTGTCACGAACATTCGCAATGCCAGCAGCCCGCATTGGCGCCGTTGGCTTGGCCCGGCGAGCCGCTGCCTGGTGCCGGCGACGTCCTTCCGTGAGTGGGAAGATACCAAACCGAAGAAAACACCCGTATGGTTTGCGCTGAACGAGGATCGACCGCTATTTGCGTTCGCTGGGATTTGGACGACCTGGCACGGCACCCGCGGAACCAAAGCTCAACCGATCGAAGGTGAGCACCGGCTTTATGGATTTCTGACTACCGATGCCAACACGCTTGTCGGTTCGATCCATCCGAAAGCGATGCCGGTGATCCTTACCACGAGGGAAGAAATGGACGTATGGATGCGCGCACCATGGGCTGAAGCGGCAGCATTGCAGCGGCCGCTGCCTGATGACGTTCTCGCCATTGTCGCCAGAGGTGAGAAGGTCGACAACGCTAATATCGCGGGTTAACGGATATGTTCACCTCCAAAATTGCGACCACCACGGTAACCTAGGGATAGAAATGACTGGAGAATCCACTTGAAGTCTCTAAAAATTGCGCTGGTTGTTGTGGGGTTTCTGGCCCTGCTGGTGGGGCTGGTGTGGATTGGTCAGGGTACGGGCTACTTCCCCTACCCGAGATCCAGCTTCATGATCAACCAGCTGCCCTGGACCTATCGTGGCGCCGGCGTTGCGGTCGTCGGACTCCTCGGTATCGTGCTCGGCTGGAGACTCTGACTTGGACGCTGGCCCCCGCCAAACCACTTGAGCCAGGCCAATCGACCGTCGTTGAGGCGCCAACTGCTGGACCGAAGCTCTTCAGGCAGGTAAAAACAGTGTCTGCCTGCCAGTGCAAAGACCGACAAACACAATCGGGAATCGAATGGCGGTTGTCGATCGTCAACTCTGTCGTCTCCGACAACCGTCAGGTAACCTACGCGCCGCCCGAGTTCATCCCAAACATGCGACTCGGACAAAGTGTTATCCACAAACGGGAGTGGGGTGAGGCGATGAGCACAAATTCATCCACCAACCGAGCAGGTTTTCCCGTGGGAGTAAGAGATCACTTTGTGGGGTGAAGTGATGCGACTCGCACATATCCCGTGGGGATAAGCGATAGAGAACTACTAATACTAATCTAATACCTTCAAATTGAAATATCGCTTAACCCCACAACAAATTTTGCTTGACGAAATACGCTGTGGATCAGATTGTCAGAAAGAAGTTGCTAACGAGAAAGAAGTTGCTCAGGAAGGATGTGATGAAAACCAACGACGCAGCGCACGGCATTCATCAGCTTGTGCTCATCCATGGGCTCGAACGCGCTCGTGAAATGGTACCAGTTAAGCAGCGTCCGCTTGTGGACATTGCCGCCGAAATTATGGCCGACGACCGACAAGCGATTGGGATCAGCTATACTGGCTTTTGCCTTACCTCGCTTCCGCACAAACGGCTGCCCGATGACCAACCCTGGCAGAAACACGGACATAGAATCACTCTACTGGTTGAACCTGGGCGCCTTCAGACCCAAGCCGGCGACCTTAAGCTCTACGGGGTGCCTTACGGCGCCCGCGCTCGTATGATTCTACTATACCTCCAGACACAGGCTGTCCGAACTGGAAGTCCTCAAGTAGCGTTAGGACGCAGCATGCGGGACTGGATGGAACGCATGGGACTTGCCATTGGGGGCGAAACCGTAAAAAGTCTTCGCGAACAATCGGCTCGCATTTCCGCCTGCACCCTTAAGTTTTTCTGGGAGGGTGAAGAAGACAAAGGCCGTGGGTTTAAGCGAGCGTCCATCGTCGACTCTGGGCTCGAATTTGCGGTCAGCGACTCACCACAGGGGACTCTCTGGGAGGACCAAGTAGTTCTGGACCCGACCTTTTATAAGGCCCTGAGAGATCATCCTGTTCCCGTCCAGGAAGCCGCCATTCGAGCCCTACGCGACCGCTCGATGTCCCTTGATCTGTATGTCTGGCTCGCGTACCGACTTCATACCCTGCACAAGGCGACCCCAATCACTTGGTCAGCCATTAGTGCCCAATTCGGGGCAGGGTTTGAGAAATTGTTCCATTTCAAACCACGGTTCATCGAGGCTCTTGCCGCGGCGGTCGCAGCCTACCCCGAGGCGCGTGTGGAACTTACCGATACCGGTATCACCCTATTCCCCTCACGTCCGCCGGTTGCTCGCCTTACCCCACAAAGTGTCGGAAAGGCCAGTTAGAACTCTCCGGACGGCGATTATATCGCTTAACCCCACACCCAGTCTTATCGCTTAACCCCACGCTCCGTAATCACCCTTATACCCCTAAGACGCGGAGATCCCAGCACTGACCTCGGACGCCTACACCACACATCGCTTATCCCCACGACGAGGTGCTGAACGACAGGCTTATGGTCGACGATCCACCTCCCCCTCACCTGACCCCGCAAATCATCCAAGTCAGCAAACGAGTCGCCCAAAAGGCACATTTTATCGCTTAACCCCACACAAAAGCACCTTGATTGCAATTTACTAGACTTCGCCCTGCTCAAGGCTATCGCCTAACCCCACAATCAATCCTGTCACCTGGCAATCGTCCTTCTGGAAGCAAAATTTCAGCTAGACCTTCGTCCATCGCTTAACCCCACACCTCGTACAACAGCCCATACCGATTTTTACTGTCATATCAATCTGTTGGAGCTATTTTCTGCCCTATCACTTAACCCCACACTCCTCATCCGACATCATAACGATCAGTTCGACATGAGAACTGCCACATATCTCATTGATATTACACAAAAAGCGAACCAGTTGACACTGTACTCGATCGCTCATGTGGTGGCTGCGGCAATAAATGCCGCAACAACGATCGAAGGCTCTTCTCCTATCGCTTAACCCCACACAACGCGGCAGAATCGGTCGCCAACCACGAGAGAAGCGAGAACGGAGGAAGGCCCGCTAATTCACAGGTAACGCCAATCGCTCGGCGAGCACGTGAACTTCGCTGTCGGGGATCGTAGTTGCAAATCGAAATACCCATTGCCCACCATTCCGCGTGAGCGTTCCGATTCGACGTCCGTCGTGAACGATATGACGACGCTCTGGCACCGGCGTACGAGGGCTTCCACGGTCCCCTCCCCTGCCTTCTGCAGCTCGGGTAAGAACCTCGATTTGGACGGCCGGGTCGGGTACAGATCCATTCTCACCAATGGTTTGCCGATAGGTGTCGAGAGCGTCGAGAATGCGATGAAGAGCGTTGGGATCACCTTCTATCGCTTCCATAATCCGACGCGCAGGAAGAACGGCGAGCCGGCGGGGCTCCAACAAACGATCGAGAATCTCATCAGGGAACCTAGACAATCTAAGGTAGAGGCTGAGAGTCGAAGGGTCAACTCCAAATTGTGCAGCAATATCTTTCGCTGGCGCTCTCATTTGGTCTCGCACTTCAGAAAACCACCGCGCACGTTCCAGTGCAGATATATCCGCCCGGCGCTCGTTTTCTGAGAATTGGACTCGAAGCATGGTTTGGTCATCAAGATCCCTTACCCGAGCAAGTACCGAACGTTTTAGACGTCGGCACGCCTCCAAGCGACGCCGGCCCGCCGCGATCTCGAATGTGCCATCCGGCATCTTCCGGACGGTAATTGCGTCGTTCTGTCCATTGGCGTTGATATCAGCCAGCAAATCCTCAAATTCTCGACCTTCCGAACCGCCGTGAAGCCGGTCCTTGGGAAGGCGGTCGACGACGCTTTCGACGTCTAAGAAAAGAAATTCTTCTATCGAGTCGCCCACGCGATCACGCAGCGCTTTGGCTCGATTGAGCTCCTCAAGGAGTCCCGCGTTGGCTGAATTTGTCTGGGCGAGTTCTGCTTCAAGGCGATTGACTCGGTCACGAAGAGCTTCCGCAGCTGTGCTGAGTGCGGCGGCAGGCTTATGAACGCCAGCACCAGCAGCGCGGAGTGACTGTTCGACAGTGATGCCGGGGGCTGGTTCTGCCGTGCCCTCCCTAACTGCCTCGGCAAGGCTTGCAAAGCGGGACTTACCGGCACTCATAGGACGGTCTCCGCGGCGTCAAGCTGTTCATCAGGTTTTCGCCCCCACCCCCGCTGGACCTCGAGTTCGATTGCGTGGTTGACGGCATTCGCGCTTGCGACAACGCGATTGTAGGCCGCGCGGTCGGTACTGGGCTCGTACTCGTAGAGTGTCTCCTTACCAAAACCGGCTGTCCCCATGATTCGTGAGTGGAGAAATTCGCCGGGTAGAACGGCATCACCAAAGCGCTCGCGTATGAGGCTGACGAGAGCCTCTTGGCTACGGTCGGCCGGATCGTATGCTGTTACCATAACTCTGGTGAACGCGAGCTTGAGAACGTTTCCGAATGCCTCCTGGAAGTCAGCAACGTAACTGGCCAGGTGGGCGAAGAATTCGCCGGTCGAGGCAAGGTCCGTCATGGTCGCACGAGTAGGGACGATAAGGCCGGTGGCAGAGTGAAGAGCGATCGTCATCAGCATGTTGACGTCCGGCCGCGTATCGACGACAGCGATGTCATATTCATCACCGAGAGCCGCCAGAAAGCTTGTCAACTCATCAAAATAGAGGACCTCCTCCACAACACCACTGGTGGATCTCTTTGACAGTGATTCTTCTGCTTGTGCGAGCACTGCGCCCGCTGGGACAAGGTCGATAGTCGGCCAGTAGGTGGGTTGGCAAAGTGATGCCGCTTCAATCTTTCGGCCAGCTTCGCGCGCAGCCGTCCAGGCCGCAAAGCTGTTCTCAAGACCCACCTCAGTCGAAGGGTCGATCCCGAACTGGGCCGTAGCACTTCCCTGACTATCGAGGTCAACTAGCAGAACCCGGTAGCCTCGCCGCGCGAGATATTGGGCAAAGTGAACACTACTGGTAGTCTTGGCCGTTCCGCCTTTGAAGTTGGAGAAAACAACTGTTGCTAAGGCCTCCCCGCGGCCCGAGTGTCGTTTTGGCAAAATTTGCCGGTCTCCGGAGGAATCATAAAGCGTCTTTCGGAGGTAAAGAATGTCGTCAAAGGTAAGACGACTGTTGGCCGAGCCAATCCGACTATATGAGAACTTAGCATTGGTGGTGACCACTCGTGGCTTTACTCCTAGGAGCGATGCCACCTCATGGGTGGAGAACGTCCGGAGGCGCTTGCGTTTCTCTGGTGCATTTTCAACTTCGATTGCGACACGCTGCGCTGAGCGCAGTACATCGGCGATACGGCGATACGTTTCAGATGGAGTCATCTGGTCCATTATTCCTTCTTGGCCGAGTTTCGCCGACTACGCGATTTCGACCCCCATTGAGGTGTGCGCGCGACTCGGACTTGGATGCAGCCAAGTTATCGGCCAGGCGAGCGAATTGGAAGAGGAAAACAAAGCCCGACCAAAGGCCGCCAATGAATCTCTCGCAACTATGGCCGCAACCACGAGATCCAGACTTGGATGCATCCAAGTTGTCGAATTAGCGGCTGCTGGTAGATCCGTGTGCGAGCTCGTGGAATTGAAGCTATCTGCCATTTACCCCACAACTCTCAAGGCTGAAGGAGTGCAGAACCGCTGAGCCGCGCAAAATTCAAGGATTCCCGACCATCCGGCCTCAATCTGTCGGCTCCACATGAGCCATCAAGATAACATCCTCCGGTCGCGCGAGGCACTAAAGGAATTCCTCTCGTTCGACTGTCGCTGACGCATAAGTCTGGACTGATCCCTGCTAAATGGCCCGCGCCACCAGCCCATCCGCCCGCTCACAGTACCCCATTCAAAGGATGCCCCTCGAACAGATCGCCGAACTCAAGATATTCGCCGAGCACGTCGAAGCTCTTGTGCCGGCCAAGCCGTTTCAGCTTGGCGGGGTGGACGCCGCATTCCATGCCGGTGGTGAGAGCGCCGCGCTTGAGGCTGTGGCCGCCGAGGTCGCGCCGCTTGAAGCCGGCAGCGACGGCGCGGACCTGGATGATTTGCGCGACGGTCTGGGGCGTGATCGCGGCGCTGCCGATGCGGGGCAGGGGAGGGGGGGCGCCGGGCCCTTGGTGCGGCGGTAGCCAGATCCGCCGGAACACCGGCCCTGCGCTGATGCCGGCCGCTTCTTGCCAGAGCGCGAGGGCGCGAACCGGGCAGAGTTCGGTGTCCCCATAGGGCAGGGGAACGGTCACCGCCGTGGTCTGCTCGCCTTTGGTTTGCGGCAGGGTGAGCCTGATGCCGCGGTCGGTGGCCTCGAGGTGATCGGCCCGGATCGCGGCGAGTTCGGAACGCCGCAGCGCGCCGGCGAAGCCCACCAGGATGAGCGCGCGGTCGCGCAGGCCGCGCAGATCGTTCCCGATCGGCGCGAGCAGCCGGCGCACGATGGTCGCGGTCGCCGCGACCTTCTTGCGCGGGATCTCGCCGCTGTGGGCGGCGTCCCGGCGGATGCCGGCGACGGTTTCCGACACGCAAACGTCGTCGGTGGGCACCGGGCAGCGGGCGGCGCGGTGCAGATAGCGGATGGCGGCGCGGCGGAGTTCGATGGTGTTGGGCGCGAGCCGGCGGCCGCGCTCGCCGGCGAGGAAGGCGGCGACATCCGAGCCTTGAGCGGGCAGGGCAGGGAGGTCGTGGCGCGCACACCACGCGCACCAGGCGCGGACGGCGGCGCGGTAGGCCCGCCGGGTATTGTCGGATTTGGCCATGCGGGCGTAGGCCGCGGCGGCGCCGCGTTCACTCGCCAAGGTTCCGTCCAGGACGGGTTGGGTGGCTTCGGCGGCTTCGTCGAACCAACGCTTGACCTCGGCCGGATCGCCGCCGAGCGGCGGTGCGGCAAGGGCCTGCGACGATGGCACGAGCGCTCTGCTTGCGGCTGCTGGTCCTCGGCTAAGGGTTTCGCTTGGGCGGTCCATGGCGCTCCAGAGGGTCGGGCAGGGGTTTGTGGGGTGCTTTTACCCGACAACCTTATCATCGACAAGGCCCCTTATCGGTAATAGATGCCCGAAAGGAACCCCGTTGGAGGAAAACGGGCATT
>Ga0302310_10004724_pt1 | contig 10227 bp, 9 predicted proteins | sample III_Palsa_N1_2_FD_200451 | JGI IMG/M metagenome (GOLD analysis project Ga0302310, IMG submission 200451) | Peat permafrost microbial communities from Stordalen Mire near Abisko, Sweden - III_Palsa_N1_2 | ecosystem: Environmental > Terrestrial > Soil > Palsa > Peat permafrost | place: Sweden... | reverse complement strand
TGTCATCGCGCGCTACAACCTCGGCCATCTTCGTCTCGATGCGTGCGAGATCGTCGGGCGTGAAGGGCTGCTCGCGGTAGACGTCGTAGAAGAAGCCGTTGTCGGTCGCGGGGCCGTGGCCGAGCTTGGTGTCCGGAAAGAGTTCGAGCAAAGCCGTCGCCATCACATGCGCGGCGGAGTGGCGGACGACCTTCAACGCTTCGGGATCGGTCTCCTTCAGCAGCCAGAGTGCGACATCTTCCTCCAGCGGCATGGAGAGATCGACGATCTTTTCGGCAGCGGAATCATCGGCGGCGTACATCGCTTCTTCAGAGAGAGCGGCGTCTGTCTGGGCCGTATCGGTTGCGGCGGGCGCGGTCTTCGCAGTAAGCGACTGAATTTTCGCGACGACGACGGCCGCAGCCAGACGCGGCGAGATGCTGTTGGCAATCTCGAAGGGTGTGGTTCCGGCGGGGACCTCACGGCGGGAGCCGTCAGGAAGCTGGATCTGGATGTTCCTATCTTTTATGGGAGAAGGCGTGCTCATGGTCATTTTTAGCTCGATTTACAGGATACCGCGCATCGCACCGTCCGCGCAGAAGCATGCACACAGTCTGCGCGCGAAGCGCTTCCGCCCGTCCGGTCAGGACTGACCCAAACGTTGTATTGGGAGTCCACCTGCGAGGCATGGCTGGGTTGAACCGCCGCCGCTATTGTCAGGGATGTCAATACCGATCTTGAGGCCGAAGGGTGAAAGCAAAGCCCAACGCCAGGGATCGAAAGAACTTCCAGGAGACGAGACCATGCAGGTACTTTGCAAGATGTCGATGACGGCCAGTGATGTGCGGTGCAACGTGTGCGGACAGGGCTTCGTGGTCTATTGGGAGCGCCATTCGCGCGCGGAGCAGGATGCGGCGCGGGCGCTGGTGCAGAAGCAGCTCGCCGACCACCACCGCATTACCGACGACGCAGGCGCCCACCCGCCGGCCAGCTTCAATGTGCCGCAGTGGGGCGGTCTGCCGAAGTTCTCGGCGGCGGCGCTGCTGGGCGGCGCGCCGGAGTGGGCCCTCTAAACGGATTTTGGACGGTTTCTGCCTATGAACCTCCCAGGGTCTGTCTAAGGCAGGCGCCTCGAGATTACGCCAACAATATGGCGTAATCCCGGGGCGCATTTTTCTGCCCGAAGGTTGTAACCCTCAGAACGGAAGTGGGATACCGGGCTGCGGGCGTTCTGACTATGGTTGGAGATGTCAGGGAGATGCCTCTGACTGGCACAACCGCCAGTTTCCCGGCAATGCACCGGGAAACATCTCCCGAACGAAGTCGACAATGAACGACAGAAAAACAGAGCCTTGGGGAAGCGCAAAGCGCTTCCCCTTTTTTTGGTCCTGCGCGGACGGCGAAGGGCGCGCTTCGCGCGCGAAAACCTTCAGACTAAGAACGAACTTTTCTGCGAATCCACTGAAAACCCAGGTAACCGTAGGCAAATGCCAGCGCGGTAAGGCCGGCTGGGAGGGCGATGTCGCGGTAGCTGACGGCGAAGTCGATGCTCTTGTGGCCGGCCGTGTTCAGCACCAGGATGGTGAGAATGGACAGAAAAGTGGTGAGGAAGAAGACGGCGAAGCCGGTGGCGGTGCCCATGAGCAGGCTCTGAAACCAGCCGAGTTCGCCCAGGGGGATGCCAAAGAGCATGCCGCGGCGGGCGGCGGCGGCGCGGGCGGCGCCTAAATCCTGTACATCCTTATTCTGTTCTGACGGCATGCGGCTCCCTCTACTTCCTACAGGATAGAATAGCTCTCCTATGGCAGAGACGGTACAGGCGGCACAGATTCAGCTGATCCCGGCGCAGCAGGTGGCGCGCGAGGTGGCCGCGCGCACGGCCGCCAATGGCCTGCACTACGCTCCTTACGGCGATACGCGCGTGACCGAGGTGGACCTGGAACGGATGGTTGAGTCCGTGCCGAAGTCCATCGCCGAGGCGCTGACGCAGAAGGCCTACTACTTTGTGCCGCTCACGCTGGGCGATCCGGGAGCGGAGCTGGGCATTGAAATGGGCGGCGAGACGCTGATCGCGCCGGCGTACACGGTGGAGCTGGGCGACCGCGCTGTCTGCCATCGCAATGTGGCCTTCGGCAAGGCGGATTGTGTCTTCATCTCGACGCAGCTGATGGACGACCGCTTCGCGCTGGCCTTTGAGTTTGCCATCAACATCGGCCATGCGTTCGTGGATGCGGCCGGCGTGCCGGAGAGTTTTTCCACGCTGGTGTGGAAGCAAGCCGAAGCGCAGGTGAAGGGCGAGACCTCGCACGATGCGTGGGAGAGCCGCAACCGCGCGCTTGCTCCTACCGACGCTCTCGCCACCAAAGGCCGTTCACGCATCGACGAGAAGGCAAAGAACTCTTATATAGAGTCGGCGTTTGCTGATGCGATCGCTATCTATCTTCTGTCGCTGACGGTCGACTTCGATTACGCCGAGTTGCGCGAGCGCGAGTATCCTCTGCTGGCTCCGCAGGCGCTGGCGGAGCGGCTGAAGCATATTGCGGCGCTGTTTCCGCCGAATGCGGGCTACGAGTTCGCCGTGCTGTACCGGCGGAAGGCATAGGCCCAGGCATGATTGCGCACCTTCGCGGCAGACTCTTTGCCAAGCATCCGAACCAGGCGATTGTGGAGTGTGGCGGCGTCGGCTATGACGTCACCATCAGCGTGCCGACCTTCAGTGCGCTGCCGGCCGAGGGCGCGGAGGTTTCGCTCGTCATCTACACGCATGTGCGCGAGGACCAGATCGCGCTGTTTGGTTTCAGCGAGGCGATCGAGAAGAAACTCTTTGAGAAATTAATTGCGGTGAGCGGCATCGGGCCCAAGCTGGCGATCACCGTGCTCAGCGGGCTGCCCGCGGAGAAGCTCGTCGGCGCGATTCGCGGCAGCGACCATGCAACGCTGACGCGCATCCCCGGCATCGGTAAAAAAACAGCCGAGCGCGTGGTGCTGGAGCTGAAGGACAAGCTGGATGAGATGGGAGCAGGCCCCGTTGCGGCCAGTGTGGGTGCAGTGGGCGACGATGTACTTTCGGCGATGGTGAACCTCGGCTATCCACGACCCACGGCGCAGAAGGCGATCGAGGCTGCGCTGGAGAAGACCGGAACGGAAGACTTCGAGCAGCTATTCCGCGCGGCGATCGCTGCAATCCGTTAGAAACGAAAGTTTACAAACCATCCGCAGCGAGTGGCAGCGTGAAGGTAAAGGCAGCACCGCGGCCAAGCTGGCTGGTGACCTCCAGCACGCCGCCATGCGCCTCCACAATGGAGCGTGCAATGGCCAGACCCATGCCGACGCCTTTACAACCCTCCGGCTGTTGCGCGGAGCGGTAGAAGCGCTGGAAGATGAGCGCCTGTTCCGCCGGGTCAATCCCCACGCCGCGATCGATCACGCTGAGCAGAAGTTTGCCGCCGCGCGATTCACTATGGATGGTAATCGTCTCTCCGGCAGCGGAGTAGCAGGCGGCGTTGTCCAGCAGATAGCCCAGCACCTGCACGATCCAGCCAGCGTCCATCAACACCTTGTGCGAGCGCTCGAGTAGATCGAGCACAACCGGATGGTGCCGCAGGATGGAGGCCTTGGCGGAGATCGCTGCCTCTGCCACCTCGCGCATATTGGATGGCTGCGGCTGCAGGCTCACTTCCGAGGGCTCCAGCTGCACCATGGTTGCCGCCTGATCGATGAGGCCGTGCAGGCGCGCGCTCTGGTCCAGGATGGCGGCGAGCGCGGCGGTACGCTGCATCGCGGAGGCGTCCGGATTGCGCAGATCGGCAGCCGCGGACTCGATCTCAAGGAGCGGAAGGCGCAACTCGCGCGTGGCAGAGTCCAGCAGGACATTGCGCATCCACTCGTTCACGCGGCCAGCCTCAGAGCGCGCAGTCTCCTCCATCGCCGTGGCGCGTGTGATGCTCATGGTGACCAGGCTGGCGACGGTCTCCAGTGTCTCGACCCCAGGCAGATTGCCGGTGAGCACCAGCAGGCCGATGGGATGCAGACCGGCACGCAGCGGTACATACATACCATCTTTGTTCGCGGTAGGCCCGATGGGGTTCTCCATGGCGGCGCGCATATCCTGCAGTTCCAGCGGCGCCGCCGTAAGAGCAAGGCCACCTGGATCCTCAGAAGAATAGATGCGGTCCTGGTCCGCAATATAGACGACAGCCGACGTGAGTTGAAAAGAGACGACGAGACTGCGCGGGATGGAGCGGACCAGGTCGGCCACGTTGCCTCCGGTCAGCAGGCGATGGCCGAATTCGTATATACGCTCCATCTCTTTACGGCGGAGGTTGGCGACCGCTGCCTCCGTCTGAATGCGGTTGGAGAGAAAGCTGGCGGTGATCGCCGTGATGAGAAAGGCGATGAGCAGAATCCAATGGCGCACTCCTGTGACGCGGAAGGTATGCGCCGGCGGAAGAAAGTATGCGAAGCAGAGTACAGCCGCAGCGCAGGCAAAGAGACCCTGTCGCACCTGCCAGAGGGCCGCAACGATCAGCACCACGGTGAGATAGGCAAGCGCCACAGTGCCCGGCAGCACGCGCTGGTTGCTGCCAAGAAACACGGTGATGGCGACCATCACCACCACAATGCTGATGCAGCGCAGGAGAGCTTTGAGGTAGTACATACCAATGGATTGTACGACCGAAGCGATAGAAGAAGCTGCCGAAACAGGCTGCAAAAAGGAATGGCGCGTGGCAAAATTCCGCCACGCGCCAGTCGCCCTCACTACTCCTACGCAGAAGCCGGGAGGGCAACTTCTGGATACGCCTCCTGCCGATGCCGGCGGGAGATGCGGCGTATCTATTTCTTTGCGGCCACCTGGTCGATGGCCAAATTCAGTTCCAGCACGTTCACACGCTGTTCGCCGAGAAAGCCAAACTGGCGCTGCTGCACATGCGCCTGCACGATGGAGCGAAGCTGGTTCTCATCCATGCCGCGCTGTGCGGCGATGCGCGGAACCTGAAAGAACGCCGCGGCGGGCGAGATATCGGGGTCCAGTCCGGATGCTGACGCCGTCACCAGGTCGATGGGAACGGCTTGCGTGGTCTGCTCGGCGGTGACGCTCTGCTGGATACGCGTGACCAGGGCTGCACTGGTGGGGCCGAGGTTGGAGCCGGAGGATGAGGTTGGGTCATACCCGGCGCCGGCGGCGGAGGGGCGGCTGTGAAAGTAGCTTGGTCCGGTAAAGGACTGGCCGATCCAGTGGGAGCCGATGAGATCTCCCTGCGCGTTGTAGAGCAGATTACCGGCAGATTGCCTGGGGAAGGCCACGTGCGCGATGGCGGTGACCACCAGCGGATATCCGATGCCGAGCAGAACGGTGGTGACGACGGTGTAGAGCAGCGAGATGATGAGGTTCTTTTTCATGATGTGCCTCTATGCCAGGTGAACAGCGGTGATAAGAAGATCGATGGCCTTGATGCCGATGAATGGGACGATAATTCCGCCGACCCCGTAGACGAGCAGGTTCTTCTGCAGCAGCGCGGCGGCAGACATCGCCTTGTACGAGACGCCGCGCAGTGCCAGCGGAATCAGGCAGACGATGATGAGCGCGTTGAAGATGACGGCGGAGAGAATCGCCGATTCGGGCGAGTGCAGGTGCATGATGTTCAGCGCGTTCAGCACCGGGAAGACGCCGGCAAACATCGCCGGGATGATGGCGAAGTACTTGGCAACGTCGTTCGCGATGGAGAAGGTGGTAAGCGCGCCACGCGTCATGAGAAGCTGCTTGCCGATGGCGACGATCTCGATCAGCTTGGTGGGGTTGGAGTCGAGATCGACCATGTTGCCCGCTTCCTTCGCTGCCTGCGTGCCGGAGTTCATGGCCACGCCTACATCGGCCTGTGCCAGCGCGGGCGCGTCGTTGGTGCCGTCACCCGTCATCGCCACAAGCTTGCCTTCAGCCTGTTCGCGACGGATGAGGTCCATCTTGTCCTTGGGTTTTGCTTCGGCGAGGAAGTCATCCACGCCAGCCTCGCGGGCGATGGCTGCGGCGGTGAGCGGATTGTCTCCGGTGATCATCACGGTGCGGATGCCCATGGCGCGGAGCTGGTCGAAACGTTCGCGCATGCCACCCTTCACGATGTCCTTGAGGTGGATGACGCCGAGGGCGCGGCCATTCTCTGCGACAACCAGCGGTGTGCCACCGCTGCGGGCCACGGTCTCCACATCAGCGCGGACTTCTGCCGGAAGGCTTGAACCGTTCTGTTGCAGGTACTGCGCGATGGCGTCTACTGCGCCTTTGCGGATGCTGCGGCCCTCCATATCGAGGCCGGACATGCGGGTTGTGGCGCTGAAGGGAATGAACTGAGCGTTGAGCTGCGCGAGCTCGCGCCCGCGCAGACCGTAACGCTCCTTCGCAAGCACAACGATGGAACGCCCCTCCGGTGTTTCATCGGGCAGCGAAGAAAGTTGAGCCGCATCGGCAAGCTGGTCGCTCAACACACCGGGCGCGGGCAGAAACTCAGACGCCTGGCGATTGCCGATGGTGATGGTGCCGGTCTTGTCCAGCAGCAGCGTGTTCACATCGCCCGCCGCTTCCACCGCGCGGCCGGAGGTTGCAAGCACGTTGTGTTGTACCAGGCGGTCCATGCCGGCGATGCCGATGGCAGAGAGCAAGCCGCCGATGGTGGTGGGAATCAGGCAGACGAGCAGCGAGATGAGAACGAAGATGGTCTGTGGCGCGCCGGAGTAGATGGCGAAGGGCTGCAGCGTGACTACGGCGAGCAGAAAGATGATCGTCAGGCCGGCGAGCAGAATATTCAGCGCGATCTCGTTCGGCGTCTTCTGCCGCTCCGCGCCTTCTACCAGCGCGATCATGCGGTCGAGGAAGGTCTCGCCGGGGTTCGACGTGATCTTCACCATGATGACGTCCGAAAGCACGCGTGTGCCTCCGGTAACGGCCGAGCGGTCGCCGCCTGCCTCGCGGATGACGGGCGCGGATTCACCGGTGATGGCGGACTCGTCGACCGAGGCGACGCCCTCAATGACCTCACCATCGCCGGGAATCATCTGCCCGGCGATGACTCGTACCAGATCGCCGGCGCGCAACTCCGCGCTGGGAACCTCTTCCATCGCGCCGCTCTTGCCGATGCGGTGAGCAATTGTGTCGGACTTGGCACGGCGCAGTGCATCCGCCTGCGCTTTGCCGCGGCCTTCCGCCATTGCCTCCGCAAAGTTCGCGAAGAGCACGGTGAACCAGAGCCATAGCGTGATCTGCAGATCGAAGCCGAAGTTTCCGGTGTGGCGCATGTGATCGGTGACGAGAAGCACCGATGTGAGCACGCTGCCGACCTCGACGACGAACATGACCGGGTTCTTCATCATGGTCGTTGGATTGAGTTTCACCAGAGCGTCCACCGCGGCCCTGCGCATGATCTGCTGGTCGAATAGTGAGCGGCGATTCTTGTTCGTAATCGTAGACATAGGTTTTCCTGACTAGAAGCTTTGGCCTGCATGCAGCAGCAGGTGTTCGAGAACGGGGCCGAGCGCGAGCACGGGGAAGAACGTGAGCGCGCCCACGATGACGATGACGCCGGTAAGCAGCGTGGCGAAGAGCGGCGTGGTCACGGGGAATGTTCCCGCAGTGGCGGGGACGCTCTTCTTTGTCGCGAGGTTGCCGGCGAGGGCCAGCATCGGAATCAACATCAGGAAGCGGCCGATGAACATAGTGATACCCAGCGACGTGTTGTACCAGGGCGTGTTCGCGTTCAGGCCGGCGAAGGCGGAGCCGTTGTTACCGGCAGCCGACGTGTAGGCGTAGAGAATCTCCGAGAGGCCGTGCGGGCCGTGATTGGCGAGGCTCGACAGCCCAAAGCCGGGCGCGAGTACCGAGACGGCAGAGAAGCCCAGGATGACCAGCGGGAAGATGAGCAGGTAGAGCATCGCCATCTGGATGTCGTAGGACTCGATCTTTTTACCGAGATACTCCGGCGTTCGACCGACCATAAGGCCGGCGATAAAGACCGAGAGGATGACAAACATCAGCATGCCGTACATGCCCGCACCCACGCCGCCGAAGACGATCTCGCCGAGCATGATGTTGAGCATGGGAACCATTCCACCGAGCGGCATGAACGAGTCATGCATGGCGTTGACTGCGCCGCAGCTGGTGACCGTGGTGGTGTTGGCGAAGAGCGCGGAGTTCGCGATGCCGTTGCGGACCTCTTTGCCCTCCATGTTGCCGCCGCTCTGCTGCGCGGTCACGGTTTGGTTCACGCCGTGCAGCAGTGGATTGGGATGCGCCTCCGCCCAGAAGCAGGTGGCTACGCCGGCGAACCAGAGAACCGCCATCGCGGCGAAGACAGCCCAGCCATGCTTCGGCGAGCTGGTCATCTGGCCCAGCGTGACGGTAAGCCCGGCAGGGATGAGCAGGATGGAAAGCATCTCGATAAGGTTGGTGAAGGGCGTGGGGTTCTCGAACGGATGCGCGCTGTTCGCGTTGAAGAAGCCGCCGCCGTTGGTGCCAAGCTCCTTGATGGCCTCCTGCGAGGCGACCGGGCCCTGCGCGATGCTCTGCGTGGCGATAACGGTGGTGACGGGCTTACCGTCCGTGCCGGTGGTGGTCGTGGTTTGCGTCTCCACTACCTTCGCGGTGTCATACGCGCGGAAGTTCTGGATGACGCCCTGCGACGTGAGCAGAAGCGCGATGACAAACGAGAGAGGCAGCAGGACCCAGAGGATGCCGCGCGTGAGATCGACCCAGAAGCTGCCGAGCGTCTTCATCTCGCGGCGGGCGATGCCGCGAATGAACGCGATGGCCAGCGCGAGACCGGCTGCGGCGGACCAGAAGTTATGTGTCGCCAGCCCCACCATCTCGGTGAAGTAGCTCATCGTGGATTCCGGCGTGTAGGCCTGCCAGTTGGTGTTGGTGGTGAAGGAGATTGCGGTGTTCCACGCCAGCCCCGGCGCAACACCGGTCAGGTGCTGAGGGTTCCACGGCAGATAGAACTGCACACGCTCGACGACGTAGGTCATCAGGCATGTGACCGCGCTGAAGAGCAGCACGGCGACAAGGTACTCGGTCCAGCGCATCTCCTGGTTTGCGTCGATGCCGGTCAGGCGATAGAGCAGGCGTTCAATGGGGCCAGCCACGGGATCGAGAAACGTCTTGCGGCGCTCGAAGACCTTGGTCATGTACGAGCCCATCGGCTTCGCCGAGAGGAGGATCAGAAGAAAGAAGATGGTGATTTGCAGCCAGCCATTAAGCGTCATTAGAACTTCTCCGGACGAAGCAGGGCGTACACGAGGTAGGCCATCAGAGCAATTGAGAGTGCGAGGATAATGCCGTTTTCAATCACGAGTTGCCTTCGCTTTCACCTTCAGGTGGTCGCAGGCCACGGTGTAAACGTGCGCGGCTCCGAAGCAAATCAGTGTGAGGAGGATGTAGATTGCATCTGCCATGGTTTTTCCTTCGAGGGGACTAGAAGCGTCCGGACATATCGTGAAGGAAGACAGGCGAGGCGGGAATGCCAGACATGGTCGAACCTCCACCTGCCAAGTAGAGCCCCGGCAAGCGTAGGAAGTCCGTAGAGAAGGCGTTAAGAAACCATAAAGACGCTACAAACTAAGGCGAAATCGATAGCCGATCCAGGGCTCGCTCTCGATGTAGCTGGCTGCCTGCGGCGTATCGATCTTCTTGCGGAGTTGGGCCACCAGGACGCGCAGATACTCGGGCTGGTTATCGCCCGCCGCCCCCCAGATGGATTTCAGCAGCATCTTGTGCGTCAGCACGCGGCCGGCATTGCGCGCGAAGAGCAGGAGCAGGTCGAACTCTTTCGGCGTCAGGTGCACCTCTTCGCCCAGCACCAGGACGCGGTGGGCTTCGGTGTCGATGGAGAAGTCGCCTTCGGTGATGCTGGCCGGCTGCGCGCTCTGGTCTACACGCCGCCGCAGTTGCGCACGCACGCGAGCCAGCAGCTCCGGCGTGCTGAAGGGCTTGGTCACGTAATCATCGGCGCCGCTATCGAGCGCGAGCACCTTCGCCGCATCCTGCTCACGCACGGAGAGAACGATGATGGGGGTATCGCTCACCCGGCGGATGGCCTTGGTCAGCTCCACGCCATCCATGTTCGGCATGGAGAGATCGGTGACGACGAGGTCCGGCGCAAACTGCTCGAATACCTTGAACGCCAGCAGGCCATCCTGCGCCACTTCCACCTCGTAGCCGTGGCTCTGCATGGAGGTGCGTAGTACGCGGGTGATCTGCGGCTCATC
>Ga0302310_10004719_pt1 | contig 10230 bp, 9 predicted proteins | sample III_Palsa_N1_2_FD_200451 | JGI IMG/M metagenome (GOLD analysis project Ga0302310, IMG submission 200451) | Peat permafrost microbial communities from Stordalen Mire near Abisko, Sweden - III_Palsa_N1_2 | ecosystem: Environmental > Terrestrial > Soil > Palsa > Peat permafrost | place: Sweden... | reverse complement strand
CTGGTGGCGAAGCGTGTCAGAACCCGTGTACGGAGAAGGAGGGGTTCACACATCCGTGGCTCTGGCGAGCACCGTGCTTTTGGGGCACCCATGAATAGAAACTGCACGCTGTGGACACTTAGGGTAGTGTGGTTTGAAAGCGTTTTCTTTGCTTCGTTTCTTTGTCGCTAAGGACCAAGAAATGACGTGCCGCCACGCACAGTGGCTAATAGTGCTAAAGAAATAAGCCAACTCACGCAGACCACTAACACCGAAAGCAGCAACCCGGCATTGACCCAGACCGCTAACGCAGGAACCTGGCAACCCGGCACTGACTCCGACCGCTAACCCCCAGCCAGCAAACACCCCCAAACCCGGTCCACCGGCGCGAGCGAACCCGCCCCCTCCTCAAGCCTTCCCGCGCCAGGGCACCAACCGTCGTTCCAGCGCGCGCATACCTAAATCGAAGGTCCACGCAATCAAGCCGATCAACACAATCCCCATCACCACAACATCGGTTCTGAGAAAGCTCGATGCGTTCAGCACCATCTGCCCGAGTCCCGCTGTTGCCGCCACCATCTCGGCCGCGACGAGCGTCGTCCAGCCGAACCCGATAGCGATCCGCAAGCCCGTCAGGATCTCGGGTAACGCGGCCGGCAGCACGACGAAACGCACGACCTGCGCAAAGCTCCCGCCTAGTGAATACGCGGCGTTCACCTGCTCAGCGGTGGCGCTCCGGGCGCCTGCCCGTGCAGCCATCGCGATCGGTGCGAAGCAGGCGAGATAGATCACGATCAGCTTCGCGGTTTCATCGATACCGAACCAGATCACGACCAGCGGTAAATATGCAAGCGGCGGCAACGGCCGGTAAAACTCCAGCGGCGGATCGAGCAGGCCCCGCGCAATGCGGCTTACCCCCATCAGGATGCCGACAGGCACGGCTGTCAAGCTTGCTAACGAGAACGCACCGAACACGCGAATGGCGCTCCACAGCAAATGCTCGGACAGCGGCAGACCGCCTTGAATACGGCCATTCCACGCATCAATAAATGCACTCCACACCGCTTGTGGCGAAGGCAGGAAAAGCGGCGCGACCCAATGAAAAGACGTTGCCGCCCACCAGAGCGCCGCAATCGCCGCGACCGACACCACACTCAGGACCGCGGTCGGACCTTCGCCCGGAAGGCCGCGTCGCGGCTTGCGCCGGCGCTTGGCTTGCGACGCGGCGACAGTGGACGGCAGCGAGTCGATCGAACTCATCAGCTCACCTCCTGCAGCGTAGCGTGGGACCCGTCATGCAGCCGGTGAACCAGCCGCTCGCGCCATTCAATGAACGCGGGCGATGACTTCACCGCGCGCGCATCGCGCGATTCGAGAAACTGCCGCGCGAACGGCAACGCGTGGCTTTCGGCGATCCGGCCGGGACCCGGTGTCATCAGGACCAGCCGCGTCGCGAGGAACAACGCTTCTTCCACGCTATGCGTGATGAAGAAAATGGTCTTGCGGGTACGTCCCCATACATCGAGCACGAGTTCCTGCATGGTCTCGCGCGTAAGTGCATCGAGCGCGCCCATCGGTTCATCCATCAGCAGCACCTGCGGATCGCTCGCAAGCGCGCGTGCGATACCCACGCGTTGCTGCATGCCGCCCGAGAGCGCATAGACCCGCGCATTGGCGTGTTTTTCCAAGCCGACCAGGGCCAGCGTTTCACGCGCTATCTCACGGCGCCGCGTCCGGCCCACGCCCTGAAAACGAAGTCCGAGCGCGACGTTGTCGATCACATCGAGCCACGGCATCAGCGCATATTTCTGAAACACGACACCGCGTTCGGCACCGGGCCCGACGATCGGTTCACCATTCAGACGCGCCTCGCCGGCTGTCGGATCGATGAAGCCTGCGAGGCAGTTCAGCAGCGTTGTCTTGCCGCATCCGGAGGCACCAAGCGCCACCACGAACTCGCCACTGTCGATCTGCAGATCGACGCCCTCCAGAGCGGCCGTTGCCGCGCCCTCATAGGTCACGCCGAGGCCGCGAATGTCCAGCGTGCTCATCGCGATGCTTGCTGTACGAAGCGTGGGTCGACGCCGACCGAATAGTCGGGCAGCAGGTTCTGGATCGTGCCCTGCGTCTTCAGGAACGCCGCAGTGGCTGCCAACGACTTCGCGGCACCCGACTGAGCGCCACCGCCAAGCCAGGCCGGTGAAGCCTGTTCCGTGAGTGTCGGGAAGGCGTAAAGCGCGAGACTCGCGGGCACGTCGGCGGCGGTTGCGCCCGATTCTTGCGCCACGCCTTCGACCTGCTTCGACCCGGCTGTCCAGGCGGATTTGTGATCGCGATACTGGGCGTCGGTGGCGGCGAGCACCTTGACCAGGCCCGTCACGAATGCATCGTTATCCTGCGCGAACTTGCGGCTGACGGCGAAACCATCGAAGGTTGCCTTGCCGGTTTCCTTCGCCACTTCGCCCGATGTGATCAGTACCTTGCCGTTCTTCTTGACCTTCGCCAGCACCGGGTCCCAGATATAAGTGGCGTCAATGTCACCGCGTTCCCATGCCGCGGCCACTTCGGGCGGCCGCAGGTTGAGGATCTTCACCGTCGACGGATCGACGCCGGCATTTTGCAAGGCGACGAGCGCATGGAAGTGAGAGGTAGAGACGAACGGCAGGCCGATCTTCTTGCCCTTGAGATCGCTTATCTTGGTCACGCCCGAGCCGTCTCGGGCAACGAGTGCCTCGGCGTCGTTGATGTTGTCGAGGATCCAGAACAGGGAGATGTCCACGCCTTGCGAGAGGCCGGCCGCGATCGGGCTTGAACCGGCTTCACCCAGCTGAATCGAACCGGATGCGAGCGCGCGGATCACGTCGGCGCCGCTGCCAAGCTTGCGATACGTCACCTTATAGCCCGTCGCTTTCTCCACTGCGCCGCTCACTTGAGCGTAACGCCAGGGGACGACCATGTCCTGGTAACCGATCACGACTTCACGCGACTGCGCGTGAGCGGCGCTCGTGGCCACGGCGAAGAGTGCAACGCCGGCGCACGCGCGCAGGGAGGAGAAAAAGCGTTTCATCGGAAGCCCCGGTTCAAGTGTGTCTTGTGAAAGGGTTTCGACTATAAGCAATCCGCGCTCAAGCGGTTAGAAGCATTCGTGCGTTGCAAATGACGTTGCTCAAGCGTTGCTTTACACGTAGCGTTGGAAGCATCGGGCCCGCGCTTTATGCGGTCCTCAGCCGTTTTTCGAACGTCCGCGTGAGCCACGAAATTGGATAGCAGTAGGCGAAGAAGATCACGAGCGTGGCGACGTAGGTCAGCACCGTAAAGCTGCTGCGTGCGACCGTGCTGCTGGCGATCTGCGCGGTGTCCAGCAGGTCATGGATGCCGACCAGCGACGACAGCGCGGTGCCCATGGTGATAATCGCGTACACGTTCATCCACGGCGGCAACATGCGGCGAACGCATTGCGGCACGACTATCTTCAGCAGGATTTGCCAACGGGAAAACGCCAGCGAGGCCGCCGCTTCCCACTGCGCTGACGGGATGGAGGCAACCGCGCCGCGAAATACTTCCGCTATGTTCGCGCTGGCCGGCAGAGCAAGCCCGAGCATGACCTTTAGCCAGTCCGGAAACGGCACGGTAGTGCCGAAGACGCGGATCTCGAAGGGGAACACATAGGTCGTGAAGTAGATCAGCACGAGCCATGGCGCATTTCGAAACGCGACAATCCACAGTCGAGCCAACCGCCCCGCGAACGATTTGGACATCGCGAGCGCGCCTGCAAGCAGCCCGATCATTGTCCCTATAAAAATCGCGCCTATGCTGATAAGCACGTTCATAGCGAAGCCGTGCGCCAATGCCGGCGCCCATTCTACGAGGCGTGCCAGCGTCTCACCGCGCGAGCCGGCTTCGGGCGCGAGTGACCACAAAGCGGCGCCTGCCGCGACAACGCCAACCACGCCATAGATGCCGGGCGGCAAGCGCATGCCAGCGGGCTTGCCCGCTGGCGACGCGGAATCAGTAGCCATAACCGGGAATCCTGTAACGACGTTCAAGCCAGCTGCCGGCCAGCGTGACCAGCCAGGTGAGCACACCGAAGAACGCGAGAATCAGCAGCATCAAAGCGAGCACATTGTCGCGCTGGGTCCAGATCATGATGGACTGGTAGGTGACGTCGCCCACGGCGATAGCGGACGCCACCGCAGACGCTTTCACCAGTTCCACCATGTTGTTGACGAGCGCGGGCAGGGCCGCGCGCAACGCGAGCGGCAGTTCGATGCGCCAGAATCGCGTGGCTCGGCTGAAACCGAGCGAGGCCGCACCTTCGAGCGTTTGAGAGGGCAGTGCGTCGAAGCCGGCGCGCAACGCTTCCGCGTGAAAGGCCGCCTTGTGCAGCGACAGCACAAGTACGACCCAGAAAAACGGCTTGAACGGGTTATCGATACCGCGTGCATGCAGCCATTGCGTAATCAGCATGTTGAGCACGAGAAACGCGCAATATAGTTGCACAAGCGTTGGCGTATTGCGGGTGACTTCAATGAAACCGCGCGCCAGTCCGCAGACCAGCCGGTTGCGGCCGCGCAGTGCGAGCAGCAACAGTAGCCCTGCAACGGCGCTGGCCGTCATGGTCGAAACAATGATCTCGATGCTCACGCCCAGACCCTGCACGAACGGCACACGCTCGTAGTCGTCGAGCAGGAAGCGGTAGTCGAGTCCAAGGCGCGCTGTCGCCGTGACGAAGCCGTGCAGCAGCGTGTCCATGTCAGTTCTCCGCGGGCAATTGCTGGTGCCACTCAGCCAGCGCGGGCGACGGCGGGTTGAGACCGTTCTTCGCCTCGGTTGCAATAAACCAGCCGTTGCGATGCAGATCGCGCACGAACGTATCCAGTTTGGCGGCGGTATCGTGTTCGCCCTGACGCACCCAGATCACGGACGGTGCGGGTTCTATCTCAGGCTGCAGGGCGCGGTAGTCATGCCACTCGGGGTCACTCTGCAATAGCGGATAAAGCAGCGGCGCAGCGTCATGAACGGCTGCGACGCAACTGCCACCGCGCAACGCCAGCAGCGACTGGGAGGCGCCCGGAAAGGCCCGAGGGATTGCACCGTAGCGTTCCACTATCGGGCGGATGTAACTGCTGCCCTGCGAAATGCACACCGGCTTGCCGCGCAGATCTTCCCAGCGCGTAATACCGCTTGTCTTAAGCGTGATTGCTGTTCCGCCGACGCGGTAATAGGGCGTGGCCACATGGTCCAGGATCTCGCCGCGCTGGGCGTTGTACTCCATGTTTGCGATCAGGATGTCGACTTTGCCCTGCTGAAGAAACTGAACCCGTGTGGAGGGCAACACGGACACCAGCTGCACTTTCACGCCCAACCTTTTGCCGAGTTCGTTAGCCAGGTCCACATTGAAACCACGCGGCTGTTGAGTCGAGGGATCGAGTGAACCGAACGGACTGCCACCGATCAACACCCCCACTGTGAGTTCATGGCGGGAATTGATTTTGTCCAGGGTTGCATCCGCGTGTGCTGTAAAGGACGCGGCCATGGCTGATGCCAGCACGACGGGTGTAAGCAGGCGGCGAAGTTTCGTCAGGGTCATGGCGTTGCATAGCGGCAGGAGAGCCTGACAGAATAGGTAAGCGCCAGCGTGTCGCCAAGGAAGCGAATCTGCTAAGCAAATTACCGGACTGGTGGATTAAGGACTTAAAAGAGCTCGCTGGGCGCGGTGTGCACCTGGGGGGCATCTTTAGCAAGTCGGCTGCTATCGATTCGACGAATGCTTGGTTATCGAAAAGGGGCGTCGTTCTTAGAATCGTCGCTCCAGCATGCTTTCGTGCGCTCGAGAAGGAACCCCGTGATGACACTGTTGATCCTTTCGAAACGCGTTGTCAGGACCCAGGAAAAAACGCCTCTGGAGGTCGCATGAGCCTGCTGGCGCTTGCACTCGATCCGCTTCAGGAGGCTCCGCCACCTGGCCTTGCGCCAGCACGACAGGGCGTGGCCGGGAGCGCTGATCCAGTGCTGGTTTCACTACGCGATGTCCACCTCTCCTACGGCACGGTGCCGGTGCTCAAGGGGATCGATCTGCGCGTGCGACGAGGCGAGGCTGTCTCCATCATCGGGCCGTCCGGCTCAGGTAAGTCGACGCTTTTGCGTGTGATCAACGGCCTGATCGCGCCGCAGCAGGGCGAAGTGCACGTCGACGGAATCGATGTCCGCGCGCAGCGCACCGACGCGCAGAAGATAGCGCTGCGCAAGCACATCGGCTTTGTGTTCCAGCAATACAACCTGTTCCCACACTTGAATGTGCTCGCCAACCTGACCATCGCGCCGATGAGCGTGCTTGGACGCAGCCGCGCCGAAGCCGAGCACGACGCGCATGCGCTGCTTGCGAAGGTCCGGCTGGCTGACAAGGCTGATGCTTACCCGGGCGAATTGTCGGGAGGCCAGCAGCAGCGCGTCGCTATTGCACGGACACTTGCCATGCGGCCCGACCTGATCCTCTTCGATGAAGTGACGTCCGCCCTCGATCCGGAAACAGTGGGCGAAGTGCTTACGGTGATTGGCGAACTCGTCGACGACGGCCAGACATGCGTGCTGGTCACGCATGAAATGCGTTTCGCCGAAGATGTCAGCGACGAAGTGTTTTTCACGGAGGGTGGCGTGATTGTCGAGCAAGGCGCACCGTCGCAGATTTTCGGCGCGCCGGAGAATGAACGCACACGCCTGTTTCTTCAACGTGCACGCGGTGATGACCGGCGCGCACTGCGCAAACGCTCGCGAAGCGGTGCCGCTCTCGCTTTGGCTACTCCCTGACTACTACCCACATATTAAAACATGACCGCAACCTCCACACCCGATCAGATTGGCGAACGCCAGGCCGCTGTTGCTGCGTTGCTGGACCATGTACGTCATATTGTGGCGAAGCAGGGCGTGACCCGCGCGGCGCTCGACGCCATCAGCGAACGTCTGCAGGCGCTTGCCGCGGAGCACGCCGCGTTGTTCTCTTCCGCAGATTTCCCGCCGCCGCAAGCGGGCAGCGGCGATACGTCGACGCGATATCGGCTGAATCCCGGTGAGGACGGGTTCGCGCTTTATCTCAACTCGCTGCTGCCCGGAAAAACTACCATTCCGCATAACCACGATACGTGGGCGGTCATCGCGGCACTCGACGGAGAGGAGCTGAATCGTGTGTACAAGCGCACGGACGACGGTACGAACGCCGAACGCGCCACGCTCGATCTCGAGCGCGAAGTCGTGGTACGTCCGGGTACACCGATCGCGTTCCTGCCTGAAGACATTCATAGCATCCACGTAACGGGTGCTACGCCCACCTTGCATTTTCATCTCTATGGGCGTCCGTTGGAAACGCTCTCCGGCCGCCTCGGTTATGAACTCGATACCGGACATGTGGTGCGCTACAACACGACCCACATGCAACGCGGCACGCAGGCGGTTGGCTGATGACTGCGCCTCTGCTACGCAAGGCCACGCGCCTGATCCGTGCCGGTGCGCCCGCGTTCATCGATGGCAGCGCGCCAGTCAATGTGCCGGTCGAACGCACGAGCACGGTGCGTTTCGAGAGCACGTCGAGCCGCGCGGCCCTGCATAAACGGCGCGACGCCGGTGAGGCGGTCAGCACGTACGGACGGCATGGCACGCAAACGCATCGGGCGCTGGAAGCGGCTATTGGTGAACTGGAAGGGGCACGTGACGTGCAGCTTGCCCCCTCGGGTTTGTCCGCAATCTCACTGGTGTTCATCGGCTTGTTGTCGCCGGGCGATCACGTGCTGGTGCACGACGGTGTTTATGGGCCTGTGCGCGAGCGGATCGAGCCACTACTTACGCGGCTGGGTATAACATTCACTTACTTCAGCGCAGCGGATGGTTTGCCGCGTAAGTTGCTTCAGGCCAACACGCGCCTGATTTACGCAGAGTCACCCAGTTCGTTTCTATACGAGATCATTGATCTCCCTGCACTTGCGGATTTCGCTCACGAGCAAGGCGTCTTGCTCGCCGCGGACAACACGTGGGGGGCGGGCTTGCTGTATCAACCGCTGGCGCTGGGCGCGGATATCTCCGTGCAGGCCGTCACGAAGTATCTGGGCGGACACTCGGACCTGATGCAGGGCGTGGTATCGACTGCTGACGCAGCCATCGGGCAGCGCATAAGAGAGGCTCACGACGCGCTGGGCCTGAGCGTTAGCGCCGACGACGCTTATCTCGCATTGCGCGGCATCCGTACGCTCCCTGTCCGCCTCGCGCAACACGCGCGCGGCGCGTTTGCTGTCGCGTCGTATCTGCAACGCGTGCGCCAGGTCACGCGTGTCTTCCATCCGGCATTGGCTACCGATCCCGGACATGCGTTGTGGTCGCGCGATTTCCATGGCGCGAACGGGCTCGTCTCGTTCGCCTTGCGTGACGCCGATGCCAGCCACGCTGCTGCTTTTATCGACGCGTTGCAGCTATTCAGCATTGGCGCCTCATGGGGCGGTTACGAAAGCCTAGCCCTAGTCGCGCCGCCGCGACGTTTGCGTTCCCATAGCTATTGGCAGGCACAGGAAGCCGTGATCCGGTTGCATATTGGGCTGGAGGATGCGGACGATCTCATCCTCGACCTCGCACAAGCGTTTCGCAGCGTGTTGTCCTGAACGCTGTCCATTCCTCATTCCGGCTTTTCTCCCATGACCTCAATCCGAAACGACACAGCTTTCGTCGATGCATCCCTTGTCCGCGCATGGCTGAACGACGAAGCCGAAATTGCCTTGCTCGATGTCCGCGAAGCCGGACAATTCGGTGAAGGGCATCCGTTCTTCGCGATCCCTTTGCCCTATAGCCGGCTGGAGATTGATGCGCCGCGACTGGTGCCGAGACCCGACACGCGGATTGTCTTGCTTGACGATGACGAAAGCATCGCGGTACTCGCAGCACGTCGTCTGGGCGCGCTCGGCTACACGGATGTATCGATCCTGCGCGACGGCGCCCGCGGCTGGCAGGCGGCAGGTTATACGCTATTTAAAGGCGTAAACCTGCCGTCGAAGACCTTTGGAGAACTCGTTGAACACGCGTATGGAACGCCGCATCTGTCGCCGGAAGCGCTTGCGGTTCTGATCGAGGAAGGACGGGCGCACGCGTTGTTCGACGGACGGACGCTCGATGAACATCGGAAGATGACCATCCCAGGCGCTGTTCCCGTGCCAAACGGCGAGCTGGCGTATCGGATCGGAACGCTTGTTGCCGACCCTGCTACACCGATCGTGATTCATTGTGCCGGGCGCACGCGCAGCATTATCGGCGCGCAGACCTTGCGCAATCTTGGCGTGCCGAATCCGGTGATCGCGCTGGAGAATGGCACGCAAGGCTGGGCGCTCGCGGGACTCAAGCTTGAGCATGGCAGCGAGCGCCGCTATCCGGAGGGTTTGAACAAAGCGGCGGTTGCTGACGCGCAGGCGCGCGCGGCCAAGCTTGCTGCGCGCTTCCTCGTTGCGACGCTCGATGCTTCGGCCGCGCAAGAATGGCTTGCTGATCCGCACCGGACGACCTTCCTGATCGATGTCCGTACGCCTGAAGAATTCGCGCGCGACGGGCTGCCAAACGCCGTCCATGCGCCCGGAGGACAACTGGTGCAAGCGACCGACCAGACCATAGGCGTGCGGCGTGCCCGCGTGTTGCTGGTCGACTACGACGGCGTGCGCGCTCCCGTGATTGCCACATGGCTCGTGCAGTTAGGCTTTGAGGCCGCGTTGATCGATGCCGCCAATGCAACTACGCTGCACATTGGCAAGCGAATTGCATCGGCGCAATCGTCCTTGCCACTGCTCGACACAGCCGCGTTACGCGAAGCCGCAACAGGCCATGTCTTGCTGCTCGATTTGCGATCGAGTGCGGCGTATCGGCGAGAACATGCTGCTGGTGCACACTGGTCGATTCGTCCGCAACTCGCGAAAACGCTCGCCTCGCTTAAGGCGGCACCCAACGACACGTTGCTGTTATTCGCGGACGAACCTGCGGTAGCAGGCATTGCAGCAACCGACCTGCGCGAACTGGGTTTCACCTCGCTTTATCTCGCCGACGATGGAATCGACACCTGGAAAAAAGCGGGCTTGCCGCTGGCATCTACGCCCGATGTTCCTGCCGATGCCGCGCGTATCGACTATCTGTTCTTTGTCCACGATCGTCACGATGGCAACCTCGACGCCGCTCGCGAGTATCTCGACTGGGAGATCGGTCTGATCGCGCAGTGCGCACCGGACGAACTTG
>Ga0302310_10004715_pt1 | contig 10237 bp, 7 predicted proteins | sample III_Palsa_N1_2_FD_200451 | JGI IMG/M metagenome (GOLD analysis project Ga0302310, IMG submission 200451) | Peat permafrost microbial communities from Stordalen Mire near Abisko, Sweden - III_Palsa_N1_2 | ecosystem: Environmental > Terrestrial > Soil > Palsa > Peat permafrost | place: Sweden... | reverse complement strand
CTGTCCGAATAACGACAAACTGAACCTAGACCGAAACGGATACTAAGCCTATCGGAGGACAATTGGCAATGCTTAGTTGAGGGAATTGAGGCAATTGCGTCACTTAGACGACAAATTGGCCGTCGCAGCCACTGGAGCGGCTGTTTCGTGTTCCAACAGCTTTGTCACGGGGTCCGGAAGGGGCTGGTCGGCATTCTTCAACAGCAATGCCACATCCCACATCTCCGAATCGCTATACAGATGCTGGAAGGAGGGCATCCCAGTCAGCCGGATTCCGTTTTTGATCTTCCAGTAAGTCACACCCGCCTTATCGTCCGAAACCCCGACCACTGCGGTGTTGGCGTGCTTGCGGAACAGTTGCGGGGCCGGCGGATACATATAGCGGCCAAACTTCACGTTTTGCTTGGGGGTGCCGTGGCAGCTGGCGCAGCTGGTGGAGTAAATCCTGGCTCCGGCTTCAAAAACATCTTCGCTGGTTCCGAACGGCGGGTTTTGGAGCTCCTTCTGAAGTCGAGCGCCAAGTGGGACGCGAACGACCTGGGCTTCCCACGGAAACGGAGCATCTGCCACAGCCACCGGCGGATGCCCAAACCGGAACGACGCCCAGGCGCAACCGAATATTACGACCATCGCGCAAAGAAACCCCAGAACGAACGGCCCCAATCGACCGCCAGAACGTCCATAGGAGGAGTATCTCTTGTTGTGTTGCGTCGTCATCAGTCACAGATTCTTTCCCAGGCAATATTAGATACAGGCCGCACCTTGCGTGCTTGTAACCGGCGATGAATGTTCTAATACAGAAGCGGGTACGATACGCGGCGCTGATCCGTACCCGACCAACCCTAGCAGACGGCGACAACAGTTCTAAAGAGAAAAGCAGCGGCAGGAGTGAATACGTTGATTCATGGTTCGTTCAGTTCAGTAAAAAAGTCAGGTTTTGTGACCGCCTTCGTCGCGGTCCTGCTCTTTGTCATCATGGCATCGACCCCCGCCGCGGCGCAGTCGACCCGGCGTCCACGCCGCGAATCCACCGCCAACCGCAAGGCTCGCATCGCGCGGACCATCGCCCAAACCTACGGTCATCCGTGGGAAGCAGCCGGCGGCGGAGGCTATATGCGTTACCGCAGCGGCCCATATCTGCGGCAGAATAGCGAGGTCAGCTTCTGGGCCTCCACCCTCTATTCCCTCAACCCCAAGTTCGGAATCCTCGGCAGCGTCCAGGGTTCGTACGGCTATGCCAAGATCGGCAATACGATCTACGACATCCCGAACCCGCAGATCTCCGAATACGCGTTCATGGCTGGCCCCAGCTACCGCTTCGTCCGCCAGGAGAAGTACGGTGTTTCAGGGTTCGCGCAGGCAGGCATCGATCTAGGCAAGTTCGCCGGTGGCTCCAAGGGCTTCACCGCACAGGAAATTGGTGTCTGGACGGGTGATTTCGCGCCGGCATTCTCGGTCGGAGCCAACCTGGACTACAACTTCGACCCATCGCTCGCCCTGCGCGTGACGCCAGCCTACCTCGGCACAACGTTTGGCGGCACCATTCAGAACAGCAAGGTCCTCAACATCGGCATCGTCTACCGCTTCGGCAAACCCAAACAGTAATTTAGCCAGAAATTTGAAGGGTGCCCCATGCTAGTCGCACGCATCATCGCGGCGATCATGGGGTCTTTCACTTAGAGCGCTTCGTCGAACCGCGTCTGGAAAATCGCAGAGAATGGGACCGTCGCCCATCGTTCATGGACGCCTCAGAAATCTCAAGTAGAACGCTGTGAACACCAGGACGATTCCAATATTGACTATCAGCCGTTCCCAGGATCGATTTCTGAAGAACACGACATCCACACCGACTATCACGGCTGCCATCGCCACCACGTAAAACACGATAGCTGCCTGTCTGCCCATTTCAGCCCCTTGACCGGTCCAAACACCCTACATATGGATCGTCCAGCCAAGCTCTGCCAGCTTCTCTTCGATATCGGCCAGGGCATTCTCGAGCGCGGTCCGCCGGTGGGGGCTGGAAGTCCGCTGCGACAGAACGAACTCGCGCTGCAGTTCGAGCTCCTGCCGCTTGCGTTTCTTCTCGGCGTCGGCAGCCATGTTGCCGCGAATCTCGACAACATTGGCCTTATGCTGCGCCATCGTCAAAGGGGGCGGTGTTGGCGGCAGCCCGGCTGGATCAGCCTGCTGCGACTCTACGGGCTTGCTTTCCGGACCATCAGACATACCTCGATTCTATACCTCGCCACCCAGCCCATGAAAAGAGGGCCGGATCGGGAAAGGTTCTTCCCGCTCCAGCACCTTGTTATGCCACCGACTCCAACTCGCGGATGTACTCAATGACTGCCTCGCTCCATCCGTCAATGTGAGTCCAGCTTCCGTACCCAACTCCGTTCTTCGCGCTGGCCACGTTGACCATATATCCGCGTCCAGTCGGCGCGGGCACACGGTCGGCGCTCTGCTCGTCGGTGATCACGACGATCCGGTCATACGGCTCCCGAACCGCCTCGTTCTCAACAAACTGCAGCGCCGCGCCAAGGTTAGTCCCTCCGTGCCGCAGACTCGCCTCCATCGCATCCCGGAGAGCGAATCCACGCCGCGGCGGAATCCGCGTGGCGCCATCCGAAAAGGTGTAAACCACCACCTTTTCAGATACCTCCCGCAGCAGCACGGCCAGTCCATACGCCGCATCCGTCCGCAGGATCTCGGACTTGCGTGACATCGGCACCACCATGCTTCCGGAGACGTCGACCAGGAGAACCGTCCGGCCCGGCAGCTTTTCAGCGTCCGCAACCGCCCGGAACATCGCCCGCTCCAGGCCGTCCTCCCACTGCGGCGCATACCGGGCCGCGGCAAGGAACCGGAAGGGCAGCATGCGCTCCGTCCGCATCGCGTCCAGAGCAGTCAGGACCAGCGCCTCGTCCACCCCGGCCTCCCGCATATTCCGCAGGTTCCGAAGCAGAGCCAGCGCTCCAAGCTTGCGCTCCAGAAGCAACCGCTCCCAGTTCGTACGCTTGTCGGTCCCGCCCGCTGAGAGCGCGACTTCCCACGTATCCGGAGTCGCGAGCTCGCCGGCGATCAGCCGCTTCCACAACTCGGCCTGCGCCGTGTCGATGGGCTTCGCGTGGCACAGGAACAGCACGTCCCGCAGCCGCACGGCGTTGGCCCGGTCATACTTGGCCAGCGCATACTCGTCGAACTTCGTGAACGCCGCTGCAAGTCCCTTCTTCACCTGCCCGGACAGAGGCGCCTTCCCCTCCGCCCAGTAGATCGCCAGGAATTCCGCCAGTTCGTCCGCCCGCTGGATCACCTGCACCAGCGTCTCGGCCACCAGCGAGCGATGGGACGGCAGGCGAGCCATCTCGCGAACCAGAAGCAGCGGAACATGCCGCAGCTTCATCTTCGTCCGAGCCTCAATTGCCAGCGCGGCAACCTTCGCCGCCTCAACCTTCGGAACCAGCGTCCGGATCCGCTCCGCGATGGTCACACCGCTCTCGTAGAACTCATCCTCCCAGAGCATGCAGGCCAGCACGGAACGCCGCAGAACCTGCTCGTCCGTCAGCACGGCCGCCGGCGCTCCCTCGTGGGTGCGGGGAACGAGCCGCATGAATCCCGGCAGTCCCTGTCCAATTGTCAACTTCAATACATTCAGCTTCATGACCAACTCCTTCCCGTCCCCATGCGGCGGACGTCATTCTGGCGAGGCCAGAATCTCTGTATTTCGCCTTTGTTGTTAGTTCACCGGGGAATAAATGAATACGGAGAGTAATGCTTACTGAGCTACGCCAGACCGAAGTCCAACGGCAGGGAATCGAACCTGCGACCTCTGCCTTGAGGAGAACCACAAAGCAGCGCTCTACCCGAGGTATCCGTACTCTTCGCCACCGGCGACTTTCTTACTCGTCCTCATCGAGATCGTCATCATCCACTGGAACCGCGACCTTCCGCGGAGCCGCAGCCTCATGAAATCCGACCCCGACTTTGAATCCAACCGGCTTCATAGGTGCGGGAGTTACATCAATGGCTAACTTCTGCATCTGCTCCCAGCTGGGACGGTTCTTGTCGTAGTAACCCGAACACTCATAAATCGTGAACGGAACTACGATATTCGGATGGACGTCGTTGCACATGGTCAACCTCTCCGACTCGCGATAGCCAACCATAATGTGTGCGCTCGAACACGTCCTGCATAAGGACTCCGAACCTATGGGAGTCCCGCCTTTGATAAATGCCTTGCCCATAACTCTCACCATCTAACCAGCCGCATGCTGGAATTGTTTTAATTGGCCGGGGAACAGGTCGATAACAGATCAGGTGCTCTATCCACTGAGCTACAAAAGCTTGCGCCTAAGGCAGGAATCGAACCTGCGACCACCTCGGTGTCGACGATGTAGCTGTTATCTACGCCACCGGCCAAAAGACGATACTTATCCGGGAATAATCGAAACGAGTCGTTAGAGCAGGAATCCCACGGAACCTTGTGCCTCGGGGCAACGCCCCCGTTCCGCGAGCCGATTACTCTCGCAGGTATTCTGTCCCTGCATTTCATTGGCAGAAGAAGTAACTCGCTTCTATCGCCACGGATAAGTCCTTCTTACTCGCGGACACAGTTGCGCGCCCGCGCACAAGAAGTACGCCCGTCCGGGAACAAGCCTCCAGAGCAGTAATGGGGGCTCGAACCCCACCCTTATGGGTCTACCGAAGAAGTAACCCTGAAGTTCACCACGGACGGTGCTGCCAAGGGATCAAACGAGAACAGAGATGTGAAATCGATTACAAGTCGAAGTATCTGGTCTCTTCGCCACTTGGACAGATCTAATTGTGCGTGCGATTGTGCGTAGGATCGCTGACTATCGTGTTTGCCAGGAGTAGCCGAAAGCCCGGCGATCACCGACGAGAGCAATGCTCTCTGGCGACCTACGCATCGAATTGTTCGTATGCAATTTCATCGGGCTTCTCCTACGCAGAAGTTACTATGCCAGTTATCAAGACTAATAGCAATATAAATAATCGAAATAAATCAATATTATTTCCAGCCAAGACTCTCGGGTGCCCATTCATCGCAGCTTCATCGCGATGAGTGGGATATCGAATCGCCGAACCCGCCCCAACCGGCCCCAAAAATATCCTGCTTTTCCGCTCACCAAACTCGTGCTACGCTGTCTCACCACCGCCTGAATAGCGGTAGCGGCCGAAGGGCCTGAGCTTTCCATGCGCATCCCGCGTCGACGAACGCAGCGTCTTCTCCTCGTGGCCATCCCGGTCATCCTCCTGATGACTGCTGTCGCCGTTGCATTCTGGTCTGCCCACCGCGCCCTGACCCGCTCCGCCATCGTCGCCGGCTCCCAGCACCAACTCAGCTTCACGTTCCGCGGTCTTGATCCCGCCGCTGCCCAGTCCAGCAACCTCGGCTTCGAACCTGTTGCCGCGCCCGACGACTTCACTTCGGGCGCCATGCTCGACGGCACCCTCTATCTCGCCGGCCCCAACGGCCTCACGATCGTCGCGCCAGGCGGCACCCGTCGCCTCACCCTTCGCACCGGCTTCGAACTCCCCGTCGCGACCATCGTCGCCGTAGTCACAGGTCGTCTGCGCGGAGCCGTCGACGCCCAAATTCTCCTCGCCACCTCCGGAGCCGGTCTCCTGCTGCTCGACCCCAACCCGAAGGGCACGCCTCAACTCCACCAACTGCTGCCGGATTCTGCCGAAGCCCGCGATCTGACAGCGCTCCTCCCAATGTCCTCAGGCGACTTACTGCTCGGCACCCGCAACGCCGGCGTCCTCCTTTTCGACGGCAGCACGCTCGCCCCGTACGGTCACCTCCCCGCGTCGGAAATCACCGCGCTCGCCGCCGCTGATTCCACCTCAGTCCTAGTCGGGACGCGCAATGCAGGCCTCTTCTACGTCCACGCCGGAACATCCCAGCACGCCGACGCTACCAACGGCCTGCCGGACAATCAGATCGAAACCATCGCCATCGCGCAGGGCAAAGCCTTCGCCGGAACGCCGCTCGGCATCGCCGAATTCGACCTGAACCAGCCCAACCTGACGCCCGACCGAGTCCTCGCGTCCGGCCTCTTTGCCCACTCACTCTCGGTATCGGCTTCAGAGATTCAGGCCGGTACGCTGGATCAGGGCATACAGCGAATCCCACTCGACTCGCGCCCCCGCATCCGCAACGCCGCCCTCGCACTCGACCCAGCCGCGCAGCAATACCGGCGTGTCGACGCCTTTGTCGGCGGCAGCCCGTACGCGCTCGCGGACGGAATGCTTCTGTCGCATGCCGGTGCTGGCTGGCGTCTCGCGCTCCCGCCTGCAACCACCACACTCGCCGACCGCAACATCTCAGCCCTCGCCTTCGCACCCGACGGCTCACTCTACGTCGGCTTCTTCGATCACGGCCTCGACATCTTCGGCGCTACAACCGGAGAGCGGACGAGGCATCTCGAAGACGACCACCTTTTCTGCATCAACCGGCTGGTACTCGACCCCGTTCGCCAGACCGTCGCCGCCGCCACCGCCAACGGCCTCGTCCTGTTCGATCGCCAGGGCACGCCGCGCCAGACGCTGACGCGCCGCGACGGCCTCATCTCCGACCACATCACCGATATCGCCTTCACCCGCAGCGGCACGACCGTCGCAACGCCCGCTGGCCTCACGTTCATCACAGCTGCCGGCACGGAGAGCCTCTACGCCTTCCAGGGACTCGTCAATAACCACGTCTATACCATCGCCACCGGCGCGAACGAGCGCCTACTAGCCGGCACACTCGGCGGCATCTCTTTGCTGGAATCGAACGCCGTGAAGCGCAACTTCACCGCCACGAACTCAGGCCTGAAGCACAACTGGATCACCGCGCTCGCAACCTCCCCGCAAGGTGGATGGTTCGTCGGAACCTACGGTGCGGGCATCATGACGCTCTCTGCTGACGGCAATGTCTTTACTCCGGCAGAGCTTCCCGCAGGCACCCCGCATGATCTGGTCATAAATCCCAATGCGCTGCTCGTCACGCCAACGCATGTCTATGCCGGGACGCTCGGCCACGGGATGCTCGTGCGCGATATCTCGGCAAACCGCTGGTCCGTGATCGACCACGGATTGCCCTCGCTCAACGTGACAGCTTTCGCCGAGCGCGACGGAGTGCTCTACATCGGAACGGAAAACGGCCTCGTCCGAATCGCCGAGGCTAAACTCCCATGAAGCCAACTCAGCCACAAATCTCGGGGTGCCCCATTCATCGCGCCGTTGCCTCACGCGATGAGTGGGATCGTAAACTCTCGCTGCGCCGATTCTTTGCCGTTGCTCTTGCAGTTGTTCTTCTGGCAACGAAGTCCAACGCTCAATCCGGCATCCTAATCCCCCGCGACAAAGAAGCCCCCGACCCCGCCATCCTCTCGCTCGAGGAGATGTCGGTCGACATCACGATCGACAACGGCGACGCCCACGTATCAATCCTCCAGATATTCCTCAACCACTCCAATCAAATCCAGGAAGGCACCTACCGCTTCGCGCTTCCGACTGGCTCGACGGTCTCCGACTTCGCCGTCTGGGATGGCGTAACGCGTATCCCGGCGGTCATCCTTGAGCGCAAGCGCGCTGAGCAAATCTACGACGAGGCCCGCCTCCAATCGATCGACCCCGGCCTGCTGGAGATGGGCGATCGCGACAGCATCAACCCTAAGAGCACCGCGGTCTTCACCACCAGGATCACGCCCATCCCTGCCTACGGAACGAAGCGCCTGGAGCTGGAATATCACCAGCGGTTATCCGCAACCGACTTCAAGCATTTCTTCGCGCTGCCGCTGCGGCCGAACGACGAGCAAAAGCAATCCGCGCATCACTTCAAGCTGCACTTCGTCCTGCGCTCAGCCCATCCGTTCGACAACCTCCAGACGCCATCGAAGATCTTCCCACTCAAGCTTTCGAGCACAACAGCGAACGCCGCCGAAGGCTCGTTCGAAGCGACCGATCTCTCGCTCGACGAAGACTTTTCTGCGACGTGGCATCTGACTCCGCAGACCACTGACAACCTCGACATCATCACCTTCCGCAACCCCAACGCGCCGCTGCCCGATGCCGGCACCAGCCTCACCGCAAACCTCGCGAAGACTCCCGAGCCCGGCTTCTTCGAGGCGCAACTGCTCGTCGCAGATCCCAAGCCGCAGGCCGCAACGCCAGCCAACGCGCACATCGAAATCCTGCTCTTCGACAACTCGCTCTCCATGCAGTGGGAGAAGCTCGAACGCTCCTACGCTGCGCTCGAAGCTGTGCTGCGAGCATTGAAGCTTGGCGACCGCTTCAACGTGATCCTCTTCAATCAGACTGTCACGCCTTTCAAGCCCGCGCCCGTTGCAGCCGATGCCGCAACCATCCAGCAAGCTCTCGACTTCGTCCGTGCCAGCAAGCTTCGCGGCGGAACCGACTTGGGTAAAGCACTGGCTGCGGGACTCGCCCAAACCACCGAGCCCAACACGTCGCTCGTACTGTTGACCGATGGCGGCTCCAACTCCGGCGACACGATTATCCCCAATAAAATCGCCACGAATTACGCGGTGCAGTGGAAGCAGCGCGCACATCCGCCGCACACTGCGGTCTTCGCCGTGGGCGACGACGCGAACCTCATCCTGCTACGCAACCTCTCGCGCAACGGCGGCTTTCTGGAGTCCGTGCTGTCGACCGAACCAGCCGACTTCCACATCCAATCTTTCCTCTCGAAGCTCAGCCGAGCACCGGTTGCCGGCCTTGCGCTAGCCCCTGATCCGGCCGCCTCAACCAACCTCATCTATCCGCTCGACGACGCGATCTACCCCGGCTCCGTTGCGCAATGGGTCGGCCAATACACGGCGTCCAAAACGCCGCTCGGACTTACGGTGAAAGGCTCGCGTGATGGCGTTTCCTTCGAAGCTAAGGCGTCGACCGCGTTGCCCGAGACCGACCTGACGCATCCGCAGCTGCCGCGCATCTGGGCGCAGGCTCGTGTGAATGCGCTGCTCGAACAGATCGACCGTGGAGGCGAGACTGCAGCCGCCATCGACGAGATCATCCGGCTCTCACGTCGTTACAAATTCGTGACGCCGTACACCTCGTTCCTCGCTGTACCTCGTTCGCTGCTGCGTCCGCGCGTCATCCGCCCCGGCGATCCGGTGTTGCGGGTCCGCACCGACGCGCAGATCACCTCAGTCATCGCGCTCTTTCCATTCGGCCTCACCAAGCCGCTGCGGCATCTTGCCAGCGAAGACCTGCAAGCCCTGGGCGACGACGCGAACCGCCTATGGGAGACGCGCTTCCTCGCCCCACCTGAGATGAAGGATGGAACATATTCCGTTCGCCTCATACTGCGCGATCGCAACGGCCACACTTACAACGAGGCCAAGACGTTCGTCATTGCGAGCACGCCGCCCACGGTCAAGCTGCAGCTGCCGCGCACCAGTCTGCATCGCGGCGAGAGCCTCGAAATCCGCGCCTCGGCAACCGCCTCAACGCGCACGCTCACGGCGCATCTCGACGGCGCAGCACCGGTCTCGCTGCGCTGGAACTCGCGCGCCGCGACCAACACCGGCACGCTGGTGATCCCTTCAGACATGCCGATCGGCCGCTACACCCTCACCGTCACCGCGGAGGATATCGCCCACAACATGGGCAGCCAGGAGGTCCAGGTCGATGTCATCCCTTGAGTCGCCGAAGATCCGGGTGCCCCATCCTCGACCGGCGGTTTCATCGCCGGGCGGGGTGGGGTATCGTTTGCGGAAGCAAACGACCGCAGTGGCGGCCTGCCTCGTGATACTTGCAACCACAGCGCACGCCACCCTCCCGCCCTGGCTGCAGCACGTCATCGGCGCCTCCACCATCGAGGCTGCGCTCTTCCGCACGATGCAACTCCCCAACGTGCAGGCACTCTATCCACGCCCGCCGAAGGAGGCTCAGACCGAACTAGCCCGTCTGATCACTACCGCCCCGGACGATGCGCAACTCTATGCCTTACGCGCCCAATCCGACGAGTCTGCACTCGACTTCGCCGCTGCGGAAGCCGATTGGAAGCTTTCAGCGCAACACTCCAAAGATTCCGTCGCCGCGAAGCTGCAACTCGCCGCGTACTATCACCGCCGGTTGCAAATCCCGCAGGAGTTGGCTGCACTGAATGAAGTCGCGGCTGCTCCGCCAATCGCAACAGAACAATTCGTCGATGCTGCACACCAGCGCTCGTGGTCGGCCTTCATCCGCATCTTCGCGCTCATCA
>Ga0302310_10004713_pt1 | contig 10240 bp, 7 predicted proteins | sample III_Palsa_N1_2_FD_200451 | JGI IMG/M metagenome (GOLD analysis project Ga0302310, IMG submission 200451) | Peat permafrost microbial communities from Stordalen Mire near Abisko, Sweden - III_Palsa_N1_2 | ecosystem: Environmental > Terrestrial > Soil > Palsa > Peat permafrost | place: Sweden... | reverse complement strand
AGTCACGGGTTCCAAGGGCCTCTCGGCCTTTGGTGGGGGTCCAGGGGGCAAAGCCCCCTGGTGGGGTCCGGGGCAAAGCCCCGCTCTTACTTCTCTTCCCGCCCCCGCGTCCGACGACCCACGGCCAGCTCGGTGACGATGCCGTGCAGGGTGCGGAGTTCCTGGGTGGTGACTTCGCCGCGTTGGAAGAAGTGGCGGATGTTGCGGACCATGGTCGGGCGCTTTTGTGCGTTGCGCAGAAAGCCGCACTCGTCGAGTTCGACGGTGAGGTGGGTGAGGAAATTTTCCAGCTCACCCTTGGTGGCGAGGCCGGTTTCGTGGGTCATGAGGTGTTTGGGCGGGGTGGTGTCGGCTGCGGTCCACCATTCGTAGGCGAACAGCATCACCGCTTGGGACAGGTTCACCGACATGAAGGCGGGGTTGAGCGGAAAGCGGATCAGTGCGTCGGCGCAGGCCATGTCGTCGTTGTCGAGGCCAGCGCGCTCGGGGCCGAACAGGACGCCGGATTTGAGATCGCGGGCGGTGATGGCGCGGAGTTCGGCGGCAGCGCCGCGGGCGGTGAGCACCGGCTTGATGATGTGGCGCGGTCTTGGGCAGGTGGCGAAGACATGGTGCAAATCGGCGATCGCGTCCGGCACGGTGGGGTGGATGGTCGCGGCCTCCAGGATGCGGTCGGCGCCCGAGGCCATGCGCCACGCGCGCTCTTGCGGCCAGCCGTCGCGCGGGGCGACCAGGCGAAGGTGGAACAGGCCGCCGTTGGCCATCGCGCGTGCCACCGCGCCGATGTTGTCGGCGAGTTGCGGACGCACTAGTATAATAGTGGGACTGTTGCCGATCGGCGCGAGTTCGGCGCCGCCCCCCTCCTCCCGAACACCGCGGCCGGTCATCTGGCGGCCTTGCGCCAGATTGTCCCGTTCGGACCGTCTTCCAGCACGATACCCTGCGCCACAAGTTGATCGCGGAGGCGGTCCGCTTCCACCCAGTTGCGGGTCTTGCGCGCGGCGATCCGGGCGTCGATCAAGGTTTGGATCGCGGTTTTGTCCTCGCCGCCCTGAAACCACGCGGACGGATCGGCGGCGAGCAGGCCCAACACCGCGCCTGCCGCGCGCAACGAGCCGGCTGCCGCAGCGTCGCCGGCGAGTGCCGCACCGGCGAGCTGGTGCATCACCGCGAAGCACAGCGGCGTGTTGAGGTCGTCGCACAGGGCGGCGAGCGCATCCGGATGCATTTCGCCCGTGGCATGCGGATGCAGCGAAAGCGCGCGATAAAACCGGTCTAGCTCGGCGCGCGCCTCGCGCAGTCCGGCTTCGGTATAGTCAACATTGCCGCGGTAGTGCGAACGCAGCAGCAAAAGCCGGATCACCTCTGCCGGATGCCGCTCCATCGCCTGGCGCAGGGTGGTGAAATTGCCCAGAGACTTCGACATTTTTTCGCCGTCGACCGTCAGCATCCCGGCGTGCAGCCATACTCGCGCGAAGGCGCTGCCGGGAAAGGCGCACAGGCTTTGCGCGCGCTCGTTTTCGTGGTGCGGAAACAGCAAATCCTGTCCGCCGCCGTGGATATCGAAGCTCTCGCCGAGATACTGCCACGACATCGCCGAGCACTCGATGTGCCAGCCGGGCCGACCGCGACCCCAGGGACTGTTCCAACCCGGCAGATCATGCTCGGAAGGTTTCCACAGCACGAAATCGCCGGGATGGCGCTTGTAGGGCGCGACCTCGACCCGCGCGCCGGCCAGCAGCTCGTCGGCGCTGCGGCCCGACAACGCCCCGTAATCGGCAAACGAAGGCACCGCGAACAGCACATGGCCCTCGGCGGCATAGGCGTGACCGCCGGCGATCAGCCGTTCGATGATCGCGATCATCTGGCTGATGTGGGCGGTGGCGCGCGGCTCCTGGTCAGGCGGCAAATTTCCCAGTGCTGCGAGATCGGCGTGAAAATCCGCCGTCGTCCGTTCTGTGATCGATCCGATCGGCTCGCCTGATTCCTGGGACCGCGCATTGATCTTGTCGTCGACGTCGGTGATGTTCCGCACATAGGTCAACCGCGGATACAAATGCCGCAGCAGCCGCGCCAGCACGTCGAACGCGACGAAGGTCCGCGCATTTCCCAGATGCGCCAGGTCGTAAACCGTCGGTCCGCACAGATAGAGCCGCACATGCGCGGGATCGAGCGGTTGAAACAGCTCGCGGCGGCGGGTGGCGCTGTTGTGGAGATAAAGTTCGGTCATGGACCCGGGTTATCGCGGTTGGGCGAGAAAAGACAATACCGCAAAAACTGCATGACATCCGCGAGTCGGCCGGAATCGCGCCCTTGACGGCCGCAAATCCGATTCCTAACTCGCTTAGCACTCGCAGTCAGGGAGTGCCAAAGCCGCCGGCAGACGGCGGCGCGGCCGGCACGCGTGGGCCGTCGTGAGATCGCACTTCCTGCGTCCGAGCAGCATGGAGGAAGGTGACAATGGCATTGTTTTTGGATCCGTTCGATACGCTGGCGAGCCTGCAACAGGCCCTCGATTCATATCGCGCCAGCAACTGGCTGTCGTCAGGCCCCAGCGGCGGGGGCAGCTATCCGCCGGTGAACCTGTTCCGCAAAGGCGACGATTTCATCGTCATCGCCGAAGTTCCCGGCGTCAACAAAGCGGACCTCACCGTCGAGGTGAAGGGCCGTACCATCCGCCTCGCCGGGACCAAAAGCTTGAAATACCCGGAAAACGCCAGCGTTCACCGCCGCGAACGGCTGGCGGGGAAATTCGACCGCGCGGTAACCCTGCCGGTCGAGATCAACGCCGACGGCGTAAAGGCGGAATCCCGCGACGGCATACTGGCGCTCTTCCTGCCCCGCGCCGAGCGGGACAAGCCGAAGCAGGTCCAGGTGGCGTAACCGCAACCATCGAGAGGTGAACATCATGGCAAATGCACAGGAATTGGCGGTTCGCGAAAAGAAGGAACTCGCCGGCAAAGAGGAAAAGACCGCCCCGGGCCGCTACTACAGCCCCTACGCCGACATTTTCGAGACCGACGACGCGCTCCGCGTGGTGATGGAAATGCCGGGGGTGGAGAAGAAGGATCTCGGCGTGGCGCTGGAGAACGACGTGCTGCGGGTGGACGGGCGGATCGATTTCGCGAAATACGAAGGCATGGAACCGCTCTATACCGAATACAACGTCGGCCACTACACGCGGTCGTTTTCGCTTTCGAGCAAAATCGATCAGGAACGCATCACCGCACAACTCGAAGACGGTGTGCTGACCCTGACCTTGCCGAAAGCCAAAGAATCCCAACCGCGGAAAATCGTGATCGGTTGATCCTATCTGGCCTCCCCCTCGGAAAGAGGGGGAGAACTACCAAGAAGTGAGGCAAGTCTTCTGTTTGAAAAAAGAAGCAAAAACTTTTATTCAATTGGTTCCCTGCCTGACCCGCGAAACTTCGCAATTGATTGAACTGACAAAGTTTTTTTGCTTCTTTTGGTTCACAAAAAGAAGACTCTCTCTTTTACGAACATATTGATTTTATTTACTATCACTAGGGGCGACTCCCTGAGCGGCGGCCAAGCAGGCTTCTACCGAGTGGCGCAATGTCGAGGTGTAATAGTCGGCGCCGATGACACTGCGGACACGGTCCTCCCGCAACGCAGCATCCTCCAGGGGCCACAGTCCTACCAGGATCGGCGTGTTCGGCATCTTGCGGCGCAACCGATGCAACAAATAGCGCAAATGCGCCGGACTGCCGCTGATCTCCAAATAACAGACGCAAACCATCGCAACACCCGCCACGTCGAGCGCATCGATGTGCCCGCGGGCGACCGCTTCGAACGGCAAGGTCCGCGCGCCAAGGTCGTGCTTTTCGAGCAACTGAGCCAATATCGTGGAAAGCCCCTCGTCGAGCGGCCCACGGCCGGAAACACACAACACCGGCGCAGCGGAATCCCAGCCCGGAGGCCGAGTGCGCGGCGGAGCACTCCCCTCGATCGCGGTTGGCGCCGGCTTCGCCGCGGCGTCGGGCTCGTCCAGTATCGAGGGCGCAGCATCGTCAATCGACGGCTCTGGATCGGCATCGTCGTGCCGGTCCAGATCATGCACCAGACTCACGATCGTGCTTCTGACCCGGTCCAACTGCTGTCCCGAAAGAACCCCGCGCAGCGCATCATTGGCCGCAAGCTGCAACCCTTGAAGCACTACATCGTCGTAATAGGCCGATAGCGAACAACTCTTCAGCAGGATTTCGGCTTGATCGAGCGCCTCGTCCGGATCGCCGGCCAAGATGCGCTGATAGAAAGTCTCGACCGAACTGAGCGCGGGGCGATCGCCCAGCAGGACATCAAGAAACTCCAGCCGCTTCACGTGGCGCCCCAGCACCACCAGACACAAGGTCAGCGGCGTCGAAAGCAACAAGCCGATCGGACCCCACAACCAGGTCCAGAATGTGGCCGCCACCACCACCGCGAATGGCGACAGGCCGGTGCTGCGGCCATAAACCATCGGCTCGACCACCTGGCTGGTGACGATCTCGACCACGCCGTAAAGTGCCGCGGTCCAGATCACCATGGTCCAGTTCGGTTCGACCGCGGCGGCGAGCAGCAGCGGCCCGACCGCCGACAACGGCGAACCGAGGTAGGGCAGGAACCGCAGCAACATGCTGAGTACGCCCCAGAGCAAGGGCGATGGCACGCCGATGATAAACAGTCCGATGCCGATGACCGTGCCGAAGACCGCGTTCACCCCGGCTTGGGCGAGAAAATACCGGCTTAGCCGCTCGGCCGCGTCGTCGATTGCGAGCGTACTGCGGTGCAGATCGCCGGAGCCGAACACCCGGATCAGGCGATTCCGCAGATCTTCCCGCTGCAGCAGGATGAAGATCGAAAAGATCAGGACGATGATCGTGGTCGAGAGCGGGCTCACCACCGGGCCAAGGATGTTGCCGGCGAGCTCCATCGGCGAAAGATCCTGCTGCACCTGGACCGCGAGCGGCTTTGGCGGCGGCGGCAAGGACGCAGCCGGGTTGCCATGGCCCGCGCTGGTCTGATCGCTGGTCGCAGTCTGGATCTGTTGGCGGACCCGGCCGATCAATCCCGATAATTCGCTAATCGCGAAACTGCGAACCTCACGCACTTTATGAATGACGGTAGTCTCGTATTGCGGCGCCTTGCCGGCGAGGTCGGCGAACTGGGTGCCGATCAGGGCGGCAAGCGCCAGGATGATGCCGAGCGCCACCACGACGCCCACCAGCACCGAAGGGACCCGGCCGAAATGCGCCCGCCGCAGCAGGTTCACGAGAGGCGAGATCAGGAAACTGAGCAGGATCGCGAGCGTGATCGGGATCAGCACCTGCCGGGCCAGGTAGAGTCCGGACACCACGACGACGAAGCCGGCCAGGGTGAGCAGCCCGGACAGGCCGGGAGTTTCCGCGGGTGCGACCTGTTCGGGTATCCGCTCCAATGGTGCTTGAACGTCGGGCAACTCTCACGATCTCCGGCTGGGACGGCGGGCCGGTCCCGGCGCGCGCACGGTATCACGCGGTAAGAATTGATCCGATGGGGGAAATGGGTTCCTGCCAAGGTTTAATCAACCGCGCGCCGCCCTCAAGTTCCCGCGCCCAAGCGTGGCTCGGGGTATCGCTTGCTGAACCGACAAAGTTTTTTTTCTTCTTTTTGTTCACTAAAAGAAGATTCTTCCCCTTAACCTACCCCCACGTCCTCAATCGCGTTGGTGCTTGACCCCGGCCGATCCCTGACGCAAGACGTGAATAACAGCGAGAAGGGCCTGTGCATGACCGAAGTCGAAGTTTACCAGGGCCTGGGCGAGATTTTCGCCGACGTCTTTCTGCGCGACGACATCGTACTGACGCCGGCGCTAACCGCGAGCGACGTCGAGGGCTGGGATAGTTTCAAGCAGATCGAGATCATCATTTCGACCGAGGAGCGATTCGGGGTGAAGTTTACCACCCGCGAGATCGACAATCTGCGCTGCGTCGGCGATCTGGTCGCGGTGGTTGTCGCCAAGGCGGCCTGATCGAGTACGGGTTAGCGTCCCACCCGCAGCAGTCCTTCACTCGGCCGCACGCCGGCGGACGCCAGGATCGACAAATAATTCGAGCACAGGCTGCGGCGCGTCTCGCGGTACTTTTCCGGATCGAATTCGAAGTAGTCCAGGAGGTTATCGCAGGTGAGCGGTGCCTTGATGTCGGCGAAATGCCGGACCGGCACCGCCATGGTGGTGCATAGTTCCATCGTCCTGCTGTCGTGCGCGATGCAGCCCGCCGGGACCCCGGCCTGGATCGCCAGCATGACCCCGTGAATGCGGGTGCCGACGACGAAATCGAACCGGCGCAGGAAGTCCATCCAGACCCTGATATCGAAGAAGGCATAGGCATAGGTGCGGCACCAGGTCTTGAACTCGTCGTCGGTGCTGGTGGGGCTGATGTATTTCTTGCACAGCGCGAAGACATCAGGTCCCATCTGGTCGAACTCCCGGCGTGCCAGCCGCAGCATTTCGATGCCGTGCTGCACGATATAGGCGCCGCCGGTCGCCGTCACGATCTGCGCCAGGCTGCGCTCGATTTCCGCCAGACTGGGAATGTAGGGAATGCCCGCTGCGACCGCGACGTGGCGGATCTTGCGCTTCCATCCCGCGGCGACCGCGCGGGCGATGTCGTCCTGGGTGTTGATGAAGTTGGACGGGCAGCCGGTTACCTCGGTGGCGTTGGGGAAGCCCTGTTTTGCGATTTGTGCGGCGGTGTAGGGCCCGCGGACCCCGAGGTTGGGCCGAGAGGTGGGCGAATGCTTTACCAGCGTCTCGAGCCACAGTTTGGTTCCGGGATCGAGCACGATGTCGTCTTCGGCGCTTTTGGCCTGGGCGCCCAGGCCAAGGCCCACGATCGGCAGTCCGATCTGCTCGAGCCGGTCGACCTGCGGGCCCAGCTGGGTGTGCGCGCCGAGCTGGTTGGCCAGCGGCAGCACGATCACGTCGCCGGCGGCGCGAATATCCTGAATTGGCGCGTGCCACGGCAAGATCGCCGGCGCCGCCAATTGGTTGGCGATGGCATAACGAAAGGCTAGATTGCCGGTATTGCCGCCGGTTTCGTCGAGCAGGATCGCGGCAGTCTTACGATAGTAGTCATAAATATACGGAGCTCCTCCCAAAATTACTGGTCGCGTCATGGTCTTTCCATCGCCCGAAAAAATCCTTAGTCATTAAGATCGTTTAAAAATTGCGATGGAAGGCCACTCTACCGGGCAGGGCGCCTCGCTTAATGCCGCAAGCCACGGCTGTGGTATCGTCATTCGGCGACTCTAGCAACCCCGTTCATCGGGCGGTCGCTAGCATATTCCCGGATCAGCCGCAATATTGGCTAAATGCTGGCATGCCCCGGACCGAAGCCGGATCGATCAGTGCTGGTGACAAGAGGGCCTATTTGTCAAAAAAGCTTTCCCTCGCCACGTCCTATCCGCTACTAGTACCTGGCAGGGTCGCGTCGGCTTGCGGCGGCATGACGCGAACTTGCCCGGAGGAGGCGTGCAATAGATCCTCGCATTCGAAGTAATGGTGCGGCCGGTCGAAGACTTCGATCCGAAGTGGACAAGCAGAATTCGCGCGATGTTACGTAAATCTTCTGGTAAATCGGCTGGCGGTCTCTTCGAGTATTTCCTGTAACTTTTGGCGGAAGAGCACTGCGCACTGATGAATAATGAGGGCAGAAAACGGCGATTGAAAGTCCGCTCGGCTGATCCCGGACTTTCGGCAAGACCCGACGATTCTATTTCGGAACAAGCGCTGGAACGACCCGCCGACCCGCTCGCCACAACACCGGGTGACAAGCCGGAAGCCCCGCCGATCCCGGCCGCAGCACCGTTGCATTGCCGCCTCGAAATCCACCCGATCATACTCGCCGAATTCATTAATAACCGCTGCGATCTCAATATTCGCGGTCGGGTGGTCGCGATGTCGGCGCTCGAAACCGTGACGTTGCTGGCCGATGGCGCGCGGATCGCCGAGATGCGCTATCAGCAGCCGGATAGCCAAACCGACGGCGCAGCCCCGGCACGCCTCGCCATTACCCAGCATTTCTTCGTGTTGGTGATGTCGCTCGCGGGCCCGCCGCCGGTGGGGAAGCGCGCGTTCGTGATCGAAGCCCGTGGACCCGGCGGACAAATCCACCAGGAGCATTTTCTGGCGAGCTTCGACGGCACCAAATCGCCCGAAGTGAAGGTAACGTCGGGTCAGGTGCAATCTCCCAACAGCCCCTGGATCGCGCGGCCACCGATCCTGCTGCACGTCGAGTACGCATCCGTCGACGGCTCCGGTCAATTGAACGCGCAGGGCTGGGTGATCGGGCTTGCGCCGATCGCGGCGGTCGATTTTTCGTGGGCGAGCGGCAGCCTCGGCACCGCCGTCCTGGGCGGGGAGCGGATGGACGTGGCGCGCGCCTATCCGGGCTATCCGAACGCGATCAAGTCGGGGTTTTCGTTTCGCTGCGACCTCGATGGCAGCCAACCGCCGGAAACGATCCTGGCCCGGGCAACCAGCGGCGAGGGCTGTTCGCATTCGGTTCTGCTGCCGGTGGAACTGGTTATCAAGCCGGAGCCGGTTCCGCAGCCCGCACCGGCCCCGACGCCGCCGAAGCCGGTAGCCGAGCCGGTGCGGGACGTGCGGCGGCAGATCAAGCTGCAATGCGATCAGGTCGGTTTGTCCGACGATTGCCAACTGGTGGTCGAAGGCTGGGCGGTTTCCCGGGTCGGTATCACCGCCGTGGAAATCCTGCTTGACGGCGAACTCCTGGGAGAAGCGGAACTGGGCCGCTCGCGGCCGGATGTCGGGCTGGAATTTCCCACCATCCCGCTGGCACGCTTCGGCGGCTATTTCTTCAAGCAACCGATGACCGTGGAGGCCGGCGCCGAGTATCAGGTGCAGGTGGTGGCGCGCAACGGATTTGGCGACGCCGCGATCGAAAACCACAGCATCAGGGTGGTCGAAATTCCCCGCGCGACGCCTATTGCGGCGGCGGCGGCGACCGAAGACAACGCCGATCTGCTGTGTTGGCTCGACAATCCGCGAGTGCACGGGGGCGTGGCGCTGGAACCGGTGACCGGGCGCCTTACGGTCGAGGGCTGGGCACTGGCACCAACCGGCATCAAATCGATCGAGATCTACATCGACGGCCGCCTGCTCGGGGTCGCGAAATACGGCATGACCCGGCGCGACGTGGCGGGAGCATTCGCTGACCGGCCCGAGGCACTCCGCAGCGGCTATTTCTTTACCTGCCCGACCGGACGAACGGAGAACGGATCCCACCTCTTCCGCCTGCAAGCAAACGCGAACGACGGCCGCACCAACGTGATCGAGTTTCGCGCCGAGGTGAGGAAGCCCTCGGAATCCGACCAGAATTATGAGGATTTTGCTGCCATCCGCCGCCACCTGCCGGCGGTCGAAGCCGACGTCTATCAGGATACCATCAGGCGCCTCGGCCGCCGCCCCGAGTTCTGCTGCGTGCTCCGGCAGAACGGACCGGTGGATGCTTTGCGGCTGCGAGCCACCGTCACGGCACTTACCAGCCAAGTCTACGACCAGTGGAAGTTGTTGATTTTAGCCGATCAGGCGGAGACGGCGGCCGATGCCCTGCGAGCACTCGACGACGCCGGTCTGAACCATCAGGGTCGCATCTCGGTCATCGCCGAAACCGCGCAGGGTGACCGGTTGGGGGTGGAAGCCGGAGACGATCCGCGGTTGTGGAGCTTCCTTTGTCCCGGCGACGAATTGGGCTGCGATGCGCTGGCCGAGATCGCGGTGGCAAACGGCCTCTATCCCGGCGCCGGAATTTTCTACGCCGACGAGGACCGCATCAGCCCGGCGACCGACGCGCACGAACCGTTCTTCAAGCCGGATTGGTCGCCGGACCTGCTGCTCGCGACCAACTACATCGGCCGGCCGTGGTTCGTCACCGGTGAACTGCTCGCGCGCGCCGGCATTACCCCGAGGCTGCTGCTGCGCGAGGGCGAGTTCGAGGCGATACTGCGCTGTACCGAAGCGGCGGCGGAGATCAAACATCTGCCCAAACTGCTGTGCCGGCGGGATCCGGTGTCGCTCGACAGCGAAGAGCTGGAGCAGGCGGCACTGGCTCGGGCCGGAAAACGGCGCAAAGTGGGCGTTACGGTGCTCCCGGGCCGGGTCGCTGGAACTTACCGGCTGACCTCGAATGCGCCGGTGACGGGCAAAGTCTCGATCATTATTCCGACTTGCTTCGCG
>Ga0302310_10004711_pt1 | contig 10246 bp, 6 predicted proteins | sample III_Palsa_N1_2_FD_200451 | JGI IMG/M metagenome (GOLD analysis project Ga0302310, IMG submission 200451) | Peat permafrost microbial communities from Stordalen Mire near Abisko, Sweden - III_Palsa_N1_2 | ecosystem: Environmental > Terrestrial > Soil > Palsa > Peat permafrost | place: Sweden... | reverse complement strand
AAAGCCCTCGAGCGCCTTGTCGAAGAACTCATCGTCAGTGTCCATGACATCGGCGAAGAAGATGTTCGGCGACTTGCCGCCCAGTTCGAGCGTCACCGGAATGATGTTGTCGGAAGCGTATTGCATGATCAGCCGGCCCGTCGTGGTCTCGCCGGTAAAGGCGATCTTGGCGATCCGCTTGTTCTGCGCGAGCGGCTTGCCGGCTTCGACCCCGAAACCGTTGACGACGTTGATGACGCCCGGAGGCAGGATGTCGGCGATCAGCTCCATCACCACGAGAATGCCCAGCGGTGTCTGCTCGGCGGGCTTGAGAACCACGCAATTGCCTGCGGCGAGCGCCGGCGCCAGTTTCCATGTCGCCATCAGGATCGGGAAATTCCAGGGAATGATCTGACCGACGACGCCGAGCGGCTCGTGATAGTGATAGGCAACGGTCTCGTGGTCGATCTCGGAGATGCCGCCTTCCTGGGCCCGCACGACGCTGGCGAAATAGCGCCAGTGGTCGACCACCAGCGGCATGTCGGCATAGGTCGTCTCGCGGATCGGCTTTCCATTGTCGAGGGTTTCGACCAGCGCCAGCAATTCCAGATTGGCTTCCAGCTTGTCGGCGATCTTGTTGAGAATGCCGGAGCGTTCCTGGACCGAGGTCTTGCCCCAAGCGTCCTTGGCCTTGTGGGCGGCGTCAAGCGCCAGTTCGATGTCGGCTGCAGAGGAGCGCGGAACCGAGCAAAGCCGTTTACCGGTGACGGGGCTGGGATTATCGAAATAGCGCCCCTCTTGCGGAGCTACCCATTTACCTCCGATGAAATTTTCGTAGCGCTCTCGGATCAGAACCTGTTTGGAAACTTTCTCGATCGCTTCATGATACATGAACGTTCTCCCTGTTGTGCGCCATTTGGCGTCGTAGTGTTGATATTTCCGGGCAGTCAGTACTGAGGGCGTTGCCTCGACCACAAGCCGGCCTGCACGGGACCGGTCTTGCGCATATGAGGTTCTTTGACCTCGGGCATCGCTGCCTTGCAGGATTTAATGCGAGCGCGCCTGCCTGAGAGTGTGCTCCCGGTCAAATGGGCCGTCAACGTTATATTCTTACGAATACTTCGATGCCGGAAGCACGATTATTTCAACGCCGTCGAAAATGCCGGGACTGCGTGGTCTGGCCGTGACCTGGGGCACACCGACCTGGGCCGGACCCCGGCTCGTCATCGGCCATGGTTTCCCGATGTTTTTTCAGACCCGGGCCAGCTGGGGGCTGTGCCGGATATCGCGATGGCCAATGGCGGCGATAAAGCTTGCCACACTTGCGGTTCGAAGCGGCGTGAACGGCTTATGCCCGTCGCGGCAATACTTTTTGATATGCCCGACAGCGGAGTGGCTGATGCAATCCATCGGAAAAAAGGTGGCATCGGCGCGGCTGATCAGTCCCGGCAGCGCCGCCAGATTTTCTTCAATGCCGCCGTCGTGGGAAAGCAGCGCGCCCCCTCGTCTGGCGACAGCCGCCTTCAACTGATCGATCAATCCGGGGCGCCCGCCCACATACAGCACGGTGACGCCAAGCAGGTCGCGCTCAACCTTCACGGCGGGCCCGTCTGCGTCATCGACCCTTAGTTCGGATTCGAGCGCCATGACTTCGCGTTGAAGCTGGTCGTTTTGCTTGTTGAGGGCCGTCGCAAATTTGCGCGCTTTTTCGACCTCGCTTTCGAGTTCCGCCACCCGTGCCGCCAATGTGCTCGAATGGGCCATCTGCGTATCCAGCCGCTGCAGCAGCGTGGCGGCGGTGACCGCACCCGAAATCAACTCGGCGGCGGTTCGCTCAGTAGCTTCGCGCCGGCGAACCTCCATCTCGAGGCCTTCGACCCTGCGCAAAAGTTCGGCGCGCTCACGGGCGCTCTCGGAGAGACGCGCCTGCTGCCGTGAAATCTTCTCGTCGCGCTCGCCGAGTTCACGCTCAAGCGTACGCAGTCGCGCGATATCGATCCGATTGGACGAGCCAACCATATGCGACAGCATGTGCACCTGGCCAAAAGCCTCTTCGACAAGAGGCCGATCGGTCGCAGGATGGGTGAGGACGGCCCAATAACCGCCGGGGATATTTCCCTGTTCAAACGCCTCAAGCCAGAGCTCTCTTGCCTCCGCCGCGCTGGAAGCTTTGGCAAAACGCCGGATCGTCGCCTCATGGCGATTGTCCAGCATCTTGTTCAGCAATTTTCCGACCAGATCGTGCTTTCCCGCGCTCCGAACCCCGCGCCCGTGCAGAACGTTGTCCGAGGCCGTTCTGGCGTCGGCGTCCCCAAGCCTGGCGAAGAATTGGCGCAACTCGGCGGCCGAGAGGCATGTTCCGATGATGGAGCAATGCAGCGACGGCGCGATATCCCAGATTTTGGACCTTCGGCCCTTGGCGTCGGTCGCAACGAGGGGCGACTGATCGTTTTGCCGGCGCGGCAACAGGGCACTGGCCCCGGCCCGATGATGATGGACAACCGACAAGTCAGACACGGAATAGTTCCAGACACGTCATATTCATATAGATATAACGATATCCCGCATTCGGTCCGCTGGCAATACGCTGGGGACCCGTCCCGGGCCGGTCCAGCAGGTGAAATACCGCCCAAATCAGGCCGTTGAAACGCGCAATACCCGCAAAAGACAACAAACGAGTGATTTGGAAATCAGCCGGCAAGGCCTACGCGAAATAAGCATATGAGGTTCGCGCTCGCAGCTGCCTGATCGGCCGCTGGCGCCTTTGCCAGTTCGCGAAACGCAATGTATTCTGACCAACACAACGAATTTCCACGGGCCTTTCCAGAAGACCCGATGTCAAGGGAGCGGACCACCATGAACATAGCGCAACCCATCGCGATCGCGCGCCATCCCTACGCCGATGGTTCCTACAAGAAGATGCTGATCGACGGTAAATGGATCGACGCCGCATCCGGCAAGCGCTTCGAGACGCACAATCCCGCGACCGGCGAATTGCTCGCGACCGTCGCCGAGGGCGATGCCGAGGATATCAACCGCGCGGTTGCGGCGGCCCGCCGGGCTTTCGACGGACCCTGGAGCAAGGTCAAGCCGTATGAGCGGCAGAATCTTCTGCTCAAGCTCGCCGACCTCGTCGAGAAGAATTTCGAGGAGCTGTCGCAGCTCGACACACTCGACATGGGCGCGCCGATCAGCCGTACCCGCGGCAACAAGCAGCGCGTGCTCGGAATGCTTCGATACTACGCGGGGCAGGCGACCGCGTTGCACGGCGAGACCATCGAGAACTCGCTGCCCGGCGACATCTTCTCCTACACGCTGAAGGAACCCGTCGGCGTCGTCGGCGCCATCATTCCATGGAACGGCCCGCTCGGCGCCAGCGTCTGGAAGATCGGTCCCGCCATCGCCACCGGCTGTACGGTGATCCTCAAACCCGCCGAGGAAGCGCCACTGACTTCGCTGCGGCTCGCAGAACTCGTGATGGAAGCAGGCATCCCGCCCGGCGTCGTCAACGTGGTGCCGGGATTCGGCGAGACCGCCGGCGCGGCACTGGCATCGCATCTCGGCGTCGACAAGGTCGCCTTCACCGGTTCGCACGTCACCGGACAATCCATCATCCGGGCATCCGCGGGCAATCTGAAGCGGGTGTCGCTGGAATTGGGCGGCAAGTCGCCCGACATCGTCTTCGCCGACGCCGACCTCGAGCAGGCGGTGCCGGGCGCCGCGATGGCCGTGTTCGCCAATTCAGGCCAGATTTGCAGCGCCGGAACCCGGCTGTTCGTCGAGCATCAGGTGTATGACGAATTCGTCGGCCGCGTCGCCGAATACGGCAAGAAGCTGCAGGTCGGCAACGGCCTCGACCCGAACACGCAGATCGGGCCGCTGGTGTCCGCGCAGCAAATGGAGCGCGTCTCCGGCTATCTCGACATCGGCCGCCAGGAAGGCGCCCGCGCGCTGGCCGGCGGCGCCAGGCTGACCGAAGGCGCGCTGTCGAAGGGCTACTTCGTGCCCCCAACCGTATTCGCCAACGTTCAGGACAACATGCGGATCGCGCAGGAGGAGATTTTCGGGCCGGTGATTTCGGCGATCTCGTTCAAGGACAGCGACGAGCTGATCCAGCGCGCCAACGCAACCACGTTCGGATTGGGCAGCGGGGTCTGGACCAGGGACGTCAGCAAGGCGCATCGCGTCGCCAAGGCGCTTCGCGCAGGTTCAGTCTGGGTCAATTGCTATCAGGCGATGGACCCGGCGGTGCCGTTCGGCGGCTACAAGATGAGCGGCTATGGCCGCGAGTCCGGCAAGCAGCACCTGGAAGAATATCTCAACGTCAAGGCGGTGTGGATCAAGACCTGATACGCGGACCGATACATGTCCTTGCATCTCACCTTGCAGGAGACGCAACCGACCGCGCTTCTTGGGAGAGCGGCGCTTTTGTTCAGCGGCGTGTGACCTGGTTCACATAACTCACCGCGAGGCGATGCTACCAACGCCTCACCGGACATTTCCCCGTCCGGGCAGTCCCCCACGGCGAAGTCGTCAAGCGATCATATTCCGCTTGGCGGCTTTGTCGTTTTTCATGTCGTATTTATTGCAGCGCCAAAAAGCACCCTTCCCTCGATCAACCGGTCGCAGCAAGTTGCGCCAACGCCGCGCTTCCAAGTTTTAGGAGTCGATTTATCGGCGTTTTGCCGATTCATTCGCCGAAAAAGCCGCCCAATTAAAGGTCGGCGACGGCCTTGATCCAAAGATGCAAATGGGCCCATTGGCGAATTCACGACGGATCGACGCCATGGAGGCATTCGTCGCCGACGCCAAATCGAAGGGCGCGTGCGTGCTCGCTGGCGGAAGCCGGATCGGCAACCGCGGCTATTTCTTCCCGCTTACCGTTCTTGCCGATGTGCCGGATGATGCGCGCGCCATGAATGAGGAGCCGTTCGGTCCGCTGGCGCTGGTCAATCCCGTGCGCGATCTGGACCAGGCGATCGAGAAGGCCAATTTCGCTGCCCTACGGCTTGGCCGCTTATGCCTTCACAAAATCAGCAACCCACGCGGATCGTCTCGCCAACGATGTCGAAGCCGGAAATCTCTCGATCAACCATTTCGTCGCGTCGGTGGCCGAGACGCCGTTCGGTGGCGTCAAGGACAGCGGTTACGGGCGCGAGGGCGGGACCGAAGGGCTGCATTGCTACACGGTGACCAAGAATGTCTCGCACAAGATGATATAGGGTTTATCCCAACTTCCCGTTATATATATGACTATTGGCTATACCGCATGAGCCGCTGCCCACCGTCGCATCCGTCAGTCAACCAATAAACATAAACAATGCAGGAGGAGATTAAAATGAGCATGCCCACGCACAAGCCGGTTGCAAATCTGATGGAGCGGCTGTTTTGTGCCGGCGCGCTGGTTGCCGGCGTGCTGGGCATGTCCCTGGCCGCGGCGCAGGCGCAACCCGCGCAAGTGACCCCGCCTCCGCACGACGGCCCCCTGCGCGCCCTGACCCCGGTGCCGGCGAAGATGCTGCTCAATCCGCCGGACAACGACTGGCTGATGTGGCGCCGTACCTACGATGCCTGGGGTTACAGCCCGCTGAAGCAGATCAACACCGGCAACGCAAAAAACCTCACAGTGGCCTGGACCTGGGCGATGACACCGGGTGCGACCGAGACCACGCCGATGGTCCACGACGGCGTACTCTTCCTCTACAACTATCTCGACAAGGTCCAGGCGCTCGACGCCACCAACGGTGAGCTGCTGTGGGAATACAAGCGCGATATCCCCCCGGAAATCGCGCGCCAGAACGGAAACAGCGGCGCCAAGCGCAACATGGCGATGGTTGACGACAAGCTGATCGTCGCCACCACCGACGCCCACATCATTGCGCTCGACATCAAGACCGGCAAGGTGATCTGGGACCACGAGACCGAGGATTACAAGAAGGGCTGGCGCTATACCGGCGGCCCACTGGTCGCTTCGAATGTCATCGTGCAGGGCATGACCGGCTGCGGCAACGCCATGCCCGGCGGCTGCTTTATCACCGGCCACGACATCAACACCGGCAAGGAGCTCTGGCGCTTCCACACCGTAGCCCAACCCGGCGAGCCCGGTGGGGATTCCTGGAACGGCCTGCCGCTGGAGAAGCGCTTCGGCGCCTCGACCTGGAACTCGGGCAGCTACGACCCTGAAACCGACACCCTGTTCCTGGGCGTCGGCCAGCCCTATCCGCATGTCGCCGAAATCGGCGGCCTGCTGCCGAAGAAGGACGGCGCCAACAACGACGCGCTGTATACCGATGCCACCCTGGCGCTCGACCCACACACCGGCAAACTGAAGTGGTATTACCAGCATCTGGCGAACGACACCTGGGACCTGGACTACGCCTATGAGCGCGTGCTGGTCGACATTCCCGTCGACGGCAAGGTGCGCAAGGCGATGGTTACCGTGGGCAAGCTCGGCATCATCGAGGTGCTCGACCGCACCAACGGCCAGTGGCTGTGGTCCAAGGAGACGGTGTATCAGAACGTGGTCTCGGCGATCGACCCGAAGACCGGCGCCAAGACCATCAACCAGGCCGCCGTGCCGCATATCGGCCAGACCACCACCAACTGCCCGGCCGATCCCGGCAGCCGCGGCTGGCCCGCCACCGCCTACAGCCCGCGCACGCACATGCTGTACATTCCGCTGAACGAATATTGCTCCGACACCACGCCGGTTCCAATCGAGTCGGGCAAGAGCTACACCGGCGGCAGCCGCGCGATCTTTTCGCGCCGGCAGATCCCGAACAGCGACGGCAATATCGGGCGCATGGACGGCGTCGACCTGTTCAGCCAGAAGGCCGTGTGGTCCGACCGAACGCGCGCGCCACAGACCGGCGCTGCGCTCGCCACCGGCGGCGGCCTGGTGTTCGCCGGCGCGCTGGACCGCTACTTCCGCGCCTACGACGATAAGACGGGCAAGATTTTGTGGCAGATGCGCGCCTCGAATATCGTCAATTCCTTCCCCATCACCTACTCGGTGAAGGGTCGGCAGTATGTCGCCGTCGCCGTCGGCAACGGGTCCAGCCACGCGCGTGCGCTGGCCACCCTGACGCCGGAGATCGGCATCCCCGATGGCGGCTCCGCGCTGTTCGTGTTCGCCTTGCCGCAAAACTGAATGATGCAACGACGCTGCTTCCGACCTTCCCTTCCTGCCGCCCTCGCCGCCACGGCTTTTTTGGCGGCGGCGCTTCCGGCGCAGGCACAAACCGGCGCGGATGCGGGATCGCGCATCTATGCGGCCAACTGTGCCGCCTGCCATCAGGCGGGCGGCACAGGCATGGCCGGGGCCTTTCCGCCGCTGGCCGGGCATGTTCCCGACCTCCTCAAGCAAGCGGACGGGCGCAGCTATGTCGGGAAGGTTCTGCTGTTCGGCCTGGAGGGCGAGATTAGCGTCAACGGCAGCAACTACGCCGGCGCCATGCCGGCGTGGCAAACTCTGGGCGACAGCGATATCGCCGCTGTGCTCAACTACGTCAGCGCCGCGTGGGACAACGGCAAGTCGCTGCCGTCAGGCTTCAGCCCCTTCACGGCCGACGAGATCAAGGCCCTGCGCACGCCAGAGCTCACATCGGCGGCGGTCTATGCGCTGCGGTCCGGCACGGCCGGGGGCGGCGGCGCGCCGGCGACCGCGACAGCAAATGGCGCAGGCGGATCGGCATCCATCAGTTTCACCACGGACCAAGTAACGCGCGGCTCCGACATCTATGCGGAGCGCTGCGTCCAATGCCACGGTGACACGCTCGACAACGGCGAATTTGGTGGCGCGCCGCTGAACGGATCGTATTTCAGGAAGCACTGGGGCGCAGGCTCGGTAGCAGCCTTGGTGGCCTTCATGAAGGCGAAGATGCCGCCCGACCGGCCGGGCAGCCTCACCGACCAGAGCTACGCCGCGCTCACTGCCTTCCTGCTGGACGCCAACGGTTACCCCAAAGGCGACAGGGAATTGCCGCCCGACACGCCTTCGCAACAGGCGATGAGCCTGAAACGCGGCCCGTAGGCTGCGGTGAATGCGTCGCGACACCGGCGTCAGAACGGATAATGTTGCGGCCCCTCGATCGTGATCCCTAACCGCTCGACTTAATGCCGACGAACGGCATCTGCGCCTCGTCGGCAACGGTGGGGCCGTTGAAATGACAAATCCCGCTCTGGATGCGCACACATATCCGGGCCGGGTCACTTCAAGGAGCGGCGCCCTTATATTGGAAAAGCGCGCTGCCCCCGTTGCACGGTGATCCATTTGAGTTCGGTCATTTCCTCCATCGAGAAACGGCCTCCCTCGCGGCCATATCCGCTGTTCTTGACACCGCCAAAAGGCACATGCGGCTCGTCTGAAACCGTGCAGTCGTTGAGATGAACCATGCCGGCATCAAGCCCGAAGGCGAGATCGAGCGCCTTCTGCATATTGTTCGTGATCACCCCGGATGAGAGCCCGTAGTCGGTCGCGTTGGCGAGTTCAAGCGCCTCTTCGTGGTCCCGCACCTTGATGATCGACGTGACCGGGCCGAAGCTTTCCTCATGGAAGATGCGCATGTCGGACGTGACGCCACTGAGAACGGTTGGCCAGTAATACTGATCCTTGTGGGTGGCCCCGCACATCAATTTTGCCCCCTTGGCAACGGCATCTTCGACATGGCCATCGATCACGGCACACTGGGTTCCGCGGATCAGCGGGCCAATGACGGTGTCGGGCTCGCGGGGATCGCCGACCTTGAGGCTCTGGGCGACCGCGGCGAAGCGTTCACAGAAAGCATCGAATATGGGTTCTTCCACCAGAATGCGCGAATTCGCCATGCAGACCTGGCCCTGGTGAAAGAAGATGCCGAACGCCGCGGCCTTAACTGCGTAGTCAACATCCGCATCGCCCAGAACGATCAACGGGCTTTTGCCGCCCATCTCCAGCGTAAAACGCTTCAAGGTCTTGGCCGCTTCCACCGCCAGCATGCGGCCGGTATGCGTCGAACCTGTAAAAGTGATCATGCGCACGCGCGGATCCTTGAAGATCGTCGCGCCGATCTCGGCGGCAGGCCCAGGAATGACGCTGAGCAGACCATGCGGCAGGCCGGCCTCGTGAAACACTTCCGCAATCTTCAGTCCGGTCACGGGCGTGAGTTCCGACGGTTTCAGGACGAACCCGTTGCCGGCGGCCAGCGCCATCACGACTTTCTTCATGGCGAGCAGAAATGGCGCATTAAACGGCGCGATGCCCGCGATCACCCCGAGTGGCTGGCGAATGGTGAAGCCAAATTGCCCTGGCGCCGTCAGCGGCATGGTCTCGCCGGGTGATCTGCGCATTTCGGCCGCAGCCGTTCGCAGCAGGTCAAAACAATAGCCGACCTCGAACCCCGCTTTGCCGTAGACCGATCCGGACTCGGCGACGAGGACCTCGGTGATTTCCTGGGCCTTGGCCCCGAGTACATCGGCAGCCTTCAGGAATACCGCCTCCCTCTGGGATACCGGCGTCTCGAACCAACTCTTGTAGGACTTGTGAGCCGCCGTAATGGCCTTTTCGGTTTCGGCTGCGCCGGCCTGCTGAACCCTCGCAAAAAGCTCTCCCGTCGCCGGATTTGTGCTTTCCGTGGTGTCGTTGCGCAACGAGCGCGTCCACTCACCGGCGATATAGAGATTGTAATGGGGGACGCCATTGATCATCTCGAACGATGCGGACATTCAAACTCTCCTTATGCCGGGATACGTTATTCGTATCGGAATATAACGCGTAAGTCGCCGGGCCCTGCGGACGGCACTTGTCTTGGTCTGCAGGCTGGACCCTGGTCCGGGAAGGCGTCTTGACAGTTTGCGGCCGCGATTTGACTTAAACTCAGATTTCTCGTCGACAGCCCGGGTGCCCTATGGTTAGATTTCGGCTCGTCGAAACAGATTTCACCGAGGTCCCCCGTGACTTCGCTGCCGAGCACGACCCGGCACGGCAAGGCTGCCCTGCTGTCAGACTATGGGAAGGTCGCTGGCCTGCTGACGACAGCGAGCGTGCCGGCTGCTCAGCGCCTCGAATTCTGGCGTGAGGTTGTTTGCCATACCATTGCGGGTGTGGAAGCCAACGCGCTGGTTGAAAAGCACCCCTATGCAGGCACCATCCAGGCTCGCTCAATCCCGCTCGCGCATATGCCAAGCTTCGACCTGGTTCACGTCGAAGCTGACCCGCAGCGGGTCAACCGCACGCGCGAATTGATCAGCATTCAAACGGAGCCGACGTGGCTTCTGATGGTTCAGGAAG
>Ga0302310_10004708_pt1 | contig 10250 bp, 11 predicted proteins | sample III_Palsa_N1_2_FD_200451 | JGI IMG/M metagenome (GOLD analysis project Ga0302310, IMG submission 200451) | Peat permafrost microbial communities from Stordalen Mire near Abisko, Sweden - III_Palsa_N1_2 | ecosystem: Environmental > Terrestrial > Soil > Palsa > Peat permafrost | place: Sweden... | reverse complement strand
TCGGGCAGTACATGCTACGAGTTACTCTCCGATGAAAGTACCCCCTCCTTATCGCGTGGATTGGTTTCCGGCCCCGGGTACGTCCGAGGATTACCCACCCCCGTTGCCCAAGTGCTTTTTAACGCATTATCCGGTGCCCTTGAAGGACGGCTGTACTCTCAAACTGCCCCTGACCGCGTTACCTGGCGGTGAGATGGCCGTGGCCCTCCTCATGTCGAATCAGACCAGCTTTCAAGTAGAGCGCCATATCGTACAACGGCTCACCCATGTGGTACGCGCCATCGCGCCCGACGCCGTGGTCGGCATTCCCACCTTGGGCCTGCCCTACGCCCGCGCGGTCGCCGAGAACATCGGCCTGCCCGACTTCGTGGCTTTGGGCCATTCGCGCAAATTCTGGTACGACGACGAACTGTCCGAGGCAGCGGTGTCCTCCACCAGTCCCGATCAGAGCAAGCGGGTTTACCTCGATCCCGCGCTGCTCGAGCGCGTGCAGGACCGACGTGTCGTGGTGATCGACGATGTGCTCAACACCGGCAACACCATCTCCTCGGCGATTCGCTTGCTGCAAAAGGCACGAGCCACGGTGGCCGCCATCGTCACCGTACTGACCGAAGGCTGGGACTGGCACCGCGCGCTTACCCAAATCGATCCCGCCATGCCCGAGCGAGTGTATGCGCTGGGACACATTCCTCTCTTTGGCCGCACCGAAGCCGGCTGGACACCGCTACCGGAGACTGAAGCCGGCGCGCGTCCCGTCGCGTAACCCGAGTGGCGCATGGGCACCGTGACCGAATTTCGCCCACAACTGAAAGCGGTCCCGTCGCCCCATATTCCGTTCCTGTGCATCGCGAATCTGTGTAAACACTACGCCTCCGGCAAGTCCGTGCTGCGCGATTTCTCACTGAGCGCCGCCCCCGGTGAATTCATCAGCGTGTTGGGAGAATCCGGATGCGGCAAATCGACGCTACTCAAAATGATCGCGGGGTTGAGCAGCACCTCCACTGGCTCCATTCGCATCGACGGCCGCCCGCCCGAGAGAGCGCGCGACATCATGTCATTCGTGTTCCAGGATCCCGCCCTGCTGCCCTGGCGCACGGTGGCACGCAATGTCGAGCTGGCACTGGAGTTCGAAGGCGTGCCCAAACGCGCGCGCGCGGCCCGCGTCGAGTCGGTCCTGAAACTGGTGGCCTTGGACGACGTGCACAACTACCGCCCCCGGCAATTGTCCGGGGGCATGAAAATGCGCGTCTCCATTGCCCGCGCTCTGGTCACGACGCCGCGCCTCTTGCTCATGGATGAACCCTTCGGCGCCCTGGACGCCATGACCCGCAATCGGCTGAACGAGGAACTCCTCGCATTGCACGCCCGCCAGAAATGGACCACCCTCTTCGTCACCCACTCCATCACCGAGGCGGTGTTTCTCTCCGATCGCATTCTGCTCATGGGCGCCAATCCAGGCGGGGTGCTCGAGGAAATCGCCGTGGATCTTCCCTCGCCACGCACCGCCGCGTTACGCAGCGAGCCCAAATTTCTGGATCTCGTGGGCCAAGTCTCGCGGGCGCTCGCCGCCATTCATCCATGAAGATTGCCGCGTGGCGCCTGCCGGTCATGACCTTCGTCGCGCTGCTCCTGCTATGGGAAGGTGTCGTGACGCTGTTCGACGTGCCCGACTACCTCGTCCCCTCTCCATTACAAATCGCCGTGCTCATTCCGGCGCGCATCGGCAATTTACTCGGCGCCCTGCTGGTCACCGGCGGAGAAGCGCTGGGAGGCTTTCTGTTGAGCGCTCTGGTCGGAGTGGTCATCGGCCTGTGCTTTTCCGTCTCCTCCCTGATTCGCCGCAGCTTCTATCCTTACGTGGTACTGCTGCAAACCATTCCCATCATTGCCATCAGCCCCCTGATCCTGCTGTGGCTAGGCAACGGCTCCTTGTCGGTGCTGTTTATTTCATTCCTGATTTCGGTGCCCGCCGTCGTCGTGAACACCACTCAAGGACTCATCAGCGTCGACAGCAACTTGGTGAATCTATTCCGCATGGGCGACGCCGGCGTCCCCACCATGCTCTTCAAGCTCAGGCTGCCGAACGCGCTACCTCATATCTTCGTGGGCTTGAAAATTGCGGCCGGTGCCTCGGTGGTCGGCGCTCTGGTCGGTGAAACCTTTGCCGGCAGCTCCGCGCTCGGCGCCGGCGGCCTCGGCTACAGCGCGGTCTACGCCCTGAGCCAATTGGACACGCCCTACCTGTTCACGCTCATTTTGACATCATCCCTGCTGGGACTGTTGTTCTTCTTGGCCGTGATCATCGCGGAACGCCTGACGGTGGGACACTGGCACGAATCCCTGCTGGCCGATCACGCCGACTAAGTCCGCGTGCGACGCCCTGCGTTACACGCCGTGTCAATCCCGATCCGGCGCACCCAACGGAAAGAAATGCCGGTAAGGCCGCGCCTCGTCCACCGCACGCGCCACCGACGCGCGCTCGAGCAGCCGGCGTCGATAGGACCGTAAATGACGGAACTCATCAGCGATAGTATGTGCCCAGTCTGCGTAGAACAGTGAGGGTGCCGCGGCGCAATCCGCCAAGGAGAAGTTCTCGTTCACGGACCATTCCCGTCCGGCCATGCGCTCATCCAGCCACCGGTAAATGGTGTCGAGCATCGCGCGGCCCTCGGCCACTCGCTGCGGATCCTTCGCTTCCGGCGCGCGCATGCCGTCGTGCACGATCCAGTTCATGGGCGTCATCACATAGTTGTCGAACACTCGGTCCAACTGACGCACCTCGAAGGCCGATGCCGGATCTTTCGGAATCAAGGTCACCGGCCCGGGATAGCGCATCGCGAGATACTCGATGATGCTGGTCGCCTCGAAGACTGCCGTCCCGTTATCCTCGAGTACCGGAAACTTAGAGAGGGGCCACAAGCGCTTCAACTCGGCGTAGTTGTCCGGTTGCGTCGGATCGAGCAGTTTCAATTCGAAGGCGATGTCGTTTTCGTACAGCGCAATGAACGCCTTCTGACAGTAGGACGAAAACGGGTGAGCAAAGAGCTTGAGTGTCATCGCGTGCCCTCCCCGGTGATAATCAACTTTTCTATCCTCTCAAAGAGAAATTCCGTGCCGTGTCGACGTTGCGCCGTGCCGTCGGCACCATCCAGATAGGTGACCTGCTCCGTATACGACACCTCGGTCCGTGCGCCATTGGCCTCGAGCACCAAGCTCGCCAAGGTCACCGAATGAAAGCGCCCGGAAAGATACAGGTCATACACAAAGATCAGCCGCTGGTCAACTGGGCATTGCCCACCGCGCTCACGCTCGACGCGATGGCCTTGTTCATGCAGCTCTGGGCCACCACCATTTCATCCAAACGGCGTGAATCCGCCTTACCGCACACCTGCTCGGCCGCATGCCGAATCCGCTGATAAAGCGCGGCGGCACCCGCCTGAGTATCGAGGTTGAGGTCGGAGTAGCGCACCGTAAGAGCCGGACGATCATTAATGACATCGGCCGCCTGGGCGATCTGGGCAACCGAGGCGAAGGACACCGCAGCGACGGCGGCGAAAAGGAAATTCTTGCTGTTGCGAAGAGTGAAGGTTTTCATGTCTGTCTCCCGAGAGATAAATGGTTTGTCGTCGGGAGTCATACTGCGCGTATGGGAAATGTTCTTCTGTCAACGGCTTGACAGAGCTGCGCTACCGCCGCCGCCCTAGTGAGCGCTTACAATGTCCTTGAGGGTCTGCCGCGCGAGCTGCTCAGCGTCCTGACCATCGACTTCCATGGACCGGGTTTCGGTGTGTGTCTTGACGAGTAGCATTCCATTGCTGACGCTATAAGTGGCGCCGTATAGTTTTCCCTCATGCTCGAGAGTGACTTCGCCGCTGTCCTTCATTATGATCCTCCCGCCGTTGAGCCCTGATGCGCTCAGAACTTAGCACGGCGATATCGCCCCCGAAGTAGGCCGAAGTCGAAGGCTATGTCAGACAATGGGCATGCCATCCGCGTGGCACCCAAGCATCGACGGGTTCAGGACTATCGGGAATCGACGAAGCGCTGCCAGTCCGCGGTGATGGCATCGTGACGCCTCTTCATATCGTCGTAGACTGGCGCAACCAATCGCCCGTTCTCCACCACGAACCGCCCCTGAACGAGGGTATGCCGCGGTGCTCCGGGGCCGCTAGCCAACCAGGCCTCCAACGCACCGTCTGGACTCTGGGCGCGAGCCCCGTCGGCAAGGTTCCATACGACGACATCCGCCGCCGACCCGGGCGAGAGCTCTCCTATCTCACCGGAGCGACCCAAGCATCGGGCCGAACCCAAGGTCGCGAATTCGAGCAGCTCACGCGCGCTGAAATGCGAACCATGCAGCCGCCCCTGCGCCTCTCGGGAAACGGCAAGTTCCCCGCGTAGCGACGGCGATGCATCGGTGCTCATGCTCACGGGCACTCCCGCGGCTCGCATTTTCGCGACGGGCGCCATGTGACCCGTGCCGTAAAGGTTAGCGGTGGGACAATGGCAAATCCCGGTACCCCAACGGCCCAGCGCTTCGATCTCGCGATCATTCACGAAAATGGAATGCGCCCCCCAGGAGCGGCTGGTACCCCAGCCCACTTCCTCGAAGCGTTCCAACGGGCGACAGCCATAGGTCTCCAGACAGAATTTCTCCTCGTCGAGACTTTCCGCCAGATGTGTATGCAACCTGACGTCGAGCTTTTCCGCCAAGTCCGCCGCATGGCGCATGAGGTCGTGAGACACGGCAAAGGGATTGCAGGGCGCCAGCGCAATACGCGTCATCGCACCGCGGCTCGCATCGTGATAGGTCTTCACCAAACGCTCGCTGTCGGCCAGGATGTCATCCTCGGATTCCACCACCGAGTCGGGGGGGAGGCGACCATCCTTGCGGGACAAGTTCATGGCGCCGCGTGTGGGATGGAAGCGCACGCCGATGTCGCGTCCTGCGGCCACTTCGGCATCGATGAGTTTTTTGCGGGGATGAATATTGAGGTGGTCACTCGATGTGGTGCATCCATCCAGAGCCAGACTCGCCAGGGACATCCACGTCGACAAGTAGACCCCCTCCTCGTCCAAGCGCTCCCAAATGGGGTAGTAGAAATTCAGCCACTCCACCAGGCCATTGAACGTGCGGTTAATCGCCAAGCCTCTGTTCAGCGACTGATACATATGATGATGCGCATTCACCAGCCCCGGCGTCACCAGACAGCCGCCGGCCTCAATCACTCGCCGCGCCGCCGGCTCCTGGCCCGGCTTGCCCAGGGCCAGGACGAAGCCATCCTGAATGGCCACCCATCCGCCCGGCAAATCCTCGCCCACGAGAGGCACGACGAGATCGGCATGGGCAATCAACACATCACACACGAGATCGGACGCGATGCTCATGAGAGGAGCCTTTGCGGCATGCAGAGCTTGCGCAATATGCCTTCGATCATGGCGCGGAGAGGAACTGGGTGGTGAACGCCGTCTTGTAATCCATGTCGGCGGAAATGATATTCAGGTCGCGCAGAATCGCATATTGATTCTTCATGCGTGCGCCATCGATACTGCCGGCTGCCACGCCCGGCCCTTCGATCAAGTGATAGTCGATGAGCGCTTTGCGGGACAGGTCCAACTGAATGGCCGTCATGGCCGGATTGCGCCGCAAGATTTCCGCATGCGCGGCGGTGGGGTCCGTGAGATAGCCGCGCCACCCGGCGATGGACGCCGCGACGAACGCCCGCGCGATGTCCGGATGCGCCGCGACGAATTTATCCGAGCTCTCCAGCGCCATATACGCATCGCAGCCGGTGTCCTTTACCCACAACGTGCGTATTTTCACGCCGGCATGTTCCATGATCGGCGGCTCGGAGGTGACGAAGCACTGCTGAATGTAATTCGCATCGTGCAGAAAGGCCGCATAGTCGAAATTCAGCGGAATGGTTTTGACATTTTGCAGGTGATACTTCTTCGTCACGTACAAGAGCCACGGCACGCCGGGCGGCACCGCCACCGTGCGCGCGTCCAGATCCGCAAAGGAACGCACGGGCGAGCTCTCGTGCACCATGATGCCCACCGGATCATGCTGCAAGGAACCCATGAGCATGACCAGCGGAATCCCGCGCGAGCGCGCGATCAGCACTTCATCCGAGCTATCCAACCCGAAATCGTATTTTCCGAGCGCCACCTGGGGGCCGACGCTGGCATTCGGTCCCTTGGGCGACATCTCCACATCGAGGCCGGCCTTCGCATAGAGGCCGTGCGTCAGCGCATAGAAGTAGCCCGCGTTCTCCGCCTCCGGATACCAGTCGAGCAGCAAGCTCACTTTCGTCAGCGCCGGATCGGCGAAAGCCGTTGATATTCCGCCTAGGAGCAGAAGACCTAAGGCGCCGAGAGCGCTAAGACGAGTAAGTTGCATCGCAACGATTAGACTCGATTTGGCTCCAAACGAAAAGCCGCGTCGCGCCGAACGAAGGCCGCCCGGCCGCTGCACGAAAAACGTGCGGCCTCAGCAGATTCGCGCACCACCATGGCCCGGCAAGGTCGCTGCCATTTGCAGGTCCCTACCAAAGCTGCTACAAAAACTCGCCGCGCACGGGCTACCCTCGCTCGCGCGCATCCTTCGCTCAAGGTTAGTCGTTCGCTCAAGTTTATTGAACGCCGAGGTTTCAGATGGTCGACGATGAAAAAGTAATCCTCCACAGCAACGATGTCTTTTCCGTCGAGGTACGTGGCTTCGATCACATCCCCGAGCCCGAACGCAACATGACCCTACGCCAGGTCGATCAGTTCTGGGTAGGTAACAGCGTCAATCTGCTGTCCTTCACGCTCGGCGCGCTCGCGATTGCCGAAGGCCTGAGCCTGCCGTTAGCTCTCATCGCCTGTGTCCTCGGCAGCATTCTCTATGCCTATGTGGGCCTTGCATCGATTGTGGCCGTGCGCGCCGGACTACCGACGAGCACGCTGACCCGGGCCGCCTTCGGCATGCGGGGAAACCTGCCGCAGGCCACGCTGTGTTGGGCGGCCGGGCTTGCCTACGAAGTCATTAATATCATTTTCGGGGTCGAGGCCTTGCTGGCATTGTTCGAATTGCTCGGCTGGTCGCATCCCGGTGCCATCGGCAAATTGGTGGCCACGGGACTACAGCTCATGCTCTGCGGCGGGATCGCCGTGCTGGGCCATGCCACCATGGTTTGGTTCGAGCGTGTATTCGCCGTGGTCGTGACGCTTGCCCTCGCTGCGGTGTTCCTGTTCGTCATCAGCCAGCCGCATGGGAACAGCCTATTGGCATCGCATGCCACGCTGTCGCCCGGCGCCAGCGTGGCCGCGTTTTTCACGGCTTGCGCCATCATCGCCTCCAATCCCCTTTCTTTTTTGTTCAATGGCGCCGACTTCGTGCGCTACTTACCCTCCGCCACGCCCGGCAAGGGCGTCTTCTGGCATGTGTTCTGGGCGAGCTATGCGCCTTCCGTCGCGCTGACCATGACGGGCGCCTTTTGCGCCACTCTGGGCGACATGTCGGACCCGGTGGCCGGCCTAAAGCCCTTCGTCCCCAATTGGCTGTTCATCGTCTATATCTTCGCCGTGATCGGCGGCTCCGTGGCCAACGCCATATCGACCTACTATTCCTCGGGATTGACGCTGCAGGCTATGGGACTCAAGGTGCACCGTAACACCGCCACGTCCATCGACGTCATCATGTCGACCGCCATTGCTCTGTATGTTCTTTTCGTGCGGGACTTCACGACCACGCTCAATGATTTCGTCGCGCTGCTCGTGGTGTGGGTCGGGCCCTTCGCCGGTGTGTGGGTCTGCGATGCGTACCTGCGCCGCGGCGAGCTGGATTTTCGCGCTATTCACAGCAAAGAAGGAGCCGGCGGCCGCTATTGGGGTTGGCATGGTTATAATCTGGCGGGGTACGTCGCGCTGTTCGCGGGCATGACGACGGCCGCCTTGACCATGCGATCTCCGGTGTTCAACGGCCCGATCGCCCTGGCTCTCGGCGGCGCCGATCTCAGCTGGATACTCGGTCTGCCGGTCTCGGCATTGGTCTATGCCGGTCTCGTGAAACTCCGCGCGCGGGACGCTCGAGGGCTGGGACTCGCCGCGCCGGATCAGGCCGCAATGTCACCGGACTGAATGCGCGTGGCGCCGCTTGCTAACGCCATGCGCCTATTTACCGAGGACGCGACCGCCCGAGGGTCTGTCGATCGCGCTCCGTGACTGCCCACCCTGCTCGAGGCCTGCAGGAGCTTTTCGACCTCCGCCGGCGTCAAGCATGCGCGCGAGAGACGATCAAGATTGGATTATCTCCGTGCGGTGAGCAGGGGCGGGGCGCGGGCGGCTCGAGATCGCCGCGCTGAAGGCCTTGAAGTGCGTCCGCTCGGGGCATCTTTCCCATTTTGGAGTATGGCGCCGTAACGACCGGTGGATTTCTTCCGGGTTTTGGCCCTAGCGGCCATCATACATTAAGGCTCTTTTTGGGAAAGATTTGGAGGTCAGGGGGATCGAACCCCTTTCGCGAACTTTTCAAGTAGGCATCTTACCAATAGAACAGACCCCGCTCCCTATAAGGAATCGTTTTATCCTCTTGGTCTTAAATGGTCGCCGAGCATCGAAAGCCATGGATGGCCGGGTTCGGCTATCGCAAGAGCATCTTGAAGCCAACTGCGCGCATCGAGGTCCAGTCGCGGATATATGTGATCAAAGTCGGTTTGATCATTGCTGCGCGGCGTACGCGCTTTGTACAGCAGCTGGATCTCCGGCGCGAGATATGGGATCCCGTCCGGGTTGTGTCGAATCACAGTTGTAAGCGGTCTACGAATCGTAGATGCACGACGAAATACCCAATGATCGGCGTCGGCTTCATCAAGCATCAGTTCCAATTCCCACCAGGCCGAACCCCTGGTTCGACCCCACAGTGAGTTAACACCTGATCTAGGCACCTCGCCGGCCGCGAGCTTTGTGAGCACACCCGACTTCGCTTCGAAGAAGTCCCACGACGGCAGTCCGGAAATTACCCTATGAACGTCGCGCCGCAAGATTCCCACGTCGAAATCCTTGTGCGGTCGACTTTGATTTCCCACGTAAAGATCGAGCGCCCACCCACCGGCGACCCACCAAGGCACACTGAGCGCAGAGAGCCAAAGCAGGCCTTCGCTTGGTTTCACCGATCTCCAAGCTCCTTCAATTGACTGATTAGTTGCTGCCATCAATTCCGGGCGTCCATGTATGGGAAAGCTAGCGGGATCATTCGCCACGCCCAAAACCGGTGGCTCCGCTTTTGCGGTGTCGTAAATTACCCGCGCCGCAAATCAACGATTAAGCATACTGCCGCAGTCAGGAACAGCACGTCCGCACCCCGATCAATCCATCTGGCCACCCCGGATAGGCGCAAGCTGCCGCGTCTTGCCTCCTGGAAAATATCTTTAGCGCCGAGCCTCATCAGCCAGACCCCTCGGCGCCCCAGCCAATTCGCAATAACGAACCAGCTAAACCCAAGATCGAGGGTGGTCGTCGTAGCGCTTTTCCCGTGATAAAGGAAAAGCCAGCCGACAATGGCCGTCGCCAGCACGCACAGCAGAACGGCTTTGGTGTCCGTATTCATGGCTAACAAGGGTAGTCGAATACACAAAATGACCAGTCCGTAAAATCATAGAAGCCTGGATCATCGACATAGCCCGTACCGATGGGAGGTACCGTTCCTCCATCGATCGGGCCAAATTCATTCGCTTCTGAATCAGCAAAAGTTAAGGGTAGGCTTACAGCAAAATCCGGATCAATTGAGATTCCCCACGCATAGTACGCTGACCCTACTTTCCAAGCTACCTGGGCAACTATCCCCACTTCCGCAGCCATATAGCGCACTGTCGTTGCAAGCGCACCAAGTTCCGTTTCCGCAGACGTCCATAGGTACTCGCTGTAGGTCTCCGTTGGCGTCATCCATATAGTCGGTGCAGCGACGCCGGAGGCGGCGAACCACGTAGTCGATTTTTCGCGTTGGTACAACCCGGGGCAATGGTCACCGCTGTGGGCCGAGGCGTACTGCAATTGGAAGGGCCTCGCATTCTTGGAGGACACCGAGCCGTGAGTCCAACTCAGGTGGCAATATCGTCGGATTTGATCCGTTTCACTCCGCTCGCTGACATACGCTCCCACGCGAGGGCCAGCGAACCATTCAAATCGATGGCGCGGCACGCATCCTCGATCACATACGCGTCGAAACCCGCCTTGCGTGCATCGATGGCCGTCCAGGCCACGCAGTAATC
>Ga0302310_10004707_pt1 | contig 10252 bp, 6 predicted proteins | sample III_Palsa_N1_2_FD_200451 | JGI IMG/M metagenome (GOLD analysis project Ga0302310, IMG submission 200451) | Peat permafrost microbial communities from Stordalen Mire near Abisko, Sweden - III_Palsa_N1_2 | ecosystem: Environmental > Terrestrial > Soil > Palsa > Peat permafrost | place: Sweden... | reverse complement strand
TCTCGACCTTTTCCGCCAGCTCCATCGCCAGATACGGGTACACCGCGCTAGCGCCTACCGCGATTAACAGCGCGAGGTGATGCGTCTCAATCACCTGCCCCGTTTCCACCACTATCGGAATGCGGTGCCCGCCCGAACGCACAATTTCTTTCCACGCCGCCGCCACCGCCAGCAATACCGGAACCGCCGCGCGTTTTTCGGTCGCGTCGCGATCGGTCAGCAAAATCATCGCCGGCTCAGTGGTCATCGCCTCGGCGATGTCGTCACGAATCCGCTCGATCGCCGCTTGCGCGCCTTGCACTCCGTCCGCCGCGTAAAAAGTCAGATCCACGATGTGCACCGGGCGCAGCAGCAAATTTTCCAGCACTGCGGTCTGTCCCGCATCCAGCACCGGAGAATCGATCACCAAATCCCGGCCCAGGTATACGTCGAGCGACATCACGTGCGCTTCGCGCAGCGGATCGATTGGCGGATTGGTGACCTGCGCGAACCGCTGCTTGCAGTAATCCCACAGCGCCCGCCGCGAAGTGGAAAGGTATGCCGGCGGCGCGTCGTCGCCCATGCTCCAGATTGCTTCTTTCGCATCGTGCGCCAGCGGCTGGAACAACAAACGGAATTGATCGTCGGTCCAGCCCATCGCTGCCGCCATTTTTTCCGCAGGAATCGCCGAGGTTGGCGCCGTGGTGAGTTCACTTCTCACCCGTGCCACGTCGCGGTACACCCGTCCATCCAATTCGTCGCCGCCGCCCAATTGATCAACCAGTTCGCCGGCGCCACGAAATATTCTGCCGTCCGCCGAATCAACCACCAGAATTTCGCCAGGGCCCAGCCGGTTCCGCTCGATAACTTTTTTGCCGCGAAGATCGGTCAACCCCACTTCCGACCCGCAGACCAACAGCCCATCGCTGGTCAATATATAGCGCATCGGCCGCAGCCCATTGCGGTCGAGCTTGGCGCTGACCATCCGCCCGTCGCTGAAGACCAGCGCCGCCGGGCCATCCCACGGTTCCTGATCGCGCGCCGACCGGCTCAGAAACGCCCGCAGTTTCTCCGGCATTTGGCGGTCCGATTCCCACGCGGGTGGCACCAATCGCAGCAACGCTTCGGCCAGCGTAAAACCCTGGCGCAACAGCAACTCGACGGCATTGTCCAGACTGGCCGAATCGCTTACCTTCTCTTCGAGCGCGTGAAAACAATCGTCGGCGCCAAACTGTTCCCACAAAGCAGATTCGCGCGCATGCATCCAGCGCCGGTTTGCGCTGATCGTGTTGATTTCGCCATTGTGCGCACCCAGCCGAAAAGGCTGCGCCAGTTGCCAGGACGGACTGGTGTTCGTTGAATAGCGCTGATGAAAAACGGCGAAGGGCGCGGTGAATTCCGGGTCGGCCAGATCGGGATAAAACGCACGCAGCTGCACCGGGGTGAGCAATCCTTTGTAGACCACAACTGCGGAAGAAAGCGAACAAAAATAGATACCGGTCTCGTCGTCGGCTTCTAGCCGTTTGCGCATCAAAAATAGCAGCCGCTCCAAATCCGCATAGGGGTCGTCCGAGGCGAAAAAGCACTGCTCGATGGCCGGCAGCGAACCCAGCGAACCCGGGCCCAACAGCGACACGTTCGTAGGCACCACTCGCCAGCCCAGGCAGTGCAACTCCATCGCTCGCGCCGCAGCTTCCACCGCCGCGCGCGATGCCGCCGCCCGCCCCTGCGGCATAAACGTCATGCCCATGCCGAACACCTCGGGCAGCGCAACGCCCAGCTCCTGCAAACGCTTTCTAATGAATTGTTTCGGGATGGGAGTCAGCAGCCCCGCGCCGTCGCCGCTCGAGCCATCGGAATCCACTCCGCCCCGGTGCGACAGGCGCGCCAGCGCGGTTAAGGCCCGCTCCACCACGTCGCGCGTGCCTTCACTTCCGATCTGCGCGATGAACCCCACGCCGCAGGCATCATGGTCGATCAGTTCGTCGTTTTCCCGCTTAGGGCGACACACCCGCATGGTAGATAACTAAGCCAAGTGAGGCGCGAAGTACAATTCACAAACTGGATGCATCCAATCAGAAAATCCGCGCCCCAGATTCCGGTTTGTCGCCCACACTTTCCGCCTACATTCCCTCGGCCATCTGGGTACAATTCAGCCGGCACGCCGCGACTCCGCGTGTCGGCTGGAGAAAAAATGAATCGTTCCTCGGCTTCCGCGCTCAGCGCGATCTGCAGTTCGTTTATTCTTGCGACCTTCTTCATTGCGTGTGGTGTCTTCGCCGCCGCATTCGCGCTCCCCTTCGGCGAATGGACCCGCGTCTCGCCCACGCCCATCCTCTCCCCCCAAGGCGACGGCTTCGAGTCCGCGGGAATCTTCAATCCCACCGTGGTGAAAAAAGACGGTGAGTTCGTCATGCTCTATCGCGCGCAGGATCGCAACGGAACCTCGTCGCTGGGCTACGCCACCAGCAAGGACGGAGTCCACTTCACCAAACGCGCCACGCCCGTCATGACCGCCGAAGCCCCCTACGAAAAAGGCGGCGGCGTGGAGGACCCCCGCTTGCAGAAATTCGGCGACAACTACTACCTCACCTACACCGGCTACAACAATGTCGACGGCACCGGGCCGCGCCAGAAGGACGCGCAGCTTTGCCTGGCCACTTCCAAGGACCTGATTCACTGGGATCGTAAAGGCGTAATTCTTCCCGCGTACCAAGGAACCTGGAACACCAACTGGACCAAATCTGGAGCGATCGTCCCCGAAAAAATAAACGGAAAATACTGGATGTATTATCTCGGCGATGCGCGCGGCCCGAATCCGCAGATGGGCCTCGCGTCCTCCGATGATTTGCTGCACTGGACCGATGCCCTCGATCATCCCGTGCTCGGCAATCGCACCGGGAAATTCGACGCGCGCGTCGTGGAACCCGGGCCCGCGCCGGTCTTCACTGCCAACGGCATTTTTCTGATTTACAACGGAGCCGGAGAAGATGGGATTTATGCCACCGGCTGGGCGCTTTTCGATAAGAACGATCCCACCAAAGTAATCGCCCGCGCCGATGCACCGATTTTTTCTCCGACTCTCGAATGGGAAAAAGTCGGCCAAGTTCCCAACGTCATCTTCGTGGAAGGAATGGTGCGCGAAGCGAATCGCTGGCTTTTCTATTACGGCGGAGCCGACAAATACATCGGCGTAGCTTCGGCGCCCGCGCTTCGCGCCGTGAAGTAATTCTGAGTGAATTATCTCTAAGAAAGGATTCGAACGAGGTAGGCGCGGGGAGCTACTTCAGCCGGGCGTATTCGGTTTTCGCTTCCTTCAGAATCGGAATCTCCGGGTCGGCGTCTTTCCACAGCGCGAAAAAATCCTGATACGCCACTTTCGCTTTCGCCGAATCGCCCTGCAGCGCGTACGCTCGCGCCAGGCCCAACCGCGCCACGGCGCCCACGAATCCGTTCTGGACGATTCCCGGGTGATCTAAAATCTTCTGAAATTCCGCCGCGGCTTCGGTGCCCTGACGATTCGCCAGAAAGGCCCGCCCGCGCGTGTACACGCTCAAAAGCCTTTGCCTGAAGGCCCAATCGTAGGGCACCACGTCGCGCAAAGCTTCGACGGCCTTCGCCGGATTATTGCGATCCAGATCCACCGTTGCGCCAATCACCGGCAAATCGTATTTGCTGGCCAGCGTCGCGCTGGGCCGCGCTTTGGTCAGCTCGGCAGCTATCGATTCCGCGCGCGCAGTGTCGCCCGCGCGAGCCAGCACGTATGCAACTTGAATTCTGGTGCTGAACGAGGAGTCCATGGCGAGCGCGGCCGCCGCATCCTTCTTGGCAGCCGCGGCGTCTTCCATCTGCGCTTCAATAAATGCCTGATCGGTCCGCACCGCCGCTGCGGATTCTTTGCCGCTCGAGGTCTCGAAGGCGGCGCTGGCGCGCGGCAACAGTTCCTGCGCTTTTTTCAAGTGGCCCGCGAAAGCTTCGGAATCACCGCGCAGCCAAATCGCGAAAGCGGCGGCATCCGGCGAACTGCTGGACATCGCCGCCAGCTGGCGCTCCATCTCCGCCGCATCGTTCTGCACAAAAGCCACCTGGTACAGAATCCGGTGAAACCACGGAACGTCGATCTGCCGCGAAATCGCCTGGTTCAGCGTGGCTTTGCATTCGTCGAAACGTCCCAGGGCCAAATAAGAAGCGCCGACCTGGATATAATAGATGCTTTCGTCCGGGCCCAGGCGCAGGGCGTCCAGACCCTGGCTCAGGGCTTTCTCCCACTGACCCAATTGCTGGTAGGCCACGCCCAGGTTGTTTCGCGGTATCGTGTCGCGCGGATACGTTTCGATCCAGCGCTGATATACCTGAATCGTTTTGTCCAGGTCGCCGTTTACATTCTCGAAGTAGTGCGAGTCGATGTAGAAGCGTTCTACTTCGCTGGCGCGGTCGCGCAAATCGTAGGCTTTTTTGGTGTAGTCGGCGCCCACTTGCCGTTCGCCCATATTCGCTTCCACCTGCCCCAGGTTGGCATAGGCCATCGCGAAATTCGGATCGAGCGCGATGGCCTGCTTGAAAAATGGAACCGATTGCCCTTCGCCTTTGTTGGCGCGCGCCTCCAGGCCCAGACTGTAGTTTTTCAGTGCCTCCAGCGACGAGGTGCTGGCCTCGGCGATCGGCGTGTTGTATTTCTGAATCGACGCCAGCGATTCACCCAGTTTTCCGCGAATGTTTTCGGCGGCTTGGCCCAGCGCGTCCAGGACGTGATCTTTGTCCGGCGCCTCGGTGGATACCGTCGCCAGCGTTTCACCGGAAGCGCAGTTCGCCGCATTGATGATCAGGCTATACGTGTTGCCAATCTGCGCGATGGAACCTTCCAGCGTCGCGGCGCTTTGGGTGCGCTGACAAATTTGTCGCGCCAGTTCGTTGGTCACCCGCGCCGTCGCCGGTTGGCCCATGTATTGCAGCGTCTGCTGCATCTGCCGGTCGGAGAGAATGTGCAACAACGGCGATTGCGCCAGCTGCGAAGCCAGCCCTTGGCGCAAGGCGCCGTCAAACACCGGATCACCCGTGGTGTTGGTGAAATCGGCGAGGACGATCGAACCTTGGGCGCTGAGCTTCGCTGTGCGGTGCGAATAGAAGTAGCCGCCGGCGATTGCGGCCAGAATCAAAACCGCTGCGACCGCGAACAGCGGACCGCGGCTCTTCGCTGAGGCGACGCTTGGCGCGACTGCCGCTGGCATTGCCGGAGTGCCCACCGAACTAGCTACGGTTGCGGCACTCGTGGCCGCCGTCGCCGCGCTGGTGCCACTCATCGGCGTCGCGGTCGCCACGGCTGGACTGCCGGATGCAGCCGCTTGCCGTCCAGCATCCGCCACGACTCCTGAATCTTGCGCCGAAGTCTGCGCCGAAATCACCGCCGCCGAAATGCGGCTCGATCCCGTGTCCCGTTTTAAGCGAGCCAGATCCGTGCGCAATTCCGCGGCGTGCTGGTACCGCATACGCCGGTCTTTCTCGATCGCTTTGGAAATTACTTCTTCCAGTCGCGGAGGAATTTCCGGATTCAAACGCACCGCCGGAACCGGCGGCTTTTCCAAAATGGCGTTGAAAATCACCGCGGTCGTCGCCCCGCGAAACGGCACCGCCCCCGTGGCCATCTCGTACAACACCGCGCCAAAACTAAAAAGGTCGCTGCGCACATCCAACTCTTCCCCGCGCGCCTGCTCCGGCGACATGTAGGCCACCGTGCCCACCGCCGTTCCGGGACTGGTCAGGTCTGCTTCACTGATCATGGGCGAGTCGTGAGTTGATGCCGACGGGTTTACCCCGAGCGTTTCATCCGACGACTTGCGAATCTGTTTCGCCAAACCAAAATCTAAAATCTTGGCGTGGCCGCGGGTGGTCACGAATAAATTCGCCGGCTTGATGTCGCGGTGCACGATGCCCTTGGAATGCGCGGCATCCAGCGCGTCCGCAATCTCAATGCCCAAATCGAGGAGCAATTCCATCTCCAGCGGACGACCGGAGATGCGGTGCTTCAGCGTCGCGCCTTCCAGAAATTCCATGGCGATGAACGGCTGACCGTCCTGCTGGCCAATCTCATAAATCGTGCAGATGTTGGGATGGTTCAGTGCGGAGGCCGCGCGCGCTTCGCGCCGAAAACGTTCCAAGGCTTGCGCATCCTGGGCTACATCGAGGGGCAGAAATTTCAGCGCGACAAATCGGCCGAGCTCAGTATCCTCAGCCTTGTAAACGACACCCATGCCTCCGCCGCCGAGTTTCTCGAGGATGCGGTAATGGGAAATCGTGAGGCCAATAAGCGGCTGGGGATCGGCCATGCGCCGCACAGTTTAGTCTGCGCGCCAAACGCAAGTCAATCTACCGCGCCCGCCAACGGCTGGCGCAGCCCGTACTCCACTTTCAGAAAATCGATCAATTCATGGCGGAAATTGGCAAGCGTGTCATGCTCGCAAATATTTTGTCGAACGGGCTGGTATGCCCGCTGTCGTCGAGGAACAGCACCAGCTTGAGATTCTCTACATAAACTCCTTCGAGCGTATGCCCCGACGGTCCGGGCCCGTGCCGCAACATCACCGCGCTATGCCCCACGTCTGAAACCGAAGTGGGCGCGACCGGGTGAGAATGCAGCACCACGTTGCTTCCCTCCCGCTGCAGCGTCACCATCTTCTCCGCCCCAACGGTCTTCACCATCACTTTGTACTCGCCCGGCACCAAGCGGTTGCCGTGACACCATACTTCGTACGGCATGGTGAATTTTCCCTCAAAGTCCGGCTTCACCGACGCCTCCGGGATGATCGTCGCCATCCCGCCGTCCCGGTACTCGTCCGGCGAAGTTTCGGCCTGCGCGTGAGTTGCGACCGGCGCCAAACCCGCCAACACCGCCAGCATGATCGCCCACATGATTTTTGTCGTTATCGTTCTCATCGGGATCTCCTTCGCCTCACCGCCAGAGCGCCGCATCCAGTTTGCTTCGCGCCCTCGTGTGCACAATTGCGCCTTTTTCCGTTCGCCGGCGCTATTTTTCTTTCGTTCGCGGATGTTACTCCGCTTCCCGAGACGCATCAAGACCTGGTTCACCCGTCATCAGAAATTCTCCTGGCAGTAATTTTTCGATTGGATCGATTCGATTGGTTGAATTGACTAGCGGTTCAAACGACGCGGATCAGCGGTTTTTGATGAGGCAGAATTTCTCCCACCACGGTAGCCGCGCCGCCTGCGCTTTTCAGCTTTTCGATGTAACGGTTGGCAGCTCCCGCGGAAATCGAAAGCAGCAAACCGCCCGCCGTTTGCGGATCGAAAAGCAGCGCCTTCGTCGCCTCGTCCACGCCCGGGCCGTATTCGACCAGGCACTCCGCAAATTCACGATTGGTCTTGAGCCCGCCGGGTATGTAACCCGCGCGGATGCACTCGATCGCGCCGGGAAGCACCGGCACCTTCGCCGCATCGATCCGTACACTCACCTTCCCCGCCAGAACCATTTCTCGAACGTGCCCAATCATCCCAAACCCGGTGACGTCCGTCGCCCCGTGAACTTCCGCGCCGAATTCCGTTGCGACTTCGGCCGCGAGTTTGTTCAGAGTGGTCATCGATTTGGTGGCGGCTTCGAGCCAGACCGGCTCGGCGTGACCTGCTTTCAATGCGGTGGAGATCACGCCCGTCCCCAGCGCTTTGGTAAACACCAGCAAATCGCCCACGCGCGCTCCGCCATTTTTCCAAATTCGGTCGGGATGCACCGTCCCGGTAACCGCATAGCCGAATTTCGTTTCCTCATCGCGAATGCTGTGGCCGCCGACCACCGTGCAATTCGCTTCAATCATTTTGGAAAGTCCGCCGGCCAGAATCTGACCCAGAATCTGCAAATCCGCTTTCCCCGGGAAACACACCATCGCCAGCGAAGTCAGCGGGCGCCCGCCCATCGCGTACACATCGCTCAGCGCATTCACCGCCGCAATCTGCCCGAAGGTAAACGGGTCGTCCACGACCGGCGTAAAAAAATCCACGGTCTGCACCAGCGCCAGCTCCGGCGAAATTTGATATATCCCTGCATCGTCGGCCGTATCGAAGCCCACCAACACCTTCGGGTCATGTTGCCGCGTCAAAGTCGGCAGCACCGCGTCCAGCGCCGCCGGACTCAATTTCGCCGCACAACCACCCGCCTTAACCGTTTCCGTCAGCCGCACTTTCGTCGTGGTGTCCATAAATTCGATTGTACCTGCAAGTCTTTCCGCCTGATGCCTGATGAAATAAAGCAGCGTCGCTAGTGGGAGCGGTGGCGCGCCTGGTGCCGGCTGCGGCGGCGAACCAGATCGGGAATCCAGGGTCCGTTATCCGTTGGCGGCCGCAGTCTCTTTCGAAGTGATCTCGTACTTGAATGCATCCGGATCGAGAGGGTCGAGCCGGCCGCCGCCCGTCTCCGCCTGCGGATACATGAAGAAGCCAATCGGCGCGCCGCTCGAACCGGGCAGCGCCACGTCGTGCGAGAAGTTATAAGCCATCCAGTTCATCTCCCACGAACCAAACAGCCGCATGCGCGCGCGTTTCACCATGTCGTCATCGAGCGGACGATTGCCGGGCGGCTCTTCCAGCAACACTTTGCGAACATCCGCGGGATCCACCGGCACCCAGCCGTAGCCGGTCAGATACACCTCGGCGCGGCAGTGCTGCGCCTTGGTCACGATTTCGGTGGAGGGACCAAGGCTCTTGTAGCCCAGCTCGGATTTGGCCACGCGGATTCCGTAAACGTCGCGAGCCGGCAGGCCCGACGCGCGCGCCAGACCAACGTACAGCGCGTTCAAGTCGGCGCACTTCCCGCCAAGGTCCTTGGTCTCCAGCATGAAACGGATATCGCCCAGGCCGCAGCCGCGCGTCTTGGGATTACGGTAGGTGTTTTCGACGATCCATTCGTAGATCGCCCGCGCTTTGTCCACCTCGGTTTTTGCGCCGCTGGTAATTTCGATCGCGGTTGATCTCACGATTCCGTCGGTCGGCACCAGTTTGGTCGGTTCCAAGAAATATTTCACGTCCGCCGGTATCGCCTGGTCCGCGTTTCGAGGAGCGGAAAGATCCACCGCATAGTTCTTGGTGGCGACCCGGCTCTTCACCACCAACACCGGCTTGGCGCCGTCCGGGAATTCCGCCGCGATGACTCCCATCGCTTGGGGAGCGGTGGAGATTCGTTGCACGTTGCCGCCATCGGCGTTGTAGGTATTCTCAATCGTCCTTTGAAATGGCGTGTTGCCAATTAGCGCGGTTGGGATCCAGATCCGCGTGACGCCCGACGGTTTCAAAACTTCCACCCGCGTGGTCACCTCAAAGTTGCGCCAACCATCCGGCGCGGTGCTCTGCGGAAACCACCGCTCCGCCTTTCGCAAAGTGAACCCCGCGGAGACCATGCTGGCGTAAGTCAGAAAATCGCGACGCTTCATCGAGTCCCTCTGCGGCCGAAATTGCTTAATTTATGAGCCAACACTAAATTACTACTGACTTTGCGCCCGCGCAATGATGCCCCATCAGGCACTGGGTTTTGCAGGGACGAGGATTTCTTTGGCTGTGGTGGCGAGCGTTGGGACGAGCCAACGGAATAGCAGCGTCGCTGCGAGTGCTCCGCCGAGTTGGGCTGTTACGAATAGAGGCACGTCCAGGGGACGAATTCCCGCGAAGGTGTTGGACAGTGAACGAGCGATGCTGACCGCTGGATTTGCAAACGAAGTCGAGGAAGTAAACCAGTAAGCCGCGGTGATGTAGGCGGCGACGGCGAATGGAACGATGCCAGAATGCTGGCGCGAGCAGCCCCAGATGACGCAGAGCAACCCGAAGGTTGCGACAAATTCACTAAATACCTGGGCCGAACCGCTCCGCGCATGATGCGACACCGATATGGCCGGCAGGGCGAACATCAGGTGCGCGACGATTGCGCCGCAGATCGCCCCGGCGCACTGTGCGGGAATGTAGCAGGCGGCCACGGTCCATGACACGCCGTGCTCCATGGCGTCGGCAAGTGTCACAGCCGGATTCAAATGCGCGCCGGAGATTGGTCCGAAGGTGAAAATTAGGGCGGCGAGCGCCGCGCCGGTGGCGATAGTGTTGGCGAGAAGCGCGATCGCGACGTTGCCGCCGGCGAGACGCTCGCCCATGACTCCTGAGCCGACAACTGCGGCGACAAGAAATCCCGTCCCGAAAAATTCCGCAACGACTCTGCGTGGCAGGGTGTGCATCACTGGTGGCCGATGCGGTCGATTTCTTTTTTGATTGCGAGCGAATCGAGACT
>Ga0302310_10004706_pt1 | contig 10252 bp, 10 predicted proteins | sample III_Palsa_N1_2_FD_200451 | JGI IMG/M metagenome (GOLD analysis project Ga0302310, IMG submission 200451) | Peat permafrost microbial communities from Stordalen Mire near Abisko, Sweden - III_Palsa_N1_2 | ecosystem: Environmental > Terrestrial > Soil > Palsa > Peat permafrost | place: Sweden... | reverse complement strand
TAGCGGCCGTACGAGAAACGATATGGCGAAGGTCGCCAGCGCGAACAAGGTGGCTTCGGCGGTGCTGCCGGGAAACAGGGCGGCCGAAATGTAGGTGAGACCGTAAGCGTAGATGCCATAGTCGAACCATTCGGTGGCATTGCCTAGCGCTGACGCAGCGATTGCCCGCCGCAGAAGATTGGATGGGGTGTGTCGAGCTGTATGTTTTGCCGTTGGCTGTGCGTAGCTCATTGTCTTCCTCCGGAATCATGGACAGCGGCAACACGAGCGCCACTGCTGATTCAAGATACCGCCAGTGTGATCGCAAACCGATGTCCTAGGACGATGAATGAGCCGGGGTTTTCCATGAGACGGGCGAGGGTGGCTGCAGGTCGCTCCAGCATTCAAGGTAAGGCTTGCCTGACTGTGTTCCTTGCGGATTCTGACACCACGAATTGACCGGAATATCCGCTAAACGCTCGTCAAGCCTGACGCGTTGTTCTAGGACATTCATGGCTGAGTGCGCCAACTCTCTACTTGTTTAAGACAATAGACGACTTGATTGGGAGTCGGTTTTTTCCGAACGGAATGCAAACCTGAGAGCGCCCGGCCGCTTGCGTCTACGGGAAAGCGCCCCGCGAGGGTTTATGCAAGTCTCACACGCGGAACCGGCGAGATTGAAATCGACGGCGGATTGGGGCAGATCTAAACCTGCTGCCATGCGCAATAAAGTATCTGACTACTCGCCGCTGATCACTGACCGCTCACCGCTCGGCATTCACCGCTGACTCTCGCGATGCCGGCACGGTCAGCACCTCACCCGTGCGCTCATGTTGTGCGTGTGCGAGGCGTTTGGTGGTCCATTGCACGGCCATTGCCAGGATGGCGGCTTCCACGAATGCCAGGGAAGCCGCTTGTCTGGGAAGTGCGAAGATAAGGCAGAGGCAGAACGCAGCGAATGAGAACCGGCCGAGTACCATGCCTCGCAAAAGCGACACTACGAAGTCAGGGCCGTGCGCCCGATGCGACGAGACAGAAAGCACGATCCCCAACAGCGGGAACACCGCAAGAAGTCCGCTCCATTTGGCGCCAAGCGCAGACGATAGCGTGGTGACCGCAACCGTCAGCGCAGCGCCGGCAATCATGCGTCCTGCTAGGTCGTTGCGGCCAAGCGGTGCAACTCTGGCAATGGCATTGCTGCGAGGGAGAAAGGTTTGTCCAAACGCGACGGCAACAAGCGCGGCCGCGATAGCCCACGCCGGGGATGCCGGCATTGAAGCGAGGGCAATGGCTGCTACGAGCCAGCTTCCCAATCCTGCGGTTAGCGCAAGGGGCCACGACCTGGATCGGCAGGTCCATGCATACGCGAAGTTGAATGCCTCGGAAGCGAGTATGGCTGACAAGGAGAGGGTAGCCGCATGCGCTCCGAAAACCGGTCCATGATCCAGGACCAGAAGGAACAGGATCGGTCCGGCAACAAAGGGCAATCCAGCAAGCCAGCCGGCGATAGTCGGTCCCCACCATTTGCCCGACATGGAAACGACGAAGAGAAAGAACGGGACCAGCGTCAGCTTTAGCGCGAGCATGGCAAGCCAGGCAGATTTAAAACCGGATCGTACACGAATTCGCAGTGCGCTTAGCCGGAATGAAGGCGATGTCTATTGAAGGGCGCTTCGCTCCAACAAATTTCTGCCTCTATCTGCTAAGCGTTGCATCGAAATAAACACCGCAACGAAAGACGCATCGCTTGATCAATCGCTAGAAAAGATGCTGTATCCCGGCGTATGCGCCCGACTGGCTATGACCGGGAAGCGGGTTGTCGGTACTGGTTGTATCGCCGAAGGAATTGGCGTTCAAGCCAAAGTTCGCATGGGTGCTGTTGCGGGCGGTCGCAATCTGGAAATCGAGCAGGGTACGCTTCGTCAGGTTGTACGTGCCACCGACTGTATAGATGGTCGCGTTGCCACCGCCGTTGTTCGCATTGACGTGATACACCGCGGCAATCAGTGCGGCCGCCGGCGTAGCTTGCCATGTCACGCCGCCCCATTCTTGCTGGGTGAGCGTGATGCCGCCCGATAAAGCGCCGGAACTTGAATGCGATTGCTGATAAACCGCCTGGAGCTTGAATTTCCCCAAGAACACATTGACGCCGCCGAAGTATTCGCGAGAGAAATTGAACGCATCGTCCAACGTTCCGTTAGCGGCGTCGCGCCATTCGTCGTAAATTGCGCGGATCTGAAAAACCGGCTGTGTATAGGTTAACTGGATAGCGTCCGCACGGCCTTGCCCAGTAGTGCCGTTGCCATTCCAGTTGGTCGCGTTGGACGGCGCGTATTGCCCGCTGATGTCAAAGCCGGCAATGGTAGGAGACTGGTACGAGATGTTGTTGCTCGTGTGATTCCAGTTACGGCCGCGAACAAGTGATGCCGATGACCAGTTGCTTTGCCCAAACGGGTCGAAGTCCCAGACCCCATTGGAGAGGAAAAGCTCTTTGCCAAGCAGCACCGTACCAAAGCGGTCGTTGGCGATTCCCACCGTCGCATACCGGTCGAACAAGCCGTTGTTCGAAGGACCTTGACCGGTCATGGTGTTGAATGCGCCTTCGAGGTGGAATACGGCCTTGGTGCCTCCGCCAATATCCTCCACGCCCTTGATGCCCCAAAGACTCGTTCCCCAGTCTCCGCTTTCAGCCCTGAAGCGACTACTGCTTCCGGTCGCTGCACCGGTCACGGGGTTTTGTCCCGTGGGTACGCCACTCATGTACTCCACGCCGGCGTCTATCCGCCCATACAAGGTCACGCTGCTTTGAGCGCACGCGGCTCCTGCGCCAGTAGCCAACACCGATGCCAGCGCAACGGCTGCGAGCTTGTTCATGTCTCCTCCAATAGTCCATTTTGACTGCGTTGTCGGTTTAACTGACGTTGCAATTACGCAGCTGTCGTCATGTTCTTTGCGTTTATCGAGCTCACAACGGGTAAAAAAGCCCCGGATCTCTTGGGTAAATCCGGGGCCGGCCGTGGAGGCAGGGGAGGATTTTCCCCCACGGGTTAAAGTGCTCATTAAGTTATTCAAACATCGACACTAGATAAAGGCGTTTGAAGCGAATAGATTTTTGTTGCTACGCGAATAATCTCGCATCTTGGAACAGCACGGTGGCAGATCGACGGGTAGGCCGGCAGAGCGGCCGGCAATCACCGCACGCCTTGCCCGAGTATTTCTTGCGCCTCTAAAGAGAATAGAATCTGCCCGGGAGGAGTCTCGCTTGACGTACGAAGCTTGCATCAATCGATCAAGGCACGCGAACGATCACTCGTTGCATAGTTGCAGAAGATTCACGCAAGGAAAACCGGGGGCGTGTAACCCGTTGCCTGAAGTCGCCGAACTAGCATACAGGTCGCCCTTTATCATCCGACACCGCGACAACGCTTGACGACGTTTACAGATGCCTTTCGAGGAGAAGCGTCACCAGATGGATATCAATTTTGAATGCACGATGTGCGGCAAATGCTGCCATGACCTCAAGCTGCCTTTGAGCGTCGACGAAGCGCTCGTATGGCTTGAGCGCGGCGGCGATGTCCAGTTTCTCTGCGAAGCCGTTCCGTGGCCTGACGAGCCCTCTGCTGACAACCTGCAGGCGCAGCATAAGCGGCGCCGGTCGTTCGCCGCTTCCAGCGGCGAGCTGCCTGTGCGGGTGGTGGTGGTCCTCGCGGCATCGTTCGAGGGCGCGTGTCCGCACTTGCAAGCGAACATGAGTTGCGGTGTGTATGAGCAACGTCCGACTGTCTGCCGGATCTATCCTGCGGAGATCAATCCTTTCAATGAATTGAAACCTGAGCAGAAGGAATGTCCGCCGGAAGCGTGGGCCTCGGACAAGCCGCTTCTGATGAGCGCACAACGCGTGGTCGATCCCGAGACGTTCGCGTTGATTGCCAGATCGCGCGCGACCGATGTCAGCGACGCCCCGGCCAAAGCGCGCGCATGTGCTGATCTGGACATTGATGCGGCAGCGCTGGCTAACGAGGGACTCGTTGTCTACTCGCCGCCTGGCGACCTTGCCATAGCCGCGTTGAAACGCGCTCGCGAGAGCCGTGATGCAAGCGAGGACGTGCTGCAGTGGAAGGTCGTGTCAAACCGTCGCGAAACAGTGGACACGCTCACGTCCATAGGAGCAACAGGCGTTCATTACGTGAAGACCGACGCGCCCGCATTCGATTACCTCGGCTTCTTCCCCGCCTCCGCGTGATCCACAATCAATGCCCGGACCGATCGATCAGGATGGGTCCGGGCTCACTGGGTTCACACTGGATTCACGCTAGGTCGCTTCCCGGACAGCACGCAGGAACTGCTGCGTGCGCTCATGTTGCGGTGCTCCGAAGAACTGCTGCGGCGGCGCCTGTTCAATGATCTTGCCTTGCGAAAAGAAACATACGCGGTCCGCGAATTCTTTCGCGAAACCCATCTGGTGAGTCACCATCAGCATGGTGAGATCGTGCTCGTGGCCCAGCCTCCGAATCACGTTCAGCACTTCGCCGCATAACTCCGGATCGAGTGCCGAGGTCACTTCGTCGAACAGCATCACTTTCGGCCGCATCGCCAGCGCCCGCGCAATGGCTACGCGCTGTTGTTGCCCGCCTGATAGCTGCGACGGGAAGTGATCGCACTTGTCGTCGAGCCCGACCATGGACAGCAGCTCCCGGCCACGCTCGTTCGCATCGCGCTTGGACATGCCGAGTACCCGCAGCGGGGCCTCGATCGTATTTAGCAGCGCCGTCATATGCGGGAACAGGTTAAAGCTCTGGAACACCATGCCAATCTTGCGGCGCACTTCGCGGACATGCCGTTCGGATGCAGGCACCAGCACCCCATCGCGGCGCATGTGCGTGAGCGGCTCGCCCTCCACCTCGATCACCCCGTCGCTTAGCGGATCGAGCGTCATCAGCACGCGCAGCAAGGTGGATTTGCCCGACCCGCTTGGGCCGATGATCGCAACCTTTTCATTGCGGGCGACCTCCAGATCGAGTGCATCCAGGACGGTAAGCGAGCCATAGCGTTTCGTGACGCCGGCAAAGCGCACCATCGGCTGGACGTTGGGTGCGACAGCGTTTGCGCCGAGCGCGGGGTCGAGATCCCGTTTCATCTGCTTCTCCTGGAGTTCCATCAGCATGCCCCTGCCGGTCGTTCGAATAGAACATGTGTCATGGCAATCTCACGCGACGTTCGAGGTGACGCACGCCCGAGGCGAACGTCACGCTGATCAATAAAAAGAACAGGCCGGTCATGGTGATCGGTTCGAGATAGCGGAACGTTTCCGAGCCGATGTTTTTCGCCTGCTGCATCAGCTCGACCACCGTGATGGCCGACAGCACGGGCGTGTCCTTGAACATGGCGACCAGATAATTGCCGAGCGCTGGAATGACCGGGCGGATCGCTTGCGGAAGAATGACGCCGCTGTACGTGCGCCATGGCGACAATGACAATGCGCAAGCCGCTTCCCACTGTCCGCGCGCCACGCCGTTCAATCCCGCTCGATAAACCTCGGACACGTAGCATGCGTAATGGACCGCAATGCCGATCGTGCCCGCGCTCAGCGCCGACATCGTGAGACCGTAGAGCGGTGCCACGTAGAACAGCACATAGACCTGGATCAGCAACGGGGTGCTTCGAATGAACTCGACAAAAAAGCCCGTCACCCGTGCGACCGGCGCAATGGTGCTGCGTCGCAGGATAGCGAGAACGAGGCCAAGTACCAGCGCGATTGCGAAGCCGACCAGCGTGATGCCGATGGTGTACATGGATGCGCGCAGCAACTCGGGCAGGATGTGCACTGCATACTTGATGTCGAAAAAGGAGTTCATTTCGCCATCCTCTGCGTGATGCCGTGACTGACGCGGCGTTCGAAATGACGCATGATGGTGACCACGATCTGCGCCATGACGAAATAGATCAGCAGCGTCAGCGCAAAGATTTCAGCGGTCTTGAAGGTCGCTTCGTCCAGTTGGCGTGCGCGGAAGGTGAGGTCGGAGAGGGTGATCAACGAAACCAGTGAGGTCCCTTTCAACAATTCGATCATCAGGTTCGTGGCGGGCGGCAACGCGTTGATCATGGCCTGTGGCAAGACAATGCGCCGCATCCTGGTCGACGCGGGCATGTTCAACGCAAGCGCCGCTTCATATTGTCCACCTGGTACTGAACGCAATGCACCGCGCAGGATCTCGGAGCCATAGGCGCCGTAATGCAGCCCAAGCCCAACGATGGCAACGGTGAGCGGCGTCAGTTCCAGATTGAATGGCGGCAAGGGCAACACGAAGAAAAGCCAGAATAGCTGTACCAGTAGCGACGTACCGCGAAATACTTCGACGTACACGTTGGCGGTCCAGCGCAAAATGCGCCATGTCGACGCGCGCAGGACGGTCGCCATGCCGGCCATCACAATTGCCAGCAAGATTGCGGACACCGCAATCTCGACGGTGACGAGCGTGCCCTTCATCAACAGGGGCAAGAGTTCATGCAAGTCGCCCATGGCATTCCTCGCTTAAGGCTTGAGGCGGTAAGAGGAGGTGATGACCGGCACGTGCCGGCTCGTCAAACGAAGGCGGTCAGCCGCCGCAAAGTTGCGCGGTGGTCTTGTCCGTGAGGTTGCTTTTGTCAAAGCCAAACGGGGCCACTGTCTTGAGATGATCCGGCGTGCCGAGCCACGCTTTCAGTTGCTGATTGACGGCGTCGCGAAGGTCCGTGTCGTCCGGGCGGAACGCCAGCGCGCCGTAACCGGTGTGCTTGGGATCGTCCGTGAACTTGGGGATGGCTTCCACCGTCGGGCCCGCCTTGGCGGCAAGCCCCTTCATGGTCAATGCCGTGCCGGCGGCAGCGTCGGCGCGGCTTGCACGCACGGCCTGCAACTGCGCGGTGGTATCGGGTACTTGCAGCAATTGCCCGTCCTTCACGCCGGAGTCTCGTGCGTAGCCCAACTCGACCGAGCCCGCCATGACAGCCAGTTTTGTGTCGGGGTTTTTGGCTACGTCAGCGTAACTCCGCAGGTTCTTGGGGTTGCCATTCAGCGTGAGCAGGGTGTCCTTGATCTGGTATTGAGGGTTGGCGAACGCGACTTGCTTGCAGCGCTCCGGCGTGACGTACATGCCCGCTGCAATCACGTCGAAGCGTCCCGCGCGCAATCCGGGAATGAGCGAGCCCCACTCCGTCAGGACGGCATCGACTTTGTTGACACCGAGCTTGGCGAACACCTTCTTCGCAATCTCGGGTGACTCGCCGGTGACGGTGCCGTCCGGCGTGGTGTACGCAAAGGGGCTTTCGTTTGCGTAGCCAATGCGCACTTCTCCCGTGCGCTGAATGCGCTGCAAGGTCGTTTCAGCGTTCGCCGCCGCTGAATGGGCCACCAACCCCGCCGCTACTGCCCCAATGCACAGCATGGACAGCGCTCCCACCATTCCAGATACTCGTTTGAGTTTCATGTCGATCCGTTCCCGATTCCGTAGCGTGGTTGATTGCGCCGCGTCCGCGCGGCACTAGTGGCGAAAATGCTCGCAAACCCTTGGTTTTATTCCAGTTTCGAGGCTGCGTTACACCGCCATGAACGCAGCATACAAAGCCATATTTTTGTTCCAATTGCTCTAGGACAATAATTTTTGCGGCCGCTTCTGCGCCACTATGGGAGCTATTGAACGGAGGCGAACGTGAACGAGCGGTGGCGTGACGCAGTGCGTGCAGTGCATGGCGTCGAGTCGAAATACAAACGTCTGGTGAAAGCGATCGCGGCGGATATCGAAAGCGCCACGCTTGCGTCAGGCGCTCGCCTGCCGCCGCAGCGCGAGGTCGCGGCGGACCTGGCTATCAGCGTGCAGACAGTGACGAACGCCTATAAAGAACTGGAGCGCCAAGGGCTGATTCGTTGCGAGGTGGGGCGAGGCAGCTTCGTCGCGGCGCGCGTGACCGAGACCATGTCGAAATACATGCTCGATACTGCCGAGCGCGAGGTCATCGACTTTTCCATAGCGCGGATCGTGCATACCCCTGAGCACGATGCCATGTGGCGCAAGGTGTGCGCGACGCTTGCCACGGTGGAGGATCAACCATGGATACGCGCGTTTCGGCCGATTGCCGGTTTTGAGCATCACCGCCAGGCGGGCGCGGCATGGCTCGCCACGCTCGGCATGCCGGTGAATCCCGAAACACTGTTGGTCACCAACGGCGCCGCCCATGGCATCTTCCTGGCGCTGGCATCGTTCGTCGGCCCCGGCGACACCGTACTCTGCGAGAGCCTGACTGACCATGGCGTAATTGGCTCGGCCAATGTGCTGGGCTTCACGCTCAAAGGTCTTGAGATCGACGAATACGGCATACGTCCCGAACATTTCGAAGAGATGTGCGACAGCGAGCGTGTCAGCGCGCTGGTCTGCACCCCGACGCTGAACAACCCCACGGTCGCCCTGATGCCGGATTCGCGTCGCCGCTCGATTGCACGCATTGCCGAGCGTTATGGCGTGTACGTGATCGAGGACGACGTCTATGGCGCGTTACCGGCCAAGACGCAGACGCCTATCTCCAGTCTGATTCCAGAGCTGTCGTTTTACTGCACGAGCATGACGAAGTCAGTGTTGACCGGCTTGCGGATCGGTTATCTCACCATGCCGCGACGCCTCGCGCTGCGCGCTGAAAGCGTGCTGCGCGTAAGCAGCTGGATGGCGACTTCGCCCATGGCCGAGGTCGCCACGCGCTGGATCATGGACGGGACCGCGCAACACTTGGTCCAGGTGCAGCGTGAGCGCCTTGGGACCCGGCAGGCAATGGTTCGCGAGGTGCTCGGCCGTTATCTGCTAGGGAGTCATCCGCAGGCGTTGTCTGCCTGGTTGAAGGTGCCCGATTACTGGCAAGCGGACCGCGTCACGCGCGAGTTGCGCAACCGGGATATTGCGGTGACATCGCCCGATCCGTTCCTCGTGCGTGGCGCCGAGAGGCCGAACGCGGTGCGGTTGTGCGTGGGCGCCGAAGTGACGGATCACACCTTTAAAACCGCGCTTGAAACCATCGGCGAAGTGTTCGAGCAGTACCCGCATGTGCACGACTTCAGTTGACCCCGGCAATTGACCGGGCGTCGACGTCAGGCACCTGCCGTATCGATTGAACTAGGACATTAAAAAGCGCTTTTTAGGACATTAGACTCGATCGCATCGACTTCATCCATGCGGTTGCGTTCATGCCTGTTCTCTCGCTTGCCGATGTCTATCGTGCGCGCCGCCGTATCGAGGGGCGTGTGACACACACGCCCTTGCTCGCGTCAGCGTCGCTGTCGCGGATCGCCGGCACGGAAGTCTATCTGAAGCTCGAAACCGTGCAGCCGACCGGCAGCTTCAAGCTGCGCGGAGCGACCAACGCGCTGGCCGATCTCGCGGAGCGCGGCATCGCCAGGGTCGTGACTGCATCGACGGGAAATCATGGACGTGCCATCGCATATGCCGCGCGTGCACTCGGCATGGAGGCTGCCGTGTGCATGTCGGCGCTGGTGCCAAAGAACAAGGTCGATGCCGTCACTGCGCTCGGCGCGCGTGTCGTGATCGCGGGGGAGAGTCAGGATGAAGCACAGGCGCAGGCGTTGCGCCTTGCCAGCGATGAGGGCTTTGCATTCGTCCCGCCTTTTGACAACCTCAATGTGATTGCGGGGCAGGCGACTATCGGCCTGGAGATCATGGAGGCATTGCCGGACACGGCGAGCATTGTCGTGCCCTTGTCGGGCGGCGGCTTGTTCAGCGGCGTCGCGTTTGCCGCCAAGCGGATCTGTGCCGACGTCGCGATGATCGGCGTAACGATGGAACGCGGCGCCGCGATGCACGCGAGTCTCGCAGCAGGGCGCCCCGTGCTTGTCGACGAAGTCGAGACGCTTGCGGATTCGCTGGGCGGCGGGATCGGCCTGGACAACGAACATACTTTCGCGCTGACACGAGAACTCGCCGATAGCGTCGTGCTGCTGGACGAAGCGTCTATTGCGCGCGGGATCGTGCATGCGTATCGCGAAGAACGGCTTGTGATCGAAGGGGCGGCGGCGGTGGGCATCGCCGCTTTACTCGACCGACGTATCGATCGCGCCGATCTTATGCGCGGCCCGGCCGTACTGGTCATGAGCGGCGCGAATATCGATATCGGCCTGCATCGCCAGCTGATCCTGGAGGCTTGACATGTCCGCCATCACACTCGTCGGCGAAACGCAGTTGCGTGCACTCGTGCCACTTGATCTCGCCGCGATCGATCAGGTTGAATCAGCATT
>Ga0302310_10004704_pt1 | contig 10255 bp, 4 predicted proteins | sample III_Palsa_N1_2_FD_200451 | JGI IMG/M metagenome (GOLD analysis project Ga0302310, IMG submission 200451) | Peat permafrost microbial communities from Stordalen Mire near Abisko, Sweden - III_Palsa_N1_2 | ecosystem: Environmental > Terrestrial > Soil > Palsa > Peat permafrost | place: Sweden... | reverse complement strand
GGCCTCGGGGCCCATGCTCTTGTAACCCCAGGCGTCGTAGGGATGGAAGAGGATGAGGTCGGCTTCGATGTTGGCCTGCTGGAGGGCGAGGAGACGCTTTTCGAGGAGCTGGAAGTAAGCGGGGTTGAAACGGGTGAGGTCGTTGGTGCCGCCGTGGCCGGTGGCGTCTGCGCCGGTGTTGGGGAAGGGCAGGATCTGCGCGCCTTTGCCGATGGGCTTGGGGAGGACGCAGATGCGGGTCTTGTTGAAGCGCGCTTCTTTCATGCCGGAGAGCGAGGCCTGGGCGTTTTCGTCCGTGGTGAAGAGGTAGGCGTAGGTGGTGGTGCCGAAGGGGAAGCAGGGGGTGCCGTCGGCGTACTGGAAGTGGAACTGGTGCGCGACGCCGACGGGGCCGCGGTTGCCGGGGGTGGTGGGCGCGGTGCAGGTGAGAGCGCCGGTGTGGGCGTTGAGCTCGCGGGCGCTGCTGGCAGTGACGAAGGTCCAGTGGCCGGGGGCGTCGGGCATGAAACGGACGCGGTAAGTGCCGTCGCCGTCGTAGAAGCCGGTGACCTGGACGGTGCGGTGTTCGAGGGTGAAGGCGGCGGTGAGGGTGACGTCTTTAAACGGGTTTCCCGTGGAAGGGCCGGGGAGGGTGAGCTCGAAGAGGCCCCATTGTTCGATGGTTTCTTTGGCGGCGGAGGCGGGCGCGGGTGAGGCGGCGAGGAGAGCAGGCTGGAGCGTCGCAGCCATGGAGGCTGCTCCTAGTTTGATGAGGTCTCGACGATGCATGGGCTCTTTCTCTGGTTGGGTGGCCGATGGAGCGGCGACCGGTAATCGGATGCGTGCACACAGGGTGGAAAGATGATTGTTGTATCAATCGGGAAGAGGAGAGTCAATCCAATTTTTGGAAGTTATTAGGAGAAAACGAAAACAGGGTGCATCATCGTGCGGTACTATGATGGGACAAATCATGGCGGGCATGGGGGAGTATGGCGCGAGCTGGAGTGAAAAAGGTGGCGGAAGCAGTAGCGGAGAAGAGTGTACGGCGGCGGATTCCGAAGTGGGCGTTGCAGACGGGGGAATCGGGTGCGGCCGATGAGCAGTATTACCTGCGCTCGATTGGGAGGGCGCTGAATGTGCTGAACTGCTTCGATGGGCAGGTGCCGCTTTCGCTGAAAGAGATTGGGGTGCGGACGGATCTGCCGGAGTCGACTCTGTTTCGGGTGCTGCTGACGCTGGAGAAGCATCAGTACCTGGAGCAGCACAGGGATGGGACGTATCAACTGGCTCCGAAGCTGATCTTCGGGTGGCTGGCGCAGGCGGCGAATCATGTGCGGGAGGTGGCGCGGCCGGAGATCGAGCGGCTGGCCAGTACGTTCAATGAGACGGTGAGCGTGGCGTATCTGTATGACGACCGCATTCATGTGCTGGACTGCATGGAGACGTTTCATGAGATACGGATGACGAACAAGATCGGGCGCGTGTTGCCGCCGCACTGCAGCGCGATGGGGAAGGCGATTACGGCGTTTCAGGACAGGGCGCTGGCGGATCGGATTCTTGAGGTGTATGGGCTGTCGCCGCGGACGGAGAAGACGATCGTCGATCGGCATAAGCTGTTTCAGGAGTTCGAAGAGGTGAGGAAGACGGGGATTGGGTGCGACCGGGAGGAGTCGATTCGCGGGGGGATCTGCTTTGGCGCGGCGCTGCGGACGGAAGGGAAGCCGGTGGTGGCGGCGATCAGCCTGTCAACACCGACGATGCGGATGACGAAGGAGCGCGAGAAGGAGATTCGGGCGGCGGTGCTGGAGTCGGCAGGGAAGATTGCACGGCTTCTTTAGGAGATCATGTCCTGCCCGACGGGCCTGCTGCGCGCGGGGCGACCACTTCGTGGTGGGTGTGCCGGTCTTGCGGGGATGATCTTTTGGGGCCTCCCGTTGGTCGGCGGATGCATGATTCCGACCAGCGGGAGGAGCCTTGCTGCTTTAGATGAAGCTGATTGTGTAGGTAGCGCCTGCAACTACGGGCAGGCGGACCTGATTGTCTTTGTCGAGGGCGGGCTGGATGGATTTCAGGCCCTGCCGGATGCTGGCGATCTGATGGCCGGGTGGAACAGCGATGGTGTGGGTGTGGGTGAGGGTGGAACGGAGGGTGGCCTGCGTGGCTCGGTTATTCTGCCACGTGAGGTCGAGCTCCAGACCGTTGCGGGCGCGGAGGCCGCGGAAGTTTCCGTTGGGCCAGGCCTTTGGGAGAGCGGGCAGGAGGCGAATGATGTTCGCGTGGGACTGGAGGAGCATCTCGATGATGCCAGTGGGGGCGCCGAGGTTTCCGTCGATCTGGTAGGGGGAGTTTTCCTTGACGCCGCAGACGTCGAAGAGGTTGTGGCGGGTGCACTGGCGGATGAGCTCCTGGAGGTTTTGCCAGGCGGACTCGCCGTCCTGCAGACGGGCCATGCAGTTGATGATCCAGGAGCGGGACCAGCCGGTGCTGCCGCCACCTGCGGCGAGGCGTTTGTCGAGGGTGACGCGGGCGGCGTGGGCGAGGTCGGGTGTGGAGGCGAGGGTGATCTGGTCTTCGGGGAAGAGGCCGAAGAGGTGAGAGATGTGACGATGGCCGGGCTCGAAGTCGGTGTAGTCTTCGGGCCACTCCTGGAGGCGGCCGTCGTGGGTGATGCGGTAGGGCGGGAGCTGGGCGAGAGCGGCGCGGGCGCGGGTGAGGAGGTCGGCGTCGGCTGGAGGGGTGGGGATGAGAGCAGATGCCTGGAGGAGTCGGGTGAGGACGGCGCGGGTGATGGCGAGGTCCATCGTTGGGCCCATGCAGAGGTTGAAGGATTTTCCGTCGGGCAGCTTGTATTTGTTTTCGGGTGAGCAGGAGGGGCCGGTGACGAGGTGTCCGGCGTAGGGCGTTCCGGCGGGGGCGGGGGTGAGGTAGTCGAGGAGGAAGAGAGCGTTGTCGCGCAGGGTTGGGTAGGCGCGGGTGCGGAGGAAGGCGGTGTCGCCGCTGTAATCGTAGTGGTCCCAGAGGTGGAGAGTGAGCCACGCGGAGCCCATGTCCCAGATGCCGCCGCCGAGGGTGTCGATGGGGGCTGAGTCGCCCCAGATGTCGGTGTTGTGGTGCACGACGGAGCCGCGAGCGTTGTAGTACTTCTTCGCGGTGAGGGTGCCGGAAGGGCGGGTCTGGTCGATGAGGTCGAAGAGCGGGGCGTGGCAGTCGGCGAGGTTGGCACGCTCGGCGAGCCAGTAGTTCATCTCGGTGTTGATGTTGACGGTGTACTTGCTGCCCCAGGGAGGATCGACGGACTCGTTCCAGATGCCCTGCAGGTTGGAGGCGAGGGTGCCGGGACGGCTGCTGGAGAGGAGCATGTAGCGGCCAAACTGAAAGTAGATGGGGAACAGGGCGATGTCTTCGCCGCCGTCTTTGATCTGCTGGATGCGTTTGTCGGTGGGGATTTGTGCGTGAGGGTCGAGGCCGAATGTGATGTCGGCGCGGCGGAAGAGGCGCTGGTGGTCGGCGATGTGACGGGCGCGCAGGTCGGCGTAGGTGCGTTTGCCGGCGGCGGTGAGGTTTTTGTTGACGGCGGATTGCATGGCTTCGGGGTTGCCCTCGACGAGTGCCATGGGAGTGCCGGAGCCGGATGGGTAGCGGTAGCTGGTGGCGCAGTCGATGAGGAGGGTGACGGCGGTTTCGTTCACTACCGATAGCGCACCGTTTGGTGCGGGGCTCTTGTCGCTGTGGGGAGCGGGGACGAGCAGAAGTTCGGCGTGAAAGCGAACGCCGGTCTGAGGCTCCTTATTAGGAAGGCCGGGGTTGTCGTTGACCGGGAGAGCCTGCCCCTCGAGGATAAGGCGCTGGGGGTTGAGTGTGGTTGCGGTTCCGTTGTGGGGACGGTCGAGTTTGATTGTGAAGTTGAGTTGATTGGGTCTGGAGGCAGTGAGCCGGACGACGATGACCTGGTCGGGCGCGGAGGAGAAGACCTCGCGTGTGTAGTGGATGCCGGCGTGGGTGAAGGTGGTGGTGACGATGGCGGTGTCGAGGTTCAGTTCGAGGCGGTAGTCTTCGAGGGGAGTGCCGGGCGTGAGGCCCATGGGGGAGAAATCGAGGTGGAGGTCGCCGAGGGTCTGGTAGCAGGGCATGCGGCGAGGGATGGCGAACATGTCGCTGGTGGCGAGGGCTTCGGCTTCGGCGATGTGACCGGAGAAGAGGAGCTCGCGGATTTTGGGTACGGCTGCGGAGGCGCGAGGGTTGTTGCGGTCAAGGGCGGGCTGGCCGTCCCAGATGGACTCTTCGTTGAGCTGGATGCGGTCCAGTGCGGGGTTGCCGAAGACCATGGCGCCGAGACGGCCGTTGCCGACGGGGAGGGCGTCGGGCCAGGTGGCGGCGGGCTGAGCGAAGTGGAGCTTGTACGGAGTCTCGTCTTCGATCGACGGATTGATTGGAAGCGACCATGCGCGCCGTTGTGCCAGTGTCGCGGCGAGGGCGGCGGTTCCAGTGACGAAGTGGCGGCGGGTAGGACGGAAGGATGAGGTCATCGAGGGTCTTCGGTTTTAATTTTATTGCTGATTGGCGAATTTTATTACTGATGGGGCTGAGTTGTCGTCAGTATGGAGTGTATGCCTTTATTGCATCACGCAAGGTCGTAGACGACGGCGGTGTGGGCAGGGACTGTGACGGTTCGTTCGCGAGGGACTTTGATGGGGGAGAGGGAGATGCCCTCTTTGCTTTCGAGGGATGGGCCAGTGAGCGTTTGGGCGTGTGACTGAGGGCGCGTTGGGAGTGTGATGGAGATGGGGTTCACGTCTTTGTTGAAGACGACGACCTGACGGTGATGGTTGCGCTTGAGGGTGTAGGCGGTGACGCGTGGGGTGGAGCCGATGAGTTTTGTGGGGAGGAAGGTGGCGCCGGTGAAGAGCTGGGCGAACTGGATGCCGAAGTATTCCGGGCGTTTGGTGAGGCCGGTAGATGGGGCTCCGGCGATGGGGGTGTAGAAACCGTTGCCGCCGCCGTGGAGGTTGACGCCGACCCAGCCCATTTGCGCGAAGCGGAGCATCGTGTCGGCGCACCAGAGGGCGGAGGCGAGGGTGTCGGAGACGCCGGGCTTGCCGCCGTCCCAGCAGGAGTTGCCTTCGCTCATGCGGAAGGGCAGGTGAGCGGCGCGGATGGCGTCTTCGATGACAGGGAGATTGTGCAGGTGGAGATCGAAGAGGTGGTCGAGGGTGGCGTCGGGTGAGTGGGCGGGGCCCATGGCGTAGTAGTGGGCGGTGAGGAGGATGATGTCGGGGTGGAGGGGGGCTTCGGCGGCAAAGGCGGTGAGGTAAGGAAGCTTGTTGGAGATGTCTGGGCCGGCGAACTTTGCGGTGGAAGTGGTGTCGACGATGGCGTCGTGGAAGGTGTTCCACTCTTTGAGGAAGTCGGCGGGGCCGTAGGTGGCAGGACGATAGCGGTTGCGGAAGGAGTCGGGCTCGTTGCCGATCTGGAAGGCGAGAAGACGTGGCCCGAGGATGCGGTGGACGGCGACGGCTTCGGCAGCAGCGTTTTCTTTGGTGCCCTGGCCGAGGTTGAGGCCGTAGAGGCAGCTCCAGTTGGTGGCGTCGAGAAAGGCGCGGAGATTGCGGAGAGCGAGGGCTGTGGTGGTGGTGCCGTGCTTGACGGTCTTGCTGGTGTCGGGGCCGAAGACCTCGAAGGGCGGTGGGGTGGTGGGGTCGGCGTCGGAGTAGGTGGTGAACTCGCTGGAGCCGCCGCCGATGCGGAGATTGCCATTGGGGGAGAGGCCGCGGAAGAGCTCGATGAGCTGATGGTTTTGTGCAGAGAAGAAGGCGGGATTGGCGAGCTGGGCGGCTTCGTAGGAGAGGCCGGTGAAGTCCGCAGGGATGGTTGGGCCTGGGGTGGTGTCGATGGTGAGGGTGACGGTGGGCGTTTGCGCGAGAGCCAGGCGGGGTGCGGTGGCAGTGGCGGCGAGAGTGGCGAGAAAGCGGCGACGGTTCATAGGGTGAGCTCGGTGTTTAACGGTGATGGGTTGGGAGATATCGTACAGAACGGTTAGGCCAGAGAAGGGGTTGAGTTGTTGATCGGGGGCATGGAGGCGGGCTCTGGGGGATTTGAGAGTTCCGCTTTGCGGACCATTCGCAGGAATTCAGGGCGACTGCGATGGAACGGCACGGTACCGAAGTGAAAAAGGCGGCTGGATGCAGAGGTCAAAGCGGAGCTTTCTTTGCCGATAGCTTATATTTCAATGGAAGTGTATACGCAGTTTTCAAAACAATACAGTATCTTTCATTTTTGGTGTTTTACCGATAATGAGGGTGCAGAGGACGGCAAGTGGCCGGGATTTTTATGGCATTGCGACAGGATGGGGCACGGTTACCGGGGTGAATATGACGGATTTCTGTGTTTACGGGTGACGTCTGGCATAAATATGGAACTTCAAGATGCGTTTCAGCAAATAACCGGATATAACTCTCAAAAATATGCTTGACAGTGGTGTGTTGCTTCGCTAGGGTGATTTTCGCTTAGACGTTTTGTCTTTCGATATAAGGAGCAGGAATGAAATTTGTCTGGTCAATTGTCGTTGTTCTCTTTTTGGTCTGTGGTGTTGCAATGGGGCAGGAGACTCGTTCCACGTTAACGGGAAGAGTCACGGATTCGACGGGAGCGATTATTCCGAGCGCTCATATTACGGTGACTGCGACGCTTACGGGTACGGCCACCAATGTTGTTGCGAATAAGGTTGGCGAATATACCGTGCCGTTTCTTGCACCGGGTCTGTACAAGATCTCGGTGAGTGCTCCTGGCTTCGAAAGTTATGTTCACGAAGGAATCACGCTGCAGACCGAGCAGACGGTGACGGAGAACGTGAAGCTGGTTATCGGTGAGACGACTCAGACGGTGACGGTGACGGCGGACTCGGCGCTGGTGGATGTTGCGACGGCGTCGACGGGACAGACCCTGACGTCGGAAGAGGTGGAAGATCTGCCGAGTAACGGGCGGTCGCCGCTGGGCTTTGCGCACCTGGAGTATGGCGCGGTGGCGAAGGGTAAGCACTCAGAGTCGCAGACAACGCCGTTTGGAAACTCGACGGCGGACGATTTCTCGTTGGGCGGCGGTGCTTCCGCTTCGAATGAATTGCTGTTGAATGGCGTTCCGAATATGGAAGACGGAAGCCGTCAGGCAGGGTTCAGCCCGCAGCTTGATTCGGTGGATGCGGTTCGCGTGGATGAGTTTGCTGCGAACGCGGCGATGGGCGATACGTCTGGCGGCACGGTGAACATTACGACGAAGGCGGGAACGAATCAGTATCATGGCAGCCTGTCGGAGTACTATGCGGGATCGAGGCCGCTGACGGCAGAGCCTTACTTTACCCCTGCCGGGTCGACGGTGCCTTCGACGCACTTCAATCAGTTTGGCGGCACGATCGGCGGCCCGGTGCGGATTCCGCATCTGTACAACGGACACGACAAGCTGTTCTTCTTTTATGCCTTCGAAGGTTATAACGGTTCCGCACCGGCAACGACGATTACGAGCGTACCGACGGCGGCGGAGCGCAATGGCGACTTTTCGGCGTTGCTCAGCGTTACGAACCAAAATCAACTCTATAACCCAAACAGTGGCGTACTCGCGGGCAAGAATGTGGCTCGCTCGGCGATTCCGGGCAATGTTCTTAGTAATGCCGGGCTATCTGTTAATCCGGTTGCGGCGGCGTATCTGAATCTGATTCCGATGCCGAACTATAACGGTGCCTCGACCAAGCCGGACGGCGAGAATAACTTCTTCTCCAGCGATCCTACGGTTAACAACTATAAGTCGAATATGGGACGTATCGACTACAACATCAACGATTCGAACAAGATTTACTTTGAAGCGCACCGCAGCAACTACACCAACTCGCAATCGAACATCTTTCATAACTCTCTGACCGGAACGACTTCGCAGGTGATTCTGTGGGGCGGGCAGGTGGATGACGTTGAGAACTTCAATCCGACTCTGAACCTTGAGACGAGGCTTGGATTCAGCAGGTACGATACGAACTCAAACCCGTCGAGCATCGGGATCAATCCTTCGACGGTGGGAATGCCCTCGTATATCGGCGCGAACTCGACGGCGCTGGCGCTGCCGTATATGACATTCACGGAGAGCAGCTCAAACACTACGGCGATTCCCAGCCTGAGTGGAACTCCTGGCAATGTTGAATTGTTTGACAGCATACAATTTTTCGCCAGTCTCAATAAGACGTGGGGACATCACACGATTAAGATCGGGCCGGATATTCGCTCCAATAAAGATTCCGCACTCTCTCCTGGAGCGGCGAATGGATCGTACAGTTACAAATCTGCAACAGGTGATTTTGTAACTGCAGGATCGTCCGGCAGTCCGCAGGCTTTTGGCGGTGCACTGGCTCTCTTTGAGCTTGGGTTGCCGTCCAGTGGTTCGTATGCGATCAATACAAAATTCCAGTATGACAACTGGTATATCGGGGCGTTCGCGCAGGATGACTGGAAGGTTATGCCGAACCTGACGATCAGCATGGGTATCAGACTGGAACACGAGACTCCGCTGGTGGAGAGCAATAACAGGATGGCTGTTGGATTTAATCCGACCGCTACGAATATTGCGACTGCTCCCTCGATTGCGGCGTATCAGGCGGCTCCTAATTCAAATCTGCCTGTGAGCTCTTTCCAGCCGACGGGCGGTGTTGTTTATGCGTCGCCTTCGGATCGAGCACCATACTCCACGGCTCCGGTGTATGTGAGCCCTCGCATCGGTTTTGCTTACTCGCCTGATTTCTTTCATCAGACTCTGGCGATTCGCGGTGGATTCGGTATCTTTGTGAATCCGCTCGGAGACTACAACGCTGGTCCTTCGTATGGATATTCCCAGACGACAAACTTCGTGACGTCGACGAATAATATGTTGTCGCCTGCGACTGCTCTGAATGATCCGTTTCCGGCTGCGGGCAATCCTATCCAGCAGCCCTTTGGGTCTTCGTTCGGGATCAACACGAATCTGGGAAGCAGCGTCGGGTTCTTTGCTCCTGTGAAGGTTTCGTATCAGCAGAAATGGAGCCTCGATATAGAGAAGGAGTTTGCAAAGAACTGGCTGGTCGAGGTGGGGTATATCGGCACCCATGGCGTACATAACTCTTATACGAATGCAGTAAGCTCTATTCCGCTGCTGCCATTCCTGAGTCACTCTCAGAAGGCCGACCCGGTGGTAACGGCTCAGCTTTCGGCAACGACTGCGAACCCGTTTTATAACACCATTCCTGCTCCGCTACCGAGCACGGGACTCAACACGTCGAAGACAACCGGCGTGGCTGCGCTGCTGCAGGCTTATCCGGAGTACACAAGCGTTTCGGAGAGCCTGGTTCCGGGTTCGAGTCTGAACTTCAACGCTTTTCTGTTGAAGGTGAGCAAGCGCATGTCGAACGGGCTGCAGTTCAACTTCAACTATGAGTACTCGCGCCAGCTTGGAACGACGGCACAACTCAATCCTGGAGGAGCGTTGTGGTACGGAGAGACGACCTCGGACTTCCCGAATCACGCATCTCTGACGGCGATCTATCTGCTGCCGATCGGCAAGGGGCGGCGGTTCATCAATCATTCGACGCTTCTGGATGAGCTGATCGGAGGCTACAGCGTGAGTGCGATTTATCAGTATCTCTCCGGAACTCCACTCAGCTGGGGGAATGCGATCTATACGGGCAACTATTCCGACTTCAACAACAATCCTCATAATACGCACGGAGCTTCTTTCAATACTGCTGGCTTCGATACCGTGGCCAGCGATCAGCCGAACTCATATAACTATCGGACGTTCCCTGCGTATCTGCTTCGGTCCGATCCGACGAACGATATCGATCTGTCGGTGCTGAAGAACTTCGCTCTGGGCGACAGATTCGTTCTGCAGCCGCGTGTGGATGCTTTCAATGCACTCAACCATCCACAGTTCTCTTCGGCGAATGTGAGCCCAACATCTTCTTCCTTTGGAGATGTAACCGGTCAGCTCAATACGAGCCGTCAGCTGCAGGGAGGAGTTCACCTCATCTTCTAAAACGGAAGGCAAGAGACGGCGAGGGAGCTACTCAACCCTCGCCGTCTCAGATTTTGCCGAAGTATGTTTGGCTTTGCCGGCTTTTTTGTTCTTCTCGATCCTTAGCTTCCATGCCGTCCGCAGTGCACCTTCGAGCACGTCTTCATTTGCAACAGCCAGCCTGATATGGGTGCTCCCCATCCTTCCCCAGCCTCCTGCAATCGGTAAAAGCAGCTCCGGTCGCTCCTCAATGAAC
>Ga0302310_10004678_pt1 | contig 10276 bp, 2 predicted proteins | sample III_Palsa_N1_2_FD_200451 | JGI IMG/M metagenome (GOLD analysis project Ga0302310, IMG submission 200451) | Peat permafrost microbial communities from Stordalen Mire near Abisko, Sweden - III_Palsa_N1_2 | ecosystem: Environmental > Terrestrial > Soil > Palsa > Peat permafrost | place: Sweden... | reverse complement strand
TGCCGCCGCTCTCTTCGCGACCGCCATCCTGCACGCCCAATCGCCTGACCAGCTACCCTCCGCGCCCAGCGCCGTCCGCGCCTTGCAGGACGAAGCGCTCGCGAAACCCGCCGGCTCCGGCAAAGTCTTCACCGCGCCCAGCTTCACCCCCAGCCCCTACGGCCTGGCCATTGAGCAGCCCACCGCCGCCCCGCTCCCGCTCTCGCTCGACGATGCCATCTCCCTCGGCCTCACCCGCAACCTCCGCCTCCGTTACGACCGCGCCAACCAGCGCGAGGTCCAGGGCGACGAGCTCGGCGTCGTCAACGCCCTCGTCCCCGCGCTCACCGTCTCTGCCCGCAGCGGCGCGCAGGAGATCAACCTCGCCGGCCTCGGCTTCAAGCCCTCGCTCTTCGCCAACAGCCATCTCCTCCCGCCCGGCTACCACCTCAACGAGATCGTCAAAGTCGACACCACAGCGGCCCAGATCAACGCCAGCCAGCAGCTCTTCAACCTCACCGACTACGAACTCTGGCTCGGCGCCAAGAGCGAAAAGACCGTCGTCGACCTCAACACCCTCAACGGCCGCGGAGACCTCGTCCTCGCCACCGGCACCGCCTACCTGAAACTCCTCGCCGACCAGGCCACGGTCACCAACGCCCAGGCCGAAGAGACCTCCTCCAAAACCCTCTTCTCCCAGGCCACCGACCGCCTCCAGGCCGGCGTCGGCACCTCGCTCGACAACCTCCGCGCCCAGGTCGACTACCAGCAGAAGCAGCAGTCCACCATCGCCGCGCAGAACCAGCTAGCCAAAGACACCATCCAGCTCAACCGCATCATGGGGCTACCTGCCGGGCAACAGTTGGAATTGACCGACACCGCCCCCTTCGCCGAGTGGGCCGACATGGATCTCGACAAGGCCAAGCTCACCGCCTACGCCCACCGCAAGGACATCCTCAGCCTCGAGGCGCAGCTCGTCGTCTCGCAGCGCGAACTCCGCGCGGTCAAATACCAGCGCCTGCCCACACTTGCCTTCAACGGCTTCTACGGCGTCCTCGGCCAGACCGAGGGCCTCTACCACGGCGTCTTCGCAGCCACCGGCAGCCTGCGTTTCCCCATCTTCCACGAGGCCGAGCAGCGCGGTCAGGAGCAGCAGATCGACGCCCAGATCGCCGCCCTCCAGCAGCGCATCGCCGACTCCCGTGTCGCCATCGACGCCCAGATCCGCTCCAGCCTGTTGGATGTCACCTCCAACGCCGAGCTGGTCAAGGTCGCCCAGTCCAACGTCGAGTTAGCCAGGCAGGAGCTCTCCGACGAGCAGGACCGCTTCACCGCCGGCGTCGACACCAACCTCGCTGTAGTCGACGCCCAGGCCTCCGTCACCGGCGCCGACGCCCAGCTCGTCAACGCCCTCTTCCAATACAACGTCTCCAAGCTCTACCTGGCCCGCAACACCGGCGTCGTCGAAACCCGCTACCGCACCTACCTCGGCAAATAACTCCCCAATGTCTGTCATTTCGAGCGCAGTCGAGAAATCTGCTGCTGTCGTTGCCCTTGTTTGTTTTTCGCCTTCATTCTGAAGCGTAGCGCCGGATGTTCCACGCGGAACAAAAGGCGAAGATGCGTCTACCCACCCCCCTCCCCCTGTTTTTCGCGCAAATTCCAGAGCCGATTGGGGTTAGGGGTGGACTTGCGTGTATTTTTTGCATATTCTTGATTCAAAGGGACTTATTTCCAAAGTCTTGATTCAAAAGGAGATGTGTCAACAATCTCCCGGACGAAATGAGATGAAGTAAACCGCCCAAAAGTTGCGCTATGTTACGTTAGAGGGGCGACCCGCTTTTTGCCATCTAGCTGACTTCACCTGGGCCCAACGCTTTATCCGGGGAGTAAACTCAAGATTCGGCTTCGCTGCTGTAGCAGTCCATCCTGCTTGCACGAAAGCGGCCCCCATGAAGTTTCGGCTCCTGAAGTTCCCCACCCTGGGGATGTCCCCCTCTGCCTTCCGCCACATCAAACTTTTTTTTACAGTCCTAAGCCTCGCAGCTGCATCCGCGCCCGCCGCAAGCCACGCGCAACTCACCTACAGCCCCACTTCGGCCACCTTTGCGCCCACTCCTGTCAGCTCCACCTCGGTCACCCAGACCTTCACGGTTACCAACGGCAGTTCGTCCGCAGTCACGCCGTCGTCGCCCACCATCTCCGCGAACTTCGCCGTGGCCGCCACGCCGGCCAACACCTGCTCGGGGACATCCATCCCGGCCAACAGCACCTGCTCCATCTCCGTTGACTTCGTCCCCACCGCCGCCGGCACGCTCACCGGAACCCTCTCGCTCACCGCTTCCGGCACCGCCTACACCGATCCGCTCAGCGGAGTCGGCCTTTCCGCCACTGCTCCCGCCACATCCTTCCCTGCGGAAAACGTCGCCGCCACCGAATCCGCGACGGTCACCTTCACCTTCTCGGCCGCGACCACGCTTACCAGCTCCAGCGTCAGCGTGCTTACCCAGGGCAACACCGGCTACGACTTCTCCTCAGGCACGCAGCTCGGCACCGCTTGTAAATCCGGCGCCTACGCCAAAAATGCCACCTGCACCGTCGTCGTCAACTTCAAAGCCGGAGGCCCCGGCAAGCGCATGGGCGCGGTCGCGCTCTACAACAACGCGGCCACCCCGGTCATCATCGGCACCGCCTATCTCCAGGGCACCGGCAACGGCGCCGACTCCGTCTTCTTCCCCGGCACCGGCACCACCAGCATCTACACCGGCGCCAACAATTTCGTCGCCCCCAACGTCGACGTCGCCGGCAACATCTATATGGGCGACTCCTGCTGTGTCTACAAAGTCCCTGCCGGCTCCACCACCCCCACCATCCTCGCCTCCAACGGCGGCGGCGCCGCCACCAACATCGACGGTGCCGGCAACCTCTACTACGGTATCTACGGCAACATCTACGAGCTCCCCTTCGGCACCACCACCCCCGTCCTCATCGCCGTCCTCACCGGCGGCAACGACAACAGCATGATGGTCGACGCCGCCGGCAACCTCTTCATTCCCGGCTACCCCACCCACGGCATCTATGAGGTCGCCGTCGGCACACACGCCGTCACCACCTACATCGCCGCCGGCGCCCCCACCTCCGATGGCGGCACCCTCGGCCGCACCATCGGCACCTACATGGACGCCGCCGGCGATATCTATCTCGCCGACTTCGACAACAGCAAGGTCGACGAGGTCCTCGCCGGCACCACCACCGTCACCGTCATCCAGCCCCCCGACGCCTACCTCAACTATCCCTACTCCATCGTTGTCGACCCCGCCGGCGATCTCTTCGTCTCCAACTACTACGGCCAGCCCTACCTCCTCAAGTACTCCCACATCGGCAGCTCCTACAGCGTCGCCCAGTACTCCGCCATCAACGCCAGCTACGGCGTCACGCTCGACTCCAACGAGAACCTCGTCCTCGTCGAAGGCGACGTACTCACCCGCTACACCCGCTCCGCCACGCCTCCGCTCGCCTTCGCCGCTGCCGTTGTCGGCTCCACCAGCTCCAGCCAGAGCGTCAACCTCCAGAACGAGGGCAACGCCGCGCTCACCTTCACCTCCATCGCGCCCTCCAGCACTAACTTCTCCCTTAGCAACTCCACCTGCGCCACCTCCACGCCGCTCACCACCGGCAACAACTGCAACATCGTCGCAGCCTTCACGCCGCAGACCTCCGGCAATCTCACCGGCACCGCCAACATCACCGGCAACAACCTCGCCGCCGCCACCGAAACACAGATGGTGAACCTCACCGGCACCGCCGACTACCAGCTCGCCTTCACCTCCGGTCCGCCCGCCGCTCTTCAGAACGCCCAGAATGCCGGCACCGTCGCCGTCTCGGTCGAGAACAGCACCGGCGGCGTCGTCACTTCGCAGACCCCCTCCGTCACCCTCACCGTCACCAACACCGCCAGCTACTCGCAGACCTACACCGCCACTGCTGTCAACGGTGTCGCCACCTTCAATCTCTCCACCTATCCGCTCGCCACCGGCACCTACACCTACACCGCCACGATCCCCTCCTCCACCTTCTTTAACTCGGCCACCGCCTCCGAAACCGTCTACCCCTACGTCCTCGCCTTCTCGCCCGCCATCCCCACGCCGGTAGCCGCCAACTCCGCCTCCAGCGCCGTAACCGTCGTCATTGAAAACAACAGCGGCGGTTCCACCACCCAGACCAGCCCGATCACCCTCACCGTCACCGGCCCCAACAGCTACTCGCAGACCTACGGCCCCACCGCGGCCAGCGCCTCCAACGGCTCGGTGACCTTCACCGTCGCCGGCATCACCGTCGCCGGCACCTACACCTACACCGCCACCAGTTCCGGCCTCACCTCCGCTGCATCGAACCAGGTGGTCAACGGCGCCGTCGCGGTCAGCCTCACCATCACCCCCGCCAGCACCACCGCCCACATCGGCTTCCCGGACAACTTCACCGTCACGGCCTATGACACCTACGGCAACGTCGCCAACACCACCACCGACACCATCAAGCTCACGTCCACCGATACCGCCGCCACGCTGCCGGCGAATTTCGCGCTTTCAGCAGGTACGGCAACCGAGCCCGTCACCTTCGGCACGTTCGGCACCTTCACCGTCACCGCGACCGACCAGACCAATGCCTCGGTCCCGCCCGTCACCAGCGGCAACATCTCGGTTAACCCCATCCCTGTGTACACCGTAACCGTGGCCGCGGACGACAGTGCGTCGCCGTCAGCCGCCAACTGTAACGACGTCAGCGCCGGCGCCACACCGCTTTCCACCTGCTCCCTGCGCGATGCCATCACGGCGGTCAATGCGCTCAACAACACCAGCTCCACCAGCTACGTGCCCACCATCATCTTCGCGTCCTCGCTCTACGGCAGCACCATCACCATGCAGGCGGTAACCAACCTCACCGGCAACCTCGCTCTCATCGGCCCCGGCATCAACGGCGCCGATGCGATTACGCTCTCCGGCGGCGGCACCGTCGGCTTCCTCATCCAGAACTCGGCCAGCATCGTCACCTTCACGGGCCTGGCGTTCAAGCAGTTCAACAGCAATTACGGCGGCGTGCTCTATGTGACCCCGAACACCGGTCCAGTCACACTCACCAACGATTCCTTCACTGGCAATGTGGCCACACAAAATGGCGGCGTCATGAACGACGGTAGCCCGGTCACCATCACCGGCTGCACCTTCACCGGCAACTCGGCGGCCAGCCTGGGCGGCGCGCTGGCGCAGGGTGAGGCAGGCAGCTACATCATCACCAACTCGGTCTTCACGTCAAACTCGGCCGCTCAGGGAGGCGCGATCTTCGTCGGGGCGACGGGAAGCGCAGTCACCACGCTCACCAACGACTCCTTCCTGCAGAACACAGCAACAACCAATGGTGGCGCCGTGTACAACTCCCAGACCCTCGCCGTCAGCGGCAGCTACTTCTACGGCAACAAGGTCAACGGCAGCGTTAGCGCATCCGGCGGCGCGCTCTACCAGACGGCCGGCTATACCGCCAACTCCATCAGCGGCAGCGCCTTCATCGGAAACTCCCTGACATCGACCGGCAGCCTCGCCTACGGCGGTGGGGTGTATGCCTACGGCGGGACCATGAGCAACACCCTCCTGTACAAAAACACCGCAAGTGGCGCCACAATTTCCGATGGCGGTGGCGCGTATCTCAATGGAGTCACGCTGACAGGCGTGACCATTACCGGTAATTCAGTCGCCACGGGCACCACCGCCGACGGCGGCGGCCTCTACGCTGTCGGCGCAGACTACCTGTATAACGTGACCGTTACCGGCAACAGCGCAAAGACCGCGGGCGGCGTGTACCGGACGGTCAACCTGTACGCCTACAACACGGTCATCAGCGGCAATACGGCCACCGGCTCGTACCGCGATGAGATTGGCGTCGTAAGCAGCGGGAACAACTATCTAGACAACATCACCAGCGTGACCTGCACCGCAAACTGCACGCCCTACCTCAGCGTGCTCGGCAATTACGGCGGCCCCGTCATCGGCGCGCCCGGCGGCCTCACCGCCACCACCCCCGCGCAGGCAACGGGCTCCGGCGCCGCCGCCTACCAGAGTGTGGCTACGTTCACCATGCTGCCGCTGCCCGGCAGTCCCCTGCTCGCGGCCGCCAGCGGGAGCTACCTGAACACTGCAACCACCGACGCCCGCGGCGCCGGCTATCCACGCAGCACGCTCTACGCCGGCGCCACCCACTACGACATCGGCGCCGTCAACTCCAACTATTCGCTCGGCTTCACTACGCAGCCCGCCAACACCGCCAGCGGCCAGACCATCACCGCCAAAGTGCAGCTCTACGAGACCGGCAACCAGATCACCGCCGACCAATGCATCTCCACCTCAACCCCGGCCTGCTATCCCGGCACCCAGTCCCCCACCATGACCTTCGCCGTTGCCACCGGCACCCTGGGCGCCACCTCCGCAGCCCTCACCGCCGGCGTATCGACGCTGAGCACGACGATCACCGGCTCGCCCACCGGCAACGACACATTGAGCGTCGTAGCCAAGAGCAGTTTCACCGGCACACCCACCGTGGCCAACGCTACCTCCACCGACTTCAACCTCACCGACGGCGCCAACCCCACCCTCAACTTCATCGCTCCACCCAACCCCAACGTCGCCAACGGAAACAACGCTTGCAACACTGCGAGCACCGCCTCCTGCTACCTCACCGTCGGCCTCTACGCCACCGGCAGCAGCACGGTCAATACCACATCCTCCGCGCTCGTTACCCTCACCGTCAGCGCCACCGGGTATACCACGCAGACCTACACAGCGAATGCCATGAATGGCGTCGCGACCTTCTCGCTCGGCGCCATCGGCCTCACCACCAGCGCCACCTACACCTACGCCGCCACCGCATCCACCTACACCTCCGACACCGCAACAGCAACCCAGATCGTCAGCGCATCGACCTCCACTATCGGCAGCTTCACCTTCAACAGCCTTCCCACTAACGCGTTCAGCGGCGTCAGCTACACCTTTACCGTCACCGCGCTCAACGCCAGCGGCACAACCGACACCGCCTTCACCGGCAACGTCATCCTGTCCTCCACCGACTCCGCCGCCACGTTCCTTCCGCCCAACTATACCTTCAACACCTCCAACGCCGGGATGCACACCTTCACCGTCACCTTCGCCACCCCCGGCCTGCAAACCATTACCGCAACCACCGACGGCGGCCAGACCGGCACCTCCTCGAACATCAAGGTCATCACCAACTACGTCTGGCTCGTGAACGCCACCGGCACCATCGACAAGCTTAGCGAGTCCGGCGCAGCCGTCACCGGTGCGGTCGGCAACGCTGGCACCAGTTCCACGCTCGGCAGCGTCGCCTTCGACAGCACCGGCAACGTGTGGAGCGTGACCAACACCAACAACACGCTGGATTTCTTGACGACAGGAGGGACGGGGGCGACGACGTACTCTGGGGGCGGGTTGAATGCGCCGGTGGCAGTCGCGGTCGATGGCAGCGGATATATCTGGGTGGTGAACTCGGGAACGAACACGATCTCGGAGTTCAACAGCTCCGGCACAGCGCAATCGGGCACAGCGGGCTTCGGCTCGGCATGGCTCGGCACATCGCCAAGCGCCATCGCCATCGACAAAACGGGCGGCCTCTGGGTGACATCCAAGACCGGCAATAGCGTCGCGCACATCCTGGGCGCCGCTACGCCGGTAACCACGCCGATGGCCACGGCCGTCGCCAACGGCACGGTAGGAACCAAGCCCTAGGGCGTATCCCTTTCTCTTTATTTCCTCTTCTTTTCATTCCGAAGGAATCTGCATTTGCATTCGGAAGTATAGGGGTGCCCCTCACTTCGGCAGCGCAAACGCCACATACACGCCGCCCTTGGGCCCCTTCTGCTGATTCATCCCACCGCCGCCCGCGGCGATCACCACATACTGCCGTCCGCCCACCTCATACGTCGCCGGAGTTGCGTTGCCCGCATACGGCAGCGTGGCCTCCCAAAGCACCTTGCCGGTGGTCTTATCCATCGCCCGGATCTTGTGGTCGTAGTTGGTCGCCGCAATAAACAGCAAGCCGCCGGAAGTCACAATTGGCCCGCCATAGTTTTCGCTGCCCGTATCGGGCAAGCCCTGCGCCACCAGCTCAGGATATTGCCCCAGCGGATGTTGCCACAGATACTTGCCGGTATTCAGATCCAGCGCGTTCAGCGTTCCCCACGGCGGTTTGGTGGCCGGATAACCATCCGGGTCCACGAACCGCCGATAGCCGGTCATGGTGTAGCTCGTCGTGTCGTCGACGGCCAGCGGCGGCGGATGCAGAAAGTGCAGCAACGCGCTCTCATCCGCCGGCGCCAGCTTCGTAAACGGCGGCATCCGCCCTTTGCCCGTATGGATCAGCGCAAGCAACTGCTCGTCCGAGTAGCGCCCGCCCGCTCCCAGCAACGACGGAAACGACGGCGCGATACCCTCTTCCCGCTCGCCATGGCAGATCGCGCAATGCGCCTGGTAGACGCTCGCACCGGCAGCCACCAGCGGGTCTCCGGCAGTGGGCGACGCCATAGACTCCACAGCAACCGACCCTGCCGGCTCATTGGCGGCGCCGGGCTTTGCCACGTCGTCATTCTCGGTGGCGAGATAAGCCAGCAGCCCCTTCAGCGCCGGCCCCTCAATCGGCATCGGTGGCATCCGCCCCTTGCCCTGGTGGATCGATGTCGTGATCTCATCGATCGTCTTGCGTTGCGTGATGCCCAGCAGCGCAGGAAACTCCGCCGACCCCTGCCGATGGTCCCCATGGCAGACGCTGCATTGGTTTACATACAGCACGCGCCCCGGTGAACCGCCGGTATGGGCAGCCAGCGCGCCAAGCGACGAATAGGAATTCGTATTGATGTAAAGAATGTGCGTATCCGGATCGATCGCCGGCCCGCCCCACTCCGCGCCGCCCTCGAAGCTCGGCGTAACGAAGGTATCTTTGTCCACGCTCAGCGGCACAAACTGCCCGTCGTGGCGAATCTCATGAAAACGTGCGACCGCCCATGCATGGGCCTCAGGCGTGCGGTCGGTCAGCGTGTCCTCCGTCACCGTCTGCGGCGCGTACGGCTCCGGCACCAGCGGATACGGCTGCGTCTTCGACGCCATCTCGCCGGGCGTCGTGCTCGGCGGCCGGCTCCGCTCCTCGATCGGAAACAGCGGCTCCCCGGTCACCCTGTTGAACAGATACAGATATCCCTGCTTGGTCGGTTGCGCCACCGCGGGAATCGTCTTGCCATCGCGCACCACCGTGACCAGGATCGGCGGCGACGGAAAGTCCCTGTCCCAAAGATCGTGATGCACCCCTTGAAAGTGCCACAGCCTCTTCCCGGTCGCGGCATCGAGCGCCAGCAGCGTGTCCGCGAAGAGATCGTCGCCCAGCTTCGTCACTCCATAAAAATCCGGCGACGCAGACCCCGTCGGCACAAACACAATCCCGCGCTCCACATCCACGGCCATCCCCGCCCAGTTGTTCGCCGCACCGCTGTTCTTCCAAGCATCCTTCGGCCACGTCTCGTACCCGAACTCGCCAGGATGCGGGATCGTGTGGAACGACCACCGCAAAGCCCCCGTGCGAACGTCATACGCGCGAATGTCACCCGGAGGCGCAGGCAGCGTCTCAGGATTGCGTCCACCCACAATCAGCAGGTCTTTGTAGATCGTCCCAGGACTGGTAAGCACAACCGACTGCTTCGCCGGATCGCGTCCCAGGTCCTCGCGCAGATCGATCATCCCGTTCTTGCCAAAGCTCGGAATCACCTTGCCCGTCGCCGGATCGAGCGCATAGATAGAGTGCATCACGCCGGCCAGCAGGCGCCGCTCTTTACCCTCCGTCCAATAGGCCAGAGCGCGAGCGGGCTGCGTGCTTTTGATACCCGAGTCGAACTTCCACAGCAGCTTGCCCGTTACTCCATCCAGCGCAATCACCTTCGACTGCGGCGTGTACGCATAAAGAACGCCGTCGATGATCAGAGGAGTTGTCTCCAGCCCGCCCAACTCGCCCGTATCGAACGTCCAGGCCTGCTTCAGCTTCGCCACATTCGATCGATCGATCTGCTTCAGGCTCGAGTAGTGCGAATTGTCCGTGGTCCCGCCGATCACAGGCCAATTCGACGTCGCGCGTGTCGTCTCCTGCCCCTGCCCGCGCAGCGCCACGCCCACCAACACCGCAATCCCCAACCGCCTGGCGCTCTTCATCCGCAATCTTCCGGCCTCGCTCTATCCCACATACTTGATCAGCT
>Ga0302310_10004670_pt1 | contig 10285 bp, 10 predicted proteins | sample III_Palsa_N1_2_FD_200451 | JGI IMG/M metagenome (GOLD analysis project Ga0302310, IMG submission 200451) | Peat permafrost microbial communities from Stordalen Mire near Abisko, Sweden - III_Palsa_N1_2 | ecosystem: Environmental > Terrestrial > Soil > Palsa > Peat permafrost | place: Sweden... | reverse complement strand
TGTTCGGCCTCCGGAATCGCATTGAGATAGGTTTCCCACGCGTCCGGATACAGCGCGTCGCAGCCCTTCTGGTAGAACCATTCAAGCTCCCAGCGGCGCAGCATGAAGATGCCGCGCAGCACCAGCTCGGTTACCTGGTCCGGATGCGTCTGTGCGTAGGCCAGCGCCAGCGTGGAGCCCCACGAACCACCGAACACCTGCCAGCGATCGATCGCCAGATGTCCGCGCAAGCGCTCGATGTCGGCGACCAGATCCCAGGTCGTGTTGTCGGTCAGTTCCGCATGCGGAGTGGATTTGCCACAGCCGCGCTGATCAAACAGCACGATGCGATAAACGGCAGGATCGAAAAAGCGCCGGCACTTCGCATTGGTGCCGCCGCCCGGACCGCCATGCAGAAACACCACCGGCTTGCCGTTCGGGTTGCCACTCTGCTCGTAGTACAGCGTGTGCAGTGCGGACACCTTGAGAAAACCGCTGTCAAATGGCTCGATCTCGGGATACAGCGAACGAAGTTGCGGTGACATGACAAGTTCTCTAAGCGAACGGACAAGCCCGTAAGGCTAGCACGGGCGCGGTTTCGCGGGCTTTGAGAGACCCCGGTTCAGCAGCCGACTCTCGGCAAGCCATGCTCAGCGAATCACTCTCATTGGCTCACAAACAACTTACCGGGATTGAGGATGCCGTTCGGATCAAACACCTTCCGTACGCCCCGCATGAGCGCGATTTCCGCCGTGCTGTGGGTGCTTTCCAGATAGGCCCGCTTGACCAGCCCGATGCCGTGTTCGGCCGAGATGCTGCCGCCATGGTGTTGCAAGGTGGCCGCCAGAAGCTTGGTGACATGCTCGCACTGGGTGATGAATGCTTCTTCGGCCAACCCATCCGGCCGCAGCACATTGATGTGCAGGTTGCCGTCGCCAATGTGGCCAAACCAGACCACTTCGATGTGCGGATATTCGGCTGTCAGCAAGGCCTGCATCTCGTGCAGGAAAGCCGGCACTGCACTGATGCGCACCGAGACGTCATTCTTGTAGGGTCGCCGCGGCGCCAGGCTTTCGGTAATGCCTTCGCGCAGTCGCCACAGCGCGGCCGCCTGCGCTTCGCTTTGTGCAATCACTCCGTCACTGACCCAGCCTTGCTCCAATGCATGCTCGAACGCAGCCAGGGCGATTTCCTGCGCCCGCTCGTCGGCTGCATCGAACTCGGTCACAACGTAATACGGGTAATCGCCGTCGATGGCCCGCTGCGCACCATGCTCAAGCACGTGCTTGAGTGCGTGATCGGTGAAGAACTCGAACGCCTGCAAAGTCAGCCGCGCACGGAATAGCGCGAACACCCGCATCAGCGCATCCATGTCTGGCAGCGCCAGCAGCATCACCTGCGAGGGCGGCGGCGGATCGGTGAGTTTCAGCGTCGCCTCCACCACGATGCCCAACGTCCCTTCCGAGCCAATCATCAGCTGACGGAAATCGTAGCCACTGGAGTTCTTGATCAGCGCGCGATTGAGTTCCAGCAGTTCGCCGTTGCCAGCCACCACCTTCAAGCCGGCAATCCACTCGCGGGTATTGCCGTAGCGAATCACCCTGATACCACCGGCATTCGTCGCGATATTGCCGCCGATCGAGCACGAACCGCGCGCGGCGAAGTCGACCGGATAGAGCAACCCGTGCCCGCGTGCCGCTTCGTGCACTGCCTGCAAAATGATTCCCGACTGCACGGTCAACGTGCGATCCACGACGTCGAAATCCAGCACGCGGTTCATCCGTTCCAGACTTAGCAACAGCTCGCCGTTGGCTGCCACTGCACCGCCGGACAAGCCGGTGCGACCGCCCGACGGCACGATCGCCACCTGTTGTTGGTTGGCCCAGCGCACGATCGCCTTCACCTCTTCGATGCTGGCCGGTAGCGCAATCGCCAGTGGCGCCGGTGTCCAGCGTCGGGTCCAGTCGCGGCCGTAATGCTCCAGATCGCCAGGCGCGGTCAGCAGGCGCAGGTCAGGCAGGCAACGGGTCAGTTCGGCAACGCGCGCGTCGAGCATGAGGGGCTCCAGGAAGTCCTCGCAGCCTGCCAGCCGGCTGACGTCGCGTCTAGTGCTGCAGCGCCGCAAATCGCCGCCAGCTCTGGCATAGTAAGGACACCTCCTTCAGCACCCTCAGCCCAGGCCGTCGCATGCAAACCTCTTATCCCCGACAAGACATCAAGGTATTGCTGCTGGAAGGCGTCAGCGCCAGCGCGGTTGAGAGTTTTCATCGCGCTGGCTACAGCCAGGTCGACATACATGCGAAATCGCTGCCGGAGGCCGAACTCAAGGCTCGCATTGCCGATGCACACATCGTCGGCATCCGCTCGCGCACGCAGCTCAGCGAGGACGTGCTGGCGCATGCCAAGCGGCTGATCGCGGTGGGCTGCTTCTGCATCGGCACCAACCAGGTAGATCTGACCGCCGCCAGGAAACTCGGCGTGCCGGTGTTCAACGCGCCCTACTCCAATACGCGCAGCGTCGCCGAGCTGGTGATTGCCGAGGCGATCATGCTACTGCGTGGCATCCCGCAGAAGAACGCGCTGTGCCATCGCGGCGGCTGGACCAAATCGGCAAGCGGCAGCTACGAAACCCGCGACAAAGTACTGGGCATCGTCGGCTACGGCCATATCGGCACCCAGGTTGGCGTGCTCGCCGAGGGGCTCGGTATGCGGGTGATCTTCCACGACATCGAAACCCAACTGTCGCTGGGCAATGCGCGCGCGGTCTCCAGTCTGGACGAACTGCTGGAACGTGCCGATGTGGTGACCCTGCATGTACCGGAAACCCCGGCCACGCAGCTGATGATCAAACACGAGCAGTTGGCCAAAATGCGTGCCGGCGCAATGCTGATCAACGCCTCACGCGGAACCGTGGTGGATATCGACGCGCTGGCCGCTGCACTGCGCGACGGCCATCTGGCGGGCGCCGCCGTGGACGTTTTCCCGGTCGAGCCGAAAGGCAACGACGACGCGTTCGAGTCCCCACTGGTCGGCATGGACAACGTCATCCTCACGCCGCACATCGGTGGCAGCACGCTGGAGGCGCAGGACAATATCGGCATCGAGGTCGCCAGCAAGCTGATCCGTTACAGCGACAATGGCTCCACCCTGTCGGCGGTGAATTTCCCCGAAGCCACCCTGCCCGAGCATCCGCACAGCCGCCGCCTGCTGCATATCCATCGCAATGTGCCGGGCATGCTGTCGCGCATCAACGAACTGTTCTCGGCCGGCAACATCAACATCGATGCACAGTTCCTGCAGACCGATGCCGAAGTGGGCTATGTGGTGATTGACGTCACTGCCGACGTGACCCAGGCGACAGCACTGAAGGAAAAACTGGCAGCGATTCCGGGCACCTTGCGCACCCGCGTTCTGTATTGACGAGACAATACAGCGACCGTGCGCCGCCCATGCCGGCGGCGCACGGCTCCTCGCAGGGATCACACCAACGTTGACGACCGCCGGGGCTTGCCGCTGACAGTTGCAGTCTTCTTCGCTGGCACCTTCTTCGCTGCCGGCGGCCTCTTTGGTACGCCCGGCTGGCCTCCATCGGCCAGCTTGCGCGAGCTCGCGGTCTTGCCGGATAGATGACGCTGCTCCACGCGATGCTGTTCGCGGAAGGCGGCGGCGTAGGCCTTCAGTTCGTCCTTGAGCTTCGCACCGAGGCCCGGTTTGCCATCGATGTGCTCAAGCATCCGCTGCATCAAGTCATAGTCGTGATAGTCGCGATATGGCTTCAGATCCAGATCCGCCGGCACCTTGGTCAGACGCTCGTCGCCGATCGACTTCACATACTTCTGCATGAAGCGATCATAAGCCGCCCATGTGATGCGCTCTGCATTGACCGCTGCCTCTTCGGCTCGAGTGGCAATCTGGTGGGCATGCAGATAATGCAGGCCCAGCTGATCGATAAGCGTCTTTTCGACTTCTTCGTGCAGAATCAGAAACCGGTCCACATCCACAGTACGACCGCGGAAAACGAAGCTTTTCGGCAGATGACGATCGATATAAATGGTCTTGCCGTCCGTGCTGTAGCCGGCGAGATAGGGGATGTCGTGGTCTCGATCGAGGTTCTTGACGCGGCGCAGGATCGCATCCAGCGCGCGGTCCAGCATCAGCGCCGAGGCGAACCAGTCCGGGGCCTTCAACTTCACATGCGGCGCATTCGGATGACAGCAATTCGGCATGGCGACAGCTCCAGTGCGGGGGAAGAATCATTCGGACACGGACTCCGCATCGACGCTGCCACCCAGCCTCGCTCGCAGCGTCGCGGACTCACACGCGGAGCCTAACGCGATAGGCGCTTGTACCGCCATCACGCGGAAACTGACTCCCGCCATGCCCCGAATGGCGCCCCTCGGTGACATCAGCCATTTCAATTTTGCGACCCACGAACGTCATAGAGAGGTGGAGGCGGAAATCATGGTCGGCGCCGAATTGGTCATGAAGCTCAGCCACACGGGACTGGATCTTCAGCTGGCCAGGAATGACTCAGCCTGGCCCAGCTCTCATCAAAAGCTTACGAGATAGAACGTGACCACTACCGTAAACGAAATCCTTCTAAAGTTTCCGCCGATTTTCACCCAACAAATCACTACGCTGGAAAAAATATTCACCCGCACCTTGTCTATCGAAATCAATTCTCACGCCAAGGAGAAAAATCAGTCTTTTGAGGACGTTCGCCAGGATATTTTCCCCATACTTGCTCGCGGCTCTACCTATCTCCCTGATGAGCCCGACGCATGGCCATGAGGAAGGTTTCCGGGCTCCGTCAGCTGTAAATGTTCGCAGACTTTCTGCCGGGCTACAGCTGATGATGGTTACGGTATCAAAGCGCCGTTCTTCAGAACCGATTGAGGAGGAGTCGTCCCGCACCTCGGCGCCAAACATACCTTTTGAGATCCTCAGCTCTCACCCGCTTCTTTCAGATCGACGATGCGCATCTTTCGTCAATGTTTGTAGCGGACAACGTGGAAGCCTTCATCGTCTGAGGGCGGGACGAAGTACCGCGTGATTTCATCAAACTCTGCGTCGCTGGGCGCAAACGCATGAGCCTGCGAGGCATTACGAACGTGCAGTCGCATCTTGCAAACATCATCAGGGATGTCCAGATAGTGCAATACGTGAGAGGCCCCTGCGTGTTCGTAGATGTTTTTCATCCAACCGCGATTGCCCACTGTGTTCGCCGGGAAATCAAGAACCACGGAAAGCCCGGACCGCAATAGCGATTCAATGTGAGGTGCCAGCGCATTGCGCAGCTGAGCTGAACGGCGGACGTAGTCACCAACAGAACAGATTTCCCCGGGGTACAGCTTGGAAAGCCAAACGTCCTCGCCGATCAACACGGCTTTGGCGTCGTCGGTGAGTCGCCGGGTCAGCGTAGATTTACCCGCGGCAATCTTCCCGCAAACCAAGTGAAGAACCGGCGGCGAAGGGGTATCCAAATTCATAAGGTGCTCCTGTTGGCTTTGGCCTCCCAGGGAGCGGATAGAAAAAACCCGCCTCCAGGGCGGGTTGTTTTAGCGGCGTAGGAACGCGAGCTAGCCCACCGTATCTCGTATGGCGTGAATAATAATTCGCGAGATTCGGCGGTTCATGGCTCTGACTTTAAGCGAGGGCCTTTTCAAGGTCAATTCCGGAAAGCGATGCAAGTTTGATACGAGCGTGCGAGCCGCCTGGCCATCGCCATGCTGGCTACCTACGCAACCTTCAGTGCGCCTGGTCGAGACCGCCATCGAAAGCAGGCGATACTGATTTTTTTGACCCGCCTTGGGCCCTTGCCGAAAACGCGCCTAATTTATCGGGGCAAACTGAGCGAACATGTCATTGAATTCCGAAAGACCCTTCAGCGGAACGTAGTCACACACCTTGGCATACTCATCCCATAACTTGTGAACGGCTGGGTCACTGTGCGCCCTCTCGATGGCACCGTCGCACCACTCGAATATTTCCACGACGATGCCGTCTCTGCTCTTCAGTGCAATGGGTGGCCGATCAGTTGCCAGCCCAAGGTTTCGCAGATATGGCACGTGCTCTCTAAGCAGGCCAAGTAGCTCGCTCTCCTTGCCCGGCTTCGGCCGATATCCAACGATGACGACGTCACCCATGGCGAACCCTCTTCGCAAGACATTGCTAGACGACTGGACGCGGCTCTGGAACGTCCGCTGGGCGCGGACGGCTGCAAGCGGACAATGCCAGTATCGCCAAGCATGAGGCCGAACAACATGGCGGTCGAATCGTTTATCCCACCAAACGAAAACGGCGCCCAGGGGCGCCGTTTCAGTAATGCGTTTCCGAATTGGTCGGGGCGGCGGGATTCGAACCCACGACCCTCTGCCCCCCAGGCAGATGCGCTACCAGGCTGCGCTACGCCCCGACGATTCGTGAACTTCGAATTCTAGCAGCTTCGGCAGGTATGCCGGAAGCGGTCAACGACGCAACAGCGAAAGTACTTCTTCCAGCTCCATCCGGACCTGGTGCACGATCTGGTGAGAAATGCTTGCCTCCATCCGCGCCTGCGGGCCTTCCAGCCGTGCACGCGCACCGGTGATGGTGAAGCCTTCGTCGTACAGCAGCGAGCGGATCTGCCGGATCATCAGCACGTCGTGGCGCTGGTAATAGCGACGGTTGCCGCGACGCTTCACGGGATTGAGCGCGGGAAATTCCTGCTCCCAATAACGCAGGACATGCGGCTTCACACCGCACAACTCGCCCACCTCACCAATCGTGAAGTAGCGCTTGGCCGGAATGGCGGGCAGTTCGGTGTTATTCCCTTGGTCCAGCATAGCCCTCGACTCTTACCTTGAGTTTTTGTCCTGGTCGGAATGTCACCACGCGCCGTGCGGAGATCGGAATCTCCTCACCGGTTTTCGGGTTACGCCCCGGTCGCTGGCTTTTCAGCCGCAGATCAAAATTGCCGAAACCGGACAGCTTGACCTGTTCCCCGTTTTCCAGCGCCTCGCGAACCACCTCAAAATAGGCGTCCACGAATTCCTTGGCCTCACGCTTGTTGAGACCCACATCGAGAAAAAGCCGCTCGGCCATCTCCGCCTTGGTCAGAGCCATCTCATCCTCGCAGCTTTGCCTTGCATGTCCGCTCCAACGCAGCGATTGCTTCTCGTACGCAACGATCTGCGTCGTCGTCAGTAAGGGTGCGTGAAGCGTCCTGTAAAATCAAGCCCATAGCGAGACTTTTTCGGCCTGCTTCGACCCCTTTGCCGCTATAACGGTCAAACAACTGCAGTTCTTTCAACCGCTCACCCAGGCTGTCGCGGACGGTTCGCTCGATCTGTGCCCAGCTGATCTCCTCCGGCAGATCCATGGCGATGTCGCGACGCACCGAGGGGAAACGGGGGACCGGTTGCGCCCTTGGCAGGCGACGAGCCAGCAGCGGCTCCAGCGCCAACTCCAGTACGTGCACATCAGCGCCCAGGTCCAGCGCCTTGGCCAGCTGCGGGTGCAGCGCCCCCAGGTAGCCCACAGTCTCACCATCGCGGGCGACGCGTGCACCGCGGCCAGGATGCAGCCACGCCGGCAAACCGTCGGAGTGCACCGACCAGCGCTCTGGCTCGCCACCCCAGGCGGTCAAGGCATCAAAATCACCTTTTAGATCGTGGAAATCCAGCGCGCGAGCCGGCTGGCCCCATTGCTCGGCATGCGCATTGCCGCTGGCGACGATCGCCAAGCTTGGCGTTTCGACCGGCGGATCGCCGGCAGTGAATACCCGGGCCACCTCGAACAGCCGCACACGCTCCTGCTGGCGGGCACGATTGTGCCGCAGTGCCTCGATCAGACCCGGCAGCAACGACGGCCGCATCACCGCCAGATCGGCCGACAAGGGGTTGGCCAGCGGCACCAGTCGCTCGGTGAGGCCCCAGCTCGTCAGCAGCTCCGCTGCGACGAAGGACAGGTTCACCGCCTCGTAGTAGCCGCGTGCGGCCAGCTGTTCGCGCAGCGCCAGTTCATTGATGCGCGCCTCCGGCTCGATCGTCAGCGTGAGCGCGCCGGTCGGCGTGAGCGTGGGAATGTTGTCGTAGCCGAAGATGCGCGCGACTTCCTCGATGAGGTCCTCCTCACGCTCGATATCGAAGCGGCTGCTCGGTGCGGTGATCTGCCAGCCGTGTGCACTGGTTTCAACCTGCATCCCAAGCGCGGTGAAGATGCGCGCCACTTCGGCATCGGCAACTTCCACGCCAAGCACACGCTTGAGGCGCGCGCGGCGCAACGTCACGGCGGCAGGCTTCGGCAGGTCGGCAAGATTTTCCGCAACCAGCACCGGCCCTGCATGGCCACCGGCAATCGACAGCAACAGCTCGGTAGCGCGCTCAAGGGCGCGGCGCGGCAGTTCCGGATCAACGCCCCGCTCGAAGCGATGCGATGCATCGGTGTGCATGCCGAGCTTGCGCGCACGACCCATGATCGCGGCTGGCGCGAAGTGCGCGGATTCCAGAAATAGGTTGCGAGTGGCGTCGGTCACGCGCGAATCGAAACCGCCCATCACGCCGGCCACCGCCAGCGGCTTGTGCTCGTCGGCGATCAGCACGAAGCCTTCGTCGAGCTTGGCCTCGCTGCCGTCGAGCAATTTCAGCTTCTCGCCGGCACGTGCGTGACGCACCACGATGTCGCCCTGCAGCGTGTCGTTGTCGAACGCGTGCAACGGCTGACCCAGTTCAAGCATGACGTAGTTGGTGACGTCCACCACCGCGCTGATCGGACGCAGGCCGGCGCGGCGCAGGCGTTCGGCCAGCCACAACGGAGTACGCGCCGCAGAATTGATACCTTCGACTACGCGGCCGAGATAGCGCGGCGCGTCCTTGCCGGCCTGCAAGCGAATGCCGCGCTTTGCCTCGCTCGTCACTGCCGCGACGGCCTGCACAGGCACCTTCACGGCACTATCGAACAGCGCAGCCACATCGTGCGCGAGTCCCACCAGACCCAGGCAGTCGGGACGGTTCGGCGTGAGCTTCAATTCGATGCTGGCGTCGGGTAGTCCCAGGTAATCAGCCAGCGGCTTGCCGACGGGCGCATCGAGCGGCAGCTCAAGCAGGCCGGAGGCATCGGCGTCGATGCCCAGCTCCTTCGCCGAGCACAGCATACCGAAGGACTCGACACCACGCAGCTTGGCCGCCTTGATTGCGATACCACCGGGCAGACTTGCGCCCACCGTGGCCAGCGGCACCTTGATGCCTACGCGCGCATTCGGTGCGCCACAGACGATCTGCAGCAGCTCGCCCTGACCCGCGTCCACCTTGCAGACCTGCAGGCGATCGGCTTCCGGATGCTTTTCGGCGGCGACAATCTCGGCCACCAGCACACCGTCCAGGCCTTCGCCCAATGCGGTCAGCTCTTCCACTTCCAGACCGGCCATCGTCAGCGCGTGGGTCAGCGCGGCGCGATCAGCCTTGATCTCGACCAGTTCACGTAGCCAGTTTTCGGAGAATTTCATCGTGTACTCACTTTCTTCGAGGGGCGAGGGACGAGTAGCGAGGGCGCCAAAATCGATGTTCGCTTTAACCTGCGGGCTTGCGCCCTCGCTACTCGCCCCTCATCCCTGCTCTCATGCAAACTGCTTCAAGAAGCGCAGATCGTTTTCAAAGAATGCGCGCAGATCGGAGACGCCGTAGCGCAGCATCGCGAAGCGCTCCACACCCAGGCCAAACGCGAAGCCGGTGTAGCGTTCCGGGTCGATGCCGCAGTTCGCCAGCACATTCGGATGCACCATGCCGCAGCCGAGTACTTCGAGCCAGCGCGTGCTGCCATCCTCGGCATCCCAGCGGATATCCACTTCAGCCGATGGTTCGGTGAAGGGGAAGTAGCTGGGACGGAAGCGCATCTCGAAATCGCGCTCGAAGAACGCGCGGATGAACTCGGCGAGCGTGCCTTTCAAGTCAGCGAAGCTTGAGGTCTCATCCACCAGCAGCCCTTCGATCTGGTGGAACATCGGCGAATGGGTCTGATCCGAATCGCTGCGATAGACCTTGCCCGGGGCGATGATGCGGATCGGTGGCTGGCGCCCCTGCATCGCACGGATCTGCACCGGCGACGTATGTGTGCGCAGCAGCCGGCCATCGCCGAAGTAGAACGTATCGTGCATCGCGCGCGCCGGATGGTGCGGCGGAAAATTCAGCGCCTCGAAGTTGTGCCAGTCGTCCTCGATCTCCGGGCCGTCGGCGCGCTGGTAACCCAGCCGCGCAAAGATCGAAGCGATGCGCTCGAGCGCGCGGGTGATCGGATGGATTCCGCCACGCTCACCGTCACGACCAGGCAG
>Ga0302310_10004669_pt1 | contig 10286 bp, 10 predicted proteins | sample III_Palsa_N1_2_FD_200451 | JGI IMG/M metagenome (GOLD analysis project Ga0302310, IMG submission 200451) | Peat permafrost microbial communities from Stordalen Mire near Abisko, Sweden - III_Palsa_N1_2 | ecosystem: Environmental > Terrestrial > Soil > Palsa > Peat permafrost | place: Sweden... | reverse complement strand
GCGATTGCGAGCCAGGCGCACTCTGGCGGCGCTTTCGTAAGACACCATCAGGCCGCCCGAGCGCTGGATGCGTTCGGCGAGGGTATTGAGCTGCTCCTCGGCGTCGGCCATCTTGCGGCGCGACTCCATGGCCTCGATCAAGACGGGCTCGAGCTGGGCGCGCAGACGCTCGGCCTCCGTGAGCGAGAAATATTTTTGTTCTTCGTCCGCCATGCGATTGGGTTCCTAAGCGATTTGCACCGCGATACTTTCTAGCCGCCGATAAAAACCATGGTACGCGAAGGAGGCACGAAATCGGGCTCGTTGATGCGATGACCCTTTTCCTTCTTTTCCACGATAGTGCGAATGGCGTCGCCGATTTCGCGGTCGGTGGCGCCGCCCCGCAACATGAATTTTAAATCGTGATCTTCCTTGCTGAAAAGGCAGGTGCGCAATTTGCCATCTGCGGTGAGACGGATGCGCGAGCAATGCCCGCAGAAAGGATGCGTCACGGGGGCGATCAAGCCGATTTCGCCGCGGCCGTCGGCGAAGCAGTACTTGCGCGCCGTCTCGCTGCGCTCGTGCACGATGGGAATCAAGGGCCAGAGCGCGGAGATGCGCCGGTGAATTTCGTCGGCGGTGACCACCAGATCGCGAGTCCAGGCGCGGTCAGCGTCCAGCGGCATGAACTCGATGAAGCGCATGACGATGTCTTTTTCTCGCGCGAATTCGGCGAAAGCTTCCACTTCGTTGTCGTTGATGCCGCGAACCAGCACGGCATTGACCTTCACGGGGCGGAGACGCGAAGCCTGCGCCGCTTCGATCCCGGCCATCACTTGATCGAATGTTTTCGTGCGCGTGACTTCCTCGAATTTCTTGCGGTCGAGCGAATCAAGGCTGATGTTGATGCGGTTCAGGCCTGCCGCCACCAGGCGGTCGCAGCGTTCGGCGAGCAGGTGGCCGTTGGTGGTCATCGAAAGGTCCTGCACGCCCAGGGCTTTCAGGCGCGCGATGAAATCTTCGACGCCGGGACGCACCAGAGGCTCGCCGCCGGTGACGCGGATTTTGCGAATGCCCATGCCGACGAGAATGCCGGCCAGGCGCTCGAACTCTTGCCATTCGAGCAAGGCGTGTTCGGCCATGTGATTTTCGGGATTGGCCGAGCGGCAATAGACGCAGCGGAAATTGCAGCGGTCGGTGACGGAAATGCGCAGGTCCGTAATTTGGCGGCCGAATTTGTCAGTAAGAGCCATGAGTCCTTGGATGCCTCCGCGCAAGAGCAAGCTGCAAACCGCGCCACGCGGATAAGTTTTCTTTCCCCGGCGAGCGAGTGAAAAAAAACGCCCAATCCGCATTCGGAATTGGGCGAAGAGTTCAGCGCGCTTGGCGCGAGCCGAACTCTCTCCTTTCCAAACGAGGGAGGCGCGGGCGTTTCCGCCCAAACCGTCGGCCCATGAAAACCGGGCGTCGTTCCCGTCGCCGTGGGATTTCGCTCCGTTAGGCGGCGGGAATCGGAGAATCAAGGCGATTCTACGCCGCTCCCGTGGCGGTGGCAAACGAAGTCTGCTGGCCCCGGGTGGGGTGAACCGCACGCAGCACGAGAGGCGGCCAAAGCACGGCGAGCGAGTGGATGTGATAGAGTTTCGAGCCGATGCGGATATTCGTTCTGGGGGTGGGCGGCACCGGCGGGTTGCTGGCACATTTGCTGGCGCGCCAGGGCCACACGGTATGGTGCGGCGATCGGGACATCGAACGGGCGCGGCGCTTTCTGGGCAAGAAAAGCGAAATCAAGGTGGTAGCCACGAACGCGCGGAATCTGTGGTCCATTGTGCGCGCGGCGCGGGGATGCAACCTGATGGTCAACGCTTCCCCGGCGGTATTCAACGAAATCATTCTTCGCGCGGCGCTGCGCCTGCGCGCGCATTACCTGGATTTGAACAGCCACCTCACGCGCAGCCTCTTCAAGCCGGAACAATTGAGGTTCCACAAGCGCTTCGTGGCAAAAAACCGCGTGGCGCTGATTTGCACCGGCGCGGCGCCGGGATTGACCAACCTGCTAGGAAAGCGCGGGGCCGAATTGCTCGATTCCGTGGATTCGATTCAGATTCGCTTGTTCGAGAGCACGGAGAGCAAGGACCCCGTTTCCACCTGGTCCGCCGAGGGCGCCTACGACGAAGCCATCTCGAACCCGCGGATCTATCGCAACGGTAAATTCCTGCTGGGAAAGCGCTTCGCCGAACGCGAGAAGTTTCGCTTTCCGCAGCCCATCGGCGAGACCACGGTGTACCTGGCGGCGCAGGACGAAGTGTGCATGCTGCCCTACGACATTGCCATGCGCGACATGGACGCGAAGATCGGCGGAAACGATTTCGACCGCTTGTACCGCTGGTACCGGCAAGGGCGGCTGAACCGGTCGCAAGGAATCGTGCGCAAGAGGTTTCCGAAGACGCTCACGCCCCGAAACGTGGCGGCGCTGATCCGCAAAGGCATTCTGTACAACGCGCGTTTTGCGGCCGCCGTGCTGGTGCGGGGAGCGAAAGGCGATCAGCCCATGCTCGCGCGTTTTGACGCGAGTTTCCCGACGCTGTATCAGATTCGCATGCGCGGGCTGAGTTCTACGCCGATCTCATACGCTACGGCGCACGTGGCGGCGATATTCATCAAGCATTTCCCGCGCGAGGAATCCGGAGTCATAGTGCCGGAATCGCTTCCGGCGGAGACTCGGCGCGCGATTTTGGCGGAGGTGCGTTCGCGCGATTTCCGCATCCAAATGAAAACCACGAAGCTGAAGAAGATCGAAGACGAAGAGTCCTACGAACCCTAGCTTTGAACTTCAATAAGGCGAAACCAGCGGCTTAAGCAGGCCGAAATCGGTGAGGCCGTTGGCCACGAACTGCACGGCCAGCGCCACCAGCAGCAGCCCCATAAGCCGCATCATGATGCGAATTCCCGTTTCGCCGAGAAAGCGTTGCACGCTGCTTGCGCCAACCAACACGAGGTAGGAAACGAACGAAGTGAAAATTATCGTGGCATAGATCACGCCATGCTGCCACACCGCGTGGGATTCGCCGACGAGCACCATCACGGTTGAAATCGCGCCGGGCCCCGCGAGCATGGGCATGCCGAGTGGAATGATGCTCGCGTCCTCTTTCGTGGCGCCTTCCTGGGTTTCCTCCGGCGAAACTTTCGTGCCGGACTGCCGCGCTTGCAGCATGTCCAAACCGATCTGCAGCAGGATGATGCCGCCCGCGATTTTGAATGCGGGAAGCGTGATGCCAAACATTTTGAAGATCAGGCTGCCGGCGACTGCAAAGGTGGTGAGCACGATGGCGCACGTCCACGCGGCGCGACGGGCCACCTGGCGGCGTTCGGGTGCGGGCGAATCCGCGGTGATGGCAAGAAACAAGGGAATGACGGCGAAAGGGTCCACCAGGAAGAGAACGGAGGTCACCGCCAGCAGGGCGAATTCGAGAACGACGGTGATGTGGGCGGTCATCGGAGTTTCGGCGACGCAAGACGCAGAATGCGACCGCGCCACGTTAGCATTTTTGCGCGCAAGTTTGTAGCGCTGGGGTGGCGTCCGCGAGTTGAAGTCCTGAACTTCACATTTAGTTTTTTGAATCCAGCGTCAGGCGCTTATGATTATGAACTCGTGGGCGGCTGCGGTTTCTTCCACGGGACTCGGAGAATCGTGAAGGGGATGATTGTGATGCGAGAGCTCATTACCGTTTTGATTCTGCTGTCCGTTTGCGGAGGAGCGAGCTTCGGGCAGAGCCCGGCTACGACTTCAACACCAGCGGCGACGCCAGCCCCTGCGCAGGAAGCGGCCAAGCCCGCGCCGGTGCCGAAGAATGATTACAGCAACGGCGACGACTGGCTCTGCCGCCCCGGCCGCCAGGACGCGTGCTCCGCGGACCTCACCACCACGATTGTCTCGGCCGACGGCAAGACGACGGTGGAGAAATGGACGGCGAATCCCGACGCGCCGATCGATTGCTTCTATGTTTATCCCACGGTCTCGTTCGATCCGGCTGGTAACAGCGACATGCTTCCCGGCCCCGAAGAAAAAGGCGTGGTGTACGTGCAGTTCGCACGCTTCGGTTCCCAGTGCCGCCTCTACGCGCCCATTTACCGCCAGGTTACCATCACCGCGCTGGGCGCCGCGCTAAGGGGCGCGCCGATTCCCGTGGATCGCGCCCTGCCATACAACGATATTCTCGACGCGTGGAACTATTACCTCGAGCACGACAATCACGGGCGCGGCGTCGTGCTGATCGGGCATTCGCAGGGCGCGAACGTGCTGATGCAGCTGATCAAGAAAGAGATAGACGGCAACCCGGTGCAATCTCGCATCGTGTCCGCGATGTTGTTGGGCGCCAACATTCCCGTGCCGAAGGGCAAAGATGTTGGCGGCGCTTTCAAGCATGTGCCGCTCTGCCGCGCGGCCAGTCAAACCGGATGTGTGATCACTTACGTTTCATTCCGCGCCACCGCTCCGCCGCCCGCCAGCTCGGACTTCGGCAAAGTGGCCGGCGAGGGCATGGTGGCAGCGTGCACGAATCCAGCGGCGCTCGCGGGAGGCAGCGGCGAGCTGCACGCATATCTGCGAACGCGCGGCAGCGGTTTGGTGCCGGGTGCGGAAGCCTTGCCGGGACCGTGGGTCAAGTCGGGCGATCCCGTCGCGACTCCGTTCGTGAGCCTGCCCGGGATGCTGACCTCCGAATGCGTGGCGAATGACACCGCCTCTTATCTTGCCATCAGCATCCATGCGGATCCTGCCGGCCCTCGCGCTACCGACATTGGCGGCGACATCGTGGCTGGCGGTCAGGTATTGGCCGATTGGGGCCTGCACCTGATTGACGTGAACCTGGCCATGGGGAATTTGCTCGACATCGTCGGTCAGGAATCCAAGGCGTATTTGTCTGCTGCGCCGAAAAAATAGATTTGGCCGCGGACCTTCCGGCGCACGAAGCCGATCTTAACGCGGAGACGGCGGCGGAGTTTGCGAGGGGCTGGGCGGCGCGGGCGGTGCGGGAGCAGGCGCGGATGAAGTCGCGGGCTGCGCGGGCGAAGCGGTGCCGGCCTCAACGGTCGCGGAGTGCAGCTTGAATTCCGTCGAGCGGATGACGAGGCGCAGCGGCACGTCCTGGTCCTCCGCGCCCTTGATGTAGTCGTCGGAACGCGTGTAAGTGGGCAGCCAGTATTTCCCCTGGAAATTTTCGCGGTAGGTTTCGAACATGGTGAAGGGCAAACTCGAGCCGTTGCCGGCAATCTCACTGACAAACTTGCCGTAACTTTTCACGATGGTGAAATCCTGGTCGTCCACCCAGATCACGCCTTCAAAATATCTGCGCGTGCGGCTCAGCAGCTTGGGCTTGACCTGAAAAATGTAGGTGTTTAGCTGGTCGAGCTTTTCCTGTCCGGCGTAAAGAAAATTGTAATTCCCGATTTGCTCGCCGGTCAGGGCAAAGAGCGGCAGGCTGGCGATGGCGCGCACGTCCTCGAGCGAGAATTTCTGCAACTTCAAATCGGACTCGGCGGGCTTGGTGACGCGCATGTAGCGCTGGCCGTCGGGCCGGGTGTACACCTCTCCGGTGACGCTGAACTTTCCGCCGGGGTCGGACAATTCCTCGATGCGAATCGCTTGCGTGAAATCGTACTCGTCGAAGGCCTTCTTCATCACGTTTTCGTTGGCCGAGAATTTCTGGATGATTACCTCGACCGGAACGGGAGGAGGGCCCGGATGCGGCACGGAGGGAATGCGTTTCACCTCGAATTTCGGCGGAGGAGCGGCCGGGCCGGCAGCTTCTTGTGCGCGCGCGTTTGGCGCAATGGAAAATAGCAGCGCGAGCGAAAGAATCCAGAATGAGATGTGCCGTGACATCATATGTGCCGGGTGCGCGTGCAATTTCTTGGATGCAGTTTGCGCTTGCCGCGTTCGCGCGTGCCAGCCACTGGCGGCACCGCAAGCTTGAAAAGTATCGCACCCCGGTGGCAGAGTGCAAAACGAAACGCGCCGGAGTAGAATTCGCGATTCGTACCGGAGCCACTCATGAAAGAACGCGAAAATCCGTCACGCCGCGAGGCCATCAAGTACTTGATCGCGGGAGCTGCCGCGGCTGCCTGCCCGGTGCCTGAGAATTTGCTGCGCGCCGACCAAACTGGTGCGCTCAAAGAGAAGCTCGGCAGCGAAGAAAACAAATTGTGCCATCAGGTGCGCGACGGCTACGCCTTCAAGTTTCCGCCGCCCTCGGCCGAATGCGAAGTAGCCATTGTGGGCGGAGGGCCGAGCGGACTGATGACCGCCTACCGGCTGGCAGGCACGGATTTTCAGGTGCTAGAAAAGGAGCCGCGGCTGGGCGGGAATGCCATCAGCGAGCAGTGGAACGATATGTGGTATTCCACCGGCGCGGCTTATAACGCCGATGAAGACGTCGAAGCGCTTTGCCGCGAGATCGGGATGGAAATCCACCGGATCAAGAGTGTGGACTCCGCGATCATCAACGACCAATTGGTTCCGCAATTCTGGGCCGGCGGATTGTGGAAGTCATCGTATCCGGACAGCGTGAAAAAGAATTTCGACGAGGCGCGCAAGACCATGGTCGCCATGGACCTTGAGGCGAATGCGCAAAAGCTCGACAACATGACCTTCGCCGAGCTGCTGAAACCGTACGGGCCGGAGTTGACCGCGTGGTTTGACAATTACGGGCCCAACAATTGGGGCGCGGACACGCGGAACACTTCGGCGTTGATTGGCGCGGAAGCGTTTCGCTGGGGCGGCGGCGTGGAGGAGAATAGGTTCACCTGGCCCGGCGGGCTGGGACGCATTTCGCTCGCGCTCGAAGCCGCGGTGGAGAAAAAATCTCCGGGGCGGCTGCACAAGGGCGCGACGGTGCTGCAAGTGGAGCCCAAGGGCGAGAAAGTGAACGTCAGCTACTCGCAAAAAGGAGAGATTCAGACGCTCGCGGCGAAAGCAGTGGTGATCGCCTGCCCGAAATTCATCGCCAAGAAAATTATTCTGGGGCTCGACGACGCGCACGCGAACGCCATGGACGAGCTACGCTACGCGCCGTATCTGGTGGTCAACGTCTGCTTCCGTGAAGTGATTTACAACGCGTCGTACGATACGGATATTCCGGCGCCCAGCCCCATCGTGGATTTCAACGTGGCCGACTGGGTGATCAATCGCGACAACAAAGTGACGCAGCGGCCGTTTATTCTCTCGTGCTACGTGCCGCGGCCGGAGGGCGAGCGCCCGAAAATATTAAAGGACGAATATTGCCTGGGGCTCGGAGAACAGTGCGTCACGCTGCTGGATCGCTGGTTTCCGGGTTCGCGCGCGAAAGTCGAAGAGGTGCACATCTACCGCCGCGGGCATCCGATGTATATGGCCGCGCCGGGCGTCATGACGCGCGTCGCTCCCGCCATTCGCAAGCCCCTGGGCAATATATTTTTTGCGCACTCGGATTCCGAAGGCGGCATCTCCGAATATTCCACCGCGCTCGAGGCCGCCGATCGCAGCAGCAAGGAAGTGCTCGCGGCGCTGGGCAAGAAAGCCGCGCACAGCACTGTTGGGGCCGGATTGTAACGGAAGGGGGCAGGTTTCGCGGATGGGCAGTGGGTCAGTTTCCTATGATCTGACCTATCAAGGCTTCCTGAAGCGCGCCCACTCGTTCCACAGAGCGCCAAAAACTAGGCCCACGATGAAATACAACAGCGCATTCAAGGCGAGGGAAATCGCCCACAAGATTAAATTCGCAGTGGTGCCTAAGTCCATTCCAGCAAACGACGTAAGTATATAAGGGGGACAAAAAACGAAATTCAGTTTTACAAGCAGCGAACGGAAAGCCGGTTCAGTGTAGTTACCGGCAACGGCGGTGTTCGTGGGAAGGTGGAAGAAATTGAGTTTGTCTTCCAGCTTCCAGAACAGAAAGAAAAAGATCGAAATCAAAAACCCGGCAACGGCAAATCGTTGTGCCACCTTGACTTCATTCATACGGTAGCTCCCGACATTAAAAATACGGTAAACAGAGGCAGGATGGGAGGGTCTTAATCCCTTGTTAGTTAACAGATCCAGGCGATCGATTAGCGCAATGAATCGGACATAAGGCAGCGATCCCTTTTCGGTTGCTGTTGCGCGGGCTGGGCGTCTGATAGAATCGCACGCTTGCGGCGCGGGACCGCAGCGTTCGTGCAAGAAGTCCAAGAAATTCGCCAAGCCAGGCGCTATTACGTCAGCGGGATCGTGCAGGGAGTGGGTTATCGCTACTTCGCGAGCCGGGTGGCGGAGCGGCTGGGCGTTTCAGGCTACGCGCGAAACTTGCGGGATGGGCGCGTCGAGGTTTACGCCATCGGCGCTCCGGCGAAGCTGGCGGCGCTGCGCAAGGAACTCGAGCGCGGGCCGCGCTCGGCTGCGGTTTCGGGCGTGGCGGAAGAAGATGCCGCGATTGAACCGCAATTCGAGAAAGACTTTTCTGTCGTGCATGGCCTTCATTAAGAAGTGAGCGCGACACCGCACGATAGTTGGCAAGAGGAGACGAATGGACGAACTGAAAAAACTTATCCGCGAAATCCCGGATTATCCCAAGCCGGGAATTCTATTCTACGATTTGACCACTCTGCTGAAGGACCCCAAGGGATTTCATTCTCTCGTGGACAAGCTTTGCGAGCACTACAACGGGCGCAAAGTGGACCTGGTGGCGGGAATCGAGGCGCGCGGATTTATTTTTGCGCCGGCGCTGGCGTATCGCCTCGGCGCGGGGTTCATTCCGGTGCGCAAGCCAAAGAAGCTGCCGGCCAAGGTTTCGTCCGTCACCTACCAGCTCGAATATGGCACCGATCAGCTTGACATCCATCACGACGCCGTGCAAAAGGGCCAGCGCGTCCTCCTGTGCGACGACTTGCTCGCGACCGGCGGCACCGCTGCCGCTGCCGTTCAGTTGATCAAGCAGCTCGGCGGCGAAGTGGCCGGAGCCGCGTTTGCGGTCGAGTTGAGTTTCCTCAATGGCCGCGCGAAGCTGCCCGGCGTGGATGTTTTTTCGCTGCTGAAATACGACAAGTAGGGCTGGTTTCGTTTGCGCTGAAGTTATCTGTGTTTATCTGTGCTCGCCTGTGATTTGGCGCTTTGGCGTTGGCGGACGACCTCGAACAGCACGACACCTGCGGCGACGGAGACGTTGAGGGCGCGAACCGGGCCGGTGGTGGGAATCGAGACGAGAAAATCGCAGCGCTTGCGCGTCAAGTCGTGCAGGCCTTCGCCTTCGCCGCCCAGCACGATTCCGACTTGGCCTGAAAAATCCGCATCGGTGTATTTTTTTTCCGCGCGTTCGTCGAGACCGATGAGCCAATAGCCCGCTTCCTTCATTTCTTCCATGGCGCGAACGAGATTTTTCACGCGCGCGACGGGCAAATGCGCGAGGGCTCCGGCCGAGGCGCGTTCCACCGTATCGGTCAAGCCGGCGGCGCGGCGTTCCGGAATCACGATGCCCTGCGCGCCCGCCGCGAGCGCGGTGCGCACGATGGCTCCGAGGTTGTGCGGGTCTTCGATGCCATCGAGCAAAACGAGCAGGCCGTGCGGCGTTTTGGCCGCGAGCAAATCTTCGAGCTCGAGCGCGGGCTTGGCGGCGGCGAGCGCGGCGATGCCCTGATGATCGCGCGTGCCGGCCAGGCGATCGAGTTGCTGGCGGTCTTCGAAGCGCACCGGCACGCTTTTCGAGCGCGCGAGCTGCACCACGGCTTCCACGCGTTCGCCGTGGCGCCCGCGCGCGATGAGGATGCGGTCGAGCGCCCGGCCGGCGGCCAGCGCCTCTTCCACGGCATGAAATCCGGTGAGCCAGTTCATCGTAAGTGGTGTATGCGCGTTCGGTGCGCGCGACTCAAAGGCAAAAGCAGATTCCTCTCTGCGTGTCGCGCCCTCCGCTTCGCGGAGGGAAGAAGAACCGCGCGACACTCCGCTCGGAATGACCGGCGCGCCAAGTGTCAGCCTTCGAGCGTGGCGATGGTGTGCGCGGCGATGGCTTCGCCGCGGCCGATGTCGCCGGTGCCTTCGTTGGTCTTGGCCTTCAGGTTGATTTGCTCGGGCGCGATGCGGAGTGATTTCGCGAGAGCCGCGCGCATGGCCGGGAAATGCGGGCCAAGCTTGGGGCGCTCGCAGATGACTACGGCATCGAGGTGCACGATGCGCAGCCGCCGCTCGTCGAGCAGCTCGCGCGTGTGTTCGAGAAACAGCAGGCTCGCGGCGCCTTTCCATTTCGCGTCCGTGTCCGGAAAATGCGTGCCGATGTCGCCGAGGCCTGCGGCGCCGAGCA
>Ga0302310_10004665_pt1 | contig 10290 bp, 4 predicted proteins | sample III_Palsa_N1_2_FD_200451 | JGI IMG/M metagenome (GOLD analysis project Ga0302310, IMG submission 200451) | Peat permafrost microbial communities from Stordalen Mire near Abisko, Sweden - III_Palsa_N1_2 | ecosystem: Environmental > Terrestrial > Soil > Palsa > Peat permafrost | place: Sweden... | reverse complement strand
TCAGCATGAAGTTCGGCGTGAACTCGCGCCGTCTCGACACGAGCGACTACGACCTTGGCGAAGGTGTTGTGCCGACGGTGGTCTACAACGATCTTGCGCAGTTCACCTATGGCGCGGCCTCAACAGCGACGCAGGCTTTTCCTGTCACACAGAAAGAGCGGGTTTCCAATGGCAATCTCGATCTCTACGCTATGGATACCTTCCGCGTGAGCCCACGGGTCACACTTACTGCCGGCCTGCGTGCCACATGGAATACGAACATCGTGAACCAGCATGGTCAGTTCGCTCGCCCGGCGGGATCGTTTCTGGACCTGAAGCATGACGCGACGCAGCCGTTGAGCCAGGCGATTCAGACCAACGTCCGCAATCTCTTTCCCGGTACGCCGCTGTTTGCCTATCAGCCTCGCGCTTCCGTTTCGTACAAGCTCAATGAGAGGATGGCGCTTCACGCTGGCGGCGGCGTCTTCAACGACATCATCCCGGCGCAGGTGGCGGACTTTGGAGCGATGAACGCACCGTATGCCCCGGTTTTCGTTGGAGGCATCAACGGCCTGGTGGGGGGTGTTGGCCTCGCGCCCGGAGTTTCTGGAAGTGCTGTGGATGCGACCGTACAGGCCAACCAATCGTTCCAGACTCTCTTTGCGGACAATGGAAATCCGTGCGCCGGGGTATCCAGCACGGCTCCGACATGCCCTCTTGCCGTCAACCTCAACACGTTTCCAACAGGCAAGCTCAAGACGCCCTACTTTCTTGAATGGAGTGCCGGCGTGGAGCGCGAGTTGGGTACGCGAGGGACGTTGCGCGTCGATTATGTTGGGACTCGTGCGGTCCACGAGCCGTACCAGGTGGAGTTGAACGGCTATCAGAATGTTTGTGCGGGATGCTTCGCTCCATTTGCCTATAAGACGCCGCTCGATCCGCGCTTCGGCAGCGTTAACGAGTTCCAGACTGGGGCGGGCAGCAACTACACCGGGCTGCAGACCGTGGTGTCGAAGCAGGTGGCGGGACTTACGGTGCAGGGCAACTACACCTACTCCCACTGCCTCGACGAGATATCCAACGGTGGGTTGCTTCCGTTCTCAACGCTTGGCATCATCGCTCCGTTGCCGGGAAGCCTGCGCCGGGAGTATGGCAACTGCGACTATGACATTCGCCACAACTTTTCCGGTTTCGCCGTCTACGAGGTCCCATTTCACTCCACCAGCCGATGGCTGAATGAGGCCATGGGAGGTTGGCAACTTTCGCAGACCGTCTTCCTGCACAGCGGCGTCCCGTTCAGCGTGCTGAGCGCACCCTATACCGCTAACGATCAAGGCATCTTTCAGGGCAGTGGCCCGCAGTATGCCAACGTCGTTCCGGGCGTACCGCTCTATCGCAAAACGGCTGTCTCCGGGGTGACAGTGCCCGGCACAAAGCAATGGCTCAACCCCGACGCGTTTGCCTCAGTCGTTGATCCCAGCACGGGCGCGTGTGCGGGAGGCGATTCGCCAACGAACTGTCAGTTCGGCAGTTCCGGACGCAACCAGTTTCGAGGACCGCATTTTACCTACTCGCAGCTCTATGTCACCAAGAAGTTCGATCTTTCGCACCACGTTGTCTTTCGCTTCGATACGCAATTCTTCAACGTCTTCAATCATCCCAACCTTGCGCTTCCATCGAATCAGGCCGGCACGCCGGGTAAGCCCGCAACGCAGACAGGCTTTGGAGCGATCTCCAGCACCATCTCACCGCCAACGGGATTGCTGGGAGTCGGACTCGGCGGTAATAGTTCGCCGAGGAGCATCGCATTTCAGGGACGTATTGAGTTCTAGCGATTTAGAACTCCAAACGTTGAGGCTGTTTAGAAGCTGTAGCGAGCGCCGACTTCAATGCGGCGGCCGTTGTCGGCGGCGTAGGGGACGCCGAAGAGTGGAGAGCCGAGGACGTTGCCGACGCTGGTGACGTTGGTGTGGTTGAGCAGGTTGGAGGAGCGGACGTTCAGGGTGATGGTCTGCTGGTGCTCGGCCTTGGGGTTGCGAGTTAGTTTGAAGGCGCGCTGGAGGTTGCTGTCGAGATGGACGGTCCAGGGCATGATGCCTTTGTTGCGGGGGAGCGAGCCGGTGCCGCCGGAGTTGACGAGCAGACCCCAGGGGGTGGCGATGGCTCCGGGAGTGCCGGGGGTGGCGTATTGGGGGCGGTCGTTGAAGTCGCCGTCGCCGTTGTTGTCCTGGCCGGTGGTGATGTTGTAGGGTGCGTCGCCGGAGGCGTTGAGGTTGCCGCTGAGTTGGAGCTTGACGGGGAGTTGGAGGGTGGCGTTGCCGAAGACGTTCCAGAGGCCGTTGCCGGTGCGGCGGGCGTACTCGCCGGCGTTGGAGCCGGTGGTCTGCGGGTTGGAAAAGGGATTGTCGTCGTTGTCGTCGACGATATCGACGCGGACTGCGCCTATGAAGAGCTGGAAGCGTTTGAGCGAGTGCTCCTCGAGGCCCATGAAGATGACGTTGCCGTAGCCGCGACCGTTGGCCTGCCACTGGAGGATGTTGACGTTCGGGCCGAGGGGGCGTGGGCCGGTGGGCTGGCCGTTGGTGGGAGAGTTGATGTTCTCGGTGCGGGTAGCGTGCCACAACTGCGCGATGTAGTAGTCGGCGGAGAAGTTCCAGTTCTTGGCGATGGTGTGTGTGAAGCCGAGGTTTTCGATGTTGAAGAAGAGGTTGGGCATGTTGGGCTGGACGGTACGCACGGAGTGGATGGGCGTGGCGCCGGTGAAGGGGTTGCAGGTGGCGGGGTTGAAGGCGCCGGTGCAGGTGGGGTTATAGATAAGGCTGGTGACGCGCTGGACGCCATCCATGCGGAGGATCTCAGAGTAGCTGTGCGCGGTGAAGCGTCCGGTGAAGAGGCCGGCGTGGGCGTGGAGGGTCCAGGTGGCTTTCTTGTCCGGTGACCAGGAGACGCCGAAGCGTGGCGTGAAGTTGTTGTTCACGGCTGGCTTGGTCTGGGTGTAGTAGCGGAGGCCCCAGGCGAAGTGCAGGTTGGAGCGCAGCTTCCAGTCGTCCTGGAAGAAGAGGGCTTCGCGATACTGCACCATGTTGACGGTGGGGTTACCGGCGACATTGGAGTATTGGGTGGGTGAGCCTCCGGGCCGGTTGGTAAGGGCCTGGTAGTACTGCTGGAGGCTGCTGACGGGCGTGCCGCTGGGAAGGGTGTAGCCACCGAAGACGTATGTGCCGTTGAAGTTTGTCGGCAGGAGCATGCGATCGCGGAGGTACTCGAACTGGGTGCCGAACTTCATGAGGTGATTGGCGGTGTTGAGGATGGCGTCGTCGTTGATCTCAATGTCGACCTCATGGTCGCGCTGGGCGCCAAGGTTGGCGCCGCCGGAGGTGAAGGCGCCGGCGACCTGTACCTGCGGTGCGGTCGAGTTGGGGGTAAAGTCCGTGCCATCCCACTCGATACCGACGAGGGCTTCGTGCATGAGCTTCGGGGAGATGGTGTAGACGTCGGTCAGGTGGAGGGTGTGGTCATACTTCTCGCTGTCGTAGGCGCCTTCAGCGAGGGTGGTACCGCCGACGCCGAGGTTCTGCTGATGGTTTAGGTAGGCGCTGAAGGCGGTGATGAGGGTGTTCTTTGGAGCTAGCTGCCAGTCGACCTTTGCGGCGCCGATCCAGAGGCGCTGCGGTGTGGGGACGTTCTGGATGAGGCTGGACTGTGTATCGGTTGAGTCGATGGTGATGGCGTTGACGACGGCGAAGTTGTCGATGGAACGGTGCTCGAGATTTAGGGTAAAGTCGGCACCCTTTTTGCGGAGAGGCCCGGTGAGCGAGAAGCCGTAACGCTGTTTGCCGAGCGCGGCTTTGCTGGTGGAGAAGGGATCGCGGGCGTTCATCCAGGGGCTGCCGTTGGTGGCGAAGAGGGAGCCGTGAAAGGTGGGCTGGCCGGGTTTGGTGTAGACCTCGACCTCGCCACCGCCGAAGGGAGGCTGGCGGTATTCGGCTGAGAAGAGGTCGGGGTTGACTTTGATGTAGGCGATGGAATCTTTGGGTGGGAGGGTGCTGCTGCTGTCGCCGCCCTCGAAGCCGTCGACCTTGATGGTGGCGCTGGAGGGGCTGCCGCCGGCGGTGGAGGCCATCTGCTGGAGCTCACGGAGGAGATCGTCGGGGTCGTCGGCGAGGGACTGAAGGCGCTTGCCGGAGATGGTTTGGCTTGGGCCGCTCGCGGTGGGGCTGGTGGGTGGTGCGGCGTTGTCGTCATCTACGTCTACCTGAGTTTCTACGGACTCGGGTTTGAGGGTGAGGCTGATCGAAGTGGGGTGTGGGGTGGTGAGCGAGAGATCGTGGGTGGCGAAGCCGGGGGCGATTGCGACTAGATGGTGCGGGCCGTTTTCTACGCAGGAGAAGCGGAAGCTTCCGTCGGAGGCGCTGGTTTGGTTGATGGCGCCGTCGAGCGAGAGAGTGGCGCCGGGAATGAGGGCAAGCGTGGTATCGCGGACGATGCCGGTGAGCGGGGTTCCGTGGCAGGCCGCGGTTTCGGCGTAGGCGTACGGGAGCGCGAGCGCCGCAAAGGCTGCGGCGGCGGCAAGAAACTTATTCATGCGACCTCATGTTTGCGGGACGGTGTGCCACTGCCCTGTGCCGTGGCGTAGGAAGAAGAGCCCGCATGCTCTCAAGAGGCTTTACGTTGCGGAGCGTGGTGAGGTTCCCTTTGAACGGGTGTAAAAATTTTTGTGATGCGTAGCTGTGGCGGCGATACAATTCGAGGCAATTGGACGAGGCGATTGAACGAAACACAGGAGGGTTTAGGAGTATGGCGTCGATTCGCGTGCTTCTTCGCAGGCTCAGGAGTTCCTGCTTTGTGGGGTTCGTGGTGGTGTTGCTAAGCTCGGTCGGCGTTGCTGCCGCGCAGGATGCGCCGAGCTTGCAGGATGGGCCGCTGCAGCAGACGGTTGTACCGGTGGAGCGGCAGGCGCCGGAAGCAGAGGCGCCTAAGGATGTGGCGCAGTCCATACCGGTGGGGGCGCTGATTCCTGTGCCACCTTATGATCCCAATATGTTTCAGAGGCGGATTCTTCCGTCGCAGTTGGAGTTTTTGAAGCACTATGACGGAGCGGTCTCGAATGAGGTCGTGAGGGATAAGCAGTTTCATAAGGTGCTGCATGATGCGGTGCCGGGAGTGATGTTTCACTACGGGCGCGATATGTCGCTGCCGGATGCGCTGGAGGCTGTGCTGGAAGGGTCGGCGGTACCGGTGGTGATTCGCGATGGCCGGTATGTGACGGTTGCGGGGCAGATGGGGACGTATCTTGCGGGGCGTGGATTTGTGTGGATCGATATGCAGGAGGGGATTGTGCTGGGTGGGTTCTTCTTTCATCCGACCAATGGGGAGCCGACGCCTTCGGTGACTGTGTTTTCCAAGCAGGTGAAGGAGGATGAGCTGGAGCTGAGCCAGTTGCCACCAGCGTTTGCGGAGGACCTGGCGCGGTGGCAGGCGTCAGTGGGTATTCCTGCGGTGACGACGCGGTACTTTATTGGCGATAAGAATGAGAAGATACTGCTCGAGCATGATGAGGACTACTGCTCGTCGGCGATTGGAAGGCCGGGGGACGATTGCCTGCAGATGGCGGCGGATGCCGCGGATATGGATATGGTGGCGGCTTCGTATTTAGACCAGGTGCATTATGCGACGAATGCGACGGCGTGGATGATCAACAGTCCGGAGCAGGTCGCGTGGGTGCAGACGCGGAACTCGACTTGCGGAAGCGTGGTCGATCCGCTGGGGTGCCGAGTGCGGATGACGCATGAACGGATTCATGTGATTGAGCACAGGGGGCGGCGGGTTTAGCTACGACTATTTGCTGAGGACTAGCAGGACTACGCTGTGTTTGGGGACTTCCACGGAGTAGGTGTCGTGGATGGTGGGGAGATCGGCGTGGGCCCAGACATCGCGGGCTTTGGCAGGACCTTTCCAGTTGATGTCGGCGAGGTTGAGGGTCATGTTGTCGGTGCCGTTGGTGCGGTTGAATAAGGCTACGGCCTTGCGGCCGTTGGTGAGAGGGCGAGCCCAGAGCTCGAATTCGCCGTGTGCCCAGACGCGGTCGGCGGCCTGGACGAGAGGATCCTGGTCGATGGCGATGACCTCCTTGTTGCCGATGATGCTCATGGTTTCAGGGGTAAGCTGGGTAAGGTCGTTGCCGAGGATGAGCGGGGCGGCGAGCATGGACCAGAGAGAGAAGTGGAGGCGGTACTCGTTGTCTGTCATACCGCCGTTGCCGACCTCGAGCTGGTCGGGATCGGCATAGTGACCGGGGTTTATGTAGGACGAGAGACCGGCTTGTGAGAAGCCGATGTCGGACATGGAGAGCCAGTTGTCCTTGATGTCGTCGGTGGTGCGGTACATCGTGGCGCCTACTTGTGACGCCCACTTCCAGACTTCGTCGTCGCCATACTGGCACATGGCGAAGTAGATGGGACGACCGGTTTTGAGGAGCGACTGGTGCATCTTTTCGTAGGCAGCTTTTTCGAGGGCGAAGGCGGCGGCGTGGCCTCCGTTTTTTTCGGCGTCGGCCATGAGAAGGCGGAAGGTGCAGAGGTCGTACTTGAGATAGTCCGCGCCCCAGGAGGCGAACATGGCGGCGTCCTGATCTTCGTGCTGATAGCTGGCGTTATCGAGGCCGCAGGATTTGGGGCCGGGGCCGGAGTAGACGCCGAATTTGAGTCCGCGGGCGTGGAGATAGGGGCCGAGGCCGGCCATATCGGGGAAGCGTTCGGGGTTGGCGTGAAGGGTGCCTTGAGGGTCGCGTTCGCCTTGCCAGTGGCCGTCTACGTTGACGAAGATGTAGCCGAGGTCGCGGAGGCCAGAGGAAACCAGGGCGTCGGCGTTGGCTTTTACGGCAGTTTCTGAGACATTGTTGCGGCCGTAGTGGTTCCAGGTTCCCCAGCCCATGGGGGGGAGTGGGGCTAGTGGGAGGTCTTTGGTGGGGGTCTGGGCGGTCGAAAAGACGGTGAGTACGACGGTGAGGAGAACGGTGGCTACGGCGCGATTCATGGACTCGCCTCGGTGTGGAGTGCGAGGAATGTAATCGGTGGCAATCTATTGTGTCAAGCGGGAGTTTGCCTTACTGGAAGCAGGGTGGGTCGGCGGGGTTGGCGGGCTGGCCGGTGTTGGGGCGACCGGCTTGGGCGGTGTTGGTGGTTGGACAGGGAGCGGGCATAGTGCCTGAGGGTAGGGCGTGCTGTGCGGATTGCTGAGGGTGGGGCTGGTCGCGAGGGGGGAGCATGTTGATGGAGCGGAGCCAGGCGTCGGCGAGGCGGGTCCAGTGCTCTTCGGGCTGGTTGGGAGGGTGGATGCCGAAGCCGTGGCCGCCGGTGGCGTACATGTGGAGCTCAGCGGGAACCTTGGCGGCGGCAAGAGCCTGATAGTAGATGGGAGCATTGAAGCCGTAGGATTTGTCGTTTTCCGCCTGGATGAGAAAGGTGGGCGGGGTGAATTTATTGGGGGCGTAGGCGGGGTCAAGAGTGGTGTTTTCAGGGGGCGTGGCGAGGTAGGCGGGGTAGACGATGATGGCGAAGTTGGGACGGGCGTCGGGGGCGCCGGTGATGTCGATGGCGCCGGAGGCCTCGGCGGTGATGCGAGGGATGTCGCGGGCGGCGGGGGTTGATTCTATGTGGTGGTCGTCGGGGTGGTTGCTGAGGAGGACGGCGAGATTGGCGCCGGCGGAGAAGCCGATGACGCCGATGTGGGCGGGGTCGATGTGCCAGGCGGCGGCGTGGGCGCGGACCATGCGCATAGCTTGCTGGGCGTCTTCGAGGTCGGATGGGTCGGCGGGATAGTGGCCGGCCTCACCGGATGGCTGAGGGACGCGGTATTTGACGAGGAGGCAGGTGATGCCGGCGTTGGTGAGCCACTCGCAGGTGTCGGTGCCTTCACCGGTCCAGGCGAGGCGGACGTAGCCTCCGCCGGGGAAGACGAGAGCGGCGGTGCGGGTGTTTTTGTCGGCGGGCGGGGAGTAGATGGTGAGGGTGGGGACGGAGACGTCGGTGAGGCGCACGGTGCGGTGGCCGTTGATGAGGGCGTCGGAGTCTTTGGTGACGTCGTGCTCGGGGTTGGCGTTTGGGGCGGGCTCAGGAGTGCCGTGGGGCCAGAGGGGAAGGACGGTTTGCTGGGCCTTTGCCGCGGGGGTAACAAGAATGAGAGCGAGGATGCCGAGGAGAGCGCGCTTTGGCGTCGAGATCATGCGCAACATAGTAAGCCGTGGGACGCAGGTTTGGCGTGGGTGATGAGTCTGTTGGAGTTATGGGTTGAGCGAATGTTTTTTCCATTGGCGGGCAACCTTATTTGATGGGTGAAGTTAGAGCAGGATGTGAGCTGTATTGCTCAGACTTGGCAAACACGCCCTGCTAGCTATAGGACAGGCAGGTTTCGCGAATCTCCGTAGTGCATTACTAGTGGGCAGGACAAGTCAGTTACTAGTGAGCAAACCGGGTACCGAATCTCGTGCCGACGGGCCACTTTGGGGGAACACCATGTACACATGTAAGTCTGGATTTGCAGCGGCTTTGGTAGCTTTTCTTCTCGTTTTGACAACTGGATGCGGCAAGGAGACGGTTGTCTCGACGGCTCCGGTTGTGGTCTCGACGGTGCCTGCGAACGGTGCTACCGGTGTTCCGGCCGGCCAGGTTGTGAGTGCGACCTTCAGCGAGGCGATGAACGCAGCGACGATCAGCTCCTCCACGTTTCTTTTGACTGGACCGGGTACGACTTCGGTAGCAGGAACTGTTGCTTATAACGCGACGGGATCGGTGGCGTCGTTTACGCCGAATGCGGGTCTTGCGTACAACACGTTGTATACGGCGACGATTACGACCGGAGTTGCGAACACACTGGGGATTAATACGGCAGCAGCTTATACCTGGAGCTTTACGACGGCGATACAGCCGACGGTGATTGCGACCGTGCCGGCGAATGGCGCTACAGGTGTGCCGGCGAACCAGATTCTCACGGCGACGTTCAGCAAGGCGATGAATCCAGCTACGATCAATGCGACCACTTTCCTTTTGAAGGCTGGCGCGACGGCTGTGGCTGGGACTGTTACCTATAATGCGACGGGTTCGGTGGCTTCCTTTACGCCGAGCGTGGCGTTGACATACAACACGGTTTATACGGCCACGATTACCACCGGAGCTGCCGATTCGACCGGCGATCCGCTCGCGGCGAACTATGTTTGGAGCTTTACGACTGCTGTGCAGCCTGTTGTTCTTTCGACGGTGCCGGCAAATGGCGCGACGGGTGTGCCGCTGAATCAAGTGCTGAGCGCGACGTTCAGCCAGGCGATGAATTGCGCGACACTTACATCGCCGGCAACCAGCTTCACTCTTACCGCCGCTCCCGGCGCGACAGTCGTGGCGGGCACAGTTGCCTGCACGGGTGCAGTGGCCACGTTCACCCCGACCGCCGCCCTTATCGTCAACACCGTCTATACGGCCACGATCACTACCGGAGCCCAGAGTGTGGGAGGTGCCCCATTAGCCGCCAACTATGTGTGGATGTTTAGAACGCTTCCGGCTCCCACGCCGCCAACGGTTATTGCTACGGTTCCTGCCAATCTGGCGGTGGGTGTGCCCGTCAACCAGGCTCTCAGCGCCACCTTCAGCGTAGCTATGACTCCGGCCACGATCAACACGACGACGTTCACGCTCACTGGACCTGGCACGACGCCTGTGACAGGAGCGGTCGCATATGTTGCCGCAGGTTCTACCGCGACGTTCACCCCAAGCGCACCGCTTGCCTACAACACCACCTATACGGCCACGATTACTACCGGAGCACAGAACCTGGCCGGAACCGCGTTGGCTCAGAACTACGTCTGGACGTTTACTACCGGCTTGGCTGTGGCCGTACCTCCAACGGTGACTTCGACTGTACCGCTAACCGGAGCCACGAACGTACCTGCCAATCAAGCGGTCAGCGCCACGTTCAGCGTGCCGATGAACCCGGCTACGATCAACGGAACAACCTTTACGCTGACAGGACCAGGTACCACACCTGTCGCCGGCCTGGTTGCGTATGCGGCGATCGGAAATACGCTGACGTTTATCCCAACAGCGAACCTTGCGCTCAACACTCTGTTTACGGCAACGATTACAACTGGCGCCCAGAATTTGGCGGGTACCGGACTGGCTGCCAACTATGTCTGGACCTTTACCACTGGCGCGGCCGTTGTCGTGCCGCCGCAGATCGTTTCGACGCTGCCTGCGAACGCTGCCACCAACGTTCCTCTCACGCAAGCGGTAAGCGCGACCTTTACCAAGGCGATGAACCCGC
>Ga0302310_10004650_pt1 | contig 10309 bp, 5 predicted proteins | sample III_Palsa_N1_2_FD_200451 | JGI IMG/M metagenome (GOLD analysis project Ga0302310, IMG submission 200451) | Peat permafrost microbial communities from Stordalen Mire near Abisko, Sweden - III_Palsa_N1_2 | ecosystem: Environmental > Terrestrial > Soil > Palsa > Peat permafrost | place: Sweden... | reverse complement strand
GGCGTCAAAGGACTGATAAGAGCGCAGATGTGACGGTTTGTCTGGATACGAGGTAGTTGAGAAAACGTATCGCCGGAGAAACTTTTGCGGTGTTGGTTCGTATCTTGAACAGTGCCTGCGGGTTCGGCGCGGAAGCGGCTTTGTCTTCAAGCGCTTCGGCTGGGCTCGCGATGGCGTGATGCTGTTTGGTTGGAAGGGTTCCTCGCTGCATCCCAAGAGAGTAGTTGTGCGAGGCGAGGACCGAGAGAGATGCGAATGATGAACGTGGCAAGAGTGTGTTTGCGGATGTTGGTGATGGCGCTGGCGGTGGGAGTGCCTACAATGCGGGTGATGGCGCAGGGTGCGACGGCGGGGACGCGGGCGACGGGGACGGTGAAGTCGGTAAGCGGGACGGGGCTTACGTTGACGACGACGGCTGGGCAGGATGTGGTGGTGACGGTTCCGGATGCGGTGAAGGTATTGATGGTGGCGCCGGGGAGCAAGGATTTGAAGTCGGCTACGCCGGGAGCGTTGAGCGATGTGGCGGTGGGGGACAAGGTACTGGTGGTGGGGGATCCGGCGGCGAGTGGGCCGGGGCTGACGGCGGCGCGGGTGATCGTGATGAAGGCGGGGGCGATTGCGGCGACGCACCAGGCAGAAGAGGCCGCGTGGAGCAAGGGGGGCGGCGGGATTGTGAAGTCGGTGGACGCGGCGGCGGGAACGATTGTGATTGCGAGCGGGCTGAAGACGGTGACGGTGGTGGTGATGCCTCAGACGATTGTGCGGCGGTACGCGGGCGGCTCGGTTCGGTTTGCGGATGCGAAGGTTAGCACGATCGCGGAGATTCAGAAGGGCGATCAGTTGCGGGTGCGGGGAACGAAGTCGGCTGATGGAAGCACGATTACGGCCGATGAGTTGGTGACGGGCATGTTCCGGAATTATTCGGGGCTGATTGCGTCGGTGGACGCGACGGCGGGGACGGTGACGCTGAAGGATTTGACGACGAAGAAATCGGTGACGGTGGCGGTGGGGGCGAACAGTGATGTGCGGAGGATTCCTCCGATGATGGCGGAGCGGGTGGCGGCTCGGATGAAGGGTACGGGAGCGGCAGGTACAGCTGGAGCAGGAGGTACAGCTGGAATGGGAGGTACAGCTGGTGCGGCGGGTACGGCTCCGGATGGAGCGGCTCGGGAGCGGAGTGCGGGCTCTGATTTGTCGCAGATGCTGTCGCGGCTGCCTACGGAGACGCTGGCCGGGTTGAAGGTTGGCGATGCGGTGATGATTGTGGCGACGTCGCCTAGCTCGGATACGGAGACACCGATGGCGGTGACACTGCTGGTGGGGGTGGACGCGATTCTTAGGGCGTCGCCGACCGGGCAGACGATGACGTTGTCGCCGTGGAGTCTTGGTGGCGGCGCGGGCGAAGGTGGAGACACCGGCGGCGGCGGGCGCTAGGGCGACGGAATTTGTAGGAATTGGATGAGGGCCGCTGGAAGGATTTGCGGTTGATTGGGCGGAGACAAGGATGTCGTCCGCGACATGGGAAAAGCCGGTTCGCTGCGCTGAGAGTTCTGGCGGCGGAGGCTTTCGAGAGTTGAAGAGTTTAGGAGTTCAGGAGTGAGAATGCTGGTTGATGGTTTCGGTAGACGGCGATTGTCGGGATGGGTTGGAGCAGGGTTGGCGGCGGTGCTGATGGTTGGAGCGGCAGGTGCACAGGCGCCGGTAACGGCGACGGCGCAGGCTGGGGCGGCGGGAGTGCAGGCGGGGAAGACACGCTTGCACGGCGTGGTGACGGATCCGGATGGGGCGTTGATTCCGGGAGCTACGGTGTTGCTGACGGGGAACGGGCCGGCGGTGAAGGCGACGTCGGGGTCGGACGGTTCGTATAGCGCCGTGGTGAACCCGGGGACGTACACGGTGACGTTCACGATGCCCGGGTTTGCGACGTACACGGCGACGGGGATTGCGGTTGGCGCGGTGAACGGGATGACGCTGAATGCGAAGATGCAGGTTGGTGTGCAGTCGCAGGTGATCACGGTGAATTCGGATTCGGTGCAGTTGAGTGTGGATCCGGATTCGAATGCGAGCGCGACGATATTGACGGGCAAGGATTTGGATGCGTTGTCAGATGATCCGGATGAATTGTCGGACGAGTTGACGGCGCTGGCGGGACCTGCGGCGGGGCCGAATGGCGGCCAGATTTATGTGGACGGATTTACCGGCGGGCAGTTGCCGCCGAAGTCGTCGATTCGCGAGATTCGTATTAATCAGAATCCCTTTTCGGCGGAATATGACCAGTTGGGATATGGGCGCATCGAGGTATTCACGAAGCCGGGAACGGATAAGATTCACGGCAATTTTCAGGTGAACGGAAACCCATCGCAGTTCAACTCCGACAACCCGCTGGCGACGGGATATCAGCCGCCGTACCACACGATTTTCGGTTTCGGAAATTTGACCGGGCCGCTGAGCAAGATTGCGTCGTACAACATTGGCGGAAGTTATCGCGACATTGAGTCGGATGAATTTACGAACGCGATTATCCTGGCGCCGGCGCCAGGATCGCCGATACTGTGCGCGCCAGGCGATGCGACGTGCGTGGAGACGCCGTACCAGGTGTCGACGTATTTTCCGCAGAAGCGCGGGGACATTAATCCTCGGCTGGATTTGGCGTTGGGAGCGAAGAACGTTCTGACGACGCGGTATCAGTATGTGAACAACTCGGCTAAGAACGATGGCGCAAACAATTTGAGTCTGCCATCGACGGCATATGACCAGAGTTCGTTGAGCAACATTTTGCAGATGAGTGATACGGAGACGTGGAACTCTCGCATTGTGACGGAGACGCGATTTGAGTATGAGCGCGAACATACGTCGATAACGCCGGCGAGCACGGCGCCGGCGGTGGGCGTGTCGGGAGCGTTTACTGCGGGTGGCTACTCGGCGCAGGGATCGAGCGATCACCAGGACCACTACGAGGTGCAGAGCTACAACTCGATTCAGTTGAAGAAGAATTTTATTCGCTTTGGCGGACGGCTGCGGGCGACGCGTGAGGCGGAGAACACGGAGAATCTGACGAACGGCTCGTTTACTTATGCGACGTCGGATGAGTACCTGGCGGGAACGCCGAGCCAGTTCCGGATCACGGTGGTGAACAATCACAAGATCGGGGACACGCTGACGGATGTGGGACTGTACGCCGAGGATGACTGGAAAGTGAAGTCGAATCTGACGGTGTCGTATGGGCTGCGGTACGAGACGCAGAACCATCTTCCGGGCAATCATGATTTTGCGCCGCGCGTGGCGTTCAACTATGGATTGTTCAACGGCAAGGGTGCGCCGAAGACGGTGATTCGCGGTGGATTCGGCATGTTCTATACGCGGTTTGCGCAGGAGTACGTGCTGACGACGGAAGAACAGAACGGGATCAACACGACGTCGTACACGGTGGCGAATCCGGGGACGAGCTGCGATCCGAGCGCGCCGAATTTGATTGTGGCTTGCGGTGCTACGTCGGATAACCAGCAAACGTATAGTTCGGCGCCGAATCTACGCGCGCCATACATTGTGGAGTTTGCGGGAGGCGTGGACCAGCAGGTTGGGAAGAATGGAACGATCTCGGTGAATTATCTGCACACGCAGGGGGTACACCAGTTGGCGACGCAGAATATCGGGTACAACTTTGGCGATCCGGCGGCGAGCACCGCGCAGTATCAATATTTCAGCGAAGGCAAGTTCAATCAGAACCAGTTGATTGTGCATGGGCGGGTGCAGACGACGAAGGCGATTTCGCTCTTCGGGTTTTACTCGTTGAATTCGGCGCATGGCGATACGTCGGGCGCGAGCTCGGACATTACGACGCCGGGAAATATTGAGGCGGATTATGGGCGGACGGCGTTTGATGTGAGGAACCGGATATTTTTGGCGGGGTCGGTGACGCTGCCGAAGTATATCCAGCTGAGTCCGTTCTTCCTGGCGCAGAGTGGAACGCCGTACAACATTACGACGGGCAGCGATAACAACCAGGACACGTTTTATAACGACCGCGCGGACCTGGTGACGGGCGTGGCGCCGAACGGAAGCACGATCAAGTCGATACCGGGTTGCGGAACGTTTGCGCAGCCGGGGATTGTGGGTGGAGCGCCGGTGGTGCCGATCAACTATTGCACGGGGCCATCGCTGTACACGTTCAATTTGAGGGTGACGAAGACGTTTGGGTTTGGGGCGTCGACGAAGGCGAATGCTGGCGGAAACGGTGGCGGTCCGGGTGGGCCTGGCGGCGGGCCGGGTGGTGGTGGTGGCAGTCATGGTGGCGGCGGCGGTGGCGGCGGTCGTGGCGGCCCTGGCGGCGGCGGCGGTATGGGCGGCGGGGGCGGCACGAGCACGGGCAAGCGCTATAACCTGGCGTTCGGCGTGCAGGTGCAGAACCTGTTCAACAATAAGGATCTGTCGACGCCGCAGGGTGTGTTGTCGTCGTCGAACTTCGGGCAGTCTACGCAGATTTACGGGCAGCCGTATACGACTACTAGCGCGCTGCGGCGGATTACGCTGCAGACGTCGTTCACGTTCTAGAGGACGGGCGGAAGAGAAGGGGCGCAGCCGGGTGCCTGCGCCTCTTTGGTTTAATTCTCTGGAAACCCAGGTCCCAGAAGCGGGATTTGGGGCACCCGGAGTTGGGGTGAGGCTTAACGGAGGTGGAGCATAGAGTCGTCGGGGGGCGGCGGGGTGTCGTCGTCGTTGGGGGGATCTGTGGGGATGGGTTCGGACTGGATGGGCTCTAAGTTCGCAGGATCCGCCGATGGCGAGGTTGGCTTGTTAGGGTCGAATTTGCGGAGCTGGTCGGCGATGTGTTGGAACTCGCTGGGTTTGTCGGCTGGCTGATCGGGAACCGTGTCGGGGGTGGGCTCGGCCGAGGGCTCGGGGATGGGTTCGGCTTCGGAAGCTTCGGGGGGAGTGGGGTGGGTTGGGGCGGGGACTTCGGCGACGACGATGGTTTTGGTGTTGAGGAATTCGCGCATGCCGATGGCGGAGAGTTCGCGGCCGTAGCCGGAGCGCTTGATGCCGCCGAAGGGGAGGCGGTTGTCGCTGGCGACGATGGTGTTGAAGAAGACGGCGCCGGCCTGGATTTCGACGGCGAGGCGCTGGCGTTCAGCATCGTCGGAGGTCCAGGCGGTGGCGGCGAGGCCGAAGGGTGTGTCGTTGGCGAGGTCGATGGCTTCGTCGAGGGAGGCGACGCGGAAGAGCAGGGCGACGGGGCCGAAGAATTCTTCCTGGCAGATAGCGGCGTTGGGCATGACGCCGGCGATGACGGTGGGCTGGAAGTAATTGCCGAGGTTACCGTCTTCGACGAAGGCGCGGGAGCCGCCGGTGAGGACGCGGCCGCCGGACTCGCGGGCCTGGGTGACTTGCTGGAGAAGGTCTTCGACGGCCTGAGGTGTGGCGAGAGGGCCGAGGTCGGTGGTTTCGAGCATGGGGTCGCCGACGCGAAGTTCGGCCATGCCGGCGACGAAACGTTTTTCAAACTCGGCGTAGATGCTTTCGTGGACGATGAAGCGTTTGGCGGCGATGCAGGATTGGCCGTTGTTGATGCAGCGAGCCTTGATGGCGTTTTCGATGGCGACGTCGAGGTTGGCGGAAGGAAGGACGATGAAGGGGTCGGAGCCACCGAGCTCGAGGACGGATTTTTTGACGAGCCAGCCGGCCTGGGCGGCGACGGCGCGGCCTGCGGCTTCGGAGCCGGTGAGGGTGACGGCGGCGACGCGGGGGTCGTTGAGGACGTGCTCTACCTGGCGGGCTTCGATGAGGAGGGTTTGGAAGACGCCGCGGGGGAAGCCGGCGCGACGGACGAGGGCCTCAATGGCTAAGGCACATTGGGGGACGTTGGAGGCGTGCTTGAGGATGCCCACGTTGCCGGCCATGAGCGCGGGGGCGAGGAAGCGGAAGACCTGCCAGAGGGGAAAGTTCCAAGGCATGACGGCGAGGATGACGCCTAGGGGGTCGTAGCGGACGTAGCAATCTTTTTGCTCAAGGCTGTCTGAGTGGTCGGTGGGGACGCGTTCGGGGGCGAGGATGTGGGCTGCGTTGTCGGCGTAGTAGCGGCAGCCGGCGGCGCACTTGGAGACTTCTGCGCGGGCGGAGACGAGGGTCTTGCCCATCTCGGAGGTCATGGTGACGGCGAGCTCTTCGATGTCGGCTTCGAGGAGGGCGGCGAGGCGGCGCATCCAGAACATGCGCTGGTCGAGGGTTTCTTTGGGGTAGGTTTTGGCGGCGCTCGCGGCGAGGGCTAGCTTGGCGCTGAGAGCCTCAGGGGTGAGGGGGTCGAAGCTGCGGAAGAGCTTTCCATTGGCCGGATTGAGGGATTGGATCATAGGGGCAGTGGGTAACGGGTACTGAGTAGTGGGTAGAGAGGGTGAGTCGTCTGTCGGTGTGAGTAGTGTAGCTGCAAGGCGGCGTTGGGGCTAGGAGGGGTAACCCTCTTGGGCAAGGTGGGCGAGGGCGAGGGCGAGGACGCGGGTGCCCAGGGCGATGGATTCGGGGGTAGCGTACTCGTCGGGGCGGTGGGAGACGCCGTTGCGGCAAGGGATGAAGATCATGGCGACAGGGGCGATGGGGGCGATGAAGCTGGTGTCGTGGTAGGCACGGGCTACCATTTTTTTGTAGGGAATGGAGTTGGACGTGCAGATGGATTCTAACGTCGCGAGGATGTGGGGGTCGCTGATGGCGGGGAGGTCGGCGTTGATTTGGTGTTCGGTGATGGTGACGTGGCGGCGGGATTCGATTTCGGCGATGTCGGCGTGGAGGGCAGACATGATGGCTTCGCGGCGGGCTACGTCGGTGTCGCGGATGTCGAGGGTGAGGGTGACGCGGGAGGGGACGGAGTTGATGGCGCCGGGGTGGACGGCGAGGGTGCCTACGGTGGCTACGGAGTCGACGCCGGAGGAAGCAGGGGGCATCAGCACGGGTTTGGCTTTGCGTGCGGCTTCTTTGAAGGCCTGGGACGCAGCAATCCTGAAGGACATTTCGTTGGAGTCGGCTTCGTGGTAGCTGGCGTCGGTGAGGGAGACCTTGATATCGACCAACGCGTGACCCGCAAGAACACCGCCGAGCATGGCCTCGTGAATGCCTTCATCGATTGAGTGAATGAACTTTTTTGGAAGGGCTTTACCGGGGACATCGTTCGAAAACTCGTAACCAGTACCGGGATTATTGGGGGAGATGCGAATTTTTACATGCGCGTAGTTGCGTGAGACTCCGACATGGCGGTCGTACGTGGCCTCGGCTTCCGCAGTGGTTTGAATGATTTCGCTGGGGGCGCCGGCCCGGGCGTTGGCGGCTAACGTGTGCTTCTCTACGGACAAGATGAGTTCGGCGGCGGCGCTGAGGGCGTCGCGGCGGTCGGGCATGAGGAGGGCGCCGGCGTGACCGCCGAAGCCGGTGATCTCGTAGCGGTAGCTGGCGGGGGCGGCGATGTTGGTGACGATGCCGATGGGGATGCCTTCGCGTTCGAGGAGGGGGCCTTGCTCGATGTGGAGTTCTACCCAGGCGTGGTAGTAGTTGGGCGGGAGGGGGACGGTGGTGAGGCTGCCGGTGAAGTTGGCGGCGGTGCGGACGTCGTGCAGGGTGGTAGGGGCATCCTGCGAACCCACCTTAGCCGACGATGAAGCTGTCGGCGAAGATGGAGTAGCCATGTCTGTTTCTGAAAGGCGGTCGGGGAGGGCGTCGGCGGTGGTGGGCGAGATGGAGCCGCCGAGCAGGCGGGAGCCGATGCAGCCGATGCCGAAGCGGGTGGGCTCCTCGGAGGTGAGCATGAGGGTTTCGATGGAGCGCGTGGGGGTGAAGCCGGACTCTTTGAGGGAGCGCATGGCTTCGAGGCCGCCGAGGACGCCGACGGTGCCGTCGTACATGCCGGCGTGGGGGATCGCGTCGGTGTGGGAGCCGGTGCCGATGGCGGGGAGGGTGGGATCGGTCCCGGGGAAGCGGATGAAGGTGTTGCCGATGGCGTCGACGCGGAGGGTGAAGCCTGCGGCTTCGGCTAGGGACTTGATGTAGGCGCGGGCTTCGAGGTCGCGGGGGGTGAAGACGATGCGGGTCACGGCGGTGGTGGGGGCGGGGAGGGTTGGGTCGGTGGTGGTGGGGCAGTCGGTGAGGGTGGCTAGGTGGTGGAGCTCGTGGAGGAGGCGGGTGGCGTTGATGGTGAGGTTGGTCATGGTTGTTCCTTGAAGAGCGGGCGCACGCTACGCGCGCGAGAAGCAGGTTCCTCGCTGCGCTCGGAATGACAGACAGAAAGGCAAGAGCAAGAGCAAGAGCAAGAGCAAGAGCAAGAGCAAGAGCAAGAGCAAGAGCAAGAGCAACAGCAACAGCAAGAGCAAGAGCAAGAGCAAGAGCAAAGACAAATACAGGGGTCCTTCGCTGCGCTCAGGATGACGGCGAAAACAAGCAACGACAACGGCAAAAGCAACCGCAAAAGAAGAAGCAGATCCCTGCGGGATGACAGCCAGAAAGGCAAGAGCAAAGGCAGAGCAAGAGCAAAGGCAGAGCAAGAGCAAAGGCAGAGCAAGAGCAAAGGCAGAGCAAGAGCAAGAGCAACGGCAACGGCACGAGCAACAGTTAAGTCGTGTGATGGTTCGGTGGGTGTTAGCCGAGGGGGTGGCGGTTGAAGTCTTTGTAGATTAGGTATTTTGCTGGGACTTTGCCTATCGCGCCGAACCATTGGGGGCAGTAGGCGGACATCCAGATGAAGTCGCCGGCTTTGGTGGCGTACCAGCTGTCGCCCAGGCGGTAGATGCCGCCGCCTTCTAGCATGAGGAGGCCGTGCTCCATGTAGTGGATCTCTACTTGCGAGAGGGCCGCGCCGGGGTCGTAGGTCATCGTGTTCACCGCGAAGTCGAAGACGTGGGAGTCGGGGAGAAGGTTGCGGACGCGGAGGTTGGGGTCGCCGTTGAGGGCGATGGGGGCTATGTCGGGCTCGCGGTTGAGAAGGAACCAGGGGTCGGGGGCGGCGGAGCGGTCGTTGAGGTAGATGGGGTCGAGGGGGAGGAAGGGCTTGTCGATGATGACGACGCGAGAAGGCGTGACGGCGGTCAACGTGTGTTCGTAACCCGTCGGGAAGTAGGCGTAGCTGCCTCCGGACAGGTCGTGGGGGATTTGCTTGCCGGGCTCGTCTAGCTTGAGGTTGCCTTCGAGGACGTAGAGGAAGCGCTGGGAGGGACCTTGGATGAGTTTGCCTTGTGCGGCGAGCTCGAGGGTCATCATGGTGAAGGCGGCGCCGGTGGGTGGAGCGACGTGGATGATGGCGAGGCCGTTGGTTAGGCCGGGGAGGGGCGTGCGGATAAAGGTGTCGGGGGTGAGGAGCAGGTGGTCGCGATGGTTCGCGCTGCGCGTTTGGCCGAGGTTGTGCATAGGGAGAGTGTAGAGGGTAGAGGGTGGAGAGTAGAGGAAAAGCGGCTTTTAGCTTCTAGCTTTTAGCGAAAGACAAGTGCAAAAGCAGATTCCCGGAGGGAATGACAAAAAGAAAAGCAAGGGCCACGGCAACATCCAAGGCAACGGCAAGTGCCAATGCAGGGGTCTCTCCACTTCGCTGCGCTTCGGTCGAGATGACGAAGACATGTGTAGCCAAAGGCTAAAAGCCAAGGGCTATTTGTGGGGGTGGAGATGGAGGAGGAGGTTTAGGACGGTGGCTAGCGCGGCTTCTACGTCTTCGAGGCGGACGTCTTCGTCGGGGTGGTGGGAGAGGCCGTTGGGGGAGCGGAGAAAGAGCATGGTGGTGGGGACGGCGGCGGCGAGGATCATGGCGTCGTGGCCGGCGCCGGAGAAAATTGGTTGCGCGTCGAAGCCGGCTCGCTCGGCGGCCTGATGGAGCTTGAGGGTTAGGTCGCGGTCCATGGGGACGGCGCGCTGCTCGGATTGGACGGTGGCGTGGACGCGGACGCCGCGGAGGGCGCCCGCTGCTTCGGCTTTGGTTAGGAGATGGGCGATGGCTGCGTGGCGGGATTCGTCCTTGGGGTGGCGGATGTCTAGCGAGGTGCGGACGGTGCCGGGGATGACGTTGATGGCGCCGGGTTCGGTGGAGATGCGGCCTACGGTGGCGACTAGCTGGGTGTAGTTGGAGGCGTAGCGCTCGACTTCGACGATCCATTGGGCGGCGGCGGCGAGGGCGTCCTGGCGGAGGGACATAGGGGTGGTGCCGGCGTGGTTGGCGTGGCCTTCGAAGGTGAGCTCGAGGCGGGATTGGCCGACGATGGCTTCGACCACGGCTAGAGAGCTGTCGGACTTGTCGAGGACGGGGCCTTGCTCGATGTGGACTTCTAATGCGCCGAAGGTGTTGGGGGCT
>Ga0302310_10004649_pt1 | contig 10309 bp, 5 predicted proteins | sample III_Palsa_N1_2_FD_200451 | JGI IMG/M metagenome (GOLD analysis project Ga0302310, IMG submission 200451) | Peat permafrost microbial communities from Stordalen Mire near Abisko, Sweden - III_Palsa_N1_2 | ecosystem: Environmental > Terrestrial > Soil > Palsa > Peat permafrost | place: Sweden... | reverse complement strand
GCGGCGTGGATGCAGGCCGCGGCAGTCTGCCCCGCCCGGTGATGATGATTCAGATTGAGCGTAGCGGCGCACCAAAAGAGGCGATTGCATTCTTCGACAAGTTGAACACGTATGACCTACCGTGGAATGTAATTGGGCTCTCCTACTATCCGCGTTGGCATGGAACGATAGCCGATCTTCGGCAGACGCTTCACGACCTGTCGTTCCGCTATGGCAGGCCAATCATCGTCGTTGAGACAGCGTACAACTGGACGCCGGGTGATTTCATCGGTAAGAAGGCGGACTTTCCGGAAAGTCCAGAGGGGCAGAAAGACTTTCTGCAAGCGGTGGATAAGGCCGTTCGCGAAACGCCGAGGGGCCTTGGACGCGGCGTGTTCTGGTGGGAGCCGGCCGTCGCGGATGGGCCGATTGCGGGGCGAGCGCTGTTCGATGACAAGCACAACGCTTTGCCTGCCATAACCGCTTTTGACAAAGACGCACGAAACCCGGCACAGTGAGGGAAGCATGCGGGAACAGGCGATCGACGCGGCATCGGCAACAGAGGGCGCAGCGCAAGCGCCCGCCAAGATTAAGGTGCTCGTGGTGGACGATCATCCCATCATGCGCTTTGGCATCGCTGCGATCATCCAGGCCACGCCAGACATGACGACCGTGGCCCAGGCCGGCAGCGGCGAAGAGGCTGTCGAGCTCTACGAGAAACACCTCCCCGACATCACGCTGGTTGATCTGCGCCTGCCCGGCATCAGCGGAGTTGAGGTCATTCGCACGGTGATGGCACGCCACCATGAGGCCAGGTTCGTGGTGCTGACTACGTATGAGGGCGATGAAGACATTCACCAGGCGCTGGAGGCGGGTGCGCGGAGTTACATCATTAAAGGGATGCCGCACAATGCGCTGGTGAGCGCGCTGCGGCGCGTCCACGCCGGGGGCAGGTTTTTGCCCACTCCGGTTTCGCGCGCTCTGTCGTCGCGCATGCCCGATTCAGAGTTAAGTGCTCGCGAGCGCGAAGTACTTAACCTGATCGTGAGCGGCAAGAGCAATAAGGAGATTGCCACTGAATTGGGCATCACGGAATCCACCGTCAAATGCCATGTGAGCGTAATTCTCATGCGCCTCAACGTGAGTGACCGTACGCAGGCCGTTGTGATCGCTTTACAGCGCGGGCTTATTCATTTGTAGAGACGCAACAAAATGGATTACACCGGCTCGACATCTCCAAATATTACCGAGCGACGCCAAAAACCAACGGCTGAAGCAGCGGGGCTCTCCTCGCTAAGCCTCTGCCACCTTGCGATTCCGCAAGCGCTCTTTGAGCCGCTTGCTATAGCTTCTGCTCACGCGTAATGACGCTCCGTTGCTGAGAGTCAGGTATCCGTCGCGATTTGCGAGCGCGGTGATGCGAACAATTCGGTTTAATTGGATGATCGCGGAACGGTGCACGCGGAGAAAATCGTTCTGATCGAGCAAGGTCTCCAGTGTGCTGAGAGATTCTCGAATTAGATAGGTCTTCTCGTTTGTATGCAATTGCGCATAGTCACCCGCGGCCTCAATCCAATCGATCTTTGCCGTGTCGACAAAGGTCAGCTCCTTTCCGTTTCTGACCGCGAAGCGCTTGAGCGGCTGCGTGCGCGCGGCTTCCACCGCGGAGTCTGAGCCCAACTTCTCCTGGCTATAAACGGCGTTCCGCTGTTTCAGCGTGATTAGCCGGCGGGCTCGCTCCAATGCCGAGAAGAAGCGCATCTCGTCGATAGGTTTCAGCAGATAGTCAAGAGCCTGCACTTCAAAGGCTGCGAGAGCATGGTCAGCAAACGCGGTTAGAAAAATAATGGCGGGAAGGGTCTCTGTCGGAAGCGCACGCAGGACATCGATGCCGCTCATGAGCGGCATTTGTATATCGAGGAAGACGAGATCGGGACTGAGTTCGACAATTCGCTGGACCGCCTGTTTCCCGTTCGAGCACATGGCGACAATCTCCACGTCGGGCTGTTCTCGCAGCCGCAGGGCTACGCCTCTACGCGCCAACGGCTCGTCATCGACGATCAACACTTTGATGCTCATCCGGCTAGTCCCGCATTGATTCGGCATAGCTCTTTGCGGGCAGGTCGACAGGGAAGGAAATTGTCGCCTCAAAGAAGCCATCGGCAGTGGTTGCGGTGCTTAACGTGCCAGCGGAGCCGAACGCCTGCTCCAGCCTTTTGCGCACATTTGTAAGGCCCAGCCCACCCCACAGCTTGCTTCCGTTGCGGGTGACCAGGGGTGCAACTTCGGGGAGTTCGTTTGCGATTTTCACTTGCAGCGTTCCGTCGCAGGCCGTTGCACAGATGATAATACTGCCACCTTCCGAGCGTTTCGATATGCCATGTCGAATGGCATTCTCTACAAGAGGTTGCAGCATGAGACGTGGCACCTGGGTCTGCATCGCTTCCAGATCGAGATCGAGCCTTACTTTGAGGCGCGATCCAAAACGCACCTCTTCAATCGCGAGATATTCCTCGGTGACGGAGATCTCTTCAGCGAGTGAAACATGATCTCTCTCCGGCGAGTCGAGCGTGCTGCGCAAAAGGTTCGCCAGGTGGCTGATCATCTGCGTAGCAATGCGAGGCTGATCGTCCAGCACGAGGGTAGAGATAGCATTCAGCGTGTTGAAGAGGAAATGCGGCTGTAACTGGTAACGCAGCGCGCGAAGCTGCATTTCGCGCGCCAGCGACTGCGCCTCCGCCGCCAATCTCTCAGAGGCAATCAGCTGTCGGCTTTTCTCTTTGAGCGCGTAGTAGTGCTTGATGGCAAAGTAGAAGGTTGCCCAAGCGATCATGATGAAGCCTCCGCCTGGGGCCGCGGCAAAGACTGTGTTCCAGTTGAACGGCCTGGACGCACCCCCTAGATGGATCTCGGCCCAGAAGGAAGCGGCAGCACTGAGCACGCCCATGGGGTATGAGGCGACCACGCAAATCAGTGCGACGCGAAGCATGGAAGTCTGCTTGCGCCACAGCCAGTGGCAGACCGCGTACATGAGGAAACTGGTAAGGAACGCAGTGAAAAAGAGCCCTCCGCGGAAGGCGCAGTAGGCCCGAAAGTCTGCTTGATGACGGTAGGGAATGGACGAGACGACATTGACCGCCATATACAGCAGCCATCCCGTCAACTGGACGGACCAGAACGATGGCGCTCGATAATCTTCGGGAAGCTGCCGCATGATTCCATTCTAAAGACGTATAGGCCCTGCGTGGGAAACGGGCTGGCGCATGAAATGCACGGCTCGCAGAAATGTGTCGGGAATCTTGAGATCTGGCGTGGTCGAAGCGGAGGTTTTGATATAGGCTTCTCTCAAAAGCCGGCCTCGAATGACCATCGCGAAACGAGATCGCGGCAAGCGTCAAACGGTGGGTACCGGGGAGATTTCCGTAATGCGGAATTCCTTAATTGCCATCTTTGAAAGAGTTCCAGCGGTGCTGTCTCGCGGGACGGCAGTGTATATGTCGCTGAGCTTTGCTCCATGCCTACGATACAAATGCATTATTGCCCCGATGCACTAGAACTGCGGGCACGAATCCGTCGCAGCGCCGTCAAACAACTTTCATACGAATCATTCGAACTCTGCAAAAGATAACCTCGTTAGAGTTTCGCTGAGGATCCGGGAGAAGCATGTACCTTAGAAACCTCGTTGCCACAATGCTAGTGACGTTCGGTTGTGTATGCAGCATGACGCTTTCAGGCATCGCGTATGGACAAACCAACGCAAGCAATTCCTTGGCGGCGCGAATTTCACAGCCTGTCAGCGACGTCGATCTGGTTACGCTGAAGGGAAATACGCATCCGATGCTGCAGGCTCGCTACGATCGGGGGCCGGTTTCGGAATCGATGCCGACCGGGCGGATTATTCTCGTGCTTCGGCGCAGCGCCGCCCAGACGGAGTCTCTCAAGAGCTACCTGGCATCGCTTCAGGATTCTTCCTCGCCGAACTATCGGCACTGGCTCACTCCGGCACAGTTTGGCGCCACGTATGGATTGGACCAGGCCGACCTCGATACCGTTGAACAGTGGCTTCAGGGCCACGGCTTCAAGATCGAAAAAGTTCCGCAGGCCAAGAATGTCATCGAATTTTCCGGCACAATCGGCGGCCTTGAAACTGCTTTCCATACAGCGATTCACTCGTTTGATATCGACGGCGAACGTCACTATGCGAACGTGAGCGATCCGCAGATTCCGTCTGCTCTTGCACCGGTAGTGCAAGGGGTGGCACACCTCAACGATTTTCATCCGAAGACGCAAAACAGGCTCAGCGCCACCGGCCAATACGACGCGGCCAGCAGATCCATCAAGCCGACCTTTACCCTATTCGATGGAACAACCCCGCTCCTGTTTACCGACCCCGCAGACGCCGCGACGATCTACGACACGCCTAACTCTGTGTTGAATCCCGCCTACACGGGCACGACATATACCGGAGCGGGCGTGAGCATAGGGATTGCTGGAGACTCAAATGTTTCGCTGTCTGACATAACGAACTATCGTGTAGGCTTCCTCGGAGAAGCCGCGGCAACGGCCAACATTCCAACAGTCATTATCGACGGCAATGATCCGGGATTGAACGGCGACGCGACCGAGGGCCTGCTGGACAATGAGATTGCGGGTGGACTCGCTCCGCAGGCCAAGCTGTATTTCTACATATCGTCCAACTCCGATCTCCAGTCCGGTCTTTTCGACGCCGTCTTCCGCGCCATCGATGACAATACCGTGAGCATCTTGAACATCAGCTTCGGCGAGTGCGAAGCGAATCTTGAATCGGCCGGTAATGCGCTGGCTCTGGAAATCAGCGAGCAGGCAGCCGCGCAGGGAATCAGCGTCGTCGTCTCGTCGGGAGATAGCGGCTCCGCTGGTTGCGACTCAAGCGGCTCATCCGCCGCGCAATATGGTCCGGCGGTTAACGGCTTGGCCTCCCCGCCGTTCAACATTGCCGTGGGCGGAACCGATTTTGACGTATTGCAAAGCTCCTTTGCGACTTACGTCTCGAACACGACCAGCGGCACCGGACCTTACTATCGCACTGCGCTCAAATACATTCCTGAAAATCCATGGAATGACTCTACGACCGTCAACACGTCGATTGCCAGCAACTCGCCTTTGCTCCTTCAGGGCCAAACAAACGTGATTGCCGCGGGCGGCGGGGCCAGCGCCTCGTACGCCAAACCAGCATTCCAGACGGCGCTCACACCCAATGACGCCGCACGCGATGTCCCAGACGTTGCCATGCTCGCGGCCAATGGTTTGTATGACGCTACGTGGGTGGTTTGCGCGGACACCGCTGACTATGGCGCGGACTGCCAAAGTTCCAATGGGCAATTCGTGGATGGAGCCAGGTTCAGCGGCTTTGGAGGCACGTCAACGGCAGCACCTGCATTTGCCGGCATTCTTGCGCTGGTAGAGCAAAAGGTTGGATCGCGGCTCGGACAAGCGGACTACGTTCTCTATCAGTTGGCCAGCGCAAATTACGCGTCGGTTTTTCATGACGTCACCGTTGGGGATAACTCTGTCTACTGCGTGGGCGGAACGACCGGTTGCGGTGGCAACAATTTTATGACCGGCTTCAATGCGGTCCAGGGCTACGACCAGGCTTCTGGCCTGGGGAGCGTGGATGCTGCTCAGCTTGTGAATGGCTGGGGTTCCGTCTCCTTGACAGGGACCACGACATCTTTCACCATCAACGGGGCGACTGCTCCGATCAGTGTGACGCATGGAACCGCACTTGCCTTTAAAGTGGGAGTCACGCCAGCGACGGCGACCGGGGTTGTGGGCATCGTTGACACGGCGAATGAGATCCCCGGCGGAGCGCAGAACAATGGGCAGTTGCCGATTACCCTGTCGAATGGTTCCGCATCGGCAACATACAACGGGTTACCCGGCGGCAGCTATACGGTCTACGCGCGATACGGCGGAGACACAACGGATGCGGCCAGCCTTTCCACGCCGGCGATTCACGTCACCATCGATCCAGAGGCAAGCAGCAGCGCACTGACGGTTTCGGCATACAACCTGCTCACGGGAAACCCCTTGAACGGCGGCCTGACTGCCGTGCCCTATGGCTCAGAGATCTTTCTTGACGCGCAGGTCTACGGAACCGCCGAAGGCGCAAGCGGAACGCAGGGTCTGGCAACGGGCAGTATTACTTTCACAGACGGCAGCACAACCATTGGTCAGGCGCCGGTCAGCTCTTCCGATACGGCTTCCTACCCTCCGCTCAGTGGAACGTTTCCTGCGTTTTCGATAGGCGCTCACAGCATCGTAGCCAAATATTCCGGCGATTCCAGCTACAACGCGAACATCAGCTCTCCCGTTGCGTTTACGGTAGTCAAAGCCGCCACCACCCTGACGAGCACCGCATCCAGCACTTCAATTCCTTCCGCCGCGTCCACCACGCTTACGGTGATTGTGAGTGCGGCAAGTGTCGGAGCGGGGCCCACGGGAACATTGACCCTGATGGCGAATGGAAGCCCGCTGGGCACTCCCGTCAGTCTGATTCCGATCGGCGGAGTTCCCGCCGGGAGCCAGGTGAAAATTACGCTTCAAGGCACTCAGCTTGCCGCGGGCAGCAACACCATCACCATGACTTACAGCGGCGACGGTAACTACACAGGGTCGACGGGAACGATTGTTATCAATGTGAGCCCGTCGAAGTTTACGTTGGCCAACAGCGGTCCGTTTTCCCTGATTGCCGGAGCAGCGACTGCGAACACCGCGACCATTACCGCGTCGCCCACAAACAGTTTCGTCGGAGTCATCAATCTGAGCTGCGCCGTTACCGGGCAGCCAACAGGAGCCAGCAGTCCCGCGACATGCGCCGTTCCACCCAGCCTGGATATCACGAGCTCTTCATCGGCAAGCGGCACGCTCACCGTTGGTACAACTGCAACCACCACTCCCGGCGTTTACGCGATGACCATAACCGGGACAGATGCGGCGACGGGGAAAATTTCCGCGAGCACCAGCGTGAACGTGACGGTAACTGCGCCCGCCAGTCCCAGCTTCGCGCTGACAAACAGCGGCAATCTTACCATCGCTCCAGGAGCGGCGTCGGGGAATACCGCAACCATTACCGTGACTCCGTCTGGTGGTTTCGCGGCCTCGGTGAGCCTTACCTGCGCAGTGACGACAAGTATCGCAAGCCCCAACGATCCGCCGACCTGCACACTTCCGTCGAGCGTTACCGTCGCGGCCTCAACTGCTGCGACGACGACACTGACGGTGAGCTCGACCGCCGCGACCACCGCCGCTCTCCGGCATCCAAATCCAAGCAATGCGCTCCACAAGTTCTTGGGCGCTGCCGGCGGGGCCTCTTTCGCAATCGCGGTCTTCTTCTGCATTCCACTTCGGCGGCGGCGCTGGAGCTCTCTGCTCTCGCTGCTTGCGGTGGTGCTGTGTACCTCTGTCGTGGGATGCGGGGGCAGCTCCGGAACGTCCGCCCCTGGCAATCCAGGGACGACTGCCGGGACCTATGTTGTCACCATTACGGGAACATCGGCGGGCGTAACCACGCAAACAACAACGGTAAGCGTCACCATCAACTGATAAGCCTGTGTGTTCGCGGGCGATTGAATCCGAAACTTTGTGAGGTCATTATGTCATCGAAGCTTGCGCTGTTCAGTCTGATCGTATTGTTGCCACTGAGTGCCGTCTCTCAGACGAATCAAGTGGCCAAAGTCTCGCATACGCGAGCCTCACAGATAACGAATTCGCATTCCAAGGCTGCGGCGTCCAAGGGCCGCACTCCCGCGGATCGATTGCTGATTCCGTACCTCGACGCTCGGGATGCCGCAGGCGCCGGCAAGTCGCTCACGCACGCATTGGATCGGCCAGCCATTTCCGCGCAGCCCGGCCTGCCAAACTTCGGCGGGTACCTGGCCGCGCCATTTTATCCCGCACGCCTCGAGCCGTCGTGCATCACTGACCCTTACAATTGCGGCGTAACGATCGAGCTGACCGCCGACTTCAACAAGGACGGCAAGCCGGACATCGCGGTGCTTCAATCCGACGGTACGCTGAATATTCTGTTCAACAACGGCTCCGGCGGCCTCTCCGCGCCCGTCTCCTATCTCAACCCGAATTACTCGTCCAGCTTTATTCAGCAGGGCTTCGCGGTAGATGTCAACAACGATGGTTATGCAGACATTGTTGAATTCGACAGCAGCAACACCGCCGTCATTGTGTATCTCAATCAGAAAAATGGAACCTTCGGCGCAGCGCAGACTATAGCCCTCAGCCAGGACTACGGTTCCATCGGCTCAATCGCGATAGGCGACGTGAATGGTGACGGCTTTCCCGATATCGTCACTCTCGCGACGAATGGAATCTCCCAGAACTCCACAGCCGTCACCGTGCAGTCGTACCTTGGAACGGGAAGCGGCGGGTTCACTATCCCCGGAGCAGCCCTCACCCAAACCGTGACTTTTCCCGGCCAGGACCAGATTCCCCCCTCAACCGGCATCTCTCTGGGCGACTTGAATAACGATGGCAAACTCGACGTCGCCGCGGATATCGAAGAGCAGACCTCGCAAGGCGCCGGAGCGGTGGTTGCGACCATTGCCCTGGGCAAAGGCGATGGCTCATTCGGCGCCATCAATGTGACCAATCCCGTCACCGTTCCAGTCCAGGCGCCGCCAGGGTTTCCCTTCCTGATTTTCGGCACGTCAGGCGTTCAAATATTGGATTTGAACAACGACAAGAATAACGACGTCGCGATTGACGCAGGTGGGCTGTTGACTGTGGCGCTCGGAGACGGTAATGGCGGGTTTAGCACTACGGTGCAGACCGCGAATTTCGGCCAGCCAATTCAGAATCTTTACTACGATGTGAACGGGGACGGAATTCCCGACATCGTCCAGAACAATGGCCTGCTGAATGTCTGGATCGGCAAGGGTGACGGTACCTTCAGCCTGCCCGTAACCGGAAACACGTACATCGACGATAGCGGCGATCAGCAGTCGCTCGTTGTTGCAGACTTCAACGGCGATGGCAATCCGGATATTGCGCAACTCGGTGGCGACTACAAACAAGTGTCTCTCTTCGCAGGAAACGGAAAGGGAGCATTTCAAGGTGCTCTGGCCCTCTCTTCCACCACCGACGGGTTCTCGGCGCCCGGAGAGCTGTATCTCGAAGCGGGCGGAGATATTGTGGGCAACGGTCTGACGGATGGGTTGTTTGTGGATCAGACCGGAGCAGCGCCCTATGTTGTCTCCGGGCTCAGCGACGGAAAAGGCGGATTTAAATATGTGACTGCGCTGTCAGCCACTGCTGCGCCGACGCTCGGATACCTCGAACCCGTCTCCGCTGATTTCAATGGCGACGGCAAGCAGGATCTTCTCATCGTCGGCACTGACAACAGCCTGTCGGTTTCTCTCTCCAATGGCGACGGCACTTTCAAGGCGCCCGTTGCTCTCGCCATGCCCTCGCTCGATTGCGAACTCAGCTACGCGGCTACCGGGGATCTGAACGGCGATGGCAACGCGGACATCGTCCTCACCTATTCCGGAGACTCAGCCTGCGGCGGCACAGGTTCGGAGCCTTCCGGATACTTCGTTGCTCTCGGCAACGGCGACGGAACATTTGTGACGCCAGTTTTTACGGCCAGCGGCAATGAACTGTATTCAGCAACGCTTGCCGATATGAATCTCGATGGCAACCTGGACTTGATTCTGATCGACGATCCGTTCGACGGCTCGGGAAACTTCGCCGTTAATCTTCTCCCTGGAAATGGGGATGGCACATTCTCGACAGGCACTGCCATCCTTGCAGACTCAGTCGTCAGTCAGGTTATTGCGGGTGACTACAACCAGGACGGAAAGCCCGATCTTATCCTGTTCTCGGAAGGAACCCAGTCGGTTGCCAGCAATGGCAGTGTCGAAACAGCGGGTATTGTGCTGTTGCCGGGAAATGGCGATGGAACCTTCGGCGACTCCGCCCAGATCGCGACGGGGAATTTTTTCCTGAATGGCACGCTGGTCGACGTCAATAGCGACGGAATCCCGGATCTGGTGGCTGCCCTCTATCAAACCACCGGTCAACCAAATACCTACTACGGCCTTTCCACGCTGCTCGGCACTGGGGGCGGTGCGTTTGCTGACCCTGTCAACCTGCTGGAGTCGCTTGACTCCACCTTGCCCATTGCCGGCAATTTCCTCGGTGACAATGCTCCGGGGTTCCTTGTGTCAACGCCCTACGGCACGGCATTTTTCCTGGGGCAAGGCGGATCGGCTCTCACCCTCTCATCGTCCTCTGCGTCGGTTGTTTTCGGGCAAGCAGATACGCTGACTGCAAC